>ERZ506953.33-NODE-33-length-95754-cov-37.3815_pt1 | contig 95754 bp, 70 predicted proteins | sample MGYA00512895_ERZ506953 | MGnify/ENA metagenome assembly ERZ506953 | reverse complement strand
AAACCAAGGTTCAAGGCATCCGTTTCTGCAAGGATGGATATAGCTTCAAGGGTACGCAGATTAGCCGAGAATACAGCTTTGTCAGGTTGGATGCAAGACTTGGCACAGAGTATAATCGTGTATCGCCAAGAGCCGAATCTATGCAGGGAGGACAACTAAGTTGTCACCAAGTAGAACAGACTCAACCAACGGCAGAACATACCCAAGACCCTTGGAGTGGTATTTCTTCCATCGGCTTGTTCGCTCCGTCTAATGCCCAAACTTATGAGCCATTCCCAGAGGATGAATCCGCCAAGAAGAAAAAGAGAAAACGCAGAAAGGGCTTCAGCCTTTGATGCAAGTTACAAACTTAAAATTAGAATCGAACATGAAAGAAGAACTATTGGAAGCCATCTACGGCACAGTTGAGAGATTGGAGCAGAAAGTCGATGAACTTTCTGCCTCCACAAAGAACGCAGGAGCGGAAACCGTTCCTGCAAGTAATGACATAACCAAGTTGGATAAGTCAATCAATGCGATGTTTATCAAAGAAGAGGAAGTCAGAGGTAAAATATCCAAATTAAGAGATGCCATTGTCGTTTTTGCTGACCTTATTAAGGTTGAACTTGGCAAAAATGAGCAGCGAAGCAAGTTCTTGGTTGATGCTGTCAAGCAGATGAAACAAGAGCATACTGTCACCTCAAAGGCATTGCAAGATAAACTTGAAGTGATGAACAAATCACCTCAAAAGAAGGTTGTAACCCATCGCTTTGAGCCTACATCAAAGAAAGTTCTTCTTTTCATTGGTAGCTTGGCTCTGTCTCTTGTCCTCTCCATTTGGGGCAATCTCACCCAATGGCGAGAGCACCAAGATTGGGAGGAGGCAGACTTGAAATATAGGGCATTGAAGATGGTGCTTCCATCTAACGATCCGAACATTCGCTACATCGAAAAACATTTCAATGTCCAACGAGACGAAGACATAATTGATAAATTAAGAACCCAAGTTGATGTGTATGAAGATTCCGTCTATCACTACCACAAAATGGTTGAGATAGCATCATATAAAGATAGTATAGCAAGACAACTTATTGATGAATCAAATAGGATAAAAATGCAGATAAACAGTAAGAAAAGTAAATGAAAACGTAATTTTTGTATTATTATGCAAAGTGTAAGCATATACAACATTGTTTAACGTAATTTAAATATTCTCCTAAAATTATGTTGTTTCAAAAAGCCTTTATATCTTTGCACCTGGAATACAAAATGAGGCAAATAATTGCAGTTTGCTTTCGTTAGTATAAATGTTTGACCACATTTACGAAAAAGTATATTTGATTAAAAAGTTGTATTATGAGAAAGCTTATCATGACAATAGCCGTGTGTTTCTGGGCAATGTCCCAGATGATGGCGCAAAACATTTCAGGAAAGATTGTAGATGCCAAGGGAGAGCCTTTGGCATTTGCAAATGTAGTGCTACTAAACCGTCAAGATTCAACATTCGTCAATGGGGCTGTGAGTGGAGAGAATGGGTGTTTTTCTATCGACTCCCCTTGCAGCGTTGGAATCCTCAAGGTAACTTCTGTAGGCTATAAGACAATCTTCAAGGACTGCAAAGGTGAGAATGTGGGAGTTATCAAGATGGAAGAAGACAGCAAGATGCTCGATGAAGTCGTGATAAAATCATCTTTGCCGAAGACCGTTTTGAAAAATGGGGGAATGATGACTACTATTGTTGGTTCTGTCCTTGAAAAGGCAGGAACAATGGAGCATCTGCTCGACCGCATACCTAACGTATCTGCACAAAATGGCAATATCAAGGTGTTTGGACGTGGCGAGCCTATAATATATATCAATGGACGACAGATGAGAGACAGAAGCGAACTCGACCGTTTGAGTTCGGACAACATCAAGTCGGTTGAAGTAATATCCAACCCAGGTGCTCGTTATGCTGCAAGCACTAAGGCGGTTATACGTATCAATACGAAAAAAAGAACAAAAGATGGATTCGGATTTGAAACGAGGACATTTGGGAAAAATGATGAAAACTCAAGAATTGGTGGATATGAGCAACTGAACATAAACTATCAGAAGAAAGGTCTTGAGACATTCACTGTCTTGAAGATTAAAGACGCTGAAAGTTCAATCAAGCAAGATCTCGTTCAAAACACCTATGTTGACAATGTTTGGCATCAACGCAATGATATTAAGGGTAGCATAAGAAACAGGCAATTATATTGCGGACTAGGAGTTAACTATCAGATAAGCAATAATAGTTTTATAGGTGCAAGTTTCAACTTCAACCGCATGTTCAATAAAGCTGTAAGCAATATAGCGACAACCATATATAAAGATTATGCCTTCACGGAAGAATCCGCAAGTGACATAGCAAAACCAGGCAACATGAGCCTTGCAAGTAGTAACGTTTATTATATGGGGAAAATAGGCATCGTGGACATAAATTTTAATACCGATTGGCTTTGGGACAAAGATTTCTCCAAAGTAAATACCCTTGAAAGGTACCAAGAGTATGGAGGCGATTGGCAGGATAAAGCTGTACATACAAAAACAAATACCAAGAATGAGCTTTTTGCTTCCAAGCTGACATTGACTTTGCCATTTTGGAAAGGACAACTTTCTTTCGGAGGAGAATACTCTAATACTAACCGTAACAGTTCGTATGATGTTCAGCCTATGGGATTATTGGACAAACAGGATAACAGAATCAAGGAGGGCATGGCCTCTGTGTTTTGTGATTATACACGGAAATTCGGGCAATTGAGAGTCCTTGCGGGAATAAGGTATGAGAATACGGATTTTAATTATTATGAAGAAGGAAAAAGAATCCCCGAACAAAGTAAGAGGTATGGGAATCTCCTTCCTTCATTATCATTATCCCTTCCGGTAGGAAAAACCCAAATGCAATTAAGCTATGGAGCTACAATAAAGCGTCCTTCATATTATGATATGCGGTCAGGAATAGGGTATGATAATCGTTATACTTATGAATCAGGAAACCCCTTCCTTGTCTCGGAAATAAGCCGTAACATTAATTATATGGTGTCTTACAAATGGCTTATGGCTGAGGGCATTTATACTCATGTATCTGATCCAATTGTGATGTTAACTCAGTCGTACAAGGACAATCCTAATATAGCGTTAATACAAAATGTGAATTGGAAACCATATAATCGTATCGGGGCTTCGCTTTCCGCAAGTCCCAAATTTGGAATATGGCATCCCTCTTTGCGTTTCCATTTCTTCAAGCAATGGTTTGACATGGAAACTCATGGAGGGCACGGTCTTGACAATCCAAAGATTACGGTGCGTTTTGATAATACTATAGATACTAAGTTCTGTACAATCTCCCTGCTGCTAACAGCGCAGACTAAGGGTGACGATGAAACTTCTTATATGTACCGTAATTATTTCAACTCGAATTTATCAATATATAAATCGTTTCTGAAAGGAAAAATGGTAGTGTTCTTTTATGCTAATGATTTGCTCGGTACAGGGAATATGCATAGTAAAATGTACTCCGGAAGTATGCGAGAAATAATTCATCATGATTACTCAATAAGTGAATATTCTCTAACTATCCGATATAGATTTAATGTGGCAAAAAAGAAGTATAAAGGTACAGGAGCAGGTCAAAGCCAGAAGGATAGAATGTAATTCTACGATGTTCTTTAAAATGAGAAAAATAACAATTATACATCAACATGACTCCATGCAATGCAGGTGTTTGTACCATACAAGTATTTGTATCTTTTCGATGAGTCAAGGTCGGCTCATGTATCTTTCGAGGGCAACGCTAATGCATCTTATAACTGCGACATCATGAGCCATAATGCCAAGCTCATACATAGGGAAGATGGTAACTATTTTATGGCTATAGCCACTGTGAGCACACAGGGACAAAATACTCCTATACTGCAAAAGTATATGAAAGCTTATGTGAGAATCATCGTCAGCAACAGAACGTTGTGGTAGCAGGTATTTGGATAGTCTATGTCCGAATACCTGCTGTTTGTTTTTGGATGCATATTGTGTTGGTAAGCATCAGATTTTACGCAAAAGTTCTAATTTCCATAAAATTCCTCTTGTAAATCATTGGATATTTAGAAAAATATCGTATCTTTGTCCCCGAATTAAGGCGTTCTTTGCATATTGCAAAATACAGAAACGAGCAGAAGTCCGCTCGTTTCCATATTGTTACCTATATAATATAGGCAAACGCCCAACTTCTTGATTTTCAATCAAAGTCCAATTTAGAGCGAGTTAGTTTCGTTAACATTATGCTTCCTGGCAACCAAAGCGTGAGATTCTGTTATCTGATGCAGAAAGGTTGGTAATGCGAAAATACTACTATTATTTAGACCCCCTTTTGTTATAAATATAATATATATACCTGATAATCAGTTGTATTGTGCTTTTCTGCAGACTTTGTATTTTAGACCCTATTTAGTTCTATTATTGAAAAATATTTTGTATTTTTGCGCCCAGAATGTAATTATACTAAAATATGAGAAGAAGTATTTCGTATACGATATTGTTTTTTATGATGCTTTCGGTGTTGGTATCATGTTATCAAAGTCATAAGAAAGAGTTGGACTTAGCTTATACGTTGGCAGAGTCTAAGCCAGATAGTGCCTTGGCCTTTTTGAACCGTATCAATCAAGGTAAACTCTCAGATAAAGATATGGCGAAGTATGCCCTTACTTATTACATGGCACAAGACAAGTCGGGCTTGGATGTGGATAACGATTCCTTGATTCGCATAGCGTATGATTGGTATGGTAAGCATCAAGCCGATTCTCTTTATGCTTCATCCTTGTATTATATGGGAAAATGCTTTCTGCTGAATGATAGTATGGAGCAGGCAAAGAGTTGCCTGGAAAAGTCGTATTCCATATCTGACAGCCTCCATAATATGAATTTAAAATGCTTAGCATTGGATAAGCTGATTGAAGTAGAAGAACAGCTGGCCCCTTACAAAGCTTTGAACTATGCTAAAGCTTTGGTGAAGATGTATGAGTCCATGCCAAATGTATCAATATATAATAAGGTGGCAGCGCATTTGAGGTTAGGGGAGAACTTCTTTTATGTTGATAGTTTGCGACGAGCTTTGGAAGTAGAGAAAAAAGCATATAGGTTGGCGATATATGCAAACGATAATGAATTGCTGTCAAGTGTAAAACAAAATCTAGCGAGTACATTTGAGGAAATGGGAGAAAAGGATAGTTGTCTGCTTTATGCTCAACAAGCCTATGGGTTACAAGGTGCAAGTAGTTTTTCTTGTCAACTAAATCTAGCCTTGGCTTATATTTCTGTCGATTCTATAAAACAAGCTTTTGTCTTGTTGGATCAAGCAACTCCTAAAACTGCTGAAGATCATTATTCGATATTTTATATGAAAAGTAAAGCAGCTATGAAAGCGCAAGATTATAAGATGGCTAAAACCTTTAGTGATTCTGCATGTTGTTACTTGCAAGAAATGTACCGAACTGCATCCAAAGCCAAGATTTCCTATTACACTTCATTCTTGAAGAAAGAAAGCGAAAGGGCAAGAATACAAGGTAAGGCAGAAATGCAGCGATGGGTATTTGGATTGACCGTACTTTTATGCTTGATAATTATTTTGTTTGTCTTGTATGCTTATTGGTCGTATCGAAAACTGTCATTAGCTCGCATAGCTCATGAACAGGAAATATTCACCCAAAAGCAGCAAATGATGGAGAAATTACACCAAGAAGAACTCTCGCATAGGGATGTGCAATTGTCTGTAATGCGTACCTATTTACTAAAGAAGATAGAGGTTGTGGAAAAAATAAATTCGAGTGTTCCGAATGAGAGTAAGCATATTGTGCTTTCCGATAATGATTGGACAGAGTTAGAAGTCTTCTTAGATAGTGTAGAGGATTTGTTTGTGTCTAGACTAAAGAAAGAGCATCCTAATTTGTCCAATGCTGACGTGCGATTAATGATGCTGTTGCGTTTAAAGTTATCGCAAAAGACTTTAGCATCTATCTATTGTGTGAGCGAGAAAGCTATCAAGCAAAAATTATTTTTGTATAAGGATAAGGTAGGCATTAAAAATGAGCATTTTTCGCTTCGTAACTACATAGAAAACTTCTGAATATAAGAACACAAAAGTACTTTTTAGACCTTCTAAATCTGGGGGGGGCAGTTGTAAGTGTTTAGATTTTAGGATTATATGCATTTTATGTATAGTTTAAGAAATAGACCTGTTTTGTTTGGATGGAGCCGGAAAACTATGTAATTTTGCAGCCGTGATACAATAACATCTAAAAGGTAAGAATATGAAGAATTTGAAAATGTATATTTCGTTTCTGTTGTTTCTGCTATTTACTTCCAGTCAAGTGAAAGCTACTAGTGCTCCTAAAGCAAAAGACATTCCTGTGTATAAGGTAAAAAAGCATTTAGGAACACGAACAACAGAACCTAGTGTTACTGCAAGTTTAGAGCAAAATCAGCTTACAGTTAATGTAAGTCGTTATGTGGGCATTGCAAGAGTTAAAATCTATGATGATAGTGGTAGTTTTGTTGCTAACATTTCTCTAATAGTAGATGGTACAGGGCAATCTGCTTTAGACTTATCAACTTTTAATGATGGTTTTTATGAAATTGCAGTGGAGTTTGATAATATGATTTATGTCGGAACATTTGAACTCTAAGGTTTTGGCAAAATTAAAAAAGTAATGTCGACAGTATTGTAAAGCTGACCATACAGTTAAAAGGGGCAAGTACCGAAAGGCCAATATTAAAGTGTAGGTTAAATGAAAACGACTATGGAGAATCTTGATTTGTTTAAAGGAATGACTTTGAGTGACGAGGAAATTCTTGTTATTCATGGAGGTGTTTCTCTTACAGAAATGGGAGGAGGACTTTGTGGTATCAGCTGCGACGGTGGCGATGGTGGTGGCTGTGGTATCGCTTGCGATTGATAAGCAAATGTTTATCACGATGTGAAAGGGCTACATTTTTATTAAGTAGACTCTGTAACCTAAAAAAGGATATGCGTTTTGCGCGTATCCTTTATAATTAATAGATAGTGTAAAATGAAAAAAAGTACATACAATATTTGTGTAAAAAAAACAACTGGAGCTTTTATTTATAATTCCTTCAATAATGTTTATGTGGCAACTCCTACAAAACTTTGTGCAGATTTTGAAAACCAAGATTTGGAGGTTTTTGCACATAAATATCCTTCTGCTTTCCTGAAATTTAAGGAGGCTGGACTTGTAATACCTGAAAGTATGGATGAGTTGGCTTTGATTAGATATAAAAATAAAGTAGCAACATTTGCTTCACGCGAATTGAGAATTATAGTTTATCCTACTCAAGACTGCAACTTAAAGTGCTGGTATTGTTATGAGAATCATGTTCCAAACACAAGATTAACAGACGAAATCTCCGGAAGAATAGAAAAATTTGTATCAAAAGAAATAGATAAGAATTCTTTTGATAAGCTTCATGTAACCTTTTTTGGTGGAGAGCCTTTGACTGATTTTGATACAATTGCTTATCCTTTGTGTAAAACATTAAAAGCTAAAGTTGAAGATGTAGATAAAGAGTTTGCTTGCTTTTTTGTGACTAATGGGTCTTTGATAAAAGAAGATACCATTGAAAAACTAAAAGAGATACAGCCTAACTTGCAAATAACAATAGACGGTAATAAAGAGCAACATGATAAAGTGCGCATTTGGAAGGATAAAAATAAGCCAACCTTTGAGCATATCATGTGGGCAATACATAGACTTACTGCGGAGATAGATAAAAGATATTTTATTACTTTGCGCATTAATTATGATAATAAAACGTTATTGGGGGCTGATGACATTTTGGCACAAATTAAAGATATTGACCCCAAGAAAATTATTATTCATTTTGAAAGAGTTTGGCAGACAATGAATGATGTTAGCAAGAAACAAGTCAAACTTTTATTAGACACAATGGTGAAATTTATAAAGGCTGGTTTTATTGTAAATCAAGGGGCATTTCGTGGTCTTCCATATTCATGTCCTTCAGAAAAAAATAACTTGGTAGTTATAAACTATGATGGAACTATCCATAAATGCAATGGAAGAACTTTAACATCAAAAACCAAATATGGTAATCTTTTAGATGATGGAACACTTGAAATGGACGAAAGTCTTGTAGCCAAGAGAATTGGTAAGTCTACATTTGAGCAGCAAGAGTGTCTTAAATGCAAGATGCTCCCGATGTGTATGGGACCATGTAGCCAAAAGCTATTGGAACATGATGGCAAGTGGACTAAAGGTATTTGTACATTAAATAGTATTGATACATCTTTATCGGATTATTTATCCATTGATTTCTTGGTAAAATCACTAACAAATAAGTATGAACAAAACAGATGAAGAGATTAGTTTTACTTTTTAGTATGTTGTCTATTACAACTTTTCTGATGGCACAAGGTGTCATTGGGAAGGTTGTGGATGGCGATGGTAAGCCATTACCATATGTCAATATTGTTTTATTGAATACTCAAGATTCTACTTTCATAAAAGGTACGACTAGTGGAAAAAATGGGGAATTCTCTCTTAATTCTATTGAATCAAATGGGATTTTAAAGTTTTCTTCTGTAGGTTATCAGACTTTTTTTGTTGATTACAAGGGAGAAACAAATCTTGGAAAAATAATACTTTTAGATAACGTTCATGGTCTTACAGCTGTGGTGGTTAAGTCAAAACTTCCAAAGACAATCTTTAGAGATGGCAGTGCCATAACAACAGTTGATGGTACAGTTTTGGAAAAAGCAGGTAATATCTATAACTTATTAGATATGATACCTCAATTGATAGTTCAAGAAAATAAAATTCAAGTTTTTGGACGAGGTGAGCCAATTGTTTATATGAATGGAAGGCTCGTCAGAGACATTGCAGAATTGGAGCGTTTACACTCAAATGATGTAAAATCTATTGAGGTGATAAGTAATCCTAGTGCAAGATATGAAGCTAGTACAAAAGCTGTTGTACGTATTTTTCTTAAGAATAAGGTGGGTGAAGGATTAGGTGCAAATGTAAGAAGTTATGGAGCTATTAATGAAAAAAACAGGACGAGTGGTTATGAGCAATTAAATTTAAATTACCTCAAAGGTAAATTTGGTGTTTCTGCAACTTTTTATGCAAGAGAAAGCCATCGTCAAAATAATAAGGATTTGCAACAGTTAACTTTTACGGAAAATACTTGGCATCAAATAAGTAGCTTTGAGCGTGAAGGTAGATACCAACAACTATACTCTCGTTTGGAAGCGACTTATCAAATAGCTCCAAATCATTCTATAGGAACAAGCATTAGTTATAATCATATGCCTAGTAATAAGGGTGTTGCAAAGATGAACTCATTTTTGTTTAAAGATCAGCAAGTGACCGAAAACTCATATAGTAAGATTTGGACTCCTGAGCAAGTGTCTTCTGTTACTAACAATATGTATTATGTTGGGAAAATAGGAAAAGTCGGCCTTGACTTTAACTTAGATTGGCTTTGGAACAAAAAGAAAGAATGTTCCAAAACACAAGAAGTTTGTCAAGAAATAGGTAAAGATGAGCAAAATATACAGGTAGAATCTAAAAACAATACAAAGAATAACCTTATCGCTTCAAAGTTGGTGTTGACAATTCCATGTTTTAGAGGCACTTTTTCTGTTGGGGGAGAATATTCTAAATGTACTCGTGACAATAATTACATAGTTTTCCCAAAAGATATTCTTGAAGATAAATATGGTCGTATAGTGGAGTCTTTGGGCTCTGGATTTATGGAGTATAGTAAGAAAATTGGAGCGTTAAAGCTTCTGTTGGGATTACGATATGAACTATTGGACTATAATTATCATGAAAAAGAATCTGATAAGTTTGATCAAAGCCATGTGTATCGTAATTTCCTACCTTCGTTTATGCTTTCTTTGCCATTAGGTAATTGGCAGATGCAATTGGGGTACGGAACAGATATTCAACGACCAACGTATTATACAGTGAGAAATAGCATTCAGTATGATAATAAATATACTTATGAGGCAGGAAATCCATATCTTGTGTCTCAGATAAGTCGTAACGTGAATTATGATGTATCATATAAGTGGATGAGTGTAAACATGATGTATTCGCATATATCAGACCCATTGTTGCTATATTCCCAGTCTTATAAGAATAATCCTCAAATAGCTTTGGTACAAACTATAAACTGGAATTCTTTTGATCTATTGACAGCTTCTTTTAATGTCAGTCCTAAGATAGGTATATGGTCGCCTTCTTGTCGAATGATGATTCAAAAACAATGGTTTGATATGAAAACTTATGATAATCATAATTTGGGACATCTATTGGCAAGTATTCGTATGTCTAATACATTTGATACCAAATTCTTAACGGCAACTTTAGGAATAAACGTACAAACAACAGGAGATGATAAGGCTACCTATTATAATAAAGGATATTTTTGTGCTAATTTGTCTATTTATAAATCGATGTTAAAGCGTCGGCTGACCATATATTTCGATGCCTATAATTTGCTTGGGACAGGAAATTCTAGCAGTAGACTATATTCGGGTGTTATGCGAGAAATAAGGTATCATAATTTCTCGACAACCGAGTATGCTTTAACTATAAGCTATCGCTTTAACTCAATAAAGAATAAATATAAAGGTAGTGGAGCTGGCAAGGAACAACGTGATAGAATATAAGAAATGAACTTTGAAAAACTGAAAATAACTCACCAACACGATTCTATGCAATGTGGCATAGCTTGCTTGCAGATGGTATGTAAATATTTCGGCAGGGAATATTCTTTAGATTCTCTGTCGAAACTTTGCTTTGCCACAACAGAAGGAGTTTCCTTACTTGGCATCAATGAAGCGGCCAATACTCTTGGATTGCATACAACTTGTGTAAGAGCTGCCGTTGAAATGCTAGGCGAGGCTCCGCTTCCTTGCATCCTTCATTGGAACCAGAACCATTTCGTGGTATTATATAAGGTGAAGAAGGGCAAGAAGTTCTATATCGCAGACCCTGGCAAGGGAAAGACAACTTATAATCTTGAAGAATTCAGACGGCATTGGATAAGTACTCGCTCTAATGACGAGGACAAGGGTATCGCCATATTTTTCGAAACCACTCCTGCCTTCTTCACCTATCAGATGGAAGGAGAAGAAAGACAGAAGGAGAAGCGTTCCTTCAAGTTCCTTTTCAGATATTTCAAGAAATACCGCAAGGCTTTCTCCTGGATTGTCTTGGGACTGCTTGCGGGCAGCGCCCTGCAGCTGGTGTTGCCGTTCCTTACCCAATCCATCGTGGATGTCGGTATCAAGAACCAAGACATTGGATTCATCTGGCTCATTCTCTTAGGCCAGTTGATGCTCACCATCAGCCGAACAGCAATAGACTTTGCCCGCCGATGGTTCCTGCTCCGCATTTCCATGCGGATCAACATCTCCCTGGTGAGCGATTTCTTCATCAAACTGCTGAAACTGCCGATGTCTTTCTTCGACACCAAACTGATGGGCGACTTGATGCAAAGAATGAACGATCATAGCCGTGTGAATAACTTTCTCACCCAGCAGACGCTCAATATTACCTTTGCCATGCTTACCTTCGTGGTGTTTTCGGTGGTGCTCTTTATATATAATAAGATAGTGTTTGCCATCTTCTTATTGGGCAGCATACTGTATGGAGGATGGATGGCTCTCTTCCTGCAGCGAAGAAAGGTGCTCGATTATGAACTCTTCGAGCAGCAGGCCATCAATAACAACAGGACATACGAGTTCATCACTTCTATGCAGGAAATCAAGTTGCAGGATTGCGAGCAGCGCAAGCGAAAGGAGTGGGAGGAGACACAGGTGAATCTTTTCAGAGTGCAGCAGAAATCTCTAAAACTACAGCAGACCCAGGAGGCAGGAAGTATTTTTATCAATGAGGTGAAGAATATCGTAGTGACGGTGGTTGCCGCTACGGCGGTAATCCAGGGGCACATGACCTTGGGTATGATGCTTGCCGTGCAATATATCATCGGACAGCTCAACTCGCCGGTGGAACAGTTGATGAACTTCTTCTATTCCGTGCAGGATGTGAAAATCAGCCTGGAACGTATCAATGAGATTCACCAGATGGATGATGAGAACGGAAAGGATGGCTTGCTGACTGGTCTTGAACATCCTGAGGATGGTATCCATATCAGCAACATCATGTTCAAGTATGATCCTCATGCCCTCAGAAAGACAATAGACGGGGTGGATATTCTTATTCCTCAAGGCAAGGTGACGGCGATAGTGGGAGCTTCGGGCAGCGGAAAGACCACGCTCATCCGATTGATGCTGGGTTACTACCCGGTGCTGGAAGGAAAAATCACCATCGGCGATACCGACATCAATCAGCTCAACAGGAAATGGTGGCGCAGGCAGTGTGGCGTGGTGATGCAGGAGGGTGTCATCTTCTCGGAAAGCATCAAGCGCAACATAGCTGTGGATGATGCAGAGATAGATGAAGCCCGTTTGATGAGAGCCGCAGAGATAGCTTGCATCAAGGATTATGTGATGGCCTTGCCGCTGAAGTTCAACACCAAGATTGGGCGTGATGGCGTAGGACTGAGCCAAGGACAGAAGCAGCGCATCCTGATAGCGAGAGCTGTTTATAAGAATCCTGACTATATCTTCCTTGACGAGGCAACCAACTCGCTAGATGCTAACAATGAGCGTAATATCGTGGAGAACCTGGATAAGTTCTACCAAGGCAAGACGGTTGTGATTGTGGCGCATCGCCTGAGTACGGTGAAGAATGCCGACCAAATCGTAGTCCTTGATCAGGGAAAGGTGGTTGAGGTTGGCAACCATGAATCTTTAACCGCCAAGCGAGGGGCATATTATAATCTTGTGAAGAATCAGTTGGAATTGGGAAACTAAAATGCGTTTGATATGGAATAAAAAGAATCAGATAATATCGAGTTGAGAAGTGAGAAGGTGAGGAACGTGATAGGCAAAGTTCCTCCTCGCCTTGTTAGTTTGGGGACAGTTATCATTACGATAATAGTTCTAGCCCTCGCAGCTGCTTTCTACAAGATACCTTATCCTATATCCATGGAGGCTAATCCTAACAGGGAAGTGCGCATAGGAATGGAATTTATGATAGCCAAAAGCGAACGATAGGGGATTGGAAGATAGAAGAAACATAAAAAATAGAAGATTTTGAAGGAAAGCCTCGGCTACTTTGATGTAGTCGGGGCTTTTTGAAACCTACATCATTTTTACATAATAAACTGGGTAACAAATATTATGTGAGAAATGATGTGAAAAGTTTGGCGGTTTGAGCAATTTTCGGTAATTTTGCACCGAGATCATTTTAATTAACTGAACCCACTTAAAACAGACCTTACTTTTTAAAGTGGGCTCAGTAAATGACAAAGGTGACTCTTTAAACTTAAAGGTTATATTAATATGGTTGTTAAGAGATTTTTTATAAGTATATCCATGTTGTTCTTTGGTGCGCTTCTGTTGCAAGCTAAGAATGAGGTTATAGATCATGGGCAATTTTTGTGCTCATATTATTATTGTTATTCGAAAGATACGATAAAGAATGATGAGAAAGGAGAAGATTTACTCTTTCTTTCTATCGGAAAGAATGTTTCAAAATGCTATAGCTATTATACTTATCAGTCTGATTCCTTGCAATCTACAGAAGATGGCAAGGCAAAGTTTCGTGCTTTATTCAAAGAAGCCTTTAAGCGAGAAGGATATCTGACTAATTCTTTTCCACATCGCAGAATGACGGCGTGCGTCTATAAGAATTATCCGCAGAATATGATGACGGTAACGGACGATCTGATGTCTCAGTATTATGAATATAGTGATAGCTTGGGTGTACAGAATTGGGTTGTAGAAGGTGATAGCATTAAAAGCATATTAGGCTATAACTGCCAGAAGGCAACCTGCAGATTCCGTGGTCGCTCTTGGACGGCATGGTTTGCCTTGGATGTTCCTATGAGTGATGGTCCTTGGAAATTTTGTGGACTTCCTGGTTTGATTATGGAAGTGTATGACAAGGGGAGACAGCAATATTTTTGCATCAAGGGATTGCAGAAGGATGCTGGCACGCCTATCGTTTATGATGTTTTCAATAGAAAACGGATAAAGATTGACCGGAAAGCTTTTCTGAAGTCTGAATATAATTATTTTCATAATCAAAATAGCATAAACGAGGCTACGTCAGGTATATCTTTAGGTCTGTCAGACGAAAAACGTAACTATGACTTGATAGAAAGAGAATAGAATCAAAGAGTATCTTTATTTTAAACAAGGAAAAGTTATGGAGAAAATGAAAAGTTTGGTGGCATTAACAATCTTAGCCTATATGGGGATAGAATGTTGTTATGCCCAGAAAAAAATAGATGAAGCTTATCTGAAATGTCAATATGATTATACCTATATACAGGATACTTTGTCTGGAAAAACAGCCAAGGATTGGTTGGTGCTGCAGATAGGTAAAAATATGTCCAAATGCTATAGTTATTATAGTATGCAGGTAGATTCTATTTTTGCTTCTCCTGATAGAGATGTAATACTGCGCCAGCAAATAAATGCTGCGATAGGTAGTAAGACCGAGTGGCCTCATAAAAGAATGAAAGCCTATGTGTACAAAAACTATCCGCAAGGAAAGATGACTGTAACAGATGGCTTACTGATGCAAGATTATATTTATGAAGATACTTTATATGCTCAGAATTGGGTAATACAAGATTCTTCTAAATTAATCTTGGGACATGAGTGCCAAAAGGCAGTCTGTCAATATCGTGGTCATTGTTGGACTGCATGGCTTGCTATGGATATTCCAATACCTGACGGACCTTGGAAATTATGTGGATTGCCGGGACTGATCATGGAGGCTACTACGGAAGATAATAGCCATGCCTTTAAACTTCTTGGCATGGAAAAGGTGTCAAAGGAGCCGATTGTCTTTAGCAAGACTTACGTTGGAAACAACAAATTTGAGAAGACTACATTTGAAAAATTCTTAAAGGAACAATATGTATTTCTTTTTGGAGATTTCCAGTCACAAACGCAACTACAGGGCATTGATATTCCCCAGATAGAAAAAGTTGGGTCTAAAAAGTGGAAATATAAACAATTAGAATGTTTGTAAAATATAAATAGATATATAGTATTGAGAAATCATGAAGAGAAAGTGTTTCGTATTTCTATTTTTAACTTTTTATCTTATTGGCTTTGCCCAAAATAAGAAGATAGATACGGCTAATATGCTGTGTAGCTATGTATATGAATATCTTACGGATACGCTGTCTGGAGAACAACAGCGTAAGGAAGACTTGCTCTATCTGCAAATCGGAGCGGAGTGTTCTAAATGCTATAGCTATTATACTTATCAGTGTGATTCTCTGATGGCTTCTCCTAATGGCGATAAACTATGGGATAGCTTCTTGACGGAAGCGATAGGGAAGGGATTGAAAGGGCGACAATTGCGCAATGCCATACCACACCGCAGAATGACTGCTACCATCTACAAGAATTATCCGCAAGGGGAAATGACCATTACAGATTTCCTGTTGGGGCAATATTATCTTTATGGAGATTCCCTGAATGCGCAGGAATGGAATATGGAAAATGACAGCACGAAGATGGTGCTCGGTCATGAATGCCAAAAGGCTACCTGCTGCTTCCGGGGAAGACAATGGACAGCTTGGTTTGCCTTGGATGTTCCTGTAAGTGACGGTCCCTGGAAGTTCTGCGGACTCCCTGGCTTGATTATGGAAGTGTATGATAGGGGAAAGCAATACTATTTCTGTATCAATGGAATGCAGCAGGTTAGTGCAAAACCTATTACTTTTGGGGTACTTGACAAGGAATTCAAGCGCTTTCAGAAAACGACAAGAAAGGATTTCCTGCAATCAAAATATAAGTATCTGAAAAATCGGAACAGTATCAATGAGGCTTCAACGGGAATATCTCTGGGTGGCTCGGATGAGGCTCTGAATTATGATCTGATAGAAAAAGAATAAGTATCAACGTAAAGAGAGAACGGAATGGGTTCTCAAGAAGATAATTTATGAAGCAACTGTTTTTATATCTGTGGTTTATCTGTATGAGCACTTTGACCTATGCCCAGCAAGTCACCTTGTCGGGTAAGGTGGAAGATGCCTATACGGGCAACGGGTTGCAGGGAGTGATGGTTACCATCCGACCTGCTGCCGGCAATAGAATCTTGAAGTTTACCAAGACGCAGGCAGATGGAAGTTTCCTGCTGTCGCTCAATGCTATTCCGGATGGTCGTAACGTGCTGCATTTCTCGATGATGGGATATGCTACGAAAGTTATTCCCTTATCAAAGGATACTACCCAATATGATGTGCTCCTGACGGAGCAGGCTACAAAGTTGAAGGATGTTGTGGTGAAGGCTCCAAGCATCCGACAGCGGGGCGATACCATCTCCTACAATGTGGCAAGCTTTGCCGATGCCAACGACAAGAGTCTGGCTGATGTCTTGAAGAAGATGCCGGGAATGGAGGTGTCGGATAAGGGAGAAATCAAATATAACGGCAAGGCAATCAACAAGTTTTATATCGAAGGACATGATATGCTCGGCGGCCGCTATTCCATCGCCACCAACAATATCCATCAGAAGGATGTCGGTTCGGTAGAGGTGATGACCAATCATCAACCTATCAAGGCTTTGGAAGATATGTTGTTCTCGCAAGACCCTGCCATCAACATCAAACTGAAGGAATCTGCCAAGAGCCGTCTGGTAGGAACGTTGAAGGCAGGTGGCGGTATGGAGCAGAAGAAAGGGGAGAAGTTTGGTAAGCTGAATGTCTGGGAAGGCGAGATGTCGTTGATGCGCTTTGCCAAGAAAGCCCAGTCGCTCAATACCTTCAAGAGTAATAATATAGGTACGGATGTAACCGGTGAAGGCAATCTCCTCTTTTCGGATAATGGTACTGGAGTGATGGGAAATTCTTATAATCTGAAAGATTACGTGAATGTTACGCCCGACCAGCTGACGGATATTTCAGACTGCCGTGTACGTAAGAACCAGACCCATGTTTTCACCACCAATAATCTCTGGGTGTTAGGCAAAAATACGGATTTGTCTTCTCAAATAGTCTATACCCATGACCGTCTTCTTTCTTCCTCATTCAGTAATACCCAGTATTTCCTGAATGATTCAACCATTTATGATGTAGAGGATGAACAGGCAAAGCAGAAGCAGAACAGATTGGTTGCCGACTTTACGCTGACATCGAATGGCGAAAAGGCGTATGTAGCCAATCAGCTTTCCACCGACCTGGCTTGGAATGATATCATGATGGATATTGACGGCTCTTATCCTAATCATCAGCAGGTCAAGATGCCGAAATATAAAGTATCAGACAAGCTGGAACTGTTGCATCGGAGTGGTAAGCGAACCTATACCTTTAACACGTATAATGCTTATATGGTGAATCCGCACTCTCTGTCTGTTGATAATTCGCAGCAAACGGCTTATCAAAGTGTTCGTTCGGCAGCATTCTTCAGTCATACCAATACTTCGCTCGGCTTTTTCCTCAAGCCTTTTACCGTCATGATGAAGGTAGGCTTGCAGGTATTGAGCAGAACGATGAAGAGTCATCTGGAGGGAGTACCCGATTCCCTGGGCAATATGCGCAATCAGATAGGCATGACCTTCTTGCGTGCCTATGCATCGCCGGAGGCAGAGTATAACCAGGGTGGCTGGCATATCCGTTTCCAGATGCCTATCACCTTTACACCTTATTATTATAATGATAAGTTGATGGGAGCGAAAGAGAATGCCAGCAAGACACTGGTCGCTCCTCAACTCAGCGTGAGCTATTTCCTCACCGCCCGTTTGCAGGCTACGCTTTCCGGTGGAATCGCTCAGCGGGAAGTGGATGAACAGAATTTCTATCAGGGACTGCTGATGCGTGATTACCGTAATCTTTATACGGGTTTCGTGGATTATACCGCCGACAGGAGCAAGCATGTTTCCTTCAACATCAACTATAAGCGTCCTCTTGCTACCATCTTTGCCAATGCCTACATCCGCAAGAGCTGGTCTGACAGTCATCTTACGGTGGCTCGTGATTTTGTGGGTGATTATATCATCAACTCCTATTTCTCCAACAGCAGCAGTTCTGAAAACCTGATGGCTGGTGGAAAGGTGAGTAAGGGATTGGGATTCATGCATGGACTCGTTAGCGTAGGTTTTGATTATCTGAGGTTTGATGGCTTCCTGCGTCAGAACGATTCTCCTTCAGCCTATTCATCTGATAACTATATGTTGTCGGCAAAATGGAGTGGTCGTCCTGTGGATTGGTTCAATTTCACCTATGAGCTGAACTGGGATAAGGATAAGATGGTATTGAAGAATTTGGGTTTCGATTCTTCCTCTACCAATCTTGCCCAGAATCTCACTTTCAACTTCCAGCCATTGAAGTCATGGTTCATCAAGTTGCATGGAGAGCATTATCGCAATCAGATAGCAGATTATCAGCACAAGAATCTTACTCTTGCCGATGTATCCACCAGTTATGGCTTCAGGAATGGTATGGAATTGAGCCTGACTGCGCTTAATCTTTTCAATCAGCGCACCTACGGCTATACTGTTTATTCTGGGTTGACCCGTACGAGCAAGGAGTATCAGTTGCGAGGTAGGACAATACTGATGTCTATATTCTTTCATTTTTAGGAATGGTACATATTGTGAATTTTTTAATGATAAAAATAAGTATGAAAATTAATAAAATTCTTTGTGGTCATCAAGGACAATATGAATTGTTGGAACATCGTATAAAAGATTATTGTTGGCGAGTCATTAATAATAAAAAACTTAAGAGATGAAGTACATTTGGGTAGTGTTGATGTTATTTTTGTTTCCTTTCACTTGCTTAGCGCAGGTGAGAGGAAAAATTGTATCTGTATCGGATTCTTCTTGTGTGCCTTTTGTTACAGTTTCTGCTTTTGATAAAACAAATCGTTTTCTGGGTGGAGTGCGCAGTATGGAAACAGGAGAATTCTCTTTGGAGAGCAAAGGAAACATATATAAATTGTCTTTCCAGTCGATAGGTTTTGAAAAACGAGATACTATATCTCCTCTTGGTTTCAAGGGCGATATAGGTGTTGTTGTATTGCAATCAAAGGTGGAAAACTTAAAGGAGGTGGTAGCTGTGGCTGATATGGTGAGTAGAAATGCATCTAAAGAAACTGTATTCATCACCGATTCCCTTCGAAAAGGAACCACTAGTGCTATACAGCTATTAGCAAAAATTCCAGGTATAACAACAGATTGGGGAACAGATGAAGTGAATGTAGGAAAAGATAAAAATGTACCTGTAATTATCAATGGCAAGGAAGTAAAACGAGAATATGCCATCAGCATAAACCCAAAGCGCATCAAAACTGTAGAAATTATGCGTTATCCTGCTGGTAAATATTCTGAATATCCAGTAGTGCTTAATATGGAACTGGTTAATGACTATACAGGATGGGATATAAGTGCGTTCTCCCGCAATTTGTATTCTTTCAGAAATAAGCATTCCAATAGGGAAGTTATGGGTGCAAACTTTACCTATACATTTCCAAGAGTTAATCTGTATGGCAGCCTAAACTTTACGCATCGTCAGAATTATGATGTATTAGGTTATGAATATAGTAACTTGGGTGATGTGACGATAAAATCAAAGGCTATTGATTATAGAAAACCAAACATGAGTACTGGGAGCAATATTGGTAGCTTTAGTTTGGGAACAGATTATAGATTGTCAGATAACCAAACACTATCTGTGCAAGCTTGGATAGAGACAAAGGGAAGTAAACAAAGTGATTTCTTTTCTGTTTCTAATAGGGACGAAAAATATGAATCAAATAGCCTAGATGATTTCAATACAGATGATTATACTATTGGATTGTTTTATAAGGGAACGGTTCTAAAACATTTAAATTTATCTTCGGAACTCATATATAATAGGTATGATATTCATGAAGATAGATTTTATAGTGCAAAAAATGATGTAGCTCGAACCCCTTACAAGGGAGATAAAAACTATTGGCGTTATTATTTGTCTGGTTACTATAACTTAGGCAGCAAGGTGTCTTTGTGGGCAGACTATACCCAAATATGGAAAGATTATTCTAATTCTGACCGAAATGAGAATGTTCTGTTGTATAATAGCAAGGAAACTCGAAGTAAATTGATGGGAGCAATATCATATCAGCCATTTAGAAATTTCAATGCTTTGCTAGGCACTCATTTGTTGACTGTTAAAGATGAAAACCAATTGAAGGCTGTATCTGAGGAACATACATCTTGGATGCCTTTGTTTAAAGGTTATTGGAAACCTGTTAAGTGGATGTATTTGCAATATAATTATTTTTGTGATGTGGAGTATCCCAACCTTGATCAGTTGTCAACGGTAAGATGGCAAGTGAACGATGTGCTTTGGCATAGAGGCAATTCTGAGTTGAAACCTAGAATTATGCATTATTCTGAAATTACGGTCAACTTTGTCAATATAGTCAAGATTGACTATATGTACAAGCAGAGCAAGGATGAGATTATAGACTATTATCAGCAAGAAGAGGATAAAACTTATCAAACTCAAGCAAATTGTAATTACAGACATAATTACTTGGGAATGGAAGGTGATTATAATCTTGGCAAAGGCGTAGAACTGTCATTTGTTGCAAATTACCAATGGTATCATCGGTATATGAAAGATGACACGAAGCATTTTGGCAGAACCTGGTATCTTGATACACAGCTTCTTTGGAATGTTCCAAATACAAAATTGAGTTTTATGGCTAGCTATTTCCTTCGTCACGACAAATTGCCATTATTACAAGGTAAACAGTATGATGAAGAGGAAAAGTTGTTTGTTGGAACTTCTTGCTCTTTGTTAAAAGGTAAGTTGCCAATATCTTTGGAAGTAAGCATACCGACTTCCATGATTTCCAAGAAGACTTATACGAAAGTGAGTCTTCCAAATTTTGCTTATCAAACCTATGGCGATAATAGAGTAAATGCTTTTGTTGCCCTTATCAGTGTTAAGTATAGTTTGGGTAAGGGGAAGACAACAAAGCTAAATAATAGTAAGAATTTAGATGTGGAAAAGTAAATGAATAGATTTCGTGGTATTATATAAGGGGAAGAAGGGCAAGAAGTTCAGAAGGTGAACTCCTCTCGGTTTCTCTTAGCAGTACAATCTGTGTACTGCTTTGTATATTCAGGAATATCTCTTATATATTTGCGAATCTCTCTTTATACAAAATGACTCAATGTTTGTAGAAAATGGAACTTTTTTCTGCTGTTTCGACGAAAAGTGTTTCCTTTGCAGCCGTAAATAGATAAAATTAAAAGAATTATGGCAGAAAATAGACAAGAATTGAACCGCAACTTGGCTCAGATGCTCAAGGGTGGTGTGATCATGGACGTAACAACTCCTGAACAGGCAAGAATCGCAGAGGCAGCAGGTGCATGCGCAGTAATGGCGCTGGAACGTATTCCAGCTGACATCCGTGCAGCAGGTGGTGTTTCTCGTATGAGCGACCCTAAGATGATTAAGGGTATTCAGGAGGCTGTTTCTATCCCTGTAATGGCTAAGTGCCGCATCGGTCACTTCGCTGAGGCTCAGATTCTTCAGGCTATCGAAATCGACTATATCGACGAGAGCGAGGTGCTCTCTCCAGCAGATAACGTTTATCACATTGACAAGACTCAGTTTGACGTACCATTCGTTTGTGGTGCCAAGAACCTGGGCGAGGCACTCCGCCGTATCGCTGAGGGTGCTACGATGATCCGTACCAAGGGTGAGCCAGGAACAGGTGATGTGGTTCAGGCTGTTACCCACATGCGTATGATGCAGAGCGAAATCCGCCGCCTGGTTTCTATGAGCGAGGATGAGCTTTATGAGGCTGCCAAGCAGTTGCAGGCTCCTTACGACCTGGTGAAGTATGTTCACGAGAACGGTAAGTTGCCAGTGGTTAACTTCGCTGCCGGTGGTGTGGCTACTCCAGCTGATGCTGCCCTGATGATGCAGCTCGGTGCCGAGGGTGTATTCGTAGGTTCAGGTATCTTCAAGAGCGGTAATCCTGCTAAGCGTGCACAGGCTATCGTGAAGGCTGTTACCAACTATAACGACCCTAAGATGCTGGCTGAGTTGAGCGAGGACCTCGGTGAGGCAATGGTAGGTATCAATGAGCAGGAGATTGCTCTCTTGATGGCTGAAAGAGGTAAATAATAATAAATGAGATAACAGATAAAGGCCCCTCCTGAACAAGAAGGGGCTTTTATATTAGATAAGTATGTTATGAGAATAGCAGTTTTAGCTTTACAAGGCGCTTTTGCTGAGCACAGACAGAAGTTGGCTCAGTTGGGCGTGGATAGTTTTGAGGTTCGCCAGTTGAAGGATTGGGACCAGCCGAAGGATGGCTTGATTATTCCGGGCGGTGAGAGTACCACTCAGGCGAAACTCTTGAATGAACTGGGATTGATGGAGCCTGTGAAGGAGGCGATTGCTGCCGGCTTGCCAGTTTATGGTACCTGTGCCGGTTTGATTCTTCTTGCCAAGAAGATTGAGGGCGAGCCTAGTCAGCGCATAGCTTCGATGGACATCACGGCTTTGAGAAATGCCTACGGTCGCCAGTTGGGCAGTTTCTACATCGAGGCTCCGATGAAGGGCATCCAGGGAAATATCCCAATGACATTTATCCGTGCTCCTTATATTAAAGAGGTGTGGGGAGATGCTGAGGTTCTGGCTGAAGTAGATGGCAAGATTGTGGCTGCCCGCCAGGGTAACCAGCTGGTTACAGCCTTTCATCCCGAATTGAATGAAAGCCTGGAGATTCATAAGTATTTCCTGGAAATGTGCAAGAAGTAAAATTCAGGATTCTATTTGCTGAATCCATATCATAAAGCAAAAAGCCTTACGGAATCCCGCAAGGCTTTTTGCTTTTATAGTTTTACTCATTCTGAAAGTTCTTCTTACAACAGCTCAGGAAGCTGGAAGAGCTTCACGCTGTTACTGCCCTTGATGAGGATATAATGGTCGTGAGGCTGGTTCGCCTTGAGCGCTTCCTTCACTTCCTCTACATTCTGGAACTTGCGGTAGCTGCATGGAATATCCTTGAACTCATCGCCTACCAGCCATACATTCTCCAGACCGGCTGCCTGCAATTGATCTACTACCTTCTGGTGCTCCTCGTGGCTCACTTCGCCGAGCTCGCCCATCTGTCCGAGAATCGCCATCTTATGAGGTACATCCATTACGCGGAAGTTCTCGATGGCGGCTGCCATGCTCGATGGGTTGGCATTGTAGGCATCCACCACCAGCTTGTTGTGCGCCGTCTCTTCCAACTGCGAACGGTTGTTGCTTGGGATGTAGTTCTCCAGGGCATGATCTATCTGCTGAGGCTTCACATCGAAATGAAGACCGATGGTGATGGCGGCAAGCATGTTGTCGATATTGTAAGAGCCGATGAGATGGGTTTGAACCTCATGCCAGTCGAAACTCTCGGTGCGCCAGCGGAACTTCAGGAAAGGTGCGCAGGAGATGACTTCTCCCCATACATCGCAGTTCTCGTCCTTGCCGTAGGTGATGAGGCGGTTGATGTTGCGCTGCTCAGCCATCTGCATCAGATGCTCGTTGTCGGCATTGATGAAGACGAGGCCATTGTTGGCTGCGAGGTAATCATAGAGTTCTCCCTTGGTCTTCTTCACGCCTTCGAAGCTTCCGAATCCCTGTAGGTGGGCACGACCTACGTTGGTAATCATACCGCAGGTTGGTTCCACGTATTCCACGAGTTTCCGGATATCGCCTGGATGGGAAGCACCCATCTCTACAACGGCAATCTCATTCTCTGGTGCCAGACGGAAGAGCGTCTTTGGTACGCCTACATCATTATTGAAGTTACCCTGGGTGAACATCACGTTGAACTTCTCGCCGAGAACGGCAGAGACGAGTTCCTTGGTGGTGGTCTTGCCGTTGGTTCCGGTGATTCCTACCACAGGAATCTCGAAGTGTCGGCGATGCTCACGGGCGAGTTCCTTGAAGGTGGTGAGGCAATCCTCTACGAGGATGTAGCGCTCGTCGCCCTCCTTGGCATACTCTTTTTCATCTACAATCACATAGGCACAGCCTTTCTCCAAAGCCATGTCGGCAAACTTGTTGCCATCAAACGATGCGCCCTTCAAAGCCAGGAAGATGCTGCCCTCTGGGCAGTCGCGGCTGTCAGTGGTAATCACTGGGTGCGCTTGGTAAATCTGATAGAGTTCTGAAATATCCATAGTCTATAACTGTTGTTTTGAGTGCAAAAGTAATCTAAATTATGGACATAACAAACAATTTTCCCAAAAAATGATGGTAATCTCGAATATTCTTTCTATTTTTGCAGAAATATTCGATATATCTTAGGAAAGCGAGGCTTTTTATGGGTAGTAGAGATGAAAAAGATAAAACGAAAGTGAGGAAGGAAAAGCTGGCAGGCTATTTCTTTAATTTATCTCAGTTGACGTTTACTGGAACTGGGGTTGGTGGTATTGCTCCAATTCTGCAAGGAGAGTTTGGAGTTAAAAATTATGTAGTAATTATATTTGGTATCGTAATGACCTTCATTTTTGCGGGCATTGCTAATCGAATTTTAAAATATTAAGTTATGGAAGTTTACAATGGACTATTGTTTTTCTTTGTGGTTGGAACAATCATAGGTGGAAGCTTTCTTGCCTGGACTTACACAAAGCCAGGGAAAAAGTGGCTTAAGGAGTTATAATCCAATGGAATATACGATTAATATCAAGGGGCACTTGATGGATTTGAGTACCCCTCAGGTGATGGGCATCCTGAACGTTACGCCCGACAGCTTCTACTCTGGTAGTAGAAAACAGACAGAAATGGAGATAGCTCAGAGAGCTAATCAGATTATAGAAGAAGGTGGAAGCATCATTGATGTGGGCGCTTTCTCCACCCGTCCCGGTGCTGATGAAGTATCGGAAGAGGAGGAGGAAAGACGCCTGAAGTTCGCTCTCGACATCGTTCGCAGGGAACAACCGGATGCTGCCGTCTCCGTAGATACCTATCGCCCAACCTTGGCACGTAAGTGTATCGAGGAGTGGGGAGCCGATATCATCAACGATGTATCAGAAGGTGGAATCACTGGCATCGTCAATGTGCCGCTGGAGCAGAGACAGGAGGAATATCCTGAGATGTTCCGGGTGGTGGGCGAACTGAAGGTGCCTTATATATTAATGTCGGTGCAGCCTACGCTCGCCAGGATGATGAAGGGCTTTGCTAGGGAAGTGCAGCAGTTGCGCGATCTGGGTGCCAAGGATATCATCCTCGACCCGGGCTTCTGTTTCGGCAAGAACCTTATCCAGAATTATCAGATTTATGATGAGATGGAGAAGTTGAACGTACTGGAACTTCCGGTGCTCGTGGGTATCTCCCGCAAAAGCATGATTCACAAGCTGCTGGGTGGCGATGCCACCACATCGCTCAATGGAACCTCTGTGCTTGATACCATTGCCCTGATGAAGGGTGCCAGCATCCTTCGTGTTCACGATGTGAAAGAAGCTGCTGAGGCTGTGAAAATCGTGGAAACCATGAAGGAGGGCAGAGTATGATAGAGTTTGGAATCAAAGATGCGTTAGACATACTCCTGGTAGCCTCGCTGCTCTTCTACGTCTATCGCCTGATGAAGGAATCCCGCTCGCTCAACATCTTCGTGGGCATCATGCTCTTTGTGCTCATCTGGCTCTTCGTGAGTCAGGTGCTGGAGATGCGCCTAATGGGTTCCATCCTCGATAAACTGGTGAGCGTGGGAGTCATCGCCCTTATCGTCATTTTCCAGGAAGACATCCGAAGATTTCTTTATGAGATAGGTTCACAGAAAGGCATGCGGAGGCTGGTCCGCTTCTTCCACTCCAGCAAGGAGAGCCAGAAGGAGGCGAACAAGGAAACCATCATGCCTATCGTGATGGCCTGCATGAGCATGGCTAAGAAATATGTGGGTGCCCTTATCGTGATAGAACGAGGCGTGCCGTTGAAGGATATCATGGATACGGGCGAGGAGATAGATGCCAAGATCAACCAGCGGCTGATAGAGAACATCTTCTTCAAGAACTCGCCGCTTCATGATGGAGCCATGGTGGTGAGCAATAAGCGCATCATGGCAGCCGGATGTATTCTGCCTGTGAGTCATAACCTCGATATTCCGAAGGAACTGGGACTCCGCCATCGTGCCGCTCTCGGAATATCACAGAGCAGTGATGCCATCGCCGTCATCGTATCTGAGGAGACCGGACGAATCAGCGTGGCCATCAAGGGCGAGTTCAAACTCCGACTCTCGGCTGAGGAACTGGAAAGCATCCTTACTCTGGAGATGATATAAGTAAAGTGAAGAGTGAAGAATTCATCACTTTTCCTACTACGTAAACCTTTACGATATGAATAATCTCCCGATTTAGCTTTTTTTACACATTTTAATCGCTGCTATTTCAAAGAAAATGTGTACTTTTGCAAAGTCGATGTGGCAAAAAGGTGAAAAACAAGATAACAGCGCCTTACACTTTGACAGATCTACTTAGGAAACAACAAAATATATAAAATATTAAAAAGTAAAATGGATTTATTACAGCAAATCGTAGCTCGCGCTAAAGCTGACAAGCAGCGCATCGTGCTCCCTGAAGCAGAAGAGGAGCGTACATTGAAAGCAGCCGATAAAGTTTTGGCTGATGATCTCGCAGACATCATCCTCATCGGTAACCCTGCCAATATTAAGAATCTCGCTGCTCAGTGGGGTCTTAACAACATCGACAAGGCTACTATCGTTGATCCACAAAACAACCCTAAGTCTGAGGAGTATGCTGAGAAGCTCGCTGAACTTCGCAAGAAGAAGGGCATGACCGTAGAGCAGGCTCGTGAACTCGTAACTAAGAACAACCTCTACCTCGGTTGTATGATTATCAAGACTGAGGGCGCTGACGGTCAGATTTCTGGTGCATTGAGCACTACTGGCGATACTCTCCGTCCAGCTCTTCAGATTATCAAGTGCACTCCAGGTATCACTTGCGTAAGTGGTGCTATGTTGCTCATCACAGACCAGAAGCAGTATGGTCAGGATGGCATTGTAGTAATGGGTGACGTTGCTGTAACTCCAAACCCTACAGCAGACCAGCTTGCTCAGATTGCCTATACTACAGCTCATACAGCTCAGTCAGTGGCAGGTATTGCTAATCCACAGATTGCCATGTTGAGCTTCTCAACAATGGGTAGCGCAAAGGATGCTATCAACAAGGAGACTGGTAAGAGCGTTTATATCATTGACAAGGTAAAGGATGCCGTAGCTATTGCTAAGGAGAAGTTCCCAGAGCTTCACCTCGACGGTGAGCTTCAGGCTGATGCAGCCCTCGTTCCTGAGGTAGCTGCCAAGAAGGCTCCAAAGTCAGAGGTAGCTGGTAAGGCTAACGTATTGGTAGTTCCAAACCTCGAGGTAGGTAACATCGGCTACAAGCTCGTTCAGCGCCTGGGTGGTGCCATCGCTATCGGTCCTATCCTCCAGGGTATCGCTCGTCCTGTTAACGACCTTTCTCGTGGTTGCTCTGTAGATGACATCTACTATATGGTAGCTATCACAGCTTGCCAGGCACAGGATGCAAAGAAGGCTTAATCAACTAACTTTATTTATAACATTACAAACTAAACATTATGAAAGTATTGGTTCTGAACTGTGGTAGTTCATCTATCAAGTACAAGTTATATAATATGGACGATGAGTCTGTATTGGCACAGGGTGGTGTAGAGCGTATCGGTCTTGATAACGCTTTCATCAAGGTAAAATTGCCTAACGGCGAGAAGAAGCAGATTATGCACGACATGCCTGACCACAAGGAAGGTGTGAACTTCGTATTCAAGTGCTTGCTCGACCCGGAAATCGGCGCTATTAAGGATTTGAAGGAAATCGACGCTGTAGGACACCGTGTCGTACAGGGTGGTGACAAGTTCAAGGAGAGCGTTATCGTTGACAAGAGCGTAGAGGATGGTATCGAGGAACTTTGCGACCTCGCTCCTGTTCACAACGCAGGTCACCTGAAGGGTATCCGTGCCGTTGACTCATTGATGCCTGGCACTCCTCAGGTTTGCGTATTCGACAACGCATTCCACAGCACAATGCCAGACTACGCTTACCTCTATGCAATTCCTTACGAGTTGTACGAGAAGTATCACGTACGCCGTTATGGTTTCCACGGAACATCTCACCGCTATGTTTCTAAGCGTGTTTGCGAGATTCTCGGTCTCGACCAGAACAACTCAAAGGTAATCACTTGCCACATCGGTAACGGTGGCTCTGTAGCTGCTGTATTGAATGGTAAGGTATTGGATACTTCAATGGGCTTGACTCCATTGGCTGGTTTGATGATGGGTTCACGTTGTGGTGACATCGATGCTTCTGCTGTTACTTATCTGATGGATAAGTTGAACATGAAGCCACAGGAGATGGCTGACTTCCTGAACAAGAAGAGTGGTGTGCTCGGTATCACTGGTATTTCTTCTGATATGCGCGACATCGAGAACGCTGCCAACGAGGGTAACGAGAAGGCTCAGCTGGCTCTCCGCATGTACGAGTATCGCATCAAGAAGTACATTGGTGCTTACACAGCAGCTATGGGTGGCGTTGACGCTATCGTATTCACAGCTGGTGTTGGTGAGAACCAGACCGATCTCCGCGAGGAAGCTTGCAAGAACCTAGAGTATCTTGGCATCAAGATCAATAAGGAGGTTAACGACAAGGTTCGTGGTGAGGAAGCTATTATCTCTGCCGATGACAGCAAGGTGAAGGTAGTAGTAGTTCCTACCGATGAGGAGATTGTTATCGCTCGCGATACAATGGAATTGGTTTCCAAGAAGTAATTCCACACAATACTATATAATATAAGGTGAAGACTAAAGACAGCAATGGATGGTCTTCACCTTATTTATTTCTTTCTTATCATTATTACATGATGAGGCTCCTGCCTGATGAGGATGGAGGCATCACTTAAATTTTGAGAATTATGAAAACAAAGATTGTAACTTTCGGAGAAATATTGCTTAGAATATCTAAGCCTGGTTATCAACGGTTATTCCAAGGCCACCGTATGTTCGGCAACTATGGTGGCAGCGAGGCAAATGCAGCCATCTCTCTGGCTTATTTGGGCGATAACGTGGAGTATGTAACCCGATTGCCATACGGCGAGATGGGTGAAGCTGCGCTGATGCATCTCAGGGAGTTTGGTTTGAATGTTTCTCATGTGGTGCGTGGTGGCGATCGTCTCGGTACCTATTACTTCGAGGAAGCTGTGGCGATGCGCAACTCCCGTGTAGTCTATGACCGCAAGAACTCTTCTTTCTATTCCTTGAAGCGTGGTATGGTGAAATGGAATCAGGTACTGGCAGATGCTGCCGTATTCCATTGCTCAGGTATTACCTGCGCCATCAGCCGTGATGCGATGGAATCTACCATGGATGCCATCAAGCTGGCGGTTGCTGATGGGCTGACTATCTCCTGCGATATCAACTATCGCAAGAATCTCTGGGGATACGGTCTGGAACCTCACGATGTGCTCTTCCAGATGATGCAGTATAGCGACATCATCTTCGGTGATCAGAATGAGTGGGAGATAGCCAGTGGAGTGCCTCATATTCCTTTCGAGGCTTTGGATGAAAACTATGTAATAGACAGGGAGGCTTATCTGTCGTATTTCCGCAAGATGCACCGTCTCTTCCCTAAATGCAAGAAGATGGTAATGGCTGTAAGAAACCAGATTGCCAGCAGCCATCATACCTTGAGCGGTCTGCTCTATGATACAGTAGAGGATCAGCTTTATACAACGAGAATCTACGACATACAGCCTATCGTAGATCCGATGGGTGTAGGCGATGCCTTCATTGCTGCCTATATCCACGCTCACCAGAAGTGGGGCGATGAGAACCAGTATTGCCTGAATTTCTCTCTCTCGGCCAGTGCCATCAAGAATACGATTCCGGGCGATCAGAATCTGGTATCTGAAGAAGAAATCATCAGCAATATGACTTCTTCAGGAGGAAGAATCCAGCGATAGGAATACAACTAGATTACAATAGAACTATAAGATTCGTGTGATAAGAATAAAGGGCAGTCCCAATCGGGCTGCCCTTTATTCTTGTAGCTTATTGATTGTTATGGTTGGCTTTCGCCTTCCACATATTCTTCCATAAACATGTGTTCGCCATCGAATACGGCATAGGTGAACTGCCATATCCAGTCGCCCAGAATCATCAGGCGGGTCTTCTTGCTCAGCATCAGGTCCAGCTCTATGTGGCGGTGTCCGAACATGAAGTAATCTATATCCTTGTGACTTTGCATATACTGTTTGGCAAAGCGTACCAGGAATTCCTTCTTTTCGCCCATATAAGGCTCCTCCTTGCCATCAGCACGTTTCAGGCGGCTATGCTTCGCCCAGTTCAGTCCCAGCGACAATCCCCAGCGTGGATGTATGGCATTCAGCAGCCGTTGGCAGGTGCGGTTGTGGAACATCGCCTTCAGGAACTTGAACTTCTTGTCCGGGTCACCCAGGCCGTCACCATGGGCAAGGAAGAACACCTTGTCGTAAATTTCCACGGTCTGTGGTTTATGGTGAACGATCAGTCCGCACTCTTCTTCCAGGTAGCCGTATGTCCATAAGTCGTGGTTGCCGGTGAAGAAATGTACTTCCACTCCCATATCCGTCAACTCCGAGAGCTTACCCAGGAATCGGGTGTAGCCTTTCGGTACCACATATTTATACTCGTTCCAGAAATCAAACATATCGCCCAGCAGATAGATGGCTGCAGCCTTGTGCTTGATGCTGTCGAGGAAACGTACGAGTCTGCGTTCCTGCATTCTGCCGTGTGGGATTGCCCACGAGCCGAGATGCGCATCAGAGAGGAAATATACATTTTTCATAAGCGATTCTTTTTAAGTGAAGAGTGAAGAATGAAGAGTGAATAATTCAACGGTTTTGGCTATTCGAAACCGAGTTCTACACGGGCTTCCTCGCTCATCATACTCTGATCCCAGGCTGGTTCGAATACGAGGTTTACATTGGCAGACTTGACACCCTCTACGCTATCCACCTTGGTGCGCACATCCTCAAGGATGAAGTCGGCTGCAGGGCAGGATGGGGCAGTAAAGGTCATGTCAAGATCTACGGTAGCATCGTCTTTTACGTCTATCTTGTAAATCATACCCAGATCCCAGATATTCACAGGTATTTCAGGGTCGTAAACGGTCTTGAGTACATCTACGATCTTTTCTTCTATCTTTGTCTTTTCTTCTTGTGTCATAATAATCTTTGTTTTTGCCTACAAAGATACTGCAAAATGGGGACAATACAAAAAGAAAAGACACTTTTTTCTTCGTGCCTGCTTAATAATACCGGAAAAAGTTTATAATTTGCCTTTATCGTGATAGGAATAAAAGGCTCCGTCGGTGATGATGACGTGGTCCATGAAGAAGATGCGCATGATTTCGCAGGCTTTCTGAATCTGAAGGGTAAGCTGGTCGTCTGCCTTGCTGGGGAGCGGACTGTTGCTCGGGTGATTGTGACAGAAGGCAATGATGGTGGCGTTGTTGAGTACGGCTTCCTTGATGAGCAGTCGGATATCCACGGCTGTTTCCGTAATGCCTCCGTGCGAGATACAGGAAGCCTTGATGAGCTTGAAATTCTGGTTCATCATCAATACCCATGCTTCCTCGGTATTGAGATCCTGCATCTTGGGGAGCATATAGTTGTAGATGGCGAGAGAAGAACCCAAATCCGGGCGATAGCCTATCTTGTCAAGGGCGCGACGCTTTCCCAGCTCACAGGCTGCAAGCACGGTAATCGCTTTCGCGGGTCCCATACCTTTGTAGCGGGTGAGTTCCTTGATAGTCATCTTGCCGAGAGTATTGAGATTGTTGTCGCAGTCTTTCATGATGTGTTTCATCAAATCTACTGCGCTCTCGTCCTGAGAGCCGGAACCTATTAATATGGCTAGCAGTTCGGCATTGGATAGTGCTGATGCTCCTAGTCGCTCCAGTTTTTCACGAGGTTTGTCTTCCTCTGCCCATTGCGAAATAGAAAGCTTCTCACTCATAGTGATTTATTTATAGAAAGTCTTGTTGTATGCGCTGAATTCGCTCTGTCCGAGCAGGCATCTCTTCCACCAGGCTGAAAGGAATCCGCAGCCGTAACCCATCAGCTGGGTGAAGGCGGCACGTATGCTCAGCACGCCAATCTTCACACTGTGATTCTTCCTGCTGCTGTCGATGAACAGCGCAATGATATAGAGAATGATGCCAAGTAGGCCGATGCAGCCCAATGCTGCCATCGTATTGCCCAGGGTTGGGAATACGTGGACGGTGCCCAGCATATACGGCAGGAATCCGAAGAAGAGCAGAAGGAGCGTACCTGTCACGCCCATGGTGAAGACCATCGGCAGGAGATGTACGAGCTTGAGGCTCTCGGGATATTTCTTGTAGAGGTTGATGCGGGCGATGCCGCTGTTATATACCTGTCGCCAGAATTTGCGGAAGTCGGTGCGGCGCTTATGCCATACCCATGCTTCAGGGAACAGACGGCAACGGCAGCCTGCCTTGAAGATACGGATGGAGAAATCGATGTCCTCACCAAAACGCATGTTGGAAAAGCCATTCAACTTGAGATAAACGTCCCTGCGGATGCCCATGTTGAATGAACGAGGGTAGAACTTATCCATCTTCTTCTTTCCGCCACGGATACCACCGGTGGTGAAGAAAGAAGTCATGGAATAAGAAATGGCTTTCTGAGTATCTGTAAATGATGAGTGTGCCTTGTCGGGACCGCCGAATGCATCGGCAGGTTCGCGGCTCAACTCATCACTTACAGCTTTCAGATAGCCCTCTGGCAAGACTACGTCGCTGTCGAGTATCAGTAGATACTCGCCCTTGGCACGTTCGGCACCATAGTTGCGACTCTGACCCGGACCAGAGTTCTCCTTATAGTAATAATGTATATCCATTAGGTTTTCGTATCGCTTGCACACTTCCTTGCAGGGAGTCTGCGAGCCATCCTCTACGATGACAACCTCGAAGTCCTTCTCCGTCTGATGGGTAAGGCTCTCTAACAGTTCGTCCACTTCGTCAGGACGGTTGAATACTGGTACTATGATGGAATATTTCATTCTTCTTACTATTAAGGGTTTAGTTTGCTCGATGAGAGCGTAATCTTTCTTGTTGGAAGACGGATTACTCGCTTACACGACCGAGGTAGCTGCCGTCACGAGTATCAACCTGGATGGTCTCGCCCTCGTTAACGAACAAAGGAACACGAACCTCAGCACCAGTCTCGAGAGTAGCTGGCTTGGTAGCGTTGGTAGCAGTGTTACCCTTTACACCTGGCTCAGAGTGAGTAATCTTCAGGGTAGTCTTTGCTGGCATTTCAGCCAAGAGGATAGTACCGTCTGTAGTATCAGTAACAACCTCAACTACGTCACCCTCCTTCATGTACTGACCACCGGTAACGTTCTCCTTAGCGATAGGCACCTGCTCGAAAGTCTCCTGGTTCATGAAGATGCAACCAGTAGCGTCCTCGTAGAGGTACTGATAAGGGCGACGCTCAACGCGAACATCCTCCAATTTGAAACCAACCTGGAATGTACGCTCCAGCACGCGGCCGTCGGCAACATTCTTCAACTTAGTGTTCATTACGGTGTTACCTTTACCTGGCTTTCTGTGCTGAAAGTCGATGCAAACCCATACTTTGCCATCCATGCGGATGCAAGTTCCAATCTTAATTTCCTGTGAATTAATCATTTCTTGTTTATCTTGAATGTTATTATAATAATCTTCAATTCGGGTGCAAAGTTACGGCAAAAACATGAAAAAACAAAGGGAAAATCGAAAAAAACATAAATATTTAAGCTAAATTTGGTAGTTTTCTTGGTTATTTGAGAAATTATGCGTAATTTTGCAGCCCAAAAAGGGCTTATTTTGCTCTTTTGTGAAGAATATTAATTAAAAAATAAATAAGAAAAATGAAAAGAACATTTCAGCCTCACAATCGTCGTCGCGTGAACAAGCATGGTTTCCGTGAGCGTATGGCAACAAAGAATGGTCGTCGCGTATTGGCTTCTCGCCGTGCTCATGGCCGCAAGAAGTTAACTGTTTCTGACGAGCACCACGGAAAGTAATTTCCGATAGGGAAATTCGTCTATTGACGATGACATTAAAAGCAGCAAGGAGAGATTCTTTGCTGCTTTTTGTGTTTTTATGACTTTTTATATTGTGATGAAACGCAAAAACTTGGCGTTTTATTTTGTATTGTCTTCGATTATTCCTATCTTTGCACCAAAAAAGAAAGAATGACTTCATCTGAGTTTATAAATAAGTTTAAGAGTAAGTATCTCTGGGGCAACCTGGGCGCCATGTTCCTGGTGCTGGTTTTGCTCTGCGTCGGTGTCAAGTTCGGCATCGATATCTACACCCATCATGGTGAGGCCATCCGTGTGCCGGATATCAGATACAAGAATATCAATGATGCCACCCGCATCCTCGATGATGCCGGATTGGAAATAGTGGTTTCGGATACCGGATATGTCCGTTCGCTCCCTGCCGACTGTATCCTGGAGCAGACGCCGACGTTCGGAGAGGTGGTAAAGTCGGGGCATATCATCTATGTCACGATCAATTCTAACCATTCTCCTCGCATCACCATTCCTGATGTCATCGACAACAGTTCTCTGAGAGAGGCGATGGCTAAGTTGACTGCCATGGGATTCAAGCTGGGTTCACCGGAATATATTCCAGGCGAGGAAGACTGGGTTTACGGTATTCTCGTTAAGGGCAGGCATGTAGTGGCTGGTGATAAGGTTTCTATCGATGATGTGCTCATCATCCAGGTAGGTAATGGTCAGCGAGACACTACCGACTCCTTCGATATGGTGGATCCTGTCTATCACGAAAACGATGATGTGATGGAGGGAGAAGGTGATGGTACTGAAAGCACCGAAGATAACTTCGAGGTGGTTCCGGGAACTGAATCTACAGAAATAGCCCCTGCTACACACGAACACCAGCAGAAAGAGGTGGTGGAGTAGGAGAAAGTGAAGAGTGAAGAATTCAATAGTAATACGAATGATATTTTTAGATTATATATATAATAAGGTATATGCTCCTGTAGAGGATGGCTTCGGGTTTGATGATGCAGGAGATTTGGATGAACTTGATGATGAACTCCAGATGGAGGGAGAGGGAGCTGCTCCGGCTGGCGAAGGAGGCGATGACCTCTACGAGCACTGGAAGGTGCAGGTGGATGCCAACCAGGATCCTGTCCGCATAGACAAGTATCTGGCTGATAAGATGGCTTACCAGAGCCGCAACCGCATTCAGCAGGCAGCTGATGCCGGATTTATTCATGTAAACGGCAAACCGGTGAAGAGCAATTACAAGGTGCGCCCGAACGACATCGTTACGCTGATGCTCGACCGCCCTCGTCATGAAACAAGCATCAAGCCGGAAGAAATCGACATCAATGTGGTTTATGAAGATGACCAGTTGATGGTGGTTAACAAAAAGGCAGGAATGGTGGTTCATCCGGGAGCCGGAAACTTCCATGGCACCCTGATTCAGGCTGTGGCCTGGCACCTGCGCGATATGCCGGAGTTTGATGCCAACGACCCGGAAGTGGGTTTGGTCCATCGCATCGACAAGGATACCAGCGGATTGCTCGTAGTAGCCAAGACTCCTACTGCCAAGACGGCATTGGGCAAGCAGTTCTTCAACAAGACTACCCATCGCAGTTACAATGCGCTGGTATGGGGTAATATCGTGGAGGATGAGGGACGCATCGAGGGCAATATCGGACGTGACCCGAAGAACCGTCTCCGCATGAAGGTCTTCGACCCGGATAGCGGTATCGGCAAGAGTGCAGTTACCCATTATAAGGTTTTGGAGCGCTTCGGCTATACCACCTTGGTACAGTGCATCCTGGAAACGGGCCGTACCCATCAGATCCGTGCCCACATGAAGCAGATCGGTCATCCGCTCTTCATGGATGAAACCTATGGTGGTGCCGAGATTCTGAGAGGTCAGCGCAGCAGTGGTTACAAGGCTTTCATACAGAATTGCTTCAAGCTCTGCCCACGTCAGGCTCTCCATGCCAAGACCCTCGGCTTTGTTCATCCTACAACAAAGGCGCAGATGGACTTCGACAGTGAGTGGCCGGAAGATTTTAGACAATTAATAGAAAAGTGGCGCGGCTTCATCGCAGGCACCACAAAAGATACATTCAAAAATATTTAGAGATTATGGAAAATAGCAAGAGAACGATAGCCATCGTATGTGGTGGTGATTCTTCTGAGCACGATGTTTCTTTGCGCTCAGGTCAGGGTTTGTACTCATTCTTCGACAAGGAGCGTTATCATATCTATCTCGTCGATGTAAAGGGCACCGACTGGCACGTGGCTTTAGATAACGGTGAAACTATTGATATTGACAAGAACGACTTCTCGTTTGTGAAAGACGGCAAGCATATCTATTTCGATTATGCTTATATCACCATCCACGGACAGCCTGGCGAGAATGGTGTAATGCAGGGCTACTTCGACCTCATCCACTTGCCATATTCTACAAGCGGTGTGCTGGTAGAGGCAATGACCTTCGACAAGTATGTGCTCAACAACTATCTGCGTGGTTTCGGTGTGAACGTGGCTGACAGTATCTTGCTCCGTCGTGGCGAACAGTATGATGAGGACGAGATTGCCGAGCGCATCGGTATGCCTTGTTTCGTAAAGCCTGCTGCCGACGGTAGTAGCTTCGGTGTGAGCAAGGTGAAGAATGCCGACCAGTTGGCTCCAGCCCTCCGTGTAGCTTTCATGGAGAGCAACGAGGTGATGATTGAGGGGTTCCTCGATGGTACTGAGATTTCTCAGGGCATTTACAAGACAGCCGAGAAGACTGTTGTCTTGCCAGCTACAGAGGTGGTAACCAGCAATGAGTTCTTCGATTATGATGCCAAGTACAATGGTCAGGTACAGGAAATCACTCCAGCCCGTCTCTCTCCTGAGACTGCAGAAGAGGTGGCAAAGACCACATCCCGCATCTACGATATCCTCCATGCCAATGGTATCATCCGCATCGACTATATCATCTCTAAGGATAAGGACGGTAAGGACAAGGTGAATATGCTGGAGATCAATACCACTCCAGGTATGACTGTTACCAGCTTCATTCCTCAGCAGGTGCGCGCTGCAGGCCTTGACATCAAGGACGTGCTCAGCGATATCGTGGAGAATCAGTTCTAGAATTTATAAATCACATATATGGTTCTGCGACTTTCTCGCAGAGCCATATATATTAAAAGGTATATATTAAAAAGGTATATATTATGAAGATCCCTCAAGAATTTGATACCATTCGACCTTGGGAGCCGGAAGACCTTCCTGAGGTGTTCGACCGTTTGCTTTCAAACGATCAGTTCAAGCAAGTACTTGCTTATCTTTATCCACAAGTTCCTTTTGAGATGATTGCCCAGAAGTTGAAGGCTTGCAAGACCAATCTCGACTTCCAGTTGGCTTTCGCCTACGATTTTGTTCAAGGCATCCTGAAGAAGGCAGCAACGGGTTGTGAGATGGATTGCGCAGCCATCGATAATACCCGCAACTATACCTTCATCAGTAACCATCGTGATATCGTGCTCGATTCAGCTATCCTCGATGTAATGCTTATCGATAATGGCTTCAAGACCACCTGCGAGATTGCCATCGGTGACAACCTTCTGTCACTTCCTTGGGTCAAGGACCTGGTACGTGTCAACAAGGCGTTTATCGTGGAGCGTGCCCTGAGCATGCGCCAGATGCTGATGTCAAGCAAACGTCTTTCCGATTACATGCATTTCGCCATCAAGGAGAAGAACGAGAATATCTGGATTGCCCAGCGAGAGGGTAGAGCCAAGGATAGCGACGACCGCACACAGAAGAGCATCCTGCAGATGATGGCGATGGACGGTGAAGGAAGTATTATCGAACGATTGAAGCAGCTCCATCTCGTACCGCTGTCTATCAGCTATGAGTACGACCCTTGCGACTTCCTCAAGGCTAAGGAGTATCAGCAGAAGCGTGATGTGGAAGGATGGAAGAAGGGACCTATGGATGATCTCGTAAGCATGCAGACCGGTATCTTCGGTTACAAGGGACATGTGCATTATCATGCTGCCCCATGTATCGATGAGTATCTGGATACCCTCGACCCTGAGATGCCGAAGCAGGAACTCTTCAATACCATTGCTGCCCATCTTGATCACGAGATACATAGCCACTACCGTCTCTATCCAGGCAATTATGTGGCGCTCGATCTCTTGGAGAATACCGAGGCTCATGCTTCAGAATATACACCGGAAGATAAGGCTCGCTTCGAGAAATATATCGCTGGACAGTTGGCAAAGATTGAACTTTCAAATAAGGATGAAGCCTTCCTGAAGGAGAAGATTTTAGCAATGTATGCCAATCCTGTGCGCAATTTCCTTGCGACAAAGTAGGTGAAGGACGCAGAATAATGATACTTTATTGCTTTATGTGCAAAAATGTACCATTAATACTGTTAAAATGTTAAGTGTACGATAAACACGAAAGTTAATAAATCTTTCGTGTTTATCGACTTTTTATTAAAAAAATAACCTTTCTTACGAAAAATACACAAATTGAGCAAAAAAGTATCACCTTTTTTCGAAAAAGTATTGTACTTTTGCAGCGGTGATACGAATGTGAACGATACCACTATAAGATACACCCACATCGTTTCGCCGGAAATACAGCTAAAATAACAAACTAACAAAATAACAAAATAAAAAGTAATGACCTATGAGTATCAATTCAGCTTAAAATGAAAGAAGGATTGTTTCCGTGCAGCTGGTAGTTACAGGGAGACAAGAGTGTGTGGCTATTTGCTAGTCAATTAAGTAATGTTTATTCTATTCAAACCTAGAAAGTACATAAGTATGAATCTAAACTTAAGAAAATCAGTGCTGCTTGTTGGAGCGTTGGCATCCTTAGGCTTGAGTTACACAACTGAAGCTTTGGCAACATCTCCAAATTTTGCTGTTAACTCAGTACAGCAGTCTAAGAAGGTTACCGGTAATGTAAGTGACGCAGAAGGTCCTATCATCGGTGCAAGTGTAGTAGAGAAAGGTAATGCCGGAAATGGTACAGTTACCGACTTGGATGGTAACTTCGTCTTGAACGTGAAGCCTGGTGCTACTATTGTTATTACTTATATCGGTTACCAGAAACAGGAAATCGTTGTAGGTAATCAGTCTAATTTTAACGTCACAATGAAGATAGACGACAAGACTCTCGAAGAAGTTGTTGTCGTAGGTTATGGTGTTCAGAAGAAGAAGCTCGTTACCGGTTCTACCATCGAGGTGAAGGGTGATGATATTCAGAAGATGAATACCACTCAGGTGTTGGGCGCCTTGCAGAGCCAGACTCCTGGTGTAAACATTCAGGCGGCTTCCGGTCAGCCTGGTGATGGCTTTAAGATTTCTATCCGTGGTGCCGGTACCAACGGCAACACAGCTCCTCTTTATATTATTGATGGTGTAGCAGGTGATATCAACAACTTGAACCCTGCCGACATCGAGCGTATCGACGTTTTGAAGGATGCCGCATCCTGTGCCATTTACGGTTCTGCTGCAGCCAATGGTGTTATCCTTGTAACTACCAAGCAGGGTAAACAGGGTAAGATCCAGGTATCTTACGATGCCAACGTAGGTTGGGCTAACGTATATCGCATGCCAAAGATGCTGAATGCCAAGCAGTATATGGAGGTAATGGATCAGGTGCGTTTCAATAGTGGTGAAAGTGGCTACGATTGGAAGAGCATTATGGGCGAAGACCTCTACAACTCTTATATGGATGGTTCTAACGAAGGAACCAACTGGGTAGAGGCTATCCGCAACAAAAATGCCGTTACAACGAGTCATTCTCTGAACGTTACTGGTGGTTCCGACCGTTCTACCTTCTCTATGGGTGCCGGTTATCAGTATCAGGATGGTGTGTTTGGCAATGTTGTTAAGTCAGACTACCGCCGTTTCACCTTCCGTATCAATTCAGAGCATGTCATCTATCGCAACGACAAGGGCATGGATGTTGTAAAGATTGGTGAGAACGTTTACTATCAGCACAAGCAGAATCAGGGTATCCAGATTGGTGGCCAGTATAGCAATGAGCTTTCTAACATGCTCCGTGCTAACCCTGCTATCCCTATGTATAATGCCGACGGCAGCTATACCAAGGCTGAGGATTTGAAGAACTGGGTTGATAATTATAACTCTTATTCTGTAAACCCAGTCTATAAAATGTTGAACCAGCAGTCAGGTCATAACAAGAGTATCAACCAAAATCTGCATGCTACGGGTTATCTGGAGATCCAGCCAATCAAGAATCTGGTTTACCGTGGACAGTTGAATTACAATCAGAATACTTGGACATGGCGTACATTCCTCCCTATATTTGATGCCAACAGAACCAATGCGGATTATTTCCGAACAGAGGATAAGGCAACAAACCAGATTGGAACAAGTTGGGGATGGAGTACAACAAATACCTTGAGTTATAAGTTTGACTTGCAGAAGAAGCACAACTTCGACATCCTGGTAGGTACAGAGTATGGTGAGAGCCGTCCTGACTTCGGTTTCTCCTTGAATGCTACATCTTCTAATTCGGTGTTTGGCGATATGACTCATGCTTACATGACCTATATGAAGAATAATAATGCTGCTGCCGTTACTGGTACTCCTTGTGATGATTCTCGCAGTATGTCTTACTTCGGTCGTGTCAACTACAACTTCAATGAGAAGTATATGCTTTCAGCCATCATGCGTGCCGATGGTAATTCTAAGTTTGCTCCAGGTAAGCGTTGGGGCTATTTCCCATCAGTATCCGCAGGTTGGGTTATCTCTAACGAGAAGTTCATGGCTAAAACAGCTTCCTGGCTTGATTTCTTGAAACTTCGTGCAGGTTGGGGACAGAATGGTAATGCTCAGACCATTAACAACTTCCAGTGGCAGGGTGCTTTCGCATTCGATACAAGTAGCTATTATACCTTCAATGGTAATCCTGATCAGTATGTTTCCGGTGCAGCTCCTTCACGTCTGCCTAATGAGGATTTGACTTGGGAGACTTCTGAGCAGTTGAACATCGGTTTGGATGCTCGTTTCCTGAGTGGACGCCTGGGCTTCACCTTGGATTGGTATAACAAGAAGACCAAGGACTTGCTGGTTGCGGTTCCTGTAGATCCTACAACAGGTTTCTCTACCCAGATGAAGAATGCTGGTACTGTAGAGAACAAGGGTATTGAGCTTTCTCTTTCTTGGAACGATAAGATTGGTAAGGACTTCCAGTACAACGTAGGTTGGAATATGGCTTACAACCACAACGAGGTGACAGAGGTGAAGTCTAACCAGACATACAACAATGGTGGTAATGACCTCTTGGCTCAGAATACCGGTTATATGGCTCGTTTCGAGGAAGGTCATCCTATCGGCTACTTCTGGGGCTACAAGACAGAAGGTGTGATGCAGAATGAGGCAGACGTTCAGGCTTACCTTGACAAAAACTGCAAGGGCAATGCCGCTAACTCTAAGCAGGGTACCGGTATCAAGCCAGGTGACTTGAAGTTTGTGGATGTAAATGGCGATGGTGTTGTCAATGATGACGATAAGACAGAACTTGGCGATCCACATCCAGATGTAACCATGGGTATCACTCTCGGTGCATCTTACAAGGGCTTCGACCTTTCTGTAACAGGCTTTGGAGCATTCGGTCAGCAGGTGGCTCGTTCATTCCGCAAGTTCACCGATGGTGAGTATGAGAACTTCACTACAGAGGTGTATGACTACTGGCATGGTGAGGGAACTTCCAACAAGTATCCTTTGCTCGCCCACATGAATGCAGGTCCAAACTGGCAGACCATTTCTGATATTTACATTGAGGATGCCAGTTACTTCCGTCTTCAGAATCTGACCGTGGGTTACGATTTCACCAAGATCTGGAAGAACAGCCCATTCCAGCAGCTCCGTCTCTATTTCGCTGCCCAGAACCTCTTTACCATTACCGGTTATAAGGGTATGGATCCAGAGAATGGTACTGCTATCGGCTCAGACTCATGGGTAACAGGTGTTGATGTAGGTAACTATCCTCAGCCTCGTACCTATATGGTTGGTGTAAATGTAAAGTTCTAATCTAAAATTGAATTCACAATGAAAAAGTTAAATATATTTTTGGCTTCAGCCATGGCGGTGCTTAGCTTGGCATCCTGCGACATCAATGATGTGCAGAATGTAGGCGAGTTATCTACCAGTACCTTCCCTGTTTCCAAGGAGGATGGTGAGGCTGTATTGGCTGGTGTTTACCAGAATTTGAACCAGGTTTGTGCAGACCCTCAGATGAGTTTCCTTTACTATGCCCAGTTGGCTAGTGATGATATGCTCGGTGGTGGTGGTGTCAACGATAAGTTGATGCAGGCAGATGATTTGCTCTGTAACTACAATGCCGATATGACCAACGTGTTCTATGAGGCTCGTTACAAGGGTATCAACCGCGCCAATACCCTGATAGAGGCTCTTCCTAATACCTCTATGAATGAGGATACCAAAAACTCAATGATGGGACAGGCTAAGTTCCTGCGTGCCTTCTATTATTATGAGTTGGCTTCTATGTACGGAAATGTACCTATGCGTCTGAAGCCAGGTTCTGAGGCTATCACCCAAGGTAATATTGAAGACCCTTGGAAGCAGATTCTGATGGATCTTCGTGATGCTGTCGATCTCTTGCCTGCTGCAAAGAGCACTGATGGTCATATTGATAAGTATGCTGCTGAGGCTCTGCTGGGTCGTGCATGGTTGTTCTATTCAGGTTTCTTTGGCAATGGTTCTACATTGGCTGATCTGACCAGCACTACTTACAACCCTCTGACTTCTGTGGAACTTCCTGATGGAACTACTCTGTCTAAGGAGAATGTCATTACAGCCATCGATGACTGTGTGGCTAACTCTGGTCGCAAGTTGGTGGATAAGTATCAGAATCTCTGGGCTTATACCAACAGATGCACTGTAGAGGATTATGATTATACCAAGGGTCAGGGCTTCAAGTGGGTTGAGGATGATGCTTCTCAGAATCCTGAGACTTTGTTCTCTATCAAGTTCAATAAGTTCGCTTCCTGGAGTACAACGATTGGCTATGCCAATGGTTACGCTCTTCACTTTGGTGTTCGTGGTGGTCAGGCTTATGGCAATACCTTCCCATTCGGTCAGGGTTGGGGTGCTGGTCCTGTAGCTCCAAATCTGGTAAAGGATTGGGCTGCTGCCGAGCCTAATGATGTACGCCGTGATGCTTCTATCCAGGACTGGTCTAAGGTAGAGACATATAAGAAAGGTGGTTGGGCAGACTTTGTTCAGGAAACTGATTACTATGCCAAGAAGTGGGCTCCTGTTACTTGTAAGAATGATCAGCTGGAGGATGGCTATTCTTGTACTTTCGAGAATGTGATGTATCCAGGTAACTGGGATACTCCGGGAAAGGAGAACATGCAGTTGAATAATATCCACGACTTGGTACTCATCCGTTTTGCTGACGTTTTGTTGATGCAGAGTGAGTTGAAGAAGGATGTAGCTGGTATCAATGAGGTGCGTAAGCGTGCAGGTTTGAACCCTATTGCAGCTTATTCTGAGGAAGCTTTGAGAAACGAGCGCCGTTGGGAGTTGGCTTGCGAGGGTACCCGCTGGAACGACCTCCGTCGTTGGCATATTGCCGCAGCTGCTCTTGAGAAGCAGAATGGTGTTGCTGTCTATTATTGCGGACAGCCTGATAAGAATACTCCACACAATGGGGGTTATACTGCTCGTTATAATGCTACTGCCGGCTTCCAGAAAATGCCTGAGACTCAGGTAGCTTTGGGTACCGTAAAACAGAATGAAGGTTGGACTGGTGCTGATTCTGAATATCAGGGCTGGAAGTAATCAATTCTTTAATCTTTTAAATGAATAAGTATATGAAAAAGATATTTTTTGCATTGTCTATGCTGACATTGCTTTATACTTCTTGTGATCCTTCTACCGATTCTGGCAGCACAGGATTCTCTGAGAATGTAACAGCTGAGAGCGTAGAGGCGAAGGTAACACCTGTTCAGGTGAATGGTAAGAATAGCAACCGTATCATCATCGAGAATCATTCTCCTATCACAAGCCAGTGGTCGGTTGACCAGTTGGCTGAAGGTGCGGTAACTTCTTCCAAGGCATACGATACCATCTATGTTACCAAGGTAGGTGCCAACACCGTTACTATGCACTGCAAGAACGTGGCTGTTGACTTTACCAAGGACTTCACGGTGAACGTGGATGAGATTACTTATCTCTCTGCAGAACTTCAGAAGCGTCTCTGCGTAACTGGTTCTGAGGGTAATTATACTTCTACTGTAGGCGAGTTCGCTGGTCAGCCTGTACAGTTCGGTACTGCTTTTGATGCAGGCAAGGTAAAGGTTATTCAGGAGGTCAAGGAAGGCAAGAAGGGTAATGTTTTCAATGTAGAGAATGGTAACGGTGTGCTTTCTGACTGGGCTATTACCAAGGAAGGCACCAATGAGGCTGCTGGTACAGCTACTCTGAATGGTGATCAGCTGATGGTTGTTGAGGAAGGTAAGTTTAATATTACCTTGACTTATACCAAGGCTGATGGCACTCAGGAGACTTACAATGCTGGTTCTTTCGATGTTGAGTCTTTGACTACCAAGCCAGAACTTCTTGAATATCTCGCTGGTGGCGAAGATGGTGATGGAACTACTACCTGGGAATGGAACGAAGCTGCCGGTGCTGTATGGGGCAATGGTCCTTTCGGTAGTGGAAACAAGCCTCAGTGGTGGGCTGTAAACTATGGTGCTGATATTGATGGTCAGGGTAGCTCGAAGGTTGGTGGTGTTGCCCGTAATGGTAGCGGTGCATGGTTCACTATCGACATCAATAACAAGCAGGCTATCGGTTCTGATGGCGTCAAGCTTCCTATCTCTGTCAGTGTATTGGATCACAAGGACCCAACCTGGGATAAGGGTTCTATCTCATTCCCAACTGCAACCAATGACAACTTCGTTATCCCTATGGGTGTAAACGTGAATGGTGGCAATGCTGTATTCCAGAAGTATTATGTATTGGTAGCCAGCGATGATAAGTTGGTATTGACTGCTGCAGAATTACCAGAGAATGGTTGTGCATGGTTCTATGTCTTCAAGAAAAAGGCTAAATAGGTATGTGATAAATCGTTGTGATTAAAACATAAAATTAGGCTAAGCCTCGGCTGTAGTGATTACAGTCGGGGCTTTTTCATACCTTTTAGTAAACAGAATTTGACTTTTTTTGCTTTTCTTCCGTACTTTCTAGTATAATTGCTGAAAAGATTTGGTGTTTACGAGTTTTTATTGTACTTTTGTATGCTGTAAAACAAGTAGGTTTAGCAGTGTATGTTTGTACAACTGAGAGCTTATAACAGCTTAACTTTGCGACTCACACCGAACGGTGTGAGTGCGTGCATCGAACGAAGTAAGAGCGTGCGGCGTTCGATGTGAGCACGTGCATCGTTCGACGCACGTCGGAAAGTCCAGTAACTTCAAGCTTATATCATTAGTACTTAGCACCTTATAACATACTTGTGATAACAGCTAATAATACTAAACTATGGCAATAAAGTATGAAATCCATTCCATCCATAACTCGAAGGGCGAAGGTGGAGAACAGAAATTTGTCCGGTTGCGTGACCACGAACCGATGACCAGTAAGCAGATGGAGCAGTATATAGAGCAGGCATGCTCGCTTACCAGGGGTGATGTGCAGGCGGTGATGACATCGCTGCACGATCTCATCGTGACCGAGCTCTCTCAAGGTGCCCGTTTCTATCTTCCACAAATAGGCTATCTCTCGCTGTCTGTAACAACGGAGTTGCCGGAAGGTAAATCCATGGATAAGGTGACGGGTAATAATATCCGCTTGCGTAACATCAACTTCAAACCTACTGCCGAATTGTTGAACGAGGTGGCTAGACAGGTAAGGTTCGAACGCTCTAAATATACCACGAAGTCTCGCAGATACACCGAAGAACAGTTGTGGGATAAAATTGTGGCTTTTATAAAAGAGCATGACTATATTTGCCGGCGCGATATGGAATACCATTTCGCCTTGCGCCAGCAGACAGCCTTGAAATGGTTGAAGCATTTTACGGAGAAAGGGCTTCTGGTAAAGAAGGGTGCAAGAAATGCTCCTCTCTATTTCCTGGCAGAAGACAATAAAGGCAATGAAGACAATGGAATCTCCCTTCACACTAAACGTCTTGAGCCATAGAAGTTTAGCGTAGCTGTGAAAGGAGAAATGAAAATAGAAATTAAAATTAATACCTGATAAAAATGAATAATTTGATCACTAAAACTTGGAAACCGTTGCTGTCGCTGCTCTTCGGCGTGGCAGTGATGCTGTTCTGGGCTGTGCCTTATATGGCAGGACTCTGCTTTCAGGAACAGTATCAGATGTTTCTCTTTGATACCAACTATTTCCTGGAGCGTATTGTACTGCCGGGAGGATTAGCCGACTATATCAGCGAATTCCTGGTACAGTTCTACTATATGCCAGTATTGGGTGGTGCCATCATCGGACTGCTCCTGATAGGCATTCAGACTGCCGTATGGGGACTGATGAAGCAATATGGAGCCAAGCATGATTTCCCGGGCTATCTCCTGAGTTTCCTTCCAAGCATCGCCCTATGGTGTGCCATGGGCGACCAGAACATCCTGCTTTCTTTTGTGGTTGCACTTTTCGGAGCCCTGTTGATGGGATGGATTCACAACCGATTCCACAACCGGTTGGTAAAGGTGGTGTTCGAACTGGTAAGCACGGCATTGGTTTATTGGTTCCTGGGTCCGGTGGTATTCCTTTATGCCGCCCTGATGATAGGTGATACGCTGAAGAATGCGCAGCAGAAGGGCAACTTCCTTTCCGGAATAGGCTATTCTGTTTGCATCCTTGTGCTTACCATAGCCTGGATTCTGCTGAGCACGCAGACTCTGCAGTATCCAATGCACCGCATCTTTGCCGGACTTAATTATTATCGCTATCCGGGTGCAGTTTCTCCGTTGCCTTTTGTTGTGATGGTATGGGCTGTTGTGATTCCTTTCCTGGGGATGATTCCGTGCCGCCAGAAATCCTTGCAGAAGTTGCAGCAATCCAAAGTGGTCATAGTGTTGAGCTATGTATTGGTGATTGTGGCTTCATGGTTTGGTATCAAGGCATCTTTTGATGAAATGACATACGACCTGATAGATTATGATTTCCTGGTTCGCACCGAACAATGGGATAAGATTATAGAGAAGGCAGAGAAGAAGCCGGCAACCACACCGCTCAGTGTTTCGTGTGTGAATCTTGCCTTGAGCCAGAAAGGTATGCTTGCCGACCGCCTTTTCGAGTTCTATCAGAATGGAGGCGAGGGCTTGTTCCCTACCTTTACCCGCGATATGATTTCACCGGTATCTACTGCAGAAATCTTCTTCCGTCTGGGTATGGTGAATGATGCCGAAAGATATATGTTCGAGGCGCAGGAGGCGATTCCGAATTATCGCAAGAGTGCCCGATTGACCCGCAGGATTATAGAGTGCGAAATCATCAACGGCAACTATCTGGTAGCTGCCAAGTTGCTCCGCCGACTGCAGAAGACGCTCTTCTATAGCAACTGGGCGAACCAGACCATGGCGCTGCTGGGTAATGAGAAGGCTATCAACCGGCATCCTATCTATGGCAAGCTGCGCAAGTATCGTGAGAAGAAGCAGGACTTCCTCTTCAGCGACCGGGAGATGGACCAGATGCTGGGTTTGCTCTTCCTGAACGATAACCATAACAGGATGGCATACGAATATCTGATGTGCTACGAACTCCTGCAGCGTGATATGGAGAAGTTCATGCAGTATTATCCGCTGGGCAGATTCGTGGGTTACGACCATATTCCACGTTCCTTCCAGGAGATTCTCATCGGCAACTGGATGAAGACACATAGCGATCCACGTACCATCCCGTATAGTGTGGATGCACAGAACGTGAACAATACGCTCAACTTCATCCAGCTCTATATGCAGAATCCGAAGAATCCTCAGCTTAATCAGCAGCCGTATGTATCCAATGCCTGGCACTATGTGATGGTGCAGGGGGTTGATGAGGCTTCTAAGAAGAAGGAGGGAATGAAAGAGGTTTATTAGAATGTAGAATGATAATACTGGAATGATATGAAAACAATCAAATATCTGTTGTGTGTTCTGTTGGTTGTGATGGGGATGGCTACTCTCGATTCCTGTTGCTATCCTTCACCATGGAGTGAGGCAAAAGAAATCAAACAATTGCCTGAAATCTTCCCTGATTACATCGGGGTTACAGTTCCTGTCAACATCGCTCCGCTTAATTTCAATATGACGGATGACGATGTAGATGAAATGTTAGTGAGTGTGGCAGGATCGAAGACCATCGAGGAAATCTCTTCTTTCGGAAAAGAGTATGCGGACTTTGATGTAGAGGAGTGGCACGACTTCTTGAGAAAAAATAAGGGCGGAAAACTCACCGTCTCTGTGTTTGTATTGAAAAATGGTGAAAGGTTCAAGTATCAGGACTTCGATATATATGTAAGCCCATACGAGCTGAACGACTGGGGACTTACTTATCGTCGCATAGCTCCAGGTTATGAGGTGTATGGCAAGTTGGGCATCTATCAGCGCAACTTGAGTAATTTCGAGGAAACGGCAATCCTAGAGAATACCGCTGCGCCGGGTGCCTGTCTCAACTGTCATACGGCAAACAGAACCAATCCCGATCAGTTTACCTTCCATGTCCGTGGTGACCATGGTGCTACCTTAGTTTCTCAGAACGGCAAGCGGGAGTGGCTGAAGGCGAAGAATGATTCCCTGAAGGGTTCTATGGTTTATCCTTATTGGCATCCATCGGGCAAGTATTGTGCTTATAGTACCAATACCACCCATCAGAGTTTCCATGCCGTGAAGGATGAGCGAATTGAAGTCTTCGACCAGGCATCGGATGTCTTCGTTTATCAGCCTGCAACCCATGAACTGATATTGGATTCTCTCCTGATGACGAAAGACCATTACGAGACTTATCCGGTATTCTCACCAGATGGCAAGACGCTCTATTTCTGCTCTTCTACGGCAGAGCCTATCCCAAGCGGTTATAAGAATATCAAGTATAATATCTGCAAGATTGGTTTCGATGCGGCTACGGGTAAGTTTGGCAACAAGGTGGATACCATCTTCAATGCCCGTGAACTGGGCAAGAGTGCTACCCATCCACGTCCTTCGTATGATGGCAGGTACATCATGTTTACAATGAGTGATTATGGCTGTTTCCCTATCTGGCATAAGGAAGCGGATAACTGGTTGCTGGATTTGAAGACGGGGCAGGCGCGACCAATGACGGCTGCCAATAGCAGGAATACAGATAGCTGGCACAACTGGAGTAGGGATTCCCATTGGTTTGTCTTTACATCCCGCCGTGGCGACGGACTCTATACCCGTCTTTACCTTGCCTGCATCGATGACAAGGGCAATGTAAGCAAGCCGTTCCTTTTGCCACAGCGCAATCCGAAGAAGTACTACGATGAGTTGCTGGATTCCTATAATACTCCTGATTTCACATCCAAGCCAGTAGAGTTGGATGCCCGTGCGGCAGGAAATGAAATCATGAGTGATAAGAGGATTCCGACAAAGGTTAGATAACGGAATCTTTATAATTCCTTATTTTGTAGAACATGATTCCTTCTCAGCAATGCATTCCATTTCTATCAACCAGCCGGGGCGGCATACTTTAGCCTCCACGATGATGCGGGGAATCTGGGGATAAAACTGCTGCATCAGTCTGTCAACCGTATGATAGTCGGAGATGTCGCGCAGATAGATGATGAAGTATTGGATATCATTCATCGTGGCATCGCCATCTTTCAGCAGGGCGCCGATGTTCTCAAGCAGTCTGCCGGTCTGGCGCACGATGTCTCCTTCATAGACCACATCTCCATGCTTGTCGATACTGGCTGTACCGGAGATGAAGTATTGTTGCTTGAACTGCTGGCTTCCTTCTGGATGGAGAGTATGGGTAGGTAGCGTAAGCCGGGTTCCTCGTTCGAAGGCTACTCCATATTCATGGGTAGGATTCAGATGATCGAGTGCCTGAAGATACTTCTTGTCCTCTTCCTTGATATGGGGGATGGTGAGGAAGTCGATGGCTACAGCTGCGTGGCGTACCGGAGTGGCTCCACCGATACCCGTGCTGGCAATGTAGTGGGTGTCGGCAGTCAATCCTTCTTGGTCGAAGATGTCATTGCGGGCTTCTACTACACCTTGATAGTTTACATCGATGTTGGTGACGTATATCCAGGTGCGAACCAGGTTGCGTTCCATGGTCATATCCGTACCTTCGATAGTCTTCAGATATTTATTGAAGAGAAAATGGGTCTGCTCGTACGAATCCTTTCCCTTTGCTTCCTCTTCTGTAAGACGAAGACTGTGGAATAAGATAGGTGTAGCTTCATCCGTAGTCTTGATCAGCAGGCTTACCTTGCTGCCATTCAGTGGAGTCTGTTCCACGATAGTGAGGCTTGCGTCTTTCAGAAACTCCTGATAAAGGAGAGATTCTTCCAACTCTTTTATCTGGTTCTGGGAGTCGCTGAGGAATACCTTACAATATTGCAAGGTACGATCTTCCAGTTTCTCTGTATCGAGAAAGTTACCTAGTTTTAGATACAGAAAGTTAAGGCGATCATTGAATGAACCCTTAGCTTCTGGCGAAAGTATTATGTATTTGTCCATCTTGTTTTTCTTTTTTCGTCAGCAAAGGTACGGATAATATCTGAGATATAAGAATATAGACAGGATGAAAAGATAAAAATACCGAGATATGGGGATAGGATAATGCTGGGTATAACAAAAAAGAGGGAAGTAAAGGCTCGTTTTCCTTTACTTCCCCCTATCTTTTTTTATTTCCTGTTTTAGAGTGATTCGAGCATACGCTTGATGACAACCTCGGCTGAAATCTCACGGTTGGCTGCCTCTGGAATCACCAGACTGTTCTTGCTCTCGATGACATCATCGGTAACAATCAGTCCACGGCGTACTGGCAGACAGTGCATGAAGCAACCGTCATTGGTCCAGCTCATGTGCTCCTCGTCGATGGTCCAGCTCATATCCTTGCTCAGAATCTCACCATACCGTGCAGGGTCTTTCACACCCGGACAGCTCCAGTTCTTGGCATAAACGAAGTCTGCACCTTCCAGAGCCTTTTTCTGGTCGTACTCTACCTTGGCATTGCCTACGAACTTAGGATCGAGTTCGTAGCCTTCTGGGTGAGTAACCACGAAATCTACATCGGCTGCATTCATCCACTGGGCGAATGAGTTTGGCACAGCCTGAGGCAAGGCACGGCAATGAGGAGCCCAGGTCAGGACTACCTTAGGACGAGCCACCTTCTTGTGCTCCTCGATGGTGATGAGGTCGGCGAATGCCTGGAGTGGGTGAACGGTGGCTGTCTCCATAGCGAAGACTGGGCGACCGCTGTACTTCACAAACTGGTTGACGATGGTCTCGGCATAATCGTAGTCGCGGTCTTTCAGACCGGCAAAGCTGCGCACACCGATAAGGTCGCAGAAGCTACCCATTACTGGGATTGCTTCAAGCAGGTGCTCACTCTTGTCGCCATCCATGATAACGCCACGCTCTGTCTCCAGTTTCCAGGCACCTGCGTTCACGTCGAGCACAATCACATTCATGCCCAGGTTCATCGCAGCCTTCTGTGTACTCAGTCGGGTACGGAGACTGTTATTGAAGAATATCATCAGCAAGGTTTTGTTCTTGCCTAACTCCTGATAACCGAAACGGTTTGCTTTCACTTCCTGTGCCTCGGCGAGTGCTGCTTTCAGGTCGCCAAGGTCTTCAACATTAAAGAATGTCTTCATTGTTATTTCGTTTTTTATTTGTTATTTCTGATATAAAGCTATTGAATACTTCACTCTTCACTTCCTTGTTTGTCCATTTCCTGTAATCAACCACTTGTAGGTGGTAATCTCTTCTAGTGCCATTGGTCCGCGAGCTCCAAGCTTCTGGGTACTGATACCAATCTCTGCGCCCAGTCCGAATTGTGCGCCATCGGTAAAGCTGGTAGGAGCGTTTACATAAACGCAGGCTGCATCTACCAATGCCTGGAACTTCTTCTGGGCTGCTTCGTTGTTGGAAACGATGCTCTCGCTGTGTCCGCTTCCGTAGGTAGCAATATGGTCGAGTGCCTCATCTTCTGAAGCGATGGTCTTGATACCCATCTGCATGCTGAGCCATTCAGTGTTCCAGATGCTCTTCATGTTAGCATCTGCTTCTGTTGAGCCTGCTGATTTGCAATCCGCAGGCAGCAAACCTGCCTCCTTCATTTTCGCTTCGCTTTCCTCTGCCTTATATAATAAGGTATCAGGATAGTGTCCCTTTAAAGCCTCATAAGCCTTGGCATCAGCATGAATTTTGGTCTGTTTCTCGGCGAGCCCCTCGCAGAGAGCAGGGAGGTCGCTTAATCTGCTTTCGTGAATCAGCAGACAGTCGAGTGCATTGCATACACTCACTCTTCGGCACTTGGCATTGGTGATGATGCGCTTGCCCATCTCCAGGTCGCCATCCTTGTCGAAGTAGCAGTGTACCACGCCGGCTCCGGTCTCTATAACCGGTACTTTGGCAGTATCACGAACGAAGTTGATAAGCTTCTTTCCGCCACGAGGAATACAGAGGTCGATATAGCCCACGGCATTCAGCATTTCGCCGGTAGCCTCATGGGTAGCAGGTAGGAGAGTTGCCACATCAGGATTGATTCCATACTTTACCAACACTTTGTGGATAAGTTCGACACCCGCTGAGTTAGAGGCGTTTGCGTCCTTTCCACCTTTCAGTACGCACGCATTTCCGCTCTTGAAACAGAGGGAGAAAACATCGTAAGTCACATTAGGGCGGGCTTCATAAATCATACCGATAACACCGAAAGGAACGGCAACTCGCTGCAGGTGCAAACCATTTTCGAGCGTCTTGTCTTTGAGAACTCTTCCGAGTGGTGAGGGCAGGGTACTTACGTGTCTCATATCCGAAGCGATATCCACGAGTCGCTGCTCTGTGAGCTGCAATCGGTCGTAGAGTGGGTTAGCTTTGTCCATCTTCGCCAAGTCTTCTGCGTTCGCTGCAAGGAGCGCAGGAGTCTCGGCGATGATAGCATCCGCCACCGCCTGCAGGATTTCATTACGTTGTTCGTCGCTGAGCAAGCCCAAAGTCTTGCTAGCTGCCTTCACTTTTTGGAAAGTCTCTTTCAGTTCCATTTGCTATTTCCTTTCTTATTTGATGATAAGATATTTGGTAATGTGTTATGAGTTCCCTCTTAACAACGGCAAAGGTAAGCATAAATATTGGAAATTGCAAACTTTATGCAAGAAAAAGTGATGATTTTATAGATAAATGGATAGTTATACGAAAATGAGATACAAAAAGGTCAGACAGCGTCTGACCTTTTTGTAATGGTTCCTTCTAATTATTCTGATACTGCCAGAAGAATTACTCTTTATCGTTTTCTTCAGGATGAGCCATTAGATACAGTTCCTTCTGTCGTTCGATTTCTCTTCTCAAGTCTTCCTTGTCTGGCAGGTATAACTTGTATTTTGCTGCGAACATCTGGTCGTTTTTGGCGAGGGTAGAGTATCGTGCCACATCCGAATCGGTCTCGGTACAAAGGATGATGCCGATGGTAGGGTTGTCGTCTGGTCCTTTTTTCATCTTGTCGTACATCTGAAGATACATATCCATCTGTCCTACATCCTGGTAAGTGATGCGATTTACCTTCAAATCGACCAAAATAAATGATTTGATGAGGTAATTGTAAAACACCAAATCGATGTAGTAGTCGTTTTCCTCGGTTCGAATATGTTGCTGACGAGCCACGAGTGCATATCCCTTTCCCATTTCCATCAAGAATTTCTCTAGGTTGTTGATGATGGCAGTCTCTAATTTTGATTCTGCAAGGGATGTGTCTTCTGGCAATCCAAGAAATTCCAAGACAACTGGTGATTTGATGTATTCGAGTTTGTCTTGTTGATAAGCCTTTGTCTTGTCTTGCATCTCGTCAACGACAGGTCGCTTCTTCTTTGACATAAGAAGACGTTCATAATATAAGGTGTTGATATTGCGGTTGAGGGTTCTGAAACTCCAACCTTGCTCGAATGCCTCCTTTGCATACCATTCACGTGCCTTCTTGTCTTCTACTCGTATAAGACGTTCGTAATGAGACCAAGGAAGAAAGCGTAACTCAAATTGGGCAGGCGGTGTCTGACCTTTTTGGGGTAGCAAAGAAGATTCATCAGACAGTGTCTGATGTTTTTGCTTTTTGAATTCCTCAGACACTGTCTGAGGAATTGTTAACTCTTTGAATTTCAGGTAGAACTTCTTGAAATTCATGATGTTTGTCTTGGAGAATCCCTTCCCGAATTCCTCTGTAAGAGCAGCCGAAGCGACCTCTATCACATGTTTTCCATATTCTGCACGTGATGCTCCGTTCTGTTCCTGTTCCACAATACGTTGTCCTATTCTCCAGTTTCTTTCCACCAGAGAATAATTGACGGCAGCAAATGCTTTGCTGCGAGCCTTGCTGACGATGGAGCGCAAGTCGTTGACGAGCATGTTGTCTTCATCGTTATATTTCTTGCCGGGTTCTTTCATAATGCTACTGATTTTAGCTGTTATTCCTTCCATTCTTTAGTGCAACATCAAGGTCTTTGTTTCAGCCTCTCTGTCGCAGAAATACTCGGAACTTTCATAACCTTGTCAGATGAAAGGATTTGCTAATTTCTTGTTACTTAGTTTCATACGCCATTACATTTTTGATGTTACAACTTTTATGTAATGGCAAAGATACGGCTATTTTTTGAATATGCAAAAGAAAAAAGCAGAAAGTTGAGGAATATTCTCAATTTCCTGCCATTTCATTTGCCCGTTTCCTTTTCTTTTTGTATTTTTGCCCCTCTAAACATTATATATACAATTAACTTGATAAAATGATAAGACTTATGGACAATATAAAGACGATATTGGCAGGCTTGTCCTTGACAATGGCTGTGGGGATGCCGACAGCGGCGAGTGATGAACTTACAATGGTAGTAGGTACCTATACCGACCAGAGTACTTCTGACGGAATGTATGTTTATCGTTTCAACCAACGTACTGGGAAATCACAATTGGTTAGCAATGTACAAGCGGGCAATCCTTCGTTTCTCATGATGAATCATGATGCAAATCGGGTTTATGCCGTGAGCGAATATGATGATGGGCGACAAGGGCTCGGGGCTTTCATCCTCAATAAGAAAGAGGGTTCGATGACTCCGCTTGGGTATCAGAAGTGCGGAACGAAGGCTACTCGACCGGAAAACAAGATGCCGGGTGCGGCACCATGCAATGTGATGCTGTATGGTGGATATGTGGTGACATCCAATTATAATGGGGGTGATATTTCCGTATTCCCAATCAGGGAAGATGGAAGTGTGGCGCCTGAATCTCAGTATTTCGATATGCATCGAGAGGGGAGCGGCGTGGTATCGCATATCCATTGCTGCCAGATGACTCCTGATCATCAATATATGCTTGCCAATGATTTGGGGAACGACTGTATCTGGCGCTTCCAGGTAAATGATGGCAAGGAATTTTTATCTAATCCTGTTCTTTCCTATCAGGCACCTAAAGGAACGGGACCACGCCATCTTGTATTCAACTCTAAAGGCAATGTGGCTTACCTGATAGGCGAACTGGATGGCACGGTAACCGTATTGGGATATAACAAGGGTACATTGCAGGAGTTGCAGCGCATACAGGCTTCGAAGACCCGTACGCTTGGAAGTGCCGATATTCATCTGTCTCCTGACGGTCGCTTTCTCTATGCATCCCATCGGTTAACCGATGAGGGCATCTCGGTATTTGCCGTAGATAAGAAATCGGGGCTGCTCACAAAGATTGGCTTCCAACCCACTGCTGCCCATCCTCGCAATTTCGCCATCACGCCTAACGGACAGTTCATGCTTGTGGCGTGTCGTGACAGTCATGTGATTCAAGTTTTCAAAATCAATAAGAAAACTGGAATGATGGTTGATACGAAGCAGGATATAAAGGTTGGAAAACCTGTCTGCGTGCAGTTTGCCAATTAATACGCTTTGGGGCTTACCAGGCACTTGCTCTGGTTAGCCTATCACATTGCATAGTCGGTTGATGGCTGCATCAAAAGTGGTGAGGTCTTTGGCTCGCTTTCTGATGGCTGTCTTGTAATTATAGATGGTTTGCGTAGAATAGAACAGGAGGGTGGCCAGTTCCTGACCATCCGTAATTCCTAGTCGCATCAGTGCATAGATACGCAGTTCCTTGGTGAGACTGTTAGGGGCAGGGAGAACAATCTGCTTTTCTGGCAACAGTAGTTGGTTGAACTCTGCGACGAAATTCGGATACAAGTCAATGAATGCCTTGTCGAAGCGAATATAGAAGTTGGCAGCCTCTTCTTCTGCCAGCTTGTAGCTGCTGATGGCAGTCAGAAGATCGGCAGTTTGTTTTGCCTTGATTTTGCGGCTTACCAATTTGCGATAATCATCCAGTTTCTTGATATATACGGCGCTGATGTCCATGAATAAATGCATATAGGTCTCTCTTCGCTTATTGGTATTGAGCAGCTTCTGGTTCAGTTCGTCCAAGAGTGTATTTTGGCTTTTTATCTCCCTACGGCTCTTGGCCAGACGCTTGTTCATCTTGAATGCAAAGAAAGCCATGGCAAGGAATCCTAGCGACAGGATACTCACGATGACGAGAGATGCTGTTATGATGCGGTTCTTGCGTACTTCTGCCTGATGGTTCGTTTCTGTGATAAGGGGAAGTATGCGTGAAATCTCAACCATGCGGAGACGATTGTTGTAGAATTGGGCATCCTCCATGGAGCAATAGAGGTATTTGGCAACCCTCTTTGCATAGGAGGCATCCTTATTATATAGATAGGTGGAAAACTCCTGAAGGGCCAGATTCTCCTTCAGGGGACATATCTGGTCTGAGATGGCTGCTTCTACAATATACTTTTCGTATAAATCCTTTTGGTCGGTATCATAATAATAGCGGGCTATGCAATAAGCCGATGAGGCATGCACACGGCTGTTCAGGGGACTGGCTGAAAGTGCCTTCATGTAGAACTGAAGCGTCTTTTTACTAGTACGCTGCTTTAGAAATTCAAACTCTCCTGAAAGATAGTAATAAAGAGCGGATTCCTTGTTGCCGATATGCTCAAGAGTCTTGCCTAAATAAAAACGTTTCTTGGCTGCGAATCCTTCTTGAAACTCCGACTTGTTGCAGAATGTTTCCCAGTAGCTATATACCCAAGTCAAGGTATAATAATAGTATTGCAATAACTTAGGTGACATTTTCTCCACATCCATTGTGAGCATTAAGTCTTCTGCCTGGCTGTAGAAACCACCTGTTGACAGCACTGCCGCGCGATTGATTTTATTCAGGTTGACGAAATAATCATCCTGAAGTTGTACTGCCAGCTGGTAGCCCTTCTTGGCGTATGTCATGGCAGAGTCGTAACGGTAGGTATAATACTCCCTGTAGATTTGGTTATAGAGACTAAGCTGGCTACGCTTGTCGGAAGTCATGTGTAGTTGCTTTTTGAGTCTTAGCAGTTTCGCTTCTTTTCTTTGGGTAAACTTGCTTCGCTGAGCGATGTAACTGTCTAAACGATGGAACAGCTGTTCCTCGTTTACGGAAGAAGCACTTGCCAGCAATGGCATAAGCATCATTAAGAACCACAATACTACTTTCATAACTATCCTTTTAATTGTTATTGTTACTATCAGATAGGCTATAAGAATGCCTTAGAGTTGTATTTTTCTGCAAAGATACTACTTTTATTCCTCTTTTTATCATCTACTCTATTAAAAAGTATTAATATCTTTGATGAATTGATTATTAGTAGGTTATAGACTTTATAACCTGGTATTTATCTACTCGTAACCTACACATGATGCCAATGTCTGAAAAATCTCCTTAACTTTGCAACCGCAATCGAATCGCATTCGGTGGCAAGTGAAATCATGTCAAACTAAGAATAAACAACTGTAAGATTATGAACTTAAGAATCCGTACATTTTCTATGGCTTTGGTAGCGATGTCAGCTGCAAGCCAAATGTATGCACTTCCTTCTGACGATTCTGAAAACAAGGAGAAAAAGGAAGAGCGTAATGTGATGCTCAACGCATCTGATGCCAACAAGCCTCGTGAAATCCAGATAGGATTGCCAAGCGAGGATGTAACCGTATATGAGAACGGTCTTCCTGCCGTTTACTCTTCTTCCGTACACAGACTGTCTGCACATTGGCGTAGCGATGCCTCACTGAAAGGTACCGACTTGATGACTCCATCTGAGTCTGCCATTGCTACTGGTAATATTGCGTATGCAGTTTCTTCTTTCAGCGAGTTGGGACAGAAAGAGTTCAAGGGCAAGCTCAACTATAAGGCAAACCATTTTGGTATGCAGAATGTAGATCTCAACCTGTCTGGTGGAATCGGTGACAATTGGCTTTATACAGCCAGTGTGTATCAGAATTTCGATCCAGGTAGTTTCAAGCTTCGCTTTACTGATTATGCCGACCGTACCCAACTTTATCATTTCGGCATCACTCGCATCTTGAATGATGGAAAGGGACGTATCTCCTTATTATATAAGTATTCCAACAGCAAGAACCCTGGCAATTTTGCCAATGCAGCCCCATTTATCTATTCTGGCGACGGCAGTATCAAGAAGATTGATGGCTTTGACCCTGGTATGGACTCATACGTGCAGCGTCAAGGTTCTTTCCAATACTTGAATACAAAGTCAGGAAAGATGGAGACATGGAATATGAGCGATGGCAGTGAGAATCATGCCAACGAAATTGCCCTCATCAGCCAGTATCAGTTTGATAATGGATGGTTGTGGAAATTCAACGCTAAGTATATGAATGCTCCACATGCCAATTTTGTGGATTACGGAGGAAGTACCATCTCTCAGGTGAGCGAGGCTGATGGCTATCAGCTTTCTGATGGGTCTGCCTACAGTGGCTATATAGAAGGCCGTCGCACCTGGTTGCATGTTGGTAAGGTGAGCAATGCGCTTTTGACTACCGAAATCTCCAAGCGGTTGAACAACCATAAGTTAATGATTGGTTTGAACGAGTGGTATTACCATCTCAATTACTATTCGTCTTCGTTCCAGTGGGCAGGCACCGTAGAAGCTTATCCACGCACATTGAGCCAGATGTATGTCAATCCGCTTGATCCTACACAGACAGCCCGTCGTTCTGAGACTTTCGGCTATAATGAGTTGAGTCCTGAATACACCAAGGGTTCAGAGAACAAGTTGGCACTCTACTTTACCGACGAATGGAAGGTAAGTCCTAAGTTCAAGGTGTTCTATGGTGGTAGATTGGAGTACTACCGCATGTCTGCCGAGCAGATTTCTACTCCACGTTTCTCAGGATTCCACTTGGGTAACTATAATACATACGCCCCTGCTGCTGATGGTTCTGTTGTTGCTACCGAGCACAGCATTGAAGCAAAGAACGTAACCAAGGATAAATTGAATTATGCAGCCACCTTGCAGTTGACGTATAACCTTACCCGCCAGTTTGGTCTGACAGCCGATGCTACCATCGCCACCCGTTTCCCACGCATCAGCGAGTATGCAGGAACAGGTCCTACCGAGGAGCAGTATAAGCGAGTAACCATTCCACTGATTCGTGGTGGTATTTTCTACAAGAATGATTGGATTGACCTTTCTTCAATGGTGACCTACATTTCAAAGTCGAACAATATCGACCAGCAGAATCTTACCAAGCCTGGTACTACAGAGGGTAAGACCGTGTTGCTCATCTATAATATCCAGACTTTGGGTTGGACAACCTCGGCAGAAATCAATCCGTTCAAGAACTTCCACATGCATGCACTCTTCACCTATCAGAAGCCGGTGTATAAGAACTATAATGCGAGTGTAACGTTCAGTAACGGTCAGTCTATGGGAGTGAATGCCAACAATATGATTGTCAAGGAGATTCCTCAGGTTCTTATCGAGTTGGATCCTAAGTATGACATCACCAAGAATCTGAATGCCTGGTTGAGCTTCCGTTACTTCGGTAAGACCTATGCCAACCTTCAGGAGGCACTCTATTTCAATGGTCACTGGGAGACTTTCGGCGGAATCAACTGGAATGTGAACAAGAAGCTGAGCCTTGGCGTGAGTGTCATCAATATCTTCAACGAGAAGGGTGCCAAGGGTACCATTAGCGGCTCTGAGCTGATTACCAAGCAGGAAGCCGGAAAATATGAAGGCAAGTACATGAGTGGTAGCTATCTCCGTCCGTTCACGGTGGAATTCTCCGCAGGAATCAAGTTCTAAGATAATAACGAAGGTATCATAGCGTTTAATTATAACAAAGCAATCACATAAAAACCAAAGAACGATGAAAAAGGTATTTATGATTATCGCAGCGATGTGCATGACATCTATCATGGCATCTGCTCAAAAGACCATCAGAGTGTCAACCGATAAGACCGACCTCGTGATGCAAGTTTCTCCTAAGGGTCGCCTCTACCAGGTGTATCTGGGTGACAAATTGAAGAATCCTTCAGATTACAATCATCTGAAGTGGGATGTATATGCGGCTTCTGATGGTTCCGTCTGCCAGCGAGGTCATGAGGTTTATGCAACCTCTGGTGCTGAGGATTTCTTCGAACCGGCAGTGGCAGTGACCCATGCAGATGGTAACATGACCACCTATTTATATTATCAGTCTTCTGAAGAAAAGGCTATTAGTGGAGGTGTTGAGACCATCATCACTCTTAAGGACAAGGTGTATCCGCTGACCGTGAAGCTCCACTATGCAGCTTATCCTAAGGAGAACGTCATCAAGGCATGGAGCGAAATCTCTCATAAGGAGAAATCTCCGGTTACGCTTTGGAGATATAGCTCTACAATGCTTTATTTCAAGGCAAACAAGTATTTCGTTACCAGTTATCATAGCGACTGGGCTAAGGAAGGACAGCCTGAGACTTGCCAGTTGACTGCTGGTAAGAAAATTGTTGATACCAAGTTGGGTACCCGTGCAGCCATGCATGAGGAGCCGTTCTTTGAACTGGGATTCGATGAGCCAGCCAAGGAGAATGAGGGCAAGGTGATGCTTGGAACCATCGGATGGCCTGGCAACTTCCGCTTTACCTTCGAGGTAGATAACGTGGGAGCCCTTCGTGTTATCCCTGCCATCAATCCATACGCCTCTAACTATAAGCTGAAGGCTGGTGAGACGTTCACTACCCCTGAGTTTATCTTTGCCATGAGTGATAATGGTATCGGTGAGGCTTCCCGTAATTTGCACAATTGGGCTCGCCAGTATCAGGTAAACATGGGTATGGAAGATCGCCTTACGCTCTTGAACAACTGGGAGAATACAGGCTTCGACTTCAACCAGCAGAGTCTTGCTGAGTTGATGAAGGATGCCAAGGACCTGGGTGTAGATATGTTCTTGCTTGATGATGGTTGGTTTGCCAACAAGTATCCTCGCAAGGACGACCATGCAGGTCTCGGCGACTGGGAGGCTACCAAGAGCAAGCTGCCTGATGGAATACCTGGATTGGTAAGAGATGCCAAAAAGGCTGGTGTAAAGTTTGGTATTTGGATTGAGCCTGAGATGGTGAATCCTAAGAGTGAACTCTTTGAGAAGCATCCTGACTGGGTCATCATGCAGCCAAAGCGTGATACCTATTATTACCGCAATCAGCTGGTACTTGATATCAGTAATCCTAAGGTACAGGATTATGTGTTCGGCATCGTGGATCGTATCATGACGGAGAATCCGGATGTGGCTTACTTCAAGTGGGACTGCAACAGTGTGATTACCAATATCTATTCTCCATATCATAAGGAGAATCAGGGTAATTTCTATATCGATCATGTCCGTGGTATCTACAAGGTGCTTACCCGTATTCATAAGAAGTATCCTAAGTTGCCGATGATGCTTTGCTCTGGTGGTGGCGGCAGAATGGATTACGAGATGCTTAAGTATTTCACTGAGTTCTGGTGTTCAGACGATACTGATCCATACGAGCGCCTCTACATCCAGTGGAGCTTGTCGAAGTTCTTCCCAGCCAAGACCATGGGTTCGCATGTAACCAATTGGAACAAGAATACCAGTGTGAAGTTCCGCACCGATGTTTGCAGTTCATGTAAGTTGGGTTTTGATATCGACCTCAAGTCGCTTTCTGGTGATGACTACAAGTTTGTGCAGAATGCTGTCAAGAACTACGATAGCATGAAGCCGATGATTCTTGAGGGCGACCAGTATCGCCTGGTTTCTCCATACGAAGGCAACCACTGTGCCATTAACTATGTTAGTAAGGACAAGCAGCGTGCCGTTCTCTTTGCTTACGACTTGCATCCACGCTACAAGGAGCCTCTGATGAATGTGAAGATGCAGGGATTGGATGCCGATAAGGTTTATACCGTAAAGGAGACCAATCTGATGCCTGGCAAGGAGTCTGATTTGGAGTGCAATGGCAAGCAGTATAGCGGTGACTATCTGATGAAGGTCGGTTTGAATGTATTCAGCCAGACCGATGGAATCAGCCATGTATTGGTATTAGAATAACGTATCAACTATTCATAATGAAAACGAAAAGCAGCAAAGTCTATAATAGGCTTGCTGCTTTTTTAGGTTTCTGTATTTCTTATCCCTAATGATTTTACTTGTTTAGCGGTCTTGCCACAAACTCAGTATGAAGGGTTTCCATCGGATGCTCCTTCAGATTGATGAGGATGTTTGGCGTATTGCCGTTGGCGATGATTACCTTGATGCCGGCATTGGCTACATCGTGGGCGGTCTTTACCTTTGATGTCATACCGCCTCTGCCGTGACTGCTTTTGCTGGCAAGGATGTACTCGCTGATGTCGCGGTCGTAATATACCGATGGGATGATGCGGGTGGTAGGCTCGCTTGGGTCGCCATTGTAAATGCCATCCACATTACTTAATAGAATCAAGGTGTCGGCATTCATCATCTTGGCAATCAAGCCTGACAACTCATCGTTATCGGTAAACATCAGCTCGGTGATGCACACGGTATCGTTCTCGTTGACGATAGGGAGCACGTTGTTTTCCAGCATCACCTGCATGCAGGCCTCCTGATTTTTGTACTGCTCCTCGGCACCGAAATTCTCCTTCATGGTCAATACCTGACCTATCTTGATCTTGTATTCGCGGAAAAGGTTGTAATAGAGACCTACGAGCTTCACCTGTCCGATGGCAGAGAACAGCTGGCGTTGCTCCACGCTATCCAGATGGTGGTCAACGTGCAGTTCGGCTCTTCCGGCAGCCACGGCACCAGAAGATACCAGAATCACCTCATAGTCGTGCTTTCTGAGCCAGACAATCTGATCCACAATTGCCGACATTCTCGTTACATCCAGTTTCCCGTCTTCTCGGGTCAGCACGTTGCTGCCCACCTTTACTACGATTCTTTTTCCCATTTTATGCTGATATTTAGTTGGAGCAAAGGATTTGAAAATTCAAATCCTTTGCTCCAACAATCATTATTTCTTTTTATTGTCTTTTTCTCGAATCTCTACTCTTCGAATCTTGCCGGAGATGGTCTTTGGCAATTCATCTACGAATTCGATGATGCGAGGATATTTATAAGGAGCAGTCTCGTGCTTCACATGATCCTGCAGCTTCTTGATGAGGTCTGGACCTGCCATACTCTTGTATTCATCCTTTAGTACGACGGTTGCCTTGACAACCATGCCGCGGATTGGGTCTGGCACACCGGTGATGGCGCACTCTACTACGGCAGGGTGAGTCATCAGGGCATTCTCTACCTCGAAAGGACCGATACGGTAACCCGAACTCTTGATTACGTCGTCGATTCTTCCCTCAAACCAGAAGTAGCCTTCCTCATCACGCCAAGCCATATCGCCCGTGTGATAGAAACCATCATGCCAAACCGATTTGGTCTGCTTCTCGTCACGATAGTAATATTTGAAGAGACCGATAGGCTTATGGTCACCGATGCGGATGCAAATCTCGCCCTTTTCACCATCCTCGCATTCCGTCATGTCTGGGCGCAGGATGTGAACATCATATTGTGGGTTTGGCTTGCCCATGCTTCCTGGCTTTGGCTTGATCCAAGGGAAGGTTCCGAGTGTCATCGTGGTCTCAGTCTGTCCGAAGCCTTCGTAAATCTGAACACCAGTAAGTTTCTGGAAGGTCTCTGCCACGGATGGGTTCATAGCCTCACCCGCAGTGGTGCAGTATTCAAGACTGCTGAGGTCATACTTGGAGAAATCCTCCTGGATCATGAAGCGATAGATGGTAGGAGGGGCACAGAAAGAGGTGATGTGATACTTCTCAATCTGGCGCATGATCTTATCAGCCGTAAACTTCTCGTGATCGAAGACGAAGACGGTGGCTCCGGCAAACCATTGTCCGTAGAGCTTGCCCCATACAGCCTTGCCCCAACCGGTATCGGCTACGGTAAGATGGATGGAATTCTCGTGTAGATTGTGCCAATATACACCCGTGGTCAGGTGACCGAGGGCATAGAGGTGATCGTGTGCTACCATCTTTGGCTCGCCAGTGGTTCCCGATGTGAAGTACATCAGCAGGGTATCTTCGTTAGAGTTAACATGCTCCGGACGAACGAAAGGAGCACATTCGTTCCATTCCTTCATCCAGTCGTGGAAACCTTCTGGGATATCCGGACCGATACTGATTAAAGTCTTGACAGTAGGACTTTCTGGCATAGCCTGATTAACCTGCTCTACCACGTAATCATCGCCGCAGCAGATAATCGCCTTCACGCTTGCCGCATTGTTGCGGTAAACGATGTCGTGCTTGGTAAGCATGTGGGTGGCAGGGATGGCTACGGCGCCTAACTTGTGGAGGCCGAGCATGGCAAGCCACCACTGATAGTGACGCTTCAGAATCAGCATCACCTTATCATCGTGACCGATGCCTAGACTCTGGAAGTAAGCGGCAGCCTTGTCGCTCTGCTCCTTCAGATCCTTGTATGTGAAACGGATTTCCTCACCTCGTTCGCTTGCCCAAAGCAGCGCCACGTGGTCTGGTTTGATCTTTGCCCATTCGTCCATCACGTCGTAGGCAAAGTTGAAATCTTCTGGTATGATAAACTCCAGATGCTCCTTGAAGTCTTGCTCTGAAGTGAATTTTGTCTGTTTAAGAAATCTCTCAATCATAGTTACTCTTCTAAATAATGATATAAGGAAACTTAAATGATGATGCAAAGGAATTTGGCAGGCTCACCGTTGAGTGAGCGGAAGCAATGTGACTTCTTGCTGTCAAAGTAGATGCTGTCGCCAGGGTTCAGCACCATCACCTTCTCTTCGATGGTAACTTCGAGCTGTCCCTCAATCACATAATCATATTCCTGTCCGTCGTGTCCGTTCTTGTTCGGCTTCTTGTCGCCTGGCAACGGATCCACCTGTACCATAAACGGATTCACTTTTCTATCCTTGAATCCTACGGCAAGGCTCTGGTATTTATACTGGTTGTTGCGGTCTATCTCCGGTCCCTGTCCCTTGCGGGTAACGTAGTATCCCTTCATGCGAGGTTCCTCGCCGAAGAGCAATACGTCGAGGTCGATGCCGTATCGCTTTGAAATCTTTGAAAGTCGATACACAGAAGGGTCGGCTTCTCCCGACTCAATCTTGAGATAATGGTCAAGACTGATTTCGCAAAGTTCAGCCACCTCCTCAGCCGGGATGTTGAGAACCTCGCGGAGACCTTTCAGTCTTTCACCGATTTGCTTGATTGCTTCGTCCATAATCGAATATTTTATTGGTTGTTTTATCTTTTTCCTGCCAGCAAACCATTGATCACTGCGCTGGTAAAGCCGCCCTGTTCCATGGTGTTCAAGCCCTTGATGGTGCATCCGCCAGGAGTGGTGACTTTATCGATGGCTGCCTCTGGGTGTTCGCCTGTTTCCTGAAGCAGTTCTACAGCACCCTTGATGGTCTGCAAGACAATCTTCTGGGCATCCTTTGCCTTGAAGCCCATCTCTACGCCGCCTTCCACATTGGCTCTTACATAGCGCATGGCATAAGCGATGGCACACGACATAGCGGTGGCAGCAGGGAAGAGGCGTTCTTCCATGATGAGGCTTTCGCCCAATTCATCGAAGATTTCTGTAATCTGCTGGATTTCTGTGGCAGATGCATCTACTGGAGTGATGAAGGTCATCGACTGCTTGTAGGCGATGGCGATATTTGGCATCACGAGGAAGAAGGTTGGGGTGATACCATCCTTGTCTAACCACTCCTTGATGTTGGCTGATGGCACACCGGCTGCAACGACTACGAGTTTCTGACTCTTGTAGTTGAGTGCATCCTTGATACCCTTCAATGTCTTCTCCACGCACCATGGCTTTACTACCACGCATACGATGTCTGCGCCGTGGCAAGCCAACTGGTTGTCGAGAGTTACGCTGGCTCCTTCGCTTGCGAAGTGATCCAATACTGGTTGGTTATGGTCTGATACCGTAATATCTGATGGAGTGAACTTCTCGCTCTGCAAGAGTCCTTCTGCCATAGCACCGCCCATAGCACCTGCTCCGATAATTGTTATTTTCATTGTCGTCTTATAGTTAAAATGCAATTACGATGCAAAGATACTACTTTTATCAGAAAAAAGAGCAGTTTATTGACGATTTTTTAAGAAATTTGCTAGTTTACTCCCATTCTGGAAGTATCTACGTCCTTGGTCCTCTTTTCCTTGTACTTGCCTATCTTACAGATGATGGAGATGGAGGCTGATGCCCAATCTTGCTTGATGTTCATGTGATAGTCTTGATTGCCTTGTACTGATTTTGTAGAGAATCCCTCGTTGAAGATGTTGCTGCCTTTAACCACAATGCTCCATTTATCATTATCGGAAGCCCATCTCAACATAGCAATCAAGAGAAAGACTGATTTGATGTCATAGAGTCCTTGAATGGCTTTCGACTGATAGAATGGGTTAAGTATGAAATGGATGTGATGGCTTCGGCTAAGCTGGGCGGATAGATTTCCGGAAAGAATGGCAGAGATATGTTTGCGATTGAAGGGCAAGTCAAAGAAATCGTTACTCTTGTCATGTCTGTAGATTCCTGTTGCCGAAACACTTCCGTTCATCCAATTGCCTATACCGAAAGTCGTCGATGCTCTAATGCCTATAGTATGATTATAGTCGAAATTGGTCTCCTTCATAATGACTGCCAGGTGGTCGGTAGTCTGATAAGGCAACTGCACAGAATAGTTGGGTTGGAACTCTGCAAATGCCATCAATGTATGGCGACTTTTGATTGTCCACATCAAGTTGGTCTCGTATGTAGAGTAAGGCTTGAGATGAGGATTTCCCCATATCTCCATATAGGTAGAGGCATAGTAAATGCTGCTCATAGTTGACCAATAGCTAGGAAACTGTGAGCTGGAACTGAAGGATAAGTTGAGTATGTTGACAGGATTGGCTTTCCACGATGCATTAAGTGTGGGATAAATATGCCATTTGTTCCATTGTGGAGAATGGTATTGCTCTGCTTCGACAGAGGCTTCCAAGCTGATTCGCTCGTTTATTTGTTTGCTTATGCCGCCATAGAAACTCAAGATTCTTTCTTCGATATTCACCTGGCTGGTTGCATCTGGAATGTCTGCTCCATCCTTGTTGGTCGTGGTTTGGTAGCTTCTGTTGTTGCTGTTTTGGAATTTCATACCATACGACAGTTCCCAACCCTTCTTCAATGAGTGGGATTGATCGGCGGTGAAAAGCCATTTGTCTATTACCTGCTTGCTGTTTGTGTATAGAATACGCTCTTCGTCAAGTATTGTTCCTTCCAGATATTGCTGGCTGGGATTTTGGTAGTTGAGATAGGATATGCCTATTTGTAGTCCAAAGGGCAGGTTGTAGCTGGCATCTACATTGTGCAGGTAGGTATGTTCATTGCCCTGTTGCTGGGATGTGTTTGTTCCCATCGTTTCATGATGAGGATGGCTGCTATCCCATTTTCCTGTATATGCCAGGGATAGCTGGTGGTTATCAGCAAATGTATAACTCAGTCCCAAGCGATAGTTGTGAGTCAATCCAAGGGTTTTCTGTGAGGCCTTGTCATGATACGCTACTCGTTTCCCTTGAAGGGGATGATTGGCATTGGTGGTTGTCTCTCCGTATGATGTTCCATCTGTAAATGAATACATGGCATCCAGTCCGAATTTTCCTTTTTGGAACAGCAGGTTGCCTTTGCCTTCCCCTTCTCCGTATTTGCTTTGGCTCCAGATGCTTTGTATTTGTCCTGAAAGCAGGCTCTTTCCAACATAGTCTTTGGTAATCAGGTTGATGACTATTCCATGAACATGTAAGCGTGCTGGCGCTGCCAGCATCACTTCGGCTTTGGCTAATTGTGATGCGGGCATGGCTTTTAATCGCTCTGCCAGTTGTGTGTAATTGAGCGTGGTTGGTTTGCCGTTGATGATGAGAGTCAGTTCCTTTCCAGCATAATTGATGTTGCCGTTTAGTTCGTTTACTCCTGGTATTCGGGTAAGGGCATCATAAGCGTTGTCTGCCGGCATTTTCTCTATGAGCAGTGGCATGTTGTAAACCAACTGTCCTCTTTCTGCCTTGACGATAGGACGTGTCGCCTTGACGAAAACCTCTGGCAGGTTTTGCATCATCATCTGGGCGGTAAGCGTGTCTTTTGCCTCTTCGTTTTGAGCGTAAAGGGGCTGGCTCAGCAATAATGCTGAACCTAAGATTAAATTTATTTTCATGTATTTATGTGAGTTTGATGGTTATTGCTTGAGTTGCTCTTTGGCTTTGGATATGAGTTGCTCTGCCTCTTTTTTATCTTCCAGTCTGTTTGCATTTGCTAAGAACATCTGGAGATGCTGTTTCGCTTTCAGCTTGTTCTTGGAAGCGATGAACATTTGGGCGGCATTGTAATGGTTGAGAGGATTATCTTCCTCATCGTATAAGGTGCATAGCTCAAAGTCACGGGCTGCGTCCGCATATCGGCTGTGTTGAAAATGTAAGTCGGCTAGCCATTTATAGGTTCGCAAAGCTCTGTCTTTTGGCAAGGAAACCTCTAACGACTGGTTGAAATGAGCCATAGACAATGAATCCATGCAGAAGGATTTTTCTATCAAAGCCAAGTGGAAAAGGCAAGTGGCATTGTCGCTTTTGAACTGAACTGCTTTCTGGTAATGTTTCAGCGCCTTTTCATTGTCCGGCAGGTCCTCATAACAGAGGCCAAGGATGAAATTGGATTCGAAATTATCAAATCCTTGCGCTATCAGTTTCTCATACAAGGGTATAGCCTCATCGTATTTGAATTGCATGAATAGGGAATAGGCATATTCCTTGTTGACATATAAGTTCGTGGAATCACATTGAGAAATGTAATTCTTCGCCACTTTTTCTGCTCTATCTGGTTTGTTCAACCCATTGTAATGCACGGCAAGCGAAGCGATAATTTCACTGTCGTATGGGAATAAGAATGCGATGCGTTCACCCCAGAGAGAAACCTTGTCATTGTTGTTCTGATTGAGATATGCATAATAGAACATTCGCATGTCTTCGTGGTTGATGCTATCTGATGGAATCTTGTCTAGGCAAGAAATGCAGGCGGTGTAGTTGCTTACTTTCCGATAGCAGGAAGCCAGTTTCCTGCGTGCTCCCAGGTGAGATGGATTTGCTTCCAAATACTTTTGGTAGTATTGGGTTGCATGAAACACATCATATCTACTCAAACAGCTATCTCCTTGTTGAAGTAGATTAGCTGTGGTCTCGTTGGCCTTGGCATTCATTGCCATACATAGCCATAATATAAGGATCAATCTAAACTGTTTCATCGTTTTTGCTGATTATTACTTTCTTACTTCAGGAGTGAAAACGACAGGCAAGGTAAACTCCATGTTGACTTCTTCGCCATCGGAGAGTCTGGCAGGCTTCCAATGAGGGCTTCTCTTGAGAAGTTCAATCACAGTCTGCTCATAGGCTTTTTCTTTTGGAGCTTCGAGAACTTTAAACAATCCCAATGTTCCATCCTTTTGAACGGTGAAGTTGATGACGACTCGCGCAGGCTTGTCTTCCAATCCTTTAGGATATTGGATGTTTGTCATCACCCATCTTAGAAAATCGTTGATGTCGCCATTGCCGTTGAAGATTGGCATCTGACCACCTTCCGGTAAAACAGCTATCGTCTTTAACACATGAGGTTGTGATACGCTTTGCGGTTTGAACATAAGGACGATGGTTATACCTATTATTGCTATCACGCAAGCGGCTATCCCAAATACCTTTTTATATATATGAGATTTTGTGTATCTTGTTTCCTGTGCTTTGCCCAGGAAATAAGTTTCTTCCTGATTGTTTTTTCCTTTCATACCTTTTACGATTTTATGGAGTTGTCTAAAAGTGCTTTTAATTGTTTGAGTGGTTCCTTGCTGACGTGCAGAGTGAATTTCTCGCTAAACCGCTCGTTGTACAACACTAGTTCAGAAGTGTTGAGGTTGATGCTGAAAATGTGCTGACTATTAATAATGTAGTTTCTGCCAACACGAGCGAAGAAGTGTGCCGTTTGGGCAAGTTGCTCTACTATTTTCTTCTCGAAGACCACAAGGTTGAACGAGAAGGTGTATTCATCGCCGTTGGTGAGTCGGAGATTGCAATAGCTTCCTTCCGAACAGACGTATGCTATCTGTTCGGAAGCCACTCTGAGCAAGAAGTTGGCATTTGATATGATGAGATATTCTTCCATATTGATAAGTTTGTTGCAAAGATAAGCATAATATTTCAAAAGTATGGCTGGAGGTAGCGTGTTTTTTGTGAACCTGCGGATTCGTTTTGTGGAGACTGCTGGTAACAACTCTGCATCCCTATGGGCATGAGTAGTTACAACTATTATTATTCCATCTTTAGCTCATACCCTTTTTCTTCTCCTATCTATGTTAATAATATTCTAGAAAGAGAAAAACAAGAAGAAACACCCATAAAATGGGGAAAAAAGAGATTGAAAATTTTCCCTTAAGGATATTTGTATTTTTCCTTAAGGGAAAATATTTTTTTCCTTAAGGGAAATAAATTCTTCTCTTAAGAGATATTTTCGCTATATCTTAATTTGTAAAGTTATATCACGTCTCGGTTGCTCTGGCAATGCGCCTGAAGGAGTTCCTTCGGCATGAGCGTAGGCCAAGGGATGGAAAATTTCTGAGTTATGCGACAAATCGCTTGCGAAATGTAGGAAAATAAGCGAAAATACCATGAGTATATTAAAGAGATGATGTCGCATCGTAACCTTTTTGATGGCTTTTCTGTCTAATAATTAGACAGCAGTGTCAAGTATTTAGACAGGTCGTTTTATGGACTTTCTTTCTATATATTCTGATAATCAGTTGCTTATGTTTTTGGCATAGCCGTTGCCTTGCTATTTAGCAACAAATAAGAATAGTAACAACATAAAGAATAGTAAGAAAATGAAAAGACTTGCGTTAGTAGCATCCTTCTGTGGCATTACCATAACACAGATGATGGCACAGAACATCAACGGTGAACAGATTTCCGACACGACCCTATTTGATAAGTTCTCCAAAGAACTTGGCGAAGTGGTGGTGAAAGCTCATCTTCCTCAATATAAGAAGACCCACGAAGGACTGCTGACCAACGTGGCAGGAACCGTGCTTAGCAAGATGGGTACGGCAGACGATGTATTGAAGCATGTGCCGAGTATCGTGAAGAAGAAAGATGGATATGAGGTGGCCGGCAAGGGTACACCTATTATATATATCAACGGCAGGAAGATGCAAGACATCAGTGAGTTGGATAACATTAAATCTTCCGACATCAAGAGTGTGGAAGTCATCCAGAATCCAGGAGCCGCCTACGATGCTTCGGTAAATGCGGTAATCAAAATCAAGACCATCAAGAAGAAAGGCGAAGGTTTCGGCTTTGATACTCGCTCTGTGTATTGGTATAATAAGCACGACAATACCATCCAACAGGTTAACATGAACTATCGTCATAATGGACTGAATCTCTTTGCCACTTATAAGTTCTCTGATGCATCATGGATGCAAAAGGCCACCTACGATCAGACTGTACATGTCGATACGCTTTGGCAACAGCATAACAACAACGAAGTAACAGGTCGTATAGAATCGCACCGTCTTATCAGTGGTTTTAGCTATGATTTCAATGCCAATCATTCCATTGGTGCGAGATACACCTTGACCTCGCCAGGCTATTCTCGCTCAAAAGATTTTTTCGATAGTCAGGTGACTGCCGACGGTAAGTTTTACGACTATATCAAAACCGATGGTCTGACGGTCGACAAGGACAGCCCTAGCCATCAATTGAATGCCTACTACAACGGCACTTTGGGTAAGACCACTATTGACCTGAATACCGATCTCTATTTCAGTACAAACAGGGCTTATGCCTATAGCGCTGAACAGAGCCAGGAGCACGATTCTCGTAACATCAACTCCAAGAATCGTGTGAGCAACAAGATGGTAGCCACCAAACTCGTAATTACCTCTCCTCTCTTAGGCGGTAATCTCTCCTATGGAGCTGAGTATATCCATACTCATCGCAACGATGACTACGAAGTGAATCGCACCGACCTCCTCGCCAACTCTTATAGCAAATTGGAGGAGCAGACGGCAAGTCCATTCATCCAATACGCGCGCCTCACCCCGATAGGAAACATCACGGCGGGATTGCGATACGAGTATGTAAGATTCAAGTATTATGATGCAGGCATCTATCAGCCCGAGCAGAGTCGCTCCTTCCGCAACCTCTTTCCTACCATCAGCTATGGTGCGAAGATAGGTAAGGTAATGGCACAGTTGAGCTATTCGGTAAAGACCTCTCGTCCTTCATATAGTCAACTGAGCAATAATGTATCTTATATGAATCGATTTACTCGCCAGACAGGTAATCCTTATCTCGACAACGAAACCAATCACAGAGTGGAATTATCGGGTGTATGGAAGTTCATCCAGTTTATGGTCAACTACAAGGACTCTCGCAATGCCATCATCTATTGGGCGGAGCAAATACCTGGGAACGAAGCTATTACCATGATAAGTCGTAAGAACGTGAAGAGTCTCAAGAGCATGACTGCCTTCATTAGTGCCGCTCCAAAGATAGGCATTTGGGCGCCGCAAATCAACTTGGGCATGCAGAAGCCCTGGTTCACCCTCCATACTGATGTGGCATCTTATCGCTTGAATCGTCCTATCTTCATGGGCAACTTCAACAATGCCTTCTCCTTGCCATGCGGCATCACCCTTAACGTGGATTATCGCTATCAGAGCAAGGGTAACACGATGAATGTATATCTTGCCAAAGAGCAGCATGTACTGGATGTCAGCATCAGCAAGTCATTCCTAAAGGATGCCCTTACCTTGGAAATAAAAGGCAACGACCTGCTTTATAAATGTTGGGATGCCGACTTGCTCTATAACCAGAAGATGGAACTCTTGCAAGTGTCTAAGCGAGGTACGAGAGACCTGCAACTCACCCTTCGCTATAAGTTCAATACCACACGTAGCAAGTATAAGGGAACTGGTGCCGGTAATGCAGAGTTGAATCGACTATAAATATCTTTTACAAGATAAAATCTTGTTATATGAGAGAGGCATGGTTTTCGCATAATGGAACCATGCCTCTCTTTTTGCTTTTTATAGTCGGAATATTCCTATTCCGCCAATTCATTATACTTCTTGAACAGATCTGCCACGCATTCGCTCTCCGTCATCTTTACGGGGAAGGCATAGGCTTGCATCACGGCTCGAGCGTTTTGGCGATGCGCCTGAAGGAGTTCCTTCGAATCCTAGATGCCGAAGTGATAGAGAGTACACTTTTCCTATAAGGGAAACAAAAAAGCAGCAAACCGCAAAGGGCTTGCTGCTCACGATAGGAGTGTTTCCTATTCCTTTTATGGGTTGAGTTTTCTTTATATCCTTATCTCAATGGGTTTATACTTCCTTCAATACAGTTTCCAATCTTCCGATGAAGTCATCCACATTCTCCTTGGTCAATACCAATGGAGGGAGGATACGGAGGATGTTGGTGCCGGCGCAACCGGTGAAGCAATGCTGCTCGTGAATGAGCTTGCTGCGAACTTCCTTGTGAGGAATATCGAGTACGGCTCCTACCATTAAACCACGGCCACGAACTTCTGTGATGTGGTTGTTGCGCTTCTGCAACTCTTTCAGCTGGGCGATGAGATATTCGCCAACCTCATGCGCATTTTGTACCAGGTTCTCCTTCTCGAATACATCGAGAACGGCGAGAGCTGCTGTACATGCCAAGTGATTGCCACCGAAGGTAGTACCCAACTGACCATATACTGGCTTGAATTCTGGAGAAATCAACACGCCACCCATAGGGAAACCATTACCGATACCCTTGGCAACGGTGATGAGATCTGGCTTGATGCCCAACCACTGGTGAGCAAAGAACTTACCGCTTCTGCCATAACCGCACTGGATTTCATCGCAAATCAGGAAGGTGCCGTATTTCTTGCAGGCAGCCTGCAAGCCCTGAGCAAACTCAGGAGTTACCATGTTGCAACCACCTACGCCCTGAATAGCCTCGATGATACAAGCACATACATCGCCCTTGGCAAGTTCCTTTTCCCAAGCTTCCAAATCGTTGATAGGAAGATAGGTTACGTGACCATTGTCATTGATAGGAGCGATGATCTTAGGATTATTTGTTACCTCTACGGCAAGGGATGTTCTGCCGTGGAATGCCTTTTCTAAAGATAGCACGCGGGTTCTGCCGTTGGTAAAAGAAGCCAACTTCAAGGCATTCTCGTTTGCCTCGGCACCCGAGTTGATGAGGAAGAACTGATAATCCTCATAACCGCTAGCCTTGCCCAAACGCTCAGCGAGTTTCACCTGCAACTTGTTGATGACAGAGTTGGAATAGAAACCCAGGTTGTTCAACTGGTTGGTGAGCATCTCCACATAGTGAGGATGGCAATGACCGATGCTGATAACGGCATGACCGCCATAGAGGTCTAGGTATTCCTGCCCCTTGTCGTCCCATACCTTGCAGCCCTGTCCTTTTACAATATTAATATCGAAAAGAGGATATACGTCGTAAAGTTTCATGTTAAATCTATGTTTTAAGAAAGACAACTCATAGAGTTATCTTATTACAAACTATTTTTTATGATAGAAGAACGAATGATTTTTCATCCGTTCTTCCGAATTCTTTTATCTAAAATGCTGATGGCTTGAGTTTCAAACCTGCTGTCTGGTCGAGACCAAACATGATGTTCATGTTCTGAACAGCCTGACCTACGGCACCCTTCAGAAGATTGTCGATGCAGGAAGTAATCAGGAGCTTATCGCCATACTTATCTACATGAACCAGGCACTTGTTGGTATTCACAACCTGCTTCAGGTCGATTGCCTTATCCACATAGTGGGTGAACTTGGCATCCTTGTAGAACTCCTTGTAACCTGCCACGATTTCCTCGATAGGCTTGTCGGTCTTCACTACTTCTGTTGCAAAGATACCACGGGCGAAGTCGCCACGGTACGGGATGAAGTCGATGGCTGCATCGAGATAGCCCTGTGTCTGCTTCAGACTCTCACGAATCTCTGGCACGTGCTGATGGTTGAATGCCTTGTAGATGCTCATGTTGTTGTTGCGCCATGAGAAATGGGTAGTGGCGCCTGGCTTCTGACCAGCGCCGGTGCTACCGGTAATGGCATTGACAGAAACATCGCTGTTGATGAGGCCCATCTTGGCAGCAGGCAACAAACCAAGTTGAATGCAGGTTGCAAAACAACCTGGGTTTGCCACGTGCTGAGCTACGGCTATTTTTGATTCATTTATTTCTGGAAGACCATATACAAAATCGTGAGCGGCTGGGGTTGGCTGCTGGGTAGCTACCACAGTCTCAGGGGCAAGACGGAAGTCCTGTGCCAAATCGATAATCTTCACGTTCTCTGGAACATTGTGCTCCTTCAGGAACGCCTCGCTCTTGCCGTGACCGAAGCAGAAGAAGATAACATCCACCTGGTCGAAAGGCATTTCGGCGGTAAACTTCAAGTCAGTCTCGCCATACAATCCCTCGTGAACCTCAGCCACCAGGTTGCCGGCGTTACTCTCGCTGTTGGCAAATACAATCTCTGCCTCAGGATGGTTGATAAGGAGGCGAATCAACTCACCTCCTGTATAACCAGCTGCTCCTAAAATACCTACTTTTACCATATTATCTTTCCTCGTTAGGGTGCATACCATAATAAACACGGAGTGGGGTAGAGCTTACCTTGATGAAGCCCTTCGCATCCTCGGCTGTCCAACCATGCTGCATCTCGCCATACTCACCGAGCTTAGACTTGGTCAAATCGTCTGGTGAATCGATTCCTACAGTCTGGAAACTGTATGGACGGAGCTTCAGAATTGCTGTACCGTTAACGTTGCGCTGAGAAGAAGTCAGCATTGCCTCGATATCCGGCATCACTGGCTCCAGGTACTGGCTCTCGTGAAGGAACATTCCGTACCAGTTGCCTACCTGATCCTTCCAGTACTGCTGCCACTTGCTCAAAGTGCTCTTCTCCAACAGGCGGTGAGCCTCGATGATGAGTTTAGGAGCTGCAGCCTCGAAAGCTACACGACCCTTGATACCGATGATGGTGTCACCCACGTTGCAGTCGCGACCGATGGCGTAAGATGCACCAATCTCCTCAATCTTCTGGATGGCTGCAATCTTATCATCAAACTTCTCGCCGTTGACAGCTACAATCTCACCCTTCTCGAAGGTAATCTTCAGTTCAGCCTCTTCTTCCTTGGCAGTAACGTGCTTCAGGTAAGCCTCCTCTGGAAGACCCTGGGTTGGGTCGAGAATCTCACCACCGCAGATACTGGTTCCCCAGATACCTACGTTATAAGAATACTTCAACTTGGTGAAGTCTGCATAGAAACCATGCTCGTTCAGGTAGTCAACCTCCTCCTTACGAGAAAGCGCCTTGTCACGGGTCAATGTGATGATCTCTACACCAGGAGCCATAACCAGGAAGGTCATATCGAAACGAATCTGGTCGTTGCCGGCACCTGTACTTCCGTGAGCGATGGCGTCAGCACCAATCTCCTTGGCGTAACGAGCGATGGCGATAGCCTGGAAGATACGCTCTGAAGATACAGAGATAGGGTAGCAGTTGTTGCGGAGCACATTACCGAAAATCATGTATTTCAATGATTTCTCGTAATACTCGTGGGTAACGTCGAGAGTGACGTATGCCTTAGCACCCAACTTATATGCGTTCTCCTCGTTGGTCTTCAACTGCTCGGCAGAGAAACCACCTGTGTTAGCGCATGCTGCATAAACATCCCAGCCATCCTGGGTCAACTTCATTACTGTGTATGATGTATCGAGACCGCCGCTGAAAGCGACTACAACTTTCTTATTTGCCATTTTATTTTATGTTTAATATGTGGTGAATAATGTTTAGATGGCATTCTTGCCAACACCTTAAATTATATGTAAGGATTTAAATTTCTGCAGAAGGACCGTCAATCTTGCGGATTCTCTCAATCACTTCCTGAGGAAGCTTGATAGGCAGATGCTCCTCTGGGTCGAAGAGCATGGCGGTGCAGATGCAGTATTTGCGGTTAGTGCGATGGAGGACATCTACGTTGATGCAACCCTCGCAACCACGCCAGAATGACTCGTCGTCGGTCAGGTCGGCGAAGGTAACAGGAAGATAACCCAGCTGGGTGTTCATCTTCATGACAGCCGAACCGGATGTCAAAGAGAAAATCTTGGCATGAGGCCATCGCTGTCGGGCGAGCGTAAAGGTCAGGTTCTTGATACGCTTAGCCAATCCCATACCACGGAAGTCTGGGTGAACGATCAAACCTGATGTGGTAACATAGTGCTTGTTGCCCCATGTTTCGATGTAGCTGAAACCTGCGAACTTCTCGCCCTGGAGAGCGATGACCGCCTTGGCTTCGCGCATCTTGGTGGCAACATACTCTGGTGAACGCTTGGCGATACCAGAACCACGCTTCTTTGCAGCTTCTGCAATTGTAGTCAGAATGGTGTCGATGTACTTGATGTGACTTTCGTCAGCCACCATTACTTTAACTTCTTCCATTTTCTCTTTATATTTTGAATGTTCTTATTTTGTAATCTGTTGTTATAATACCTATCAAAGATCAATTAATATCTATGATTGAGCTCCGGAATCACTTCCGACAAGATGTCGATGATTTCCTCTTCTGTAGTACCCTTCTTCTTGACCAGGAAGATGGTGTCATCTCCTGCGATGGTTCCAAGGATTTGAGGAATATCGCTGTTGTCGATGTTGTAGGCGATACTGCTCGCATATCCCGGACGTGTCTTGATAACTACCATGTTGCCTGAGAAATTGATGGATTGAAATCCTGTACTCAGTCCCATCTTGCTGATGGACATAGGGTGAGTGACACGTTTGTAGAGTGCATCATTGGGTAAGACGTATGCGTATTTTCCGCTGGATGAAGCAGCCTTGGCTACCTTGAGCAGCTTGAGGTCGCGGCTCAATGTGGCTTGCGTTATCTCAAATCCTTCTTTGTGCAAAGCTTGCAAGAGTTGTTCCTGCGAACTTAGCTCTTGGCTAGAGATAAGCATCTTTAATGCTTCTAATCTGTTGTTCTTTACTTTCATACGCTGTATTTTTATTCGTTTGTGGTTGCAAAATTACAATAAATATATGAAAACGCCAAGAGAATATGTATAAATTTTGCATATTTACGATAAATTGTTGTAGAATGATAGGAATATGCAGGAAATATGCAGTATAAATATGCACACTGTGTGTTTGGGATACAGTGTCGAATAGCTTTGGCTTGTTTTCTGGTATTTCCTTTGGCATTATATATACGTTTGAAATCATTATAAAAGTGGGTTGCAGGAATAAAAGACGGATTTTTTGTTGATTCTTGCATCTTTTTTACTTAAAAACTTGCATTTATTGTTTTTTTTATTTATTTTTGCAGCAACTAATCTTTAAGCCGATGAATAAATTAACGCTAAACTTATTGATTTTACTAACCATACCCTGTATTCTCTATGGTCGTAACTTCAATGTGATGGATTTCGGTGCTCGAGGTAACGGAATCAGTGATGACGCTATCGCCATTCAGAAAGCTGTGGATGCTTGTACGAATGCCGGAGGGGGAGATGTGGTCTTTTCCGCCAATCATACATTCCTTTCAGGACCCGTACAGTTGAAATCGAATGTGAACATCGTTCTGGAAACCAATTCCGTCTGGAAAGCCAATCCCGATGAGAGTATCTATCATCTCAGTGCCTTCGGTAAGAACGAGGGTGAGGGTATGATGTGGATATGGGCGAAGGATGTGGAGAATCTTTCGTTCTCTGGGCATGGTACGATTCATGGCAATGGTATCAAGTTTATGGGTGCTGAACTTTTTGATAGTTACGAGCTCAAACCGGTCACTACTTTCGATCCCCGTCCGCATGTGCTTACCCTGATGGGAGTCAGGAATCTCAATATCCGTGATATTACCATTCGGGAAGGTGCTTATTGGACGGTGCATCTCATCGGTTGCGATGGGGCTGTGATTGACGGCATCAATCTGCTCAACAATCTCAAGATCCGTAATGGTGATGGTATTGATATCGATCATAGCAAGAATGTGCGCATTGCCAACTGTCATATCACCAGTGGCGATGATGCTATCTGCCTGAAGAACCGTCGTGAGTTTGAAGAATATGGTTCTTGCCACGATATCGTTGTAACGAATTGTGTGATGGAGAGCCGCAGCTGTACCGTGAAGATTGGCAGCGAGAATATGGATTCCATCTATAATGTGGTTATCGACAATTGCGTGATCAAAGGTAGCAACCGTGGTCTCGGTATTCAGAACCGTGATGAGGGAACCGTGAGCAATGTGGTTTTCTCTAACATCATTCTGGATTGCCAGCTATGGAGTGATGTATGGTGGGGCAAGGCAGAACCTATTTACGTTACTTCTTACCCTCGTGCCAATGGAAATCACAAGGATGCCAACTGGCGATTCCCTAAAGGTCAGACGGTAGGAAGATGTGGCGAGGTGAGCCATATCTACTTCAATTATATTTATGCCACTTCAGAAAGCGGATGCTTTATCGGCGGAGATACCCGGGATAAAGTGAACAATATCTATCTCAACAATGTACATCTCAACTTGAAGAAACTGACAGGCTATGATGGTGGCGTATATGACAAGCGTCCATGTCGTGGCGAGGGCTTTATATATAATAAGGTATATGGAGTCTATGTAGAGAATGCCAGGGATGTAGAAATTGATGATCTGAGAGTGCAGGTTGGACCGAAAGTAAACTATGGAGGAAAAACTTTCGGTATAGATGACTAGAAAAACAATCTTTTAATAGAATTGAAACTAAAATCTTAAACAGGTGTAATAAGGTAGTACTACCTTTGCATCCGATTATTAATAACAAAATCTAATAAGTTATGCAAATAGTACAAAAGACAAATGGAAGAAGCATGAAAAGAGTATTGCTTTCTTCCGCCCTTCTGCTGGTGAGTACACTCACATTTGCACAAAGTAAGGTCAGCGGCACCGTGAAAGATGCCAATGGCGACCCTCTCATAGGCGTAAGTGTCATGGAGGTGGGTACTAACAATGGTGCGGTTACCGATATAAATGGTAACTACACCTTGAATGTGAAGCCAGGAGCGAAGCTGAAGCTCTCTTACATTGGATTTACACCGCAGACGGTAAAGGCTGGCTCTAATAGTCAGATTGTTTTGCAGGAAGATAATACGGCCTTGAATGAGGTCGTGGTTGTAGGTTATGGTACGATGCGCCGTAAGGATGTTACCTCTTCAATTACTACCGTGAAGGCAGAAGATTTGAACCAAGGTGTGTTTACAGACCCGGGTCAGATGCTTCAGGGAAAGGTTCCGGGTTTGGTGGTTTCTTCTACTGCCGATCCTAACGGTTCTCCTACCATTACACTTCGTGGTGCTTCTACTCTCCGTACAGGTGCCATGTCACCTTATTATGTTGTGGATGGAATCCCTGGAGTTGATATTTCTATTGTGTCTCCAGAAGATATCGAGTCTATTGACGTGCTTCGTGATGCTACAGCTACAGCCATCTATGGTTCTAAGGCTGCCAATGGTGTAATCATCATTACCACCAAGAAGGGTTCTAAGGAAAGAACCAATGTAACCTATAATGGCTATGTAGCTATTGACAATATACTGAAGAAATATGATGTGTGTACTGCCGATGACTTGCGTCAGTATGCAAAGGACAACAATATAACTCTCAAGGATGGTGGCGCCAATACGGATTGGCAAGACGAGGTGCTTCGTACAGGTATAAGTCATAATCATAATGTGAACATTAGTGGAGGCAATGGTTCTACTAATTATATGGTTAGTGCTGATCTCTGAAAGCGTGAGGGTGTCATCAAGATGACAGGCTTTGACCGTTTCAATGTCCGTTCTCTTGTGTCAACCAAGACATTGAAAGACCACCTTACGATTTCTATTGGTGCGAATATGATGTATGGCAAACACTTTGGCGTACCATCTGGCAATGAGGGTGCATCTGTGCTTGATGCCATGAACTATTATTCCCCTACTAATGCAGTGAAGAATGCGGATGGAACATGGACTGTAGGCTCTGGCTCCAAGAACTATAACCCTCTTGCATTGATGGAGGAAAATAAGTCTGAGACAGTATGGAAACGTAACCAGTTTGTTGGAAAGACAGCACTTGAACTCTGGAAAGGATTGGTCTGGAATGTCAACTATTCTTGGAGTAATTATCAAAGTACTTATAGTGCCTATAATACCCGTAACTCTCAGTTAGAGGGTATTGGTAACAAGAATGGTCAGGCTACCCGTAATACCTATTTTGGTCGTGAACAGACTTTTGAGACTTATCTGAACTACAACTTCACGGCCGGTAAGAACAAGTTTGACCTGATGGCTGGTTATTCTTGGGAAGAAAAGAAGAATAACGATGGATTCGGTCTCAGTGTTGAAGGTTACTATAATGATGATCTTGGATGGTATAATATGTCATACGCACAAACCATCTTGGGTGTTCAGAACTCTGTCCAGAGCGGCTATTTGGAGAAGGTACGTAATATCTCTTTCTACGGTCGTGTGAACTACTCTTTTGACAGTCGTTATATGCTTCAGGCAACCATACGTCGAGATGGTTCTTCGGTATTCGGCAAGAATAATCGTTGGGGAACTTTCCCTTCTGTATCTGCTGCCTGGAATATCACTGAGGAGAAGTTTATGCAGAACCAGCATATCTTCGATAACTTGAAGCTTCGTGCGGGATATGGTATTTCAGGTAATGCCATGGGCTTCGATGTGTATTCTTCTTATAATACGTATGGTGCTTCTGGTACATTCGTATATGATGGTAAGACTTATCGCACATACGGTGCAACCAAGAATGCAAACCCTGATTTGAAGTGGGAGTCAACAGGTATGTTGAACATTGGTCTCGACTTCGCATTCTTGAAGGGACGTCTGAATGGTACTGTAGAAGTTTATCATAAGAAGACCAAGGACTTGATTTGGAGCTATCCTGTTTCAACGACTCAGTACATATATGGTTGGATGGATGCCAATGTGGGTGAGATGACCAATAAGGGTATTGAGTTCACATTGAATGCGGTGCCTGTTCGTGCCAAGAATTTCATGTGGAGTACTACCCTTAATCTCTCTCATAACAAGAATACTGTCGATAAGATGCAGAATGAGACATTCCATACTACTAATCTCACCCAAGGTGACCCAATGGTAGCTGGTGTTTCTGCTGATGGTTGGACACAGAGAATTATGGAGGGCGAACCTATTGGTACATTCTATACGTATCAGTATGCAGGAACTGTAAATGGACGCTCAGAGTACTACGTTCTTGACGAAAATGGTAATCGTACAGGCGAAACCACCAACAATCCAAGTTTGAAAGACCGTTCTATAACTGGTTGTGCGCAACCTAAGCTCAATGCAGGTTGGAACAATACGCTTACTTATAAGAACTGGAGTCTGAACGCATTTATCACAGGTGTGTTCGGTAATGACGTTTATAATAGTCCTCGCGCTCACTATACGGCTGCTCAAATGTTCTCAGATGGTAAGAACGTATTGAAAGAATTCCTTTCTAATCCTGTTGGTGATGCTTCAAGCTCACTTCCTTCGGACCGTTATATAGAGAAAGGATCTTACGTTCGTCTTCAGACGCTCTCTTTGAGTTACACATTCCGTAATTGCTTTAATGACTGGATTCAAGACTTGACTCTTTACGGAACTGCCAACAATCTCTTTACGATTACTAGTTACAAGGGACTTGACCCAGAGGTAAACATGGGTGGCATTGATCCTGGTATCGATTACCGTTGGAGCCGTTATCCACATACACGTACCTTCATGGTAGGTGTGAAGATTAATTTCGGTGGAAGCAAGAAGAAATAGGCTGCGCCATAGTATATCGACCTAAAGTAATAACATTTAATCAGATTACAGAATATGAAACTAAATAGATTGTTTATTTCAGCTGGATTGTTTGCCATGGCACTTACCGGCTGTACGGACTTGGACATGAGTCCAAACTCGCAATATACTGAAGATCCTAGTCAAAACTCAGGAGTTGATCCTATGATTGTTGTGGAGGCAAAGATGGCAGATGTATATTACCATCTTGCAGGAACATTGGGCCGCCGTTATATGGAGGCACAATGCTTGGCTTCCGATGAGTTTACTTCACTCGCTTTTGCTGGCGGTTATTATGACAGTGGTACCTATGCTCACCAAGCACTTCATTGTAGTTCTCCTAATGATGCATCTATCGGTTGGTATGATGATGTGACGGCTGGTATTACAAAGGCGAATACCATCTTGGAGGAATTGGGTAGTGGAGCTTCTGCCCAGATGAAAGCACCAGCTCGTGCCATACGTGCTTATTACACCTGGATTTTGATGGATAATTATGGTGATACGCCTATTTTGGATAAAGTTCAGTCTGAAGGTTCTGTGGTACCTCGTTCTTCACGTAAGGAAGTTGCCGAGTGGATTGAGAGTGAACTTAATGACATTATCCCTGCATTGACGGATGATGTTACTGAAAATACATACGGCAAGCCTACTAAATGGATGGCTGAGGCTCTTCTTGCCAAGCTATATATCAACTGGCCTGTTTATACGGCGGAGTCGGTTGACCAATATGATGCAGCAACTGCTGCAAATCCAAAGTTGGATGCTTGTATTGCTGCTTGCGATGATATTATCAATAGTGGTAAGTTCAATTTGGGTTCTGTTGACTATCTTCATAAGTTCTCATACGACAATGGCTGGAAGGTGGAAGACTTCATATATGCAATACCATATGATGCCATCAATCGTCAGGGTATGCAGTATGCTCGTCCTCGTACATTCAAGGATATGAAAAATTTGTTGCCAAATGTCTATGGTTCAGCAGATAAGTTTACTCAGTCGTTTGGTGGTAACATGGTAGTCACTCCTGAGTTTGCCAAATTGTTCTCTCTGGATGGGGATATTCGTAATCTCAGCATTCTTCGTGGTGATGTCTATGTTCGTGACCCAAAGACTTTACGTCCTACAACTGAACCTTTTATGTATAAAGGCAACCAGGTACATTTTACGGAAAACATCACTCTTGCTAAGAATGATAACACCATCGAGGTTGGCAATGACGCTAATGCTTATCAGCAGGGTTGTCACTCCATCAAATGGTTTACTACTCCAGCCGACTATAATAATGGTCGTAACCAGTCTAATGACTTGCCGATTTTCCGTTATGCCGACATACTTCTTATGAAGGCTGAGGCTCTTACTCGTCAGGGTAGTAGTGGTGCAAAAGCTCTCTTCAATCAGATTCGTTCATACGCAGGTGCTCCAACGATAGCTAACGAACCTACCTTGCAGGAAATCTATGATGAGCGTGGTCGTGAATTCTTTGATGAGAACTGGCGTCGTAATGATATGATTCGTTTCGGTCATTATGAGGATGAGTTCTTCCCTCATTACAAGGATTTCCCAGATGCAAACTTCGACAAGCGTCATCGCATCTTCCCTGTGCCACAAAATACAATCAATTTGAATGGTTGGGAGCAGAATCCTGGATATTAATCGATTGAATGATGATAAAGGGGGAGTGGTGGATTCTGTCACTCCCTTTTTTCTAATTGTTAGATGAAGTTTGTTTCATTTTGATAAAACTGTTTGATTATGAGAAGAAATCTATTGTTGTTATTACTGTGGTTGGCAGGCTTGCTAGCTGTAGATGCTCAAACATTGAGCCGTAAAGAGGTCGAGACCTACGTGATTAATCAATATGGAAAAAGATGGAAAGACATTGCGCTTTATCTTGGCGAAAAAGATACGTTGGACAAGGACAATGCTTTGACGTTTGAGAAAACCATCTCGGTGCGAGGCAAGAGTAAAAATGAACTCTTTGTCGATTTGAATTATTGGTTTCTGAAAACCTTTAGCAATGCTAGTTCATCGATAGAGATGGCAGACAAGGAATTGGGGGTTATCATGGCAAAGGGTTATTTGCCTGGCATTGCTTATCACTCGGGTGGTTATTCCTCTTATTGTGTCAATATTCGCCCTCTTGTGCGTTGCGACATCAAAGATGAACAGGTCAAACTGACGATTGTCGTTCCAAATTATGAGGTGACGAAAGTTGATGATGGTATTTGGAGTGCCATGCTGGATGAGGATTTCGACAAGCATCCCCCATATACTGTGAACGAAACATGGTCGCTGAATGTTTGTTTCCCTTTTGCGAAGAAAGATGGAACCAAGAAAACTTCCAGCAAGGCATTGGTGATGAGTCATGGATATGTGGAGGTCTTGATGAATCGCATTCAAATGGCGTTATAGCTGCGCCAAAATGTGGTGAAATTGAAGATTTTGGCGCAATTATTAATTAAAACGTATGAAGAGAAGCGTATTCTTAGCTATATTTTTTGCCATTGGCTTCTTGATGACAATGGCGCAGGATTTTTCCCGATTCGTAGATCCACGTATCGGTAGTGAAGGATTGGGTAGAACTTTCCCCGGACCTTGTATGCCATACGGTATGGCGAAGCCGGGACCGGATGCCGTGTCTATGCCGAATGCAGGATGGGCGCCGATGCCTGAGCCTGTCAAGGGATTCTCGCAGATGCACGTCAGCGGAACCGGGGGTGGACAGAAGTATGGCAATATTCTTATCCAGCCTTTCTTGGATGCAGGGGACATCATCCAGAAACGTGTGTATGAGAAGATTGACTTGGGATATTATGCCTGTACTTTTGAAAATGGAATCCGGACGGAGATTACCGCTTCAGAACGTTGTGCCTTCTATCGATTGGATTATGGCAGGAAACAGAAGGGAAAACTCCTGATAGATGTGGCTACCTTCCTGGGTATAGACACAATTCCAGATAAGCGCGAAACTCAGCAGTATGTGGATTCGTATGTTACTTGTGATGGGAAATATGCCGTCTCAGGATGGAGTACTGTAAGGGGTGGCTGGAACAATGGCGGCCCTTATACTGTATATTTCTATTTGCAGAGTGATGTGCCTTTATCTAATTGCGATACGCCTTTATCTAATAGCGATGTCCCTTTAGCTAATGGCGAAGCGCCTCTATATAATAAGGTGAAGGATTCAAAGACAAGATTGGATGTTGCCTTCTCGAAAAGTACCGTCAATCTGAAGATTGGTATTTCGCATATCAGTATTGCCCAGGCAAGGCGGAATATCCCTGCCTGCGGCTTCGATGCCCAGTTGAAGAATGTGTGGAAAACTTGGAACGGAAAGTTGGGAAAGATAGAAATCTCAGGCACCGAAAAGCAGAAGCGGATGTTTTATACAGCCCTTTATCATACGATGCTGATGCCTGTGGATAAGTCGGGTGAAAACCCTCATTTCTCCGCTACGCCTTATTATGATGATTACTATGCCATCTGGGATACTTATCGTACTTCCATGCCTTTGCTTACGCTGATAGAGGAACCGCAGCAGCGTGATATGGTCAATTCCCTGCTCAATATCTACAAGCATGACGGTTATATGCCTGATGCTAGAAGTGGCAACTGGAACGGCAGAACGCAGGGAGGAAGCAATGCGGATATAGTCATAGCCGATGCCTTTGCTAAAGGAATGAAGGGTATCGATTATGAACTGGCGCTGAAGGCAATGATCAAGGATGCCGAAGTGCCACCAACGGATGATGATGGCTTTGTGGGCAGTGTGCCTGAGGAAAAGCATGGTAGAGGTGGATTGATGGAATATAACACGCTGGGCTATATTCCGTATGGAATAGACCGTGCCGGCAATCGTACCGTGGAGTATAGCTATGATGACTGGTGTATTGCCCAGGTGGCAAAAGGACTGGGTTATCCGGAACTCTACGGTAAGTATATGAAGCGTTCGCATAACTGGCGCAACCTCTGGCGCTCTGATTATGAATGGCAGGGGATGAAGGGATTTATCATGCCGAGAGATGCGGATGGCAGATGGCTCGACTCTGTGCCTTGGGGCAAGTCGAAGGTCTATCATCCTGTGATTCCTTATCATCCGGATACCAAGGTGGCACCCTGGTATCTTCCATGGTGGTCAACCTTCTTCTACGAGGCTTTGTCGGCAGAATATAGTCTCAGTATTCCACACGATGTTCCGGGACTGATTGAGGCTTGTGGAGGAAAGGATGATTTCATCCGACGACTGGATACTTTCTTCGCCAATGGCCATTTCAATGTGGCGAATGAACCGAGCTTCATGACTCCTTACCTGTATCATTGGGTGAGGCGTCCAGACTTGAGCGTTCAGCGAATCCAGCAGATCGTGAACGATAACTATGATGATTCTCCTGGCGGTTTGCCGGGTAATGATGATGGGGGTGCGATGTCATCCTGGCTCGTTTTCAATATGCTGGGATTCTATCCGATAGCCGGTCAGAATCTCTATATCGTAGGTTCGCCCATGATTCCTGAATACACCATCCATCTATCAAATGGTAAGGACTTGAAGGTGGTGAGAGAAGGAGAGAAATGGAAGCAGATGTTCATAACTCACGATGTGTTGATAAATGGTGGAAAACTTGTTCTTCCTGATTTTAAAACTGAGGAAAAGGGTGTTGATAAAACGCAGAAACTGCTGATAATGAAAGAAAAAGAGAAATCCACAGTTTTTGCACAGCCTGTGGATAAGTATTTGATAACTATTCCAACGCAGTATGTGGCTCGTTTCATTGTCAACCGACAGTATCGTAACTGGGAGGTAGGAGTAGATTCTACGAGTATGGCTGATACGCTTATACTGAAATGTAATCAATCTCTCTATCTGATTCCTCGCAAGGTGGTGGATGAGGCTGATGGTTTCTGTTGGGATAGTCCGCAGAAAGGCAGGAATCTCTATGTATGCGATATGAGTTCCAACAGGGGTATGCGTGACGGCACCTTCCTGTTTATCTCCCGAAAGGCGCTGCGCCAGCTTCAGGCAACCGGATCTTTTGGCTATAATGGGATTTTATGGCGGAAAATATCAGCAGATGAAAAGAGCATTACCGTCAAGGCAGAACAGGATGGAACTATGATGCAGATTGCTGTGGATCTCGGTCTCCCTTGGGTGCTGCGTATGGATGGAAATCCTTTAGGTATTGATTGGAGGTTGGAAAAACAATAAATGGGAGTATTCTCCGTTTCATTATTATATGAACAGAAAAGTAACATTATTATATATCTCTTTGGCTTGCGTGCTATCCATGCAGGCTCAGACCCGCCAGCAGATGGGTGGTGTCTATTATGCTTATCCGGAAGGCCCTTCTGCCAAGACTGGAACTTTTGGTACGGCTACTTATGTGATGTCTGATTCTCTGAATGTTCCTCAGGGATATGCACCCTTTTATATCAGCCATTATGGTCGCCATGGTTCCCGTTGGATGCCGAAGGATGACCGGTATGTCTGGATCTGCAAGCATTTTGAAGATGAGAGTAATCTCACTCCACTGGGTTTGCAGGTGAAGGGAATGCTGCAGCGTGTATGGGAAAATGCCAGAGGTAACGGTGGAAAACTGAGCAAGCTGGGTGCTCTTCAGCATCAGGGCATCGCTCATCGTATGTTTGAGCGTTATCCACAGATCTTTGCTGTGGGCAATGCGGTAAAGGCTCGTTCCAGTGTGGTGGATCGATGCGCCAAGAGTATGCAGGCTTTTACTTCGGAATTGCATAGCCTTCAGCCAGGCTTGAATCTGGATGTCAAGACCGATTCTGCCGATATGGCTTGGATAGCGTATGTCTCTCCTGAAGTCAAGGCTTTGAAGAACCGTACCCATGTGCAGGCTCAGGTTTCACCTCGCCGTTTCCTTCTTCAGTTGTTTAAGGATGTCTCTAAGGTAGATGACCCCCTGAAGCTGATGACCGAGATGCATACGGTGGCTTCTTCCATCCAGGATGTAGGCTTGAATTTCTCTTCTTATCCGCAGGATATAGAAGATGGATTGAATGCGCTTTTCACCGATGATGAGTTCCGTGCTATCTATGATGCCAATAATCTTCGCATGACCATCAACAATGGTACCGTGGCGACGAATGAGGATATTCCTGCCCGTAGTGCCATCTCCTTATGGCAGAATATCGAGGCAGAGGCAGATCGGGCTTTGCGTTCTGTCAAGTCATCGGCTACGCTTCGTTTTGGTCATGATACAGCCCTTTATCGTCTCTTGTCTCTTCTCTTCGATGTAAATGTTCCTCCGGCAGGAGCACGTGAAGAGGCTAGTCTGGTGGTTTTGGGAGATGAAACGGAAAAGATGGATCGTGTGGTTCCGATGGCTGCCAATCTCCAGATGATATTCTATAAGAATGCGAAGGATAGCGTGCTGGTGAAGTTCATGCTCAATGAGCGGAATGTCATGCTTTCTCCCGTAGGACAGGTGATCTATGGGACGCATTACTATTCCTGGAATGCCTGGAAGCAGGAAATGCATGACCGGATCCATCGTCTGGAACATATCCGCCAGCTCAATGCCATCAATACGATGGTGGGTACGGCACAGGCAAATACCCAGACTGCGGGCATGTTCGGAAAGGGTAGTGAGGAACATGGACAAACCATCCCTGCAGTTCTCGTTCCGAATGGTCAGAACTTCTGGACTCCTCAGACGCAGGATACAGAGCAGAAATGTATCGCACCTTATTATTATAAGGATACCCATCTGCAGGGCTTCCGCTGCAGCCACTGGCTGGTGGGCGGATGTACGCAGGATTATGGCTCTTTCACGGTGGCTGCGCTTGGTGGAAAGCTCCGCCTTCAGCCTGAACAGAGAGCTACGGCATTCAGCCATGAAGATGAAGTCTCTCATCCTCACTACTATGCTGTTCGCCTGAAGGATGAACATCTGAAGGCAGAGATGACAGCCTTGAGTCATACCTCCTTTCTCCGTGTTACTCCGGAACAGGATGAGCTGGTTCATCTTGTCATCAATCCGAACAGCGATGAAGGACAGGGATACATCGAGATTGATACCATCAACCATATAGTCTATGGTTATAATCCGGTGCATCGCATCTATCAGGGATGGGGAAAACCGGCTGGTTTCTCCGGACATTTCGTCTTGGCTTACGATGAGAAGGACCTGGTGGATTACGGTGTTTTCGAGGGCGATAGGAAAATGGTAAGAGGTTTGAAGGTGCAGGGCAAACCTCGCATTGGCGTCTGGCTCACCTTCCGTGGCAGATCGGGTAAGGCGATGGAGTGGATGTCGGGTACATCCTTTACGTCCCGCGACAATGCCGTGGAGAATCTCAATGCAGAAAACTATATGTATGGTGGATTGGATTTCAACAGCATGATGGAGTATGCTGCAGGAATCTGGTGCGACCGACTTCATACCATTGATGTAGAAAGCAAGGATGCTGGCAAGGTCAACCAGTTTTATGGTGCTCTCTACCGGGCATCCTTCCTCCCTCATGAGATGAGTGATGTGAATGGCGATTATCCGGAGTTTTCTACAGGTACCGTGAAGATTGGCAATGCTACCCTGAGTTCCAAGGGGTATGCCGTTCCTGCCTATTCTTATCTCCGCAAGTATGGCGATTTCTCCATGTGGGACATCTATCGTGCAGAGTTGCCGCTCTATAGTCTCATCACTCCGAAGATGTCGGGCGAGATGATGCAGTCTCTGGTTCAGATGTACAAGGAGGGTGGCTGGATGCCTATCTTTCCATGCTGGAACAGTTATACGGCAGCGATGATTGGCGATCATTCGGGTGCGGCTCTTGCCGATGCGTATGTCAAGGGCATTCGCAATTTTGATGCAGCCAAGGCTTACGAGGGAATGCGTCTCAACGCTTTCTCTACTCCTTATCTTGCGAAGGATTATCGGGATGGAAAGGGGCGCCGTGCCATCCGGTCGTATATGGATAATGGCTATATTCCGTTGGAGGATATGGTGGAGGAAGCCTTTCATACCAACGAGCAGACTTCCCGTACCCTGGAGTATGCCTACGATGATTATGCCGTGGCACAGATGGCGAAGGCTCTGCATGATTCCTGTCAGGATGCCGCTCTGCGCCAGAAGTATCTGGAGGATTACAATGATCTGATGCGCCGTTCCGAAAACTGGCGCAATGTCATCAATCCTGCTACGGGATGGGCGGATGGCAGATACGAGAATGGCAAATGGGAGAATAATGAAGACCTGGTGCACCGCAAGAGTTACATCACCGAGGGTGCTACCTGTCATTATACCTGGTATGTTCCGCAGAACCCGGAAGGTCTGTTCGAGGTAATCAGAAACAGCAAGCCGATGGATAAGCAGGAAAAACAGATAGAAAAGGCTGAAAAGAAGATGGAGAAGAAGGGTGAAACTCCTGTTCGCAACGAGAAGGTGATTGCCCGACTGGACAAGATGTTTGATAACGGATGGTATTGGCATGGTAATGAACCTTGTCATCAGATAGCCTATCTTTACGACGCTGCCGGGGCTCCGGAAAAAACGCAGGAACGGGTGCATCATATTCTCCAGACCGAGTATAATGATACGCCGGGCGGATTGTCGGGAAATGATGATGCAGGACAGATGTCGGCGTGGTATGTGTTCTCGTCTATCGGATTCTATCCTGTATGTCCGGGTACACCTTATTATTATATAGGTACTCCAAGCTTTGACAAGGTTACTCTGAATCTGGAAAACGGCAGGAAGTTCATTCTTTCTGCTGATCGCCAGCACATGGATGATTATCTCATCCAGTCGGTAACCCTCAATGGGAAGCCTTTGGGTGATTATCGCCTCTCTCATCAGCAGATATTGACTGGTGGAGAATTGCATTTCCAGATGAAATAACCCATTCTGCCGGACCTATAATACTGAAATGATAAATGATAAGTAACTTATGGATGCAATAACTGGATTCGTTTATGGCATGAGCATGATGTTTTTTTCCATGATGGCATGGATGTTCTGGCGCAAGGGCAGTGACAGGCTCTTTCGCCTCATCATGATCTTGATGCTGATAGTAGATGCACAGTGCCTGAAGGATATTCTATCCTTCTATTTCACAGGCTTCGACAATGAGGAAAACTGGTTCCTCATATCAGCTGCCGATATGTTTATCATACCATTCTACAGCTTTGTGCTGATGGAATTGGTGAAGCCGGGATGGACTACCTGGCGTAAGGCGGTGATGCTGGAATTGCCGTTTGTGTTGCTTCCTGCCATTTATTGTGTGACGGGCAACAATATCTATTTCTACATTCTTGCGGTGTGGGGAGCTGTTTATGGTCTTACCACTTTCATCGTGATGTTCTTCCTCATCAGGCGCTACCATCGCCAGCTGAAGGAGCGGTTTTCTTATCAGGAGAACATCAATCTCAACTGGCTTCTGGCTATCCTGAGCAGTTGTTTCCTGATATTGATTATCTGGACGATGAGCTGCTTTGTCATCAATGTAGATTTTGATGATCTCTACATGGTGTTGTCATTGGCTATATGGATGTTTATATGCTATTTTGTCTATAAGCATGAGTCGGTTATTGATGAATTGACAGATTCTGATACCGGACCTATTGGTGATGGTCTGGACGATGGAAATGTGGCTCAAGGACTGGCGGCGACAGTGCGGCAGCTTTTCGAAGAGGAGAAGATCTATCTCAATCCTAAGCTTAAGCTGTCGGATGTGGCGCGTATGGTAGGTACGAATCGTACTTATCTGAGCCGCTTCTTTAATGAGGAGAATGGGCAGACTTTCTATAATTTCGTGAATAATTATCGGGTGGAGCATGCTACCCAGCTGCTTCGCACATCCTCCTATACGGTGTTGGAAGTGGCTGAAAAGTCTGGATTCAATTCTGTTTCTACTTTTCGCAGGGCTTTTGTCGCTGCACACAAATGTTCGCCTAATGAATATCGTGCGCAAATGTAAGTATAAGCTAATCAGGAGAATTGATGCTATGACTCTCCGGATTTTACGCAATGACTCTTTGGAGAGTCGGGGTGTGAGGGAAGATTTTGTTCTTTTGAACCTATGTTTTTTACCCAATGATACCCGAGGCTTCGGGAAAAGTTGTATCTTTGTAGCAGAATTTTCTAGATTAGGTTTACTTATCATTTGCTTTTGATGGACACAAATCAAAAAAGGTTGGCTAACCCGAAGAGGGCAAGCCAACCTTTCTTTTGTTTATGATGATCTTAAAACTCTTTTTTTGCGTTTTAAGTGATGTTTTTCTTATTCCTTGTTGCTTCCGAAGATGCGCAGCAGGTAGAGGAAGAGGTTGATGAAGTCGAGATACAAAGTCAAGGCTCCGATGAGAGCCAGCTTCTGAGCACCCTCGCTCATATCGTACTGAGTCTGGAGCATCATCTTGATCTTCTGGCTGTCCCAGGCTGTCAGACCCACGAAGATGGCTACACCCGCATAGCTCAAGATGTATTCAAATCCGGAACTCTTCAGGAACATATTAACTACGGTGGCAATAATCAGACCAATCAGCGCCATAAAGAGAATCTTGCCGAGAGAGGTGAGATCCTTCTTGGTGGTGTATCCGTAGAAGGCCATCGCTCCGAATGTGCCGGCGGTGATGAAGAAGACTTTGGCAATGCTGGTCATTGTATATACTGCAAATACCGAAGATAGCATCGCTCCATTCAGTACTGAGTAGATAATGAAGAGCAGAGTGGCGGTACTCAGCGATAGGCGGTTCAAGGCTCCGGTGATGATGAATACCAAAGCGAGTTCTGCAATGATAAGACCGAAAAGCAGACCGCGGCTTGTCATCAGAGTCATCAACAGGGTAGGACTGCTGGCAACGCCGTAAGCAGTAACACCGGTAATGACGAGTGCCAATGTCATCCAAGTATAAACCTTGCGCATCAGTGCGGAGAATACACCGCTTAATCCACGCTCTTTCTCGTTGACAGCGAAGCCGTTGCTTGACTGTCCGTTCTGACTATTTATCAGATTGTACATTTCTTTTTCTGTCATAATTCTAATTTCTAATTTAGTTGATTTTTTATTGTTTCTTGATGGCAAAGCTGATTATGCCACAATATAACGGATGCAAAGATAATGCCATTTCTTGAATCTGCCATTATATCTGCTCATTATTAACATTTATTCCGTAATTTTACGGAGCCTTATTCCTCTTATTGCCTGGTTATGGCAAGATATTGCCCCTTGCCAGGGCAACTTTGTGCCATTGCCAGGCAAGAAACGATACGTCGGGAGAAAGGATTCCCCAGGACTGTCATTTCGATTCGACCACCCCTCTCGGCCTGTAATCAGGGGACGATTTGCTCGTAAAAATCCTACTCTCGCTTTTACTCTTCACTCTTCACCAAACAGGCTGAACCCCCGATAAACACTAGGGGTGTGGGAGGTGAAGAGTGCACCGTCACTCTTCACCACTCTTCACCACTCTTCACCACTCTTCACCACTCTTCACCACTCTTCACTTATCGTAAGGCTCAGCTATTTTTTTTATTCCAAGGTCTGGTCATCATTTATGCTAAGGTCTGGTCATCATTTATGCTAAGGCTTGGTCATCATAGATGCTAAGGCTTGGTCATCATAGATGGCGGAACATTTGCTTGTCTGATATTCTTTTTCTCTAAAATGGTTTGGGTGAAGAGTTGTGAAGAGTGGTGAAGAGTGCACCACCACTCTTCACCTCCCACACCCCCAGTGTTTATCGGGGTTCCAGCCTGTTTTGTGAAGAGTGAAGAGTATTTTTGAAAGTAGTTCTCTATACATTTGGTAGAAAAGCCCGGAATGCATCTTCTTTTACGTGTGCTCGAACACAAACGTTCTTTCGCGCGTATATATATAATTAGGAGAAAAACGGATTTAAAGCGCGAAAAGTGTTTATAAGCGTTAAATTTGAAAGAAAAATGCAACTTTCTTCTCGAAAAATTTGGTGGAATGAAAAATAGTTAGTACTTTTGCACTCGCTTTTGAGAAATCAAGTATTACTCTAAGCAACTAAAGAAAGAGTTCTTTGAAAGATTTTACATAAACAGACAAGTAGTACAAGAAGC
>ERZ506953.23-NODE-23-length-118562-cov-8.47506_pt1 | contig 118562 bp, 105 predicted proteins | sample MGYA00512895_ERZ506953 | MGnify/ENA metagenome assembly ERZ506953 | reverse complement strand
TCTCTTTAGAATTTTCAGGGTTGTTGTCTATTGTTTAATTATCAAGGTTCTTTGTCTTTGCTGTTTGAAACAGCTTATTTAGATTATCATATTCATTGACGTTTGTCAAGAACTTTTTTAATCTTTTTTCGACCAGCTTTTCAGCTGTTCGACCGCTATCCTTTCGCCAAACTTTCGTTTGTCTCAAGCGACAGCCTATTAAGAATATCATAATCAGTTGTGTTTGTCAACTGTTATTTTATTCTTTTTTCAAAATTGATTTGTATCAATTCTGAAACTTCCGAAACAATTCACAGCGAATCATTTCTCTAATTATATAACTATCTAATATACAATCTTGCATTCCCACTCATGCATATCTTCTATTTATATATCTTTAATACTGTCTTCCGCGTTGACTCTGTTACCTCACGGCCTCGTCTCTCACGACAGCTAGACTAATATATCACAACGGGATTTGAATTGTCAATATTGTTTTTATATTTTCTGCAATTCAGATAATTCTGACAATTATCTTTTGCATAATCTTCCTTTTCTTATAAGGAACAAGTTCTTTTGCATTTTAATGTTTCCAAATAAAATACTCACAAAAAAATACTGACCTGCCTATTTGCAAAGTCAGTATTTTTGTTTATCTTAGATAATTCGTTATCGGTATACTCCTTTAATTAATTATCTCAGCAGCATGAATGCAATTAATCCAGCTACTACGATGATAGCAATTGCAAGAATAATGATTGGTGCTTTTGACATCTTCTCTTCTTCTTCCTCAATATCATCATACAAATCATCCTCTAATTCCTCTCTGCGCTGCGGTTTTGGAGTTGGTTTCTTTTTCTTTCTTCCATCCCCTACTGCAAGGAGTTCATCATATGCATCTCGCATTTCCTGTTCGCGTTTTTCACGTACCTCTTTCGGCGGTATATTCGAATACTTCTGCTCTTCAGGCTCCGGCTTTTCTGCTCTCTTCTGTACTTTGTGAGCACTTTGTGGAATTTTGAACTTCTTTTTGCAATTATAGCACAACAGATAATTCGGATCTTTTTTTCCTGGTCTTAATTCCTGACCACATATTGGACACTTCATATGAATCTGTCCCTCCCCATAGTGTATTATTTCAAACTGTGCTTTCAGACCTTTCGGCTGTGTATATCTTACATACATTGACATTATACTACATCAATTTGCAAATATCAATTTTTTATCCAAATTATTCAGATTGTTTTCCTAATGTTACTTCAACATCTTTTTTCTCATATTCGCCATTCTTGCTCTGTGTCTGAACTGTAATTTTTACCTTTTCTCCGGCTTTATAATATTGAAGCTGTTCCTGAAGTGCATCCATTCCATCTACTGTTGTTCCTTCAATTCCTGTAATAACAGCACCTTTTGTAATACCAGCCTTTTCTGCGCCACCACCGGAAATAACTTCTGATACATATACACCCGTCGGCATATTATACATTTGAGCACTGTCTGATGTTACATCTACACCCTTAATTCCAATATAGCCTCTTTCGGATTCTGCAACTTTTGTTTTTGTTTTCTGGTTCATAAGATTCGTAATCAGATCACTTACATCTGATACAGGAATTGCATATCCGATTCCTTCTACTGTCTCGGTTGCAATCTTTGCAGAATTAATACCAATCACTTCTCCGTTCGCATTTAAAAGTGCTCCACCACTGTTTCCAGGGTTAATAGCCGCATCTGTCTGAAGAAGTTTTCCGTCATAGCTGTCCATTGTACGTTCTTTAGCGGATACGATACCGGTTGTTACTGACTGTCCATATCCAAGCGCATTACCAATTGCGATTACCTGATCTCCCACCTGGGTTTTATCCGAATCACCCAAGGTTGCTACCGCGATCTTATTCATCGTTGAATCTTTGATCTTACTTAAAGGAACTGCTACTACCGCAAGGTCTTTATCCGAATCCGTTCCCTTAATATCAGCTTCTACACTTTCTTCATCTATAAATGTTACAGTCAATGTACTGCTTCCTTCTACAACATGATTATTCGTTACAATCAATAATTCTGAATCATTCTGACCTACGATAATACCTGAACCCGCGCTCTCACTTTTCTGTTTCTGTGTACCTCCGAAGAAATTCTGTACCTCCTGCACGCTCATATTTGTAATAGAAACAATGGATGGCATTGCATTCTTTGCGACCTCTGTTACATTAGCCGTACCCGAAGAACTGTTAGAAGATGTTGTCAGTTTTGCACTATTGGCTGTCGTTGTTGTTTTTGCAGTTTTGTTTGTTGTCTGTGTGGTTCCCAAAACTTTTCCAGCCACAATATTACTTGTCTGAAATGCCGCACTTGCAACCACTCCGAAAACCAGTCCTGTACATACCACTTTTGCCCATCTTGAGGCGCCCTTTCCGTGTTTTTTCTTCGGACCTTGATCCTGGTTTCCACCCGTGCTGTAATTTTCTGTATTCATATTCTGATCGGATGTATAATAATTATATTGATTTTCCATATCTGATTGCCCCTTTCATATCTTATGCTTGTAGTTTACAGCTCAATTGTGTTTAATCTGTGATAAAAGTAAGGAGATTTATTGATATTCCTCTAATTTTTTCAGTTTTGTTCCTATATCACTTTTGAACTTTCTCCACGCATCCTCATTTTCCACAAAATATTTAGGGCAAATCTTTCCGGTCACATCATAATGTCTTATAACATCATTTTCATCCAGATCAAATTTCAGACACAGCCATGCACAAAGATCCACCATGGATTGATATGTCTTTTTATTAAAAATTCCCGTCTCGTCCGGGTGACAGCATTCAATTGATACTGTATCAATATTCCTGCTGTTTGAAGCATATGCTATCTCCCACGTCGGTACACACTGAACAATCTCTCCTTCCAGTCCTACAACAAAGTTGCTGCTTGCTTTCGTAATGTGGCTATCTTTCAGTCCCTCGAAGTAGTCACGGTTATTCATAGCTGTGGCACCGGGATTCGCTGTATAATGAACCACAATTCCGGTAATCTTATTTGTTGCAATCCCAGGCCGGGAATATTCATTCGGTGTCAGCAGTTCTACGTCTATATCCGGCTTTACGGAATCTATGTAATCACTTTTATTTTCCGTATATTCTTTCGACTGCTCCTGTTTTTTTAAAGTTGTCACCACACAAAGCAAAACCGTTATTATAATAAGAATAATCAATCCTTTTTTAGAACGGCTCAGCGTTTTATTCTTTTTTCTTTTCCTGCTTCGTTTCATTTTTATCTCTTTTTTATCTCTCCATATATAGTACACTTTCATCTATCTTATCATTCATTTTTAAATGTCTTTTGAAGAGATTCTTATATTTTTATGAAATTAGCAGAATTTGTATACAGTTGTCGTATCATATACTTCTCCGGCCTTTGTGATCGGAGATTCAAAATTTTCTTTATGAATGGCATCTGGGAAGTACTGTGTTTCAAAGCATATACCATATCCTTTTTCATACACAGCTCCCTCTTTTCCTTTTGATCCTGCAAGGAAATTACCGGAATAGAACTGTATTCCCGGAAGGTCAGTATACACTTCCATCTTAATACCTGTCTCTTCAGATTCAGCAGAGGCTGCTTTTCTGAATCCTTTTCCATTTAATACCCAGTTGTGGTCATAGCCGCCTGCCAGCTTCAGTGGTGTATAATCTGCTCCGATTTCTTTTTCAACGACTTTCTCTTTTCTAAAATCCATCGGTGTTCCTTCTACCGGAACTACCGTTCCTGTCGGAATCAGTTCTGCATCTGTTTCAGTAAATGCATCTGCATCTATCCACACCTTTGCGTTCCATGCCGTTCCGGAAGCATGTCCTGATAAGTTAAAATAGCTGTGATTTGTCATATTCAGAAGAGTATCCTGATCCGGAATTGCATGATAATGAATCTTTAATTCATTTTCTTCTGTGATTGTATAAGATACCTCTATTTTCACTTCTCCCGGGAATCCCTGATCCCCATCCGGACTTACAAGTGCAAATACCACATGTGTATCATCCTCTTCTTTTACATCCCACATTCTTTTATTATAGAAATCAATTCCTCCATGAAGTGTATTTTTCCCATTATCGTTCTTTGTCAGTTCATATTTCTTTCCGTTCAGTTCGAATTCGGCCATTCCAATACGGTTTGCCACACGGCCTACTGTAGCCCCCAGAGAATCTCCTCCATTCTCGTAATCCTCCAGTGTCTCATATCCAAGCACAACATCCTGCGTCTTTCCATCTTTATCCGGTACATAAAGTTTCAGTAAAGAAGCTCCAAAATCTGATACCACTGCCTCCATTCCTTTGCTGTTTTTCAGTACATAACAGCTTGCTTTTTCCCCGTTCTTTGTTGCTCCAAATTCTTTTTTCATGTCCAGGTATCTCCTTTTTTCTTTATATTTTTTAATATTACTTGTATATTTATTATTCTCATTTATATACCAAGTACACTATCTAAATCTTATTATACTCTATATATTCACCGCTGAAAACCTTGATGCAAAGAAAATTTTATTATATTTTTTATATGCCAGATCTTTCCGTTTTTTTCAAATATGTAGTTAAAAAGGCGCCGTTTTCACGACGCCTTAATCTTTCTTTATTCATCTACACTGTAGTTTGGTGCTTCTTTTGTAATGTGAATATCATGTGGATGACTTTCTTTTAATGAAGCAGAAGAAATCTTTACGAATTTACCTGTCTGTTTCAGATCTTCAATTGTCGCTGCTCCGCAATATCCCATACCGGAACGAAGGCCTCCCATCAACTGGAATACTGTATCTTCAACGCTTCCTTTATAAGCAACTCGTCCTTCTACACCTTCCGGAACCAGCTTCTTCGCATCTGTCTGGAAGTAACGGTCTTTGCTTCCATTCTCCATTGCTGCGATAGATCCCATACCACGATATACTTTATATTTTCTACCCTGGAATAATTCGAATGTTCCCGGGCTCTCATCACATCCTGCAAAGATACTTCCCATCATACATACATTTGCTCCGGCTGCGATTGCCTTTGTCATATCTCCTGAATACTTAATTCCTCCATCTGCAATGATTGGAATTCCGTATTTATCTGCTGCTTCGTAGCAATCCATAACCGCTGTAATCTGAGGAACACCGATACCTGCGATAATACGTGTTGTACAGATTGATCCAGGTCCGATTCCAACTTTTACAGCATCGACACCAGCTTTGATCAGATCCTCTGTTGCAGCTCCTGTAGCAACATTACCTGCGATCACCTGCAGATCAGGGAATTTACTCTTGATCATGTCTACTGTATGAAGCACGTTTGCTGAATGTCCATGAGCCGAATCAAGAACAACCACATCAACCTTTGCATCTACCAGTGCCTGTGCTCTTTCAAGGCAATTTGCTGTGATTCCGATTGCTGCTCCACAAAGGAGACGTCCCTGAGCATCTTTTGCAGATAACGGATATTTAATCTGTTTTTCAATATCTTTAATCGTAATAAGACCTTTCAGATTGAAATCTTTATCTACGATCGGAAGCTTTTCTTTTCTTGCTTTTGCAAGAATCTTCTTTGCGTCTTCCAATGTGATTCCCTCCGGTGCTGTAATAAGTCCTTCGGAAGTCATCGATTCTCTGATCTTTTTAGAGAAATCCTCTTCAAATTTCAAATCACGGTTTGTAATAATACCAACTAATTTCTTTCCTTCAGTGATCGGCACACCTGAAATTCTGAATTTCGCCATCAGGTTATTCGCATCTTCCAGTGTGTTATCCGGTGACAAGTAAAATGGATCTGTAATGACGCCATTCTCGGAACGCTTTACCTTGTCCACTTCTTCTGCCTGCTGTTCGATTGACATATTTTTATGGATAATTCCGATGCCCCCCTGTCTGGCCATTGCAATTGCCATGCGGTGCTCTGTAACGGTATCCATTCCAGCACTCATCATCGGAATGTTTAACTTAATTTTTTTAGTCAGGTAAGTAGATAAATCTACCTGGTTCGGAATTACTTCTGAATATGACGGAACCAAAAGCACATCATCAAATGTAATACCTTCTCCAATTATCTTTCCCATGATTTGAACCTCTCTTTCTTTTGTTTATTCATATTTAACAGCTATCTTAGCGAATCACACCTACATTTGTCAACATCTTTTGAAATGTTTTTATTTTAATACAATATTTTCTTCAATTTTTGATTAATTTTCTGATTACTTTCTGATTACTTTTCTAGGTGCTTTAACAAAGAATCCTTCAACAATTGTCTCATTTGGTTCGAACAAAACCTTGCACACTTCGCCTTTATTTGAAGCGATCAGCGCATAAATTTTCGCATCTTTTTTTCCAGATGTGTAATCATATGTTTTAATCTTTTTATACTGCATTAATTCTACCGCCCCGACCGGTGCCAGAAGTTCCATCTGATCTGCATCTACAGAAAACATCCTTTTTCTTCTGGCCTTATTCATGATTTTGTCAATATCAAGATCACCATTTACAAATACATACTCATACTCCACATTCAGATTGCGGAACATCAGCACATCGATCACGATCATCACAACTGGTAATATAATTCCCACCGGTATAACAAAAACCAAAAGCACTGACACAACAGTTAATGCTATCAGTCCCACTTTCTTAAGTGTATCCTTTGAGTCCGCCTGTTTTTTTATCAGCTGCTCTGTGTAAAAATCATCCATTTTTCTTTCCTCCAAGTCTGCTTTAAGCTATGTCTATTGTAGCACACCTGACAGTAAAAAGAAAACTCCTCTGACGAGGAGTTCTCAAAAATTTAATATATATACCGTTTATGATTTACATCATACCCATGCCCGGATTTCCTGCCGGCACAGCTGGTGCATCTTCTTTGATATCAGCCACAACAGACTCTGTTGTAAGGAGTGTAGAAGCAACAGATGTTGCATTCTGAAGCGCACTTCTTGTAACCTTTGCCGGATCAAGAATTCCGTTTTCAACCATATCTACATACTGTTCTGTCAGGGCATCAAATCCTGTTCCGACTTCTGACTCTCTTACTTTGTTAATAATAACAGCACCTTCGAGTCCTGCATTTGCAGAAATGTGGAATAACGGAGCTTCCAGGGCTTTCAGTACAACTTTGGCACCTGTCTTCTCATCGCCTTCCAGTTCTTCAATTGCCTTAGCAACTGCTTTTGATGCATGGATATAAGCTGATCCACCACCGGAAATGATGCCTTCTTCTACTGCTGCTCTTGTAGCATTCAGAGCATCTTCCATACGAAGTTTTGCTTCTTTCATCTCAGTCTCTGTTGCTGCTCCGACACGAATAACAGCTACTCCGCCTGCAAGTTTTGCAAGTCTTTCCTGCAGTTTTTCTCTATCGAAATCAGATGTTGTCTCTTCGATCTGAGCCTTGATCTGTGCAACACGATCTGCGATTGCATTCTTGTCTCCCATGCCATCAACGATGACTGTATTTTCTTTCTGTACTTTTACAGATTTTGCGCGTCCAAGCTGATCCATAGTTGTATCTTTCAGTTCCATGCCAAGCTCTTCTGAAATTACCTGACCACCTGTCAGTGTAGCGATGTCTTTTAACATCTCTTTTCTTCTGTCGCCATATCCAGGTGCTTTAACTGCAACAACATTGAATGTTCCACGCAGTTTATTAACGATCAGTGTTGTAAGAGCTTCTCCTTCGATATCCTCTGCAATGATAAGAAGTCTTGCTCCCGCCTGAACGATCTGCTCCAAAAGTGGAAGGATTTCCTGAATGTTAGAAATCTTCTTATCTGTGATCAGGATATATGGATCATCCAGATTAGCCTCCATTTTGTCCATGTCTGTTGCCATATATGCAGATACATATCCGCGGTCAAACTGCATCCCTTCTACAAGGTCCAGCTCTGTCTTCATAGTTTTAGATTCTTCAATTGTGATGACTCCGTCATTAGATACTTTTTCCATAGCGTCTGCTACCATCTGTCCGACTTCAGCATCACCTGCTGAGATTGCTGCTACTTTTGCAATCTGGTCTTTGTCTTTTACTTTGCTTGACATCTTTGCAATTGCTTCAACAGCCACATCTGTAGCTTTCTTCATTCCTTTACGAAGAATGATTGGGTTAGCTCCTGCTTCCAGGTTCTTCATACCTTCATGAACCATTGCCTGTGCAAGTACGGTTGCTGTTGTAGTACCGTCTCCGGCTACATCATTTGTCTTGGAAGCGACTTCTTTAATCAGCTGTGCTCCCATGTTCTCAAATCTGTCTTCCAGTTCGATCTCTTTTGCAATTGTAACACCATCATTTGTGATCAGTGGTGCTCCGAATGATTTATCCAGAACTACATTACGTCCTTTTGGTCCGATTGTTACTCTTACTGTATCAGCAAGTTTATTAACGCCTTCTTCCAAAGCTCTTCTTGCTTCTGCACCATATTTAATTTCTTTTGCCATTGGTATCTACCTCCTGAAATATATAAATGATTTGCTTAATTACTCACAGATGGCTAAAATATCATCTTGTTTTACGATGATGTATTCTTCGTCATCGATCTCAACATTTGTTCCTGCATATTTGGAATAAATTACCTGCTGACCTGCTGTAACGTGCATCTCAACTTCTTTTCCATTTACCATTCCGCCTGGTCCTACAGCGATAACCTCTGCCTGCTGTGGTTTTTCTTTGGACTGTCCAGGGATCACGATTCCTGACTTTGTAGTCTCCTCTGCTACACACTGTTTTAATACAACTCTGTCACCTAATGGTACTAACTTCATATCTATTCCTCCTTAAATCATTTTCTGTATTATTAGCACTCAACAAAAGAGAGTGCTGAAAGATTCTAGATATAAAATAGCACTCTCTTTTTGGTTTGTCAACACACTTTCTATTTAGTTTAGAAGTTTTTTATAAAATCCGTTTTGTATTTTGAATTTCATCACTTTTCCAGCCTTATTCCAGTAACGTTCTTTTATAATTCCTTTACATATCACCGGATCTTCTAAATTCTCAATGCTGCATTCATAAATACCGTCCAATGAATATGATGTAAGTTCCGCTTCTTCAGATACCAGATACAACGTTTCTTCTTCCTCATCATATGCTATGATCTTACATAAATATTCCGTTTCATCAAAAAAACTGTCCTCCAGAATCACACGTTCCATTCGGAGTTTTGCTGTACATCCTTCATATCCCACTGCCTGTATCCTCCTTTTATAGTATGAAAAGGGTATCAGTCGCCCGATACCCTTTATAATTCTTATTATTTTGTACGTTCTGCTTTAATGCGGTCCAGTTCAGTAAATACGTAATCATTGATTACTTTAATATACGTTCCTTTCATTCCCGAAGAGCGGGATTCTATTACCCCTGCACTTTCGAATTTTCTAAGAGCATTTACAATAACGGATCTTGTAATTCCTACTCGATCTGCAATCTTACTTGCAACAAGGATTCCTTCGGCTCCATCCAGTTCATCAAATATATGAATGATCGCCTCCAGTTCCGAATAAGACAATGTGCTGATCGCAGACTGTACAATATGCTCTTTTCTGGTCTCTTCTGCACTTTCTTCATTCACGGATCTTAACATCTCAAGGCCAACGACCGTCGTTCCATATTCGCTCAGAATAATGTCGTCAATTTCATACACCTTATCTTTTTTATAAATAAAAAGTGTTCCAAGTCGTTCTCCGGCAATGTCAATAGGTGTAATGATCGCCTGGTAACCTTTGACAGTTTCTTCGGAAAATCCAAGTGTCTGAAGATTTACATTTTCTTTTGTTGATAAGATACTAAGCAGGCGCTCATTCAGCATATCATCTACATGCTTTCCGATCTCTCTCTCGATCAATTCGGTAATGTAAGGCACACCTTCACATTTGCTTCCGCCAAGCACTTTTCCTTTTTTACTGATCACCAATACGTTCGAATCCAGAATCTCTGTAAGGACTTCACAGATATCGTTAAATACGACTTTGCTCGAACTGTTGTTATGCAGTAATTTGTTGATTTTTCTGGTTTTATCCAACAATTGTACGCCCATTTACATTCCTCCATCCTTATGAATGTATATTATCATACAATTCTGAAACATTCAACGAATTTTCCTAATTTTCCTTAGTATTTTCAATATTTTCTACATATCCACACTGTTCATCACTGCAGACCAGTTTATTTCCCTTTTCAAGCATATATGCGCCACATCTCGGGCATTTTTTTGTTGATGGCTTCTGCCATGACATAAATTCACATTCCGGATTATCTTCACATCCGTAATATCTTCTTCCTTTTTTCGTTTTACGGATTACAACGTCTTTTCCGCAGATTGGGCATGGTACTCCTATTTTTTCCAGATATGGTTTGGTGTTACGGCAATCCGGGAATCCTGGACAAGCCAGGAATTTTCCATGCGGACCATACTTCACTACCATATTACGTCCACATTGTTCACAGATTACATCTGTAACTTCATCTTCTATTTTCACCTGTTCCAGTTCTTTTTCAGCTTTTTCTACTGCTGCTTCCAGATCTGGATAGAAGTTTTCAATAATTGTTTTCCATCTGACTTTGCCTTCTGCGACTCCATCAAGAAGACTTTCCATATTAGCTGTAAAGTTCACATCTACAATACTTGGGAATGACTGCTTCATAATATGATTTACAACTTCTCCAATCTCAGTCAGATAGAGATTTTTATTTTCTTTGGCCACATAACGTCTTGCAATAATTGTGGAAATTGTCGGCGCATAAGTACTTGGACGGCCGATTCCGAGTTCTTCCAGTGTCTTAACCAGTGTTGCTTCTGTATAATGAGCCGGCGGCTGCGTAAAGTGCTGCTTCGTATCAAGGCTTTCCTTCGTAAGAACCGAATCCATATCGAGACCTTTTAATAATACATTGTTCTCTTCTTTTGCCTCTCCCGCTTCTGTGTACACACTTTTGAAACCTTCAAATGAAACTTTGGATGCGGCAACAGTAAAACGGTACTGTCCTGCTGCAATCTTAACAGAAGTGGTCTCATATCTCGCCGGCTGCATTCTGCTGGCGATAAAGCGTTTCCACACAAGCTGATACAGACGGAACTGATCCCTGCTCAGGAATTCTTTCACTGCTGCCGGAGTTCTGGTTACATCAGTCGGACGAATCGCCTCATGCGCATCCTGGATGATTTTCTTATCAGAAGTCTTCTTTACATCACCCTCCGCTACATATTCTTCTCCGAATCCTTCTTTGATATATTCTCTTACTGCTGCATCTGCTTCCTCTGAAATACGGGTAGAATCAGTACGCAGATATGTGATCAGACCTACCGTTCCACTGCCCTTGATGTCAACACCTTCATATAACTGCTGCGCAATACGCATTGTCTTAGCCGTCGCAAAATTCAGCGCTTTAGACGCTTCCTGCTGAAGTGTACTGGTTGTAAAAGGTACCGGTGCTTTCTTTGTTCTTTCTCCTTTTTTTATGTCTGCAACAGAATAATCTGCATTCTCTACTTCTTTGACAATTGCATCCAGTTCTTCCTTTGATGAAATCGTCACCTTATTTTTCTCTGTTCCATAGAATTTAGCCGTAAGAAGTTTTCTTTCGCCTTTTACTTTCAGATTCGCATCAAGTGTCCAATACTCTTCCGGTATAAATGCATCTATCTCCTCTTCTCTGTCTGCAATAATTCGAAGTGCAACAGACTGTACACGGCCGGCACTTAATCCCCTCTTAACCTTTGCCCACAAAAGCGGACTGATCTTGTAGCCTACAATTCTGTCCAGGACACGACGTGCCTGCTGTGCATCTACCAGATCCATGTCTATCTCTCTTGGATTCTTAAGCGACGCTTTTACTGCATTCTTGGTAATCTCATTAAAACTGATTCGATAAAATTTTTTATCCTCCAATTTTAACGCTTTACTCAGATGCCAGGATATTGCTTCTCCTTCACGGTCCGGGTCAGTTGCCAGATAAATCTTGTCAGCTTTCTTCACTTCCTTGCGAAGCTTTGCAAGGATTTCTCCCTTTCCTCTGATCGTTATATATTTTGGTTCATAATCATTTTCAATATCGATACCCATCTGGCTCTTGGGCATATCTCTTACGTGACCATTCGATGCGGTCACTACATAATTACTTCCTAAAAACTTTTTAATTGTTTTCACCTTCGCAGGTGACTCCACGATTACCAGATAGCGTGCCATAATTTCCTCCATAATAGCGGCTGTATCTTTACTGCAGCCTTATATAATAATTTCTGGATACTTCCTTTACATATCCATTTAATTCTAACGTAATCAGTCTTTCCATTAACTCTGTAACTGAAAGTCCTGTTTCTTTCATCAGCTGATTTGTCCCTTTCGGAAACAAATCGAGACAACTATACACCATAAACTCAGGACTTTCAAGCATTTTTTCACTTTTGTTTCCTTTTTGCCCGATTTCCACCGGATTAATGTTCCATTCATCCATCAATTCTTCCGGGGTAATCAGTATCCCCGCTCCCTGCTTGATCAGTCTGTGACACCCCTGACTTAACACACTGTTTACCGGTCCCGGGAGAGCATATACATCCTTTCCCTGCTCCAGTGCAAGATCCGCAGTAATCAATGATCCGCTCCTTTCTTTTGCTTCCATAATAAGTATCCAGTCCGCCAGCGCACTGATGATTCGATTTCTTCTTGGAAAATTCCACGCATACGGCTGGGTTCCTGGTGAAAATTCGGATACTATTCCTCCTTTTTCCTGTATATCCATATACAATCCTATATTCTCTCTTGGATAACAGACATCCACTCCGCATCCAAGTACCGCATATGTCACACCACTTTCTTTAGCCCAACTGCTATTTAACGCTCCTCTTTGTCCTGCACCGTCAATTCCTCTTGCCATACCACTTATTATCTGTATTCCTGCTTCTGCAAGGCTTTTTCCATATTGTAATGCCATCTGTTCACCATACGCCGTACAGTTTCTCGCCCCAACAATCGCCGCACTTTTTCTTTTTTCATCTGGAAGTTGTCCGAGTACATATAATGCATACGGAGGATCGGTAATATATTTCAGTTTTTCCGGATACGTCTTTAAAAAGTACGGTATAAACTGTATTCTTTTTTCTTCTGTCCTTCTCCATTTTTCTTCAAGTTCTGTATCTTTTTTTGCATTCTTTAATATCGCCACATCCTTCTCGTTTAGAAAGCGCAGTTTATCTAACTTAGTTTCTTCTATATAATATATGGCTTTTCCAGATCCATATACCTCTCTTAGTTTTTGCTTCTTCAGATCTGTAATCTCTTTTATTCCTGCCAGCCAGTATTCGTAGATCATCTGCTTTTCTCCTTTCTTAACGTCCCCAATATTTTTTATCCAACGACCGATAAGCGATTGCCTCTTTTAAATGCTTCTCCGTCACTTTTTCACTGTAATCCAAATCAGCGATCGTTCTTGCAACTCGTAAAATCTTATGATATGTTCTCGCTGTCAGCCCCATCCTTTCAAATGCCTTCTCCATCAACCTTCTTTCCGCACTGCCTAATGGAATATAGGTCCTGATTTCTCCCGGTCCAAGCATAGAGTTTGTACGGATTTGCGTTCCCTCGTATCTTTTTTTCTGTAATTTTCTTGCTTCTACTACTCTGCTTCGTATTACCTCCGATGATTCCTCCTCTTTTTTTCCTATCCTTTCTATATCCAGTTCCCGATACTCCACTTTCGGTGTCTCAATACACAGATCCATACGATCCAGAAATGGCTGACTTATCTTTCCAAGATATTTCTGGATCTGTGACGGCGTACATGAACATTTCTGCATATCTGGATAATTACCGCATGGGCACGGATTCATGGCTGCTACCAGCATAAATTCTGCCGGAAATGTAAAATTTCCATAATTTCTGGCAATATGTATCTGATGTTCCTCCAAAGGCTGTCTCAACACTTCCAGTACATTTCTCGGAAACTCTGCCAGTTCATCCAAAAATAACACACCTCCGTGAGCCATACTGATTTCTCCCGGTCTTGGTGTCATTCCACCTCCAACTAATGCAGTCTTCGTTATGGTATGATGAACACTTCGAAACGGGCGCCTGGTGATCAAAGGCTGCTCTTTATCTATCATTCCAAGTACACTGTATATTCTGGTAATCTCCAGGCTCTCCTCCAATGACAATTCCGGTAAAATCGTCGCAATCCTTCTTGCAATCATCGACTTGCCGGAGCCCGGCGGTCCTGCCATCAATAAATTATGTCCTCCCGCCACGGCAATCTCCGCTGCCCTCTTCACCGCATTTTGACCATATATGTCTGAAAAATCCTCTTTTTTATTTTCGAAAATATTTCTTTGTGCGGAGGACCTTCCCTGTTTTTTTCTATGTATCTCTTTTTCATCTCCGTTCAGATATTCGCAGAGTTTTTCCAGATTATCAGCGGGAAGAATCTTTATCCCGCTCACAAGCCTGCCTTCTATTTCATTTTCTTCCGGCAAAATACAGGCAGTACAGCCCTGATTCTTAGCTTCCATAACGATTGGCAGCACACCTGACACACCTCTTATTTTCCCTTCCAGACTCACCTCACCAATCACTGCCACACCTTTTAGTGCCTCTTCCGGTACATAATTCATTGCTGCCAGAACCGCCAGTGCAATCGGCAGATCAAACGACGCTCCTCTTTTTCTAACTGTTGCCGGAGCCAGATTCACAATAATCTTCTTAGCCGGTAATTTCATTCCCGAATTGCGAATTGCTGTACGCACTCTCTCTGATGCTTCTTTTACTTCCGAAGACAGATATCCTACCATGTGAAACATCGGAAGTCCGTTACTGACATCAGCCTCCACTCTGATCATCTCTACACTCAGTCCCTGAACAGCTGCAGATAAAACTGTACAAAACGACATCTACATACTCCTTTCTGTATCCGTATCCACCAGGTTCGATCATGATTCCTGCACCCGGCTTTTTTCGGTACAAGCTTATTAAATTAAATTTACAATTGATATTCCGGCCGAAATAGCCGTTAAAGAAGCAGCTGCTCATCGCATTGCTGCATAGGATAAAACGAAAAAAGAACAGAATATATGATTCCTCATCTTCGTTAAATGTGCAATCATCATATCCTATTCTTTCTGTTATGTCAATATTTTTCCAGTTTCATTTTCTGTTTCCTGTTGCAGTTTGTATTTCGTTCCACTTTGATCTGCACTTCTTCCATTAAAACGTCCTAACACCACACCAAGTATTCCACTTAAGATCAACAGAAAGTAAAAACTGATCCCACGATTCACCAATACTACAGCAGCAACCGGTACCGAAGAAAACATACCGGCAAATAATTTTACAAAAGAAAATTCACTGATTCCTTCCGCTCCCGGAAACGGAAGAAGCGCTGTTGTCATATATAATATAATCTGATGTAAAAAAAGACTTCCAAATGTACTGCCTGCTTCTCCCATTGCATGATATACTGCCCACGGAACGCTGAACCAGCAGATAATCTGTACCAGGCTCACCCCAATTACCTGTAATGTAAGGTTTGGATCTTTTTTAAAAAAATCTTTGCAATTTTCAAAATCGTGTAATATATCATTGATTTTACTTTCCATTTTCTCTTTATGTCTAAATGGAAGTTTCATAACCAAAAAGCGAATCCCTTTTACGATTTTTCTTTTCAGTCTGTCAGATACGATCACGATCATCAGTGCGGCAATAAAAAGCAGATTCATAATATAACCAACCAATGCCAGTATCAGCATAATTTTATTCAGGTGTATTCTTCCTGTCAGAATCCAGAACGCTGCAATGTTTTCCATCAGAAATGCTGCAATCTGAAAACTCGTAAGCTCTGTTAAAAGTGCCATCGTTCCATGTGCCACGTGGATCTTATCTTTGCTCATCGCATATAGCTGCAATGGCTGTCCTCCGGTCGCCGATGGTGTTACCGAACTGAAGAAATAACCAATATATGCATATTTCATAGCCTCTTTAAAGCTTACCCGATATCCAAAAGATACTAAAACTTTTCTCAGATTAATACCTTCTGCAATATTAAACACTGCTGCCAGACCAAGGCCTGCCGTCAGCCATTTCGGATCCGCATTTTTCATTGCATTCCATACAGATTCTATATCCGCACCCTTCAATACAATAAATATGACTACGAGCACCAGCAATATAAATAACACAATATATTTTTTAACTGATCTCTGACCTTCCTGCTGTTTCATACTTTTCTTCAATCCTTCTAAATTCATATCCTTGTGCCTTTAACATTGGAATTGCTTTTTTCAGTGCTTCAATTGTTCTTCCCGGTGCACCATTTTCTCCTCTTCCATCATGCAGGCATATCACTGCTCCCGGAAATACACGTCTAAGAATTTTATTGCAGATACTGTCTGCCGTCTCCTTTGCAGACCAGTCCTGCGCCATTACATCCCAAAAAATCAGTTGCAAATGCATTTTCCTGATGCAGTATAAACTCATCAGGTTCAAATGTCCCCATGGTGGTCTGTATTCTTTTACGTCAATTCCCATTTTTCCCATAATCTTCCCGGATTCTTTCAGATCCCTTTTCGTCCTTCAAGGTCCGAACAGCATTGCACTTTGATGACTCAAAGAATGTATTCCTATCGAATATCCACTTTTTTTCATCCGTTTCACAATATCCGGATGTCCCTGTGCAGCTTCCGCTACCATGAAAAAGGTTGCCGGAACCTGTTCCTGATCCAGAAGATCCAGTAATTTGTTCGTATATACGGTATCAGGTCCGTCGTCAAATGTCAGATATAAAACCTTTTCTTCTTTTTTCGCCATCTTTTTGTCTCTGATAATCCAGTGGTACTTCATCAGATATGTTGGAATGATACTATATCCAAGTGCTCCTGCACCTATAATTCCTGCCTTTACTGCTTTCTTCATTATGCCGTCATCCTCTCTTCCATGATCTCTACCGCCTTATCCAGAGAAACATCTATCATTTCCTTCCGGGCATGTCTTACATTCTCATCCATCTGTTTCAGAAGTTTTCTGTCATTCAGAAGTTTTTCCAGTTCCGGAATATAATCCTCGTGTTTTCCCCATACCACTTTTGCAAATCCTTTTTCTGCCGCATACCTTGCATTGTTCATTTCCTGCTCCAGAAATGGATGAATCACAAATAACGGTACCTGACTGTGAAGAATTTCAAACAACGTGATCCCTCCGGCTTTTGTGATCACAAGATCTGCCCACCGCATATATTTACTGATATTTTCTGTATATCCCAGTACTTTGACATCCTCATACCGGTTCACCCATTCTTCGTACATTTTATGATTCTTTCCCGTAATAACAATGGTCTGAACAGATTGCATACTATGCAATTTTCCTAGTAATCTTCTCAAATCTGGCATGAGGCCAAGTCCGCCTCCCATTACAAGAACTCTGCGAACTTTTTTTTCATTTTCCAGATGATTCCTGTCCATATTCAAGAACTGCTGACGTACAGGAATTCCTGTTATAAGAATATTCTCTGCTTTTGTACCTTCACAGATCAGATGCTCCTTAATCTCCCTGGTAGGTACCAGATACAGATCTGTCTGATCTGCTTTCCATTCCGGATGCATGCTGATATCTGTAATACATGTAACCAGCGGTGTCGAAAGTCCAGTCTTTTCTTTATATGATGCAATTGCCTTTACACACATCGGATGTGTACAGACAATAACATCCGGCTGTCCCTTTTCCAGGATTTTCTTTAACTTTTTATAAATCGCAGCTCCTCTCGGCTGCATTTCTACTTTCATTTTTCCAGACATTTTATAAATAAAGTTATATATTCCGTGGCAATGCTCCACCATCAGACGAAATCCCCCAAAAATAAGTTTGCTGATATGTGGATATAATTCTTCCAGGAGATCTTTTTTTACAATTTCTGTATCTTTATCAAGCTTACGGAACTGTTCACAGATTGCATTGGCTGCCATTTCATGTCCCATTCCAAATCTTCCACTTAACACCAGTACTTTCATAACTGCCACCCTTTCTCACATACCTTCTGATATGTCTCTTTCTTATGGTGTTAAGTATAGACTTTGATTCTTAAAATAATTGCCATATAATTCTAAAGATTTCTTAAAGACTTTTCTAAGAAGGAAAAAAGGCTCTCAGTTTTTCAATTGCACTCTTCTCAATCCTTGAAACATATGATCTTGAAATTCCCAACATTTTGGCGATTTCGCGCTGTGTATATTCTTCTTCATTATATAATCCATACCGCAATTTCAATACTATGCGTTCTCTTGCAGACAGTTCTGACTCAACTTTCTGATATAATCGTATGACATCTTCTTTTTTTTCGAGCCTGTGATGAACATCTTCTTCTCCCATCTCGATCACATCAAATAGCTGTATCTCATTTCCCTCCCTGTCTGTTCCGATTGGTTCATACAAAGAGACTTCTTTTGACGATTTTTTCTTTCCGCGGAAATGCATCAATAATTCATTTTCTATACAACGAGCTGCATATGTTGCAAGTCTTGCACTTTTTTCCGGATCAAACGTAACAACAGCTTTCATAAGTCCTATTGTCCCAATAGACAGAAGATCTTCCATTTCCTCCGGCGGAGGCTGATATTTTTTTACAATATGGGCAACCAGCCTCAGATTTCTTTCTATCAAAATATGCTTTGCTTCCAGATCACCCTCTGTATATTTTTGCACATAATACTTTTCTTCTGCTGCTGTGAGGGGTTGGGGAAATGATTTCAATACAGCGGCTCCCTCCCCGGCAGTTTTATTATATTCTATGCAAAAAACAGTGATTCTGTGCTTTTCCATTTTTGCACTGAATCACTGTCTTCTTTTCCATAAGATTATTCTGTTTCTTTTTCTGCTCTTCTTAAAATATCATATACCGATGCATCTGCACTGAGTGCCACATAAAGCACCTGTTTCGGATGTGGTGCACTTTCCTGTTCATTTCCATCCTCATCTATGATTTTTTCTACAGTTGCTTCTACATTCTGTCCGTCCGGTTTCATGATCTCAATCACTTCGCCTACCGAGAATTTATTTCGCTGTTCAATCCTGTACAGTCCGTCTTTAATCTCTCCTATGATGCCAAGATATGTGTACTCTCTGATATACGTATTACTGTCATAAATCTGGCTTTCTTCACTTGGTTTTCCAAAATAAAATCCTGTCGTGAACTGACGATAGGTACAATTTGAAATCTGATCCTTGTACCACGGCATATTTGCCTCATATTTCTTCGGATCTTCCAGATAATCATCAATTGCCTTACGGTACGTTCTCGCAACTGTTGCCACATACAGGGCCGTCTTCATACGTCCTTCGATCTTAAAGCTGTCGATTCCGGCATCGATCATCTCCGGAATGTGCTCGATCATACACAGATCCTTAGAGTTGAAAATGTAGGTACCTCTTTCATTCTCATATACCGGCATATATTCGCCCGGTCTCGTCTCTTCTACCACGGAATATTTCCAGCGGCACGGATGTGTACAGGCTCCCTGATTGGCATCTCTTCCTGTGAAGAAATTACTCAAGAGACATCTTCCGGAATAAGAAATGCACATTGCCCCGTGGATAAAGCTTTCAATCTCCATCTCTTCCGGGATATGTGCACGGATCTCTTTGATCTCTTTTAACGAAAGCTCTCTAGCTGTTACCACACGTTTTGCTCCCAGGTTCCACCAAAAGTTAAATGTACCGTAGTTGGTATTATTTGCCTGCGTGCTGACGTGTCTTTCAATCTCCGGGCAGATCTCTTTGGCAAGCATAAAGATTGCCGGGTCTGCAATGATCAGAGCGTCCGGACCGATTTCTTTCAGTTCTTTTAAATACTCTGCTGCTCCCTCCAGGTCATCATTGTGTGCAAGAATATTCACGGTGACATGGACTCTTGCGCCATGGTCATGTGCAAACCGCACTCCTTCTTTCATGTCTTCCATGGAGAAGTTTTTTGCCTTTGCACGAAGTCCGAACGCTTCTCCTCCGATATATACTGCATCTGCACCAAACATAACCGCAGTCTTCAACACTTCCAGACTGCTTGCAGGAATCAGTAATTCTGGATGTCTGTTTCTCATCTTATCGATTCTCCTTCTCTTCTTTTTTCTTCTTAATGCTGAGTGCCACACCGTCTCCCAGTGGGATGATCGATGTCTCCAGCACATCACTGTGTTTTAATTCATAGAGATAATCCCTCATCCGGCTGTGGATCGTACGGTTTCTCCGTTCAACCGCGAACCGGGATTCAATGATATCTCCATCCTGTAATACATTATCCGACATTAAGATGCCACCATCCGAAAGCAGTCTCACTGCCTCCGGCATATAGTGGATATACTGTCCCTTAGCCGCATCCATAAAAATAAAATCATACGGGCCTTCCAGTGTCTTCATCACTTCCAGGGCATCCCCTTCGATCAGGGTGATCTGTTCTTCTTTCCCTGCCCGTTTGAAATTATTTCTTGCGATCGGAATTCTTTTTTCATAATTTTCTATCGTTGTGATATGGCTTCCTTCCGGAAGATATTCGCTCATTAAAATCGCCGAAAATCCGACTGCTGTACCGACTTCAAGGACTCTCGCCGGGCGGTTCATCAACATCATGACTTTCAGAAAACTCTGGGTTTCCTTCCGGATGATCGGCACGAAACTATCTAACGCTTCCTGTTCGATTGCTTCTATGACAGGATTCTCCGGACGTTCCAGCGACCGGATGTATGTGACCATACGTTCATCTACGATCATAGTATTCCTACCTCTGTTCTATTTGTTACGGTTTTATCTGTTACACATTTTTTCATCTTGATTTTCTACAAGGGAATGAGCCGTACACTGCACAAAACAGGCTTCGCCCACTGCGTTCGAAGGCGCCTGTTTTATACAATGTGCGGCTCATTTCCCGTTTAATTATAATTATACTTTCTATACGTCCATAATAATCGGAAGAATCATTGGTCTTCTCTTGGTCCGCTTCCAGATGAAATCATTCATCGTATCACGAATCACAAGCTTGATCTTGCTCCAGTCCGCATTACGCTGGTGTGTCAGACAGTCTTCTACCGCTTCTGTAAGGACTTTTCTCGCCTCTTCCATCAGACTTTCAGACTCTCTTACATACACGAATCCGCGCGATACAATATCCGGACCTGCAAGAAGCTGGTTGCTTCCCTTCTCCAGTGTCAGTACAACGATCATGATACCGTCTTCTGCCAGATGCTGTCTGTCACGGAGTACGATATTACCAACATCTCCGACACCGAGGCCGTCTACCAGGATCTCTCCTGTATGCACGTTGTCTACAACTTTTGCTTCCTTATCGCTGAGTTCCAGTACATTACCCGATTTCAGAATAAAGATATTTTCTTTCGGAATACCAAGCATCTTGGCGATTCCTGCATTTGCTTTCAGATGTCTGTACTCTCCATGGACCGGAATTGCATATTTCGGTTTTACCAGAGAATAGATCAGTTTCAATTCTTCCTGACAAGCATGACCGGATACATGGGCATCCTGGAAGATAACATTGGCACCTTTCGCAGTCAGTTCATTGATGACCTTGGATACGGATTTTTCATTTCCAGGGATCGGGTTTGAACTGAAGATGATCGTATCGCCAGGCATGATTGTTACTTTCTTATGCACATCTGCTGCCATACGTGACAGTGCTGCCATTGATTCTCCCTGACTTCCGGTTGTGATCAGAACTGTCTTCTCCGGTGGATAATTCTTCAGCTGGTCGATCTCGATCAGTGTCTTATCCGGAACATTTAAGTATCCCAGCTCCTGTGCAACCTGGATGATATTCACCATGCTTCGTCCTTCTACGACTACCTTACGGTCATATTTACATGCCGTATTGATGATCTGCTGTACACGGTCTACATTTGATGCAAATGTTGCAATGATAATACGTGTATCTTTATGCTCTGCAAAAATGTGGTCAAATGTAATACCTACCGTACGCTCAGACTGGGTAAATCCCGGTCTCTCCGCATTGGTACTGTCCGACATCAGTGCCAGTACACCTTTCTTTCCGATCTCTGCAAATCTCTGCAGATCGATCGCATCACCGTATACCGGTGTATAATCTACTTTAAAGTCTCCTGTATGCACAACGATACCGGCCGGTGAATAAATCGCCAGTGCCGCAGCATCCTGGATACTGTGGTTTGTCTTGATAAATTCGATACGGAACTGACCCAGATTGATCGACTGTCCGTGTCTTACAACTTTTCTTCTTGTACTGCGAAGCAGATTGTGCTCCGTCAGCTTCTTCTCGATGATTCCCATCGTAAGCTTGGTCGCATAGATCGGAAGATTCAGTTCTCTTAAAATATAAGGGAGTGCACCGATATGGTCTTCATGACCATGGGTGATCACAAATCCTTTGACTTTCTGGATATTATCCTTCAGATAAGTAACATCCGGAATGACCAGGTCGATTCCGAGCATATCCTCCTCCGGGAAAGATAATCCACAGTCTACAACAATAATACTGTCCTCATACTCAAAAGCTGTGATGTTCATTCCGATCTTTTCCAGACCTCCGAGTGGAATGATACGCATTTTTCCATTGTTTTCTCTCTTCAAAATTACACCTCCACGTGCTTACCGTACTATTTTTCTGCCTCTTTTTTGGCACTCCTTGCACTGTCCGTAGAACTTTAATTCGTGGTCTAACACATGAAATCCCGTTGTCTCTTCGATCTTATCTTCCAGATTTTCCAGAAGATCATCCTTGAACGGAATGATCTTTCCACATGTTCTGCATATCAGGTGATGATGATGATGTCTTTCTTCTCCATCGAAGAATTCTCCGATCTCATAACGTGCACATCCATCATCAAGATTGATACGATCCACCAATTGCATTTCCAGTAACAGCTGCACTGTCCGGTAAATTGTTGCCAGCCCAATTTCCGGATAATCTTCTCTTACTAATTCATAAATATCTTCTGCAGTCAGATGCTTATCACGATGATCTGCAAGGACCTCCAGTACCAGTATACGCTGGTTGGTAACTTTCAACCCCTTTTCTCTCAGCATTTCTTTAAACTTCTCTTTACTGATAGACATTCCAAACTACCTTTCAATCTCTACATCTTCAAGTAGTTCTTCAAATACTTTCAGAACAGCAGAAAGCTCTACATCATCTTCTACGATCTCGTATACACTCTCTGACTGGTTCTCTCCTGATGTGTCTTTCAAAATCAGACATTCTGCATCATCATCTTCCGAATCTGTCACCAGAATATAAGACACCCCACCAACTTTTGTCTGTTCAAGTACATAAAAATCTACTTCTTCATTCATCTCTTCGGACATGAATTTAATCTTTTCCATCTATAATCCACCTCTTAATCCAGGGGCGTATGCGCAAGTGAATCCAGATATCCCTGCAATATAAAAACAGCCGCAATCTTATCAATATACTTCTTGCGGTCTTCACGCCTCACCTTATTCTCTATCAAAGTCCGCTCAGCTTCTACCGTGGTCAGACGCTCGTCCCACATAACGACCTCAAGGCCGGTCCGTCTTTTTAACATCTCACCAAATGCCATTGATTTTTCCGCACGATCTCCAATATCATTATTCATATGCTTCGGAAGTCCGAGAACAATCTTCGTAACCTGATACTCTTCAATCAGTGCTTCGATACGCGCACAGGTCTTTCTGAGCTTGTTCTCGTCCTTTCTGCATATTGTCTCTACTCCCTGAGCAGTAATTCCCAACGGATCACTGACCGCAACGCCTACCGTCTTAGATCCATAGTCCAGTCCCATGATTCTCATAGTCATTATTCCCACTCATTATGCTCGATATACGTCTTGAGCATCTCTTCTACCAGTTCATCTCTTTCCATCTTCATGATCAGACTTCTGGCTCCGTTATGGCTTGTGATGTAGGTCGGATCTCCGGACATAATATAACCTACGATCTGGTTTACCGGGTTATATCCCTTTTCACTTAATGCCTTATATACAATCTCCAGAATGTCCTTTGCGCTGATCTGTGGTCCACTTTCTACCTGGAAAAACTGGGTATTTGTCATATTTTTCATATAATCACGTCCTCCAAAAATATTTCAATTTTATTCTACATGATTAAATCTCAAATTTCAATGCAATATTTGTAATTGGTTTTCAATTTCTACATTTACAAGCTGATTAATAAGATTATTCGGATTTTTTACACCAATTTTCACATATTCCTTTGTGTGCCCGATCTGAAGTTCCTCTCCATCACGCACGATTTTCTCCTCGATCAGGACCTCCTGTGTGGTTCCAAGCAGTCTTTCTTCATAAACCGCCTGCTTCTTACGGTTCAGTTCCAGAAGTTCGGCGCTTCTTGCGGCCTTAATCTGATCCGTCACCTGGTCTTTCATAGCCGCTGCCTTTGTTCCTTCTCTTCTGGAATATTTAAAAATATGTGTTTCATAAAAATCTACTTTATCTACAAATGCCTTCGACTCTGCAAACTCTTCTTCCGTCTCTCCCGGGAAACCGACGATCACGTCCGTTGTAAGTGCCGGGTTGTCGAAATATTTGCGGAGCAGCTGACATTTCTCATAATACTCTTCTGCTGTGTATCTGCGGTTCATGCGCTTCAATGTTGCGTTGCATCCGCTCTGCAATGACAGATGGAAATGCGGACACATCTTCGGAAGTTTTGCGATCGTCTGTGCAAATTCTTCCGTAATAATTCTCGGCTCCAGTGATCCAAGACGGATTCTTTCGATTCCTTCCACTTCATGGATCGCCAGAATCAGTGACAACAGGTTGTCGTCACAGTCGATTCCGTACGAACTCAGATGGATTCCGGTCAGTACCACTTCTTTATATCCATTGGCCGACAGTGTCTTCACTTCATCCAGCACACTGTCACGGCTTCTGCTTCTTACCCTTCCTCTTGCGAACGGAATGATGCAGTAAGAGCAGAACTGGTTGCATCCGTCCTGCACCTTGATATAAGCTCTTGTGTGTTCCGCCGCCATACTTAAATGCAGATCTTCATACACTTTTTCATGATTGATATCCAGAATCTCCTGATAGGTCTCTGTTTCCTTTTCCTGTTCGTCTGATGTTTCCCGCTGACCATCCTGATTCTTTTCTTTTTCATAATTTTCCAGGATTTCAACAATATTCTGCTTCTTATTATTACCAACGACAATATCAATACCTTCCGGGATATCATCTTTCTTAGCCTGTACATAGCAGCCGCAGGCAACAACAATAGAATCCGGGTTCATCTTTCTTGCTTTATGAAGCATCTGTCTGGACTTCCGGTCCGCCATATTCGTTACGGTACAGGTATTAATGATATAGACATCCGCACCTTCCTGGAACGGCACGATCTCATATCCATGCTTTTCCAGCAGTTCCTGCATGGCTTCCGTCTCATATGCATTTACTTTGCATCCGAGATTATGCAATGCTACTTTCTTCATATATCTGTTCCTTTCTTTTTAAAACGTTATTTTAACACATTGTTGTAACATCTAACGAAAATCTTCTGAATTCTTTGGCAATTTGTTCCTTGACTTTTCTTCGTCTGACTCTTAATATATCTATAGAACAAGAAATGAATCAAGGAGGGTATTCCAATGAAAACAGTAAAGATTTCTTTAAATTCAATCGACAAAGTAAAATCATTCGTAAACGACATCACAAAATTTGATTATGACTTTGATCTTGTATCTGGAAGATATGTCATTGATGCAAAATCAATCATGGGAATCTTCAGCTTAGATCTTTCTAAACCGATCGATCTGAACATCCACGCTGATGACAACGTAGAAGAGATCATGGAAATGTTAAAACCATATCTTTGTGACTAATCAGTAATAAAAGTAAATGATTTACTTAGAAAAAGGGCTGACCTGTTTAAGGGTTCAGCCCTCTTTTTTACTCCATTTATTTTACTTCAATGATCTCAACGGTCTCAATCGCCTGTTTCATCAGCTCATCGATCTTCTCATTCAGATTCTCTTCCGAACGGCGGATCACATCAATATTCGGCTTGGTTACCGGATGTTTTGCCACGAAGATCGTACAGCAGTCTTCGAACGGCTGGATCGAGGTCTCATAAGTATCGATTTTTTCTGATACATCCACGATCTCCTGCTTGTCGAATCCGATCAGTGGACGGTATACAGGCATCGTACATACATCGTTTGTTGCTGCAAGGCTCTGCATGGTCTGGCTTGCCACCTGTCCGATACTTTCCCCTGTGATCATACCTAAGCAGCCATCCTCTTTTGCAAAATGTTCTGCGATACGCATCATGTATCTTCTCATAATGATCGTCAGCTCATCATGCGGGCATTGATCGTAGATATAAAGCTGGATATCCGTAAAGTTGACGACATGCAGCTTGATCGGTCCGGAATATTTTGCCACTTTCTTTGCAAGATCCACAACTTTTTGTTTTGCACGTTCGCTTGTATACGGCGGCGCATGGAAGTAAGTAGCCTCAAGGCTTACTCCACGTTTGGATACCATGTATCCTGCAACCGGGCTGTCGATACCGCCGGATAACAGAAGCATCGCCGAACCATTGGTTCCGACCGGCATTCCGCCTGCTCCCGGGATGATCTGTGAATATACGTAGATCTCATTCCTGACTTCTACGTTCACCATAACATCCGGATGATGTACATCTACTTTGATCCCGCTTTCCGGGAATGCGTACAGGATCGCTTCTCCAAGGTCACGGCTGATCTCCATAGAGTTCAGCGGATAAGACTTTTTGGCACGTCTGGACTCTACTTTAAATGTAAAGTTCTTATCTGGATACATCTCATCCATATATGCGACAACATCTTTTTTCAGTTCCTCGAATCCTTTGTCCTCCATACGGACAACCGGACAGATTCCGACCAGACCGAATACTTTCTTCAGATGTTCCACAGTCTCATCGTAATCATAATCTCCTTCACAGTCTACATAGATTCTTGCCTGTGATTTGTGTACATCGAACTGTCCGTCTACATCTTTTAATGCATAACGCACCTGGCGCACCAGTGCGTCTTCGAACAGATGACGGTTCTTTCCCTTAATTCCAATCTCTCCATATTTTAATAAAAATGTATGAAATCTCATCTTCTGATTCCTTTCCTGATTTCTTTCTCTTTTATCTGTAACTTTCTAATGTCTGGTATATCTTCTAAGCATCGGTACTATATTATATAGTGCATCGAGCGTATAGTCAATCTCTTCCAGTGTAGTAAATTCTGACATACTAAACCGAAGCGTCGCATCCAGAAACTCCTGTTTTGCCCCGATTCCTTTTAACACACCGCTGATCTGCGGATGATTGGACGCACATGCCGATCCGGATGACACATAGATTCCTTTATCTTCCAGCGCATGTAATAGCACTTCACTTCTGATCCCTGCGATTCCTACACTGATAATATGCGGTGCCGACGTCTCATCGTATAAACCATGGATCGTTGTATTCTCGATCTTTTCCACGCCTTCGATGAAATGCTGTTTTAACGCCCGCATCTTCTCCACTTTTTCATCGAGGTTATCGTAAATCGTCTTTGCCGCCAGGGAAAGTCCTGCGATTCCCGGTACATTTTCCGTTCCGGAACGCATGTCATGCTGCTGGCCGCCGCCATAAACGATCGGGCGGATCTTTACATTTTCACCGATGTATAATGCACCCACGCCCTTCGGTCCGTGGATCTTGTGACCGCTGATGGAGCACATATCTACCTTCAGTTTCTTCGGGTAGATCTTGTATTTTCCAAATCCCTGTACCGCATCGACATGGAATAAAATGTCTTTATTATATGCCTTTACGATACTTGCCGCTTCCTGAATCGGCTGTACGGAACCCACTTCGTTGTTCACATACATGATCGATACCAGGATCGTATCTTCACACAGCGCTTCTTTCAACGCATCCAGACGGATTCTTCCGTACTGATCTACCGGAAGATAGGTCACACGGAATCCTTCTTCTTCCTCAAGGAAACGCATGGTGTTGATGATTGCCGGGTGCTCGATGGATGATGTGATTAGGTGGTTGCCTGCACGCTTATTCGCTCTTGCCGCGCCGATCAGTGCCATATTGTCACTCTCCGTACCGCCGGAAGTAAAATACACTTCCTTTTCCTGTACCTTCCAGAGTCTGGCAAATGTTTCTTTTGCTTCTTTTATATATTTTTCTGCTTCCACACCTTTGTTATGCATAGAAGACGGATTGCCATAGTCTTCACACATGACCTTCTGCACCAGTTCCCCGACGCTTCGGTATGCCATGGTAGTCGCCGAATTATCCAGATATACTTCCTTCATTTCTTCACTTCCTGTACTCTTCATTCTTAGTATTAGATTATGTTTCTACCCTTCCAGATGGAACATCAGAACCGAAAGCATCGTAAGTCCTGCAGTCTCTGTCCGAAGGATTCTCTTGCCAAGTGTCACCGGATTTGCCCCGGTTTTCATGGCAAGTGCTACTTCTTCTTCCTCAAAGCCGCCTTCCGGTCCGATAAAGATGCCGACCGACTGCCCCGGTCTGATCCCTGCGATGATCTGCTTCGTCTCTTCCATCCCTTTTGCCAGTTCGTATGGGATCAGGACAACGTCCAGTTCTTCTGCCTGCTTTAATGCCTGCGCATAAGTGCATACTTCTCCCACCTCAGGAATAATACCTCGTCCTGCCTGCTTCGCCGCACTGACCGCAATCTGCTGCCAGCGTTCGACCTTCTTCTTCGCCTTCTTCGCATCCAGCTTGACCACGGCTCGCTTTGTCGCCACCGGGATTACCTGATATGCGCCGAGTTCTACCGACTTCTGCACGATCAGTTCCATCTTGTCCTGCTTTGGAAGTCCTTGGAACAGATAGATCTTTGATGCAAGCTCGCTCTCGTCCTGCTTTTTCTCCAGTATCTTAAGCACTGCCATATCTGCTTCATAGGATTCCACTGCACACAGGTACTGACTGCCTTCTCCGTCATTTACCGTAAGTTCTTCACCGGTCTTCATGCGGAGTACATTCTTCATATGATTGACGTCGCCGCCCTCTACGTAGATCTTTTCTTCCTTCACCTGCTCCGGTGACACAAAAAAATGTTGCATATCGAATCCTCTAATTCTTTCTTGCCGTTACAGATACCCATTCGCCCTGGTGGTTCACTTCCAGAACTTCGAGGCCTGCTTTCTTCACAGCTTCTACGACCACTTCTTCTTTATCTTCGATGATTCCGCTTGTGATATAGATACCGCCCTTTTTCAACTGGTGGATGATCACAGGTGTCAGCGGTACCAGTACATCTGCCAGGATATTTACTGCTACGATATCGTATTTCTCATAACCGACCTTATCCTGTACTTCTTTATCATCAATGATATTACCGATCATGACTTCATACTGGTCTCTGCTGATTCCGTTGTTGTCCATATTCTCGTAGGTTGCATCGATCGCACACGGATCCAGGTCTGTTCCTACCGAATGCTTTGCGCCGAACTTTAACGCCAACATTCCAAGGATTCCGCTTCCACATCCAACGTCTAAGATCTCTGTATCTTCTGTCACATATTTCTTAAGCTGGCGGATGCAGAGCTGTGTGGTCTCATGCATACCGGTTCCGAATGCTGTGCCCGGATCGATATGGATCACCATCTTGTCGCTGTCTTTTGCCTCTACATTCTCCCATGAAGGAATGACAAGAATGTCATCAATATAGAACTGATGGAAATACTGCTTCCAGTTATTTACCCAGTCTACATCTTCTGTCTGGGACTCCTCGATCGTACAGTCTCCCACATTCAGATAACTTCTCATCTCTTCTAATTCCTGTCTGACCTTCAGTAACATCTCATGCTTGTCTACTTCTTCATCCAGATAGAATGTCAGGTATGCACATCCGTCATCTTCCGGCATATCCGGCAGGATGTCTACGAACATCTGCTTTTTGTCAGACTGTGTAAGCGGGATCTTATCTTCGATCTGCACTCCTTCGATTCCAAGATCAGCAAGCATGCTGCTGACGATATCTTCTGCCTCTGTTGTTGTCTTCAGACGAAACTGATTCCATTTCATATATATTTCTCCTTTATCTCATCTTGTTTAAGACCTCCCCGGGTCTTATATCATCTTCGTTTACATTCATTGCTTATTTTAACACCTGTTGTCTTTAAAGTAAATGTACTTCTTTCGCTAAAACAATGTTAAGAAAATAACGATTCTTGTTCATACCGTGTTAAGATCCATCCGTTTCTCTTTATCTTCTTACCAAAAGTCCATACAATGTACCCGGAAGCAAAATTCCACATCATATATAACATCAATATATAAAAACATTGACAAGGAGGACTTTGACTTATGAATATTGGCATTTTAATTCTTATGATCGTCGGTGGGGGTGTCGGAATTCTATCATCACTATATATTGCGTTCAGCTTTCCGGCCATGATTATCTGGAAAATTTATCGCAAAATCCGTCATGGATATAAACTTACATACTAATCATCTATTTTATGGCAGTGTTCAGATCCTGTTCTACTTCATTTAGTTCTGACAGGATCTCCTCCTGCTGTTTGTCAAATAACAGTTTCTTATTATACTGATAATACTTATCACAGTCATTTTCCTTTAAGAACTGAATACTATAATAGTTCGTGTTAAGTTCTGTAACAAAAGAAACCATCTCCTGACTGTCCCCAAATGCATCTTCCATAAATTCAAATGCATGTTCCAATGCGGAAAGTGTACGTTCTGTCAGTTCTTCTCTCTCTGCCACTTCATTTCCAAACACCTCTTTTATACGTTCAAATGCTGCCTCTCCTTCCAGATGTTCTTCTTTTGCAAGCTGTTCGTAAGATTCCAGTTTATCCAGCACCTGTTTTCTTACATGCTCGTCCTGCTTTGTCATCTGTTCTTCTTTCCGTAATTTTTCATATTGCTCTCTGGCTTCACAGACGGCAAGATCCATTTGCAGATTGGATTTATATAACTTCAGATATTCATATATCATTGTAACCAGTCTGTCTTTTAGGAAATATTCTTTGAAGCAGCTTCCCAGACGGCCGATCAACATATTTACAACACTGAACCTCTCATCAAATGCTGCATATCGAAGTCTCTCCAGCGTATCCCTGGTATAGACACCTTCAATAATCTTCTCAAGTCCATAATCTTTTTTATACTTATGATACAGTTCCAGATAATTGGCAAAATCTTTTGCGATCTTCCAGTGCTGGATATACTGATGTACAACCTCTCTGTCCGCTTTCTTTCCAAGCTTTTCATAAGTCTTCAGAAGCTGTGACAGATCTTCCCAGCCTCTGGCTGTTGCAAAGACCTTTCCATCTACCGTCGTCTCCATCCGGTAAAAATAGTCTCTCCTGATCTCAAGATATGCCAGAATCGCCGGATGAATATCTGCCCGGTACGCATATTCTTTCCATACATCATAATTCACATCTACATCGATCTTCTTGATTCGATCCAATGTTACCACATCAAAATCCCGTACCGACTTATTGTACTCCGGCGGATTACCTGCCGCTACAATGATCCATCCTGTCGGAATCTTCTGATTACCAAATGTCTTACACTGCAAAAACTGTAACATTGTCGGAGCCAGAGTCTCAGACACGCAGTTGATCTCATCAATGAACAGAATTCCTTCTCTAAGTCCTGTCTCTTCCATCTTATCATATACCGAAGCGATGATCTCACTCATCGTATATTCTGTAACCGAGTACTCTTTCCCATCGTACATCTTCTTTTCAATAAACGGAAGTCCGACCGCACTTTGTCTGGTATGATGTGTGATCGTATAAGATACCAGTGCGACTTTACACTCCTTTGCCACCTGTTCCATAACCTGTGTCTTACCGATTCCCGGAGGCCCCATCAGGAGAATTGGTCTTTGTCTTATTGATGGGATCATATAATCTCCATATTCATCTTTGGCAAGATATGCCTCTATCGAATCTTTGATTTCTTTTTTGGCTCTTTTTATATCCATTGTATTCCCTTCTTTTGCTGTTATTTATTTCATCTGATCAGAAATCCAGATCTTCTTCTAGGATGATCTTTATTGCCCAGGGCGGAACATCTACATCTTCATAGTCTTCCTCCATGAACACAAATGCCGTCTCATATACAGGCCTTTTCGCCGGATAGATTCCCCGACCATCCGTAAAATAGATCATTCCCCGTAAATGTTCAAATGTATGCTGGCGGACCAGTTCATCCACATACGAGAATGCCGGCCTGAAATCCGTTCCGCCTTCGCCTTTTAATTCCAGTTTGTCCATGTATTCTTTCAGCTCTTCTTCGCACGTGATCTTCTGATCCGTCTGAACCTGATCATCACATTGAATGATATGAATGTTCACTTTTCGGAAAAAGCTGTCGTTTTCACTTAATACGCCGTAAGTCTCCTCCAGAAATTTTTTCACCAATTCTCCCGAACAGGACATCGATGTATCGATCACAATAACAAATTCTTCTACCTTCTGAACTTCTTTCCATTCCTGTGGCTCAATCAACGGCATATTCCCATACATAGTTAATCCATAACTGTAGAAAGTATAATCAAAAGAATCCGGATCCACCGTCATCTCTTCTTTTAACACCGAAAATTTTCTTAAAAATTCCCGGTAATCCATTCGCTCCCGATTTTCTACTTTCACCTGATCGATCAGACTTCCGGATGTCTGTGATGCTTCTTTGGAAAATGTCTCCATCTCTGTCTCCATACGCTCACTGATATCCTGCCAGCGGTTTTCAATCTGATTCTGTCTTTTTTTCTCCTCAGCTTTTGGCCAGTAACTGTGATCGTCTACCCGGAAATCCACCTCCAGTTGTTCAAGCTGCTTTTGTGTCAGCGCTTTTTTCCTCAGCACTTCATATATTCGTTCTGCCGTAAGCGTTTTCATTTCTTTTTTCAGTTCACGGTACATTTCTCTTCTTGGGAACGACCTGGCCTTCATAACACACCGATACTGTAATTCATCGATGATCGATTCCACAGCAATATCACATGACAGATGATAAAGCCGTTCCTCTCTTCCTTTTCTGCGGATCATATGGCGAAAAATCCCATGCAGCACCAGATGCAGGTAGATCCTGTTCACCATCACTTGGTCTTCCCTGAACAATCCCCCGAGATATTGTGGATCATAATACAGATACAGTCCGTCTGTTCCCATACCTTCCGCACCCGTATCAAGTACAAACGGAAGACTGGATAATGCTACATCCAGGAACCGCATCTTCATATACAGTTCATTCCTTGCCATAACAAGAATCTTACGGCTTATATTTTCCAGGCGGTCCTTTTCTATGGTTTCTCTGTTATTTTCTATCTTTTCTCTGTCCATTGCTTTTCTTCTCTACTTGTTTTATAAATACTCTATAGCTCAAATGTCTTTTTCTTCTTTGGAAACTGATCCTTTCTGATATCCATAAAAATACTCAGAATTTCTGTTTTGCTACCTTCTGCCGCGAAATCCATTCCCGCCTGTAAAGATTGTTCTGTCCATAATTTTCTTCTTTGCAGGAACCGGATTCCTTCCACCTCTTCCTGCTTCACCGTCCATTTTGCCACCGCAGTCATGTGCTTTTTTAAGTATTCTTCATAACCTTGTCTGTTCTTATCTGAAAGTTCTGCCGGGAACCGCAGGCGGTTCAGTGCCAGTTCCACTGCCGTCTCCTCTGTGTCTTCCGCAACCGTATGATAAAACATCTCATCATATTTTCGATAGTCCAGTTCACGGTCATAAAAACACTGACGATAATATCCGCCTGCCCCGTGATGATGCGTTTCCAGTATTCTTGCAGGGGTGTTCTCCACCGCCTCTTCATAATGCTCCGGAAAGAGTAGTTTTGCTTCCTGTCCTCCTTCAGGCGCATGTAGATATATCCTCATCTGGTACCGCATCTCTTCTACAATCGACTTCAGACAGCTCTTTTTTCCGTCCTGAAGATATATCTCTACTTCTTCCAGATGGCAGCCTGTAAGTGCACCACCTCCCATATCCAGAAGTCTGTTGCCAAGTACTAATTTTCTCAGATTCCGGCACCTGTAAAATGCATATCTTCCAACTTCTTTAAGTTCCAACGGCATCCATATTTCCTCAACTGAAAGATTTCTGGAAAATGCATAATCTCCCAGTATCGTGACCGGCTCACCTTCTATCTCATCCGGCAGCACCACATAACTGTCATTTCCATAATATTCAGTGATCATCATACCCTTCTCTGTTTTTTTATAACGGATTTCTTTACTCAGCATATTATCTTTTTTCACATATTCTCTGGCCATGTTTTCATCCCGTTTCATTTATTCTTTCTTATATCTGTTCTTAATAATTCTACGTTCCTATACTACTATCATTCCCTATTCTTTGCAAGTTTGTGTCCTTTTCCGCACATCTTTTTCCTTAGGGCATCATATAACTGTATAAAAAGTTTTCCGGAGTTTCTATGTTCAGATTCCATATACCCAAAACTCATCTTTCTTTTTCCACCCTTTATTCCAGATATAAACCGTTAATCCTCCTTTTCTTCTTTTCCTTCTGTTTTTTTGCCGGAGGATTGATTGCCCGAATTTTCCCCGCCAGTGAAACAACTTTGACTCCGGCCAGCCGCACTTTTGTATCTTCTTCTCATTCCTTTGTTCTCCCAACCACCGAAAACTGGGGATTGAGTTTTCAGGAGGAAGGAAAAGCTCCCGTCGGAAATGCCTCATTCGATGAATTAAAAAAATATAATGCCTACTATGCCAGAAACACTGATCAGAAAGTGATTTATCTGACTTTTGACTGTGGTTACGAAAATGGCAATACCCCTTCTATCCTGGCGGCTCTGAAAAAGCATCATGTTCCTGCTACCTTTTTTGTCGTCGGCAATTTTCTGCAGGATAATCCAGATCTGATCAAACAAATGCAAAAAGAAGGTCACACCGTCGGCAATCATACGTATCATCATCCCGATATGTCACAGATTGCGACACAGGAAACCTTCTCAAAAGAGCTTTCAGATGTCGAAGATCTTTTCAAAAAGATCACCGGAAAGTCGATGACACGATTTTACCGGCCGCCTCAGGGAAAATACAATACCGAAAATCTACAGATGGCCAAAGATATGGGATATCATACCTTCTTCTGGAGTCTCGCCTATGTTGACTGGCTTACCGATGCCCAGCCATCCAAAGAAGAGGCTTTTGACAAATTACTCGGCCGTATTCATCCCGGTGCCATTGTACTACTTCACAACACTTCGAAAACCAACGGAGAAATCCTCGATGAACTTCTTAACAAATGGGAATCCATGGGATATCAGTTTTCTTCTTTGAAAGATCTTCTCAAAACTGAAGAGTAATCTTCATGTCTTACACGCTCAAGTATCAGCAAAACCGGCCGCCTGATATCAGATTTTCCGATATCAGGCGGCCGATTTTATTTCTTATAAAATTTTAATTCAGTAATTAATCCAGATCAATAACATCCATCTTAAATGTGTCATCCATCTCCGCATGACTTCTCTTCTTTTCCGGGTGATTACTTAAGAGATCTGCCGTTGCATCAAATAACTCATCGTCGTCATAATCATAGTCATTTGAACCAAACATATCGTAATCATCATCTGAATAATATCCTTCAAAATTATCGAACTCTTCTTCATCTAAAGGAGTAAATTTTTCAAAATCATCTGTATCCTGAAGATTAATGTTCTTTACAGGTTTGCGGATAGCAGGACCTGTCTCATCTAAAGAACGTACACCCTTTGCAGCTGCTTTTTTTGCCGTTGCGTGTTTGACGCTCTTCTGCTTCTTTGGTTTTTCCATGGCTTTGGCTATGTTTTCTGTAACCCAAAGATCATCCTCATCGTATCCTTCAAATTCATTTTCATCATCATATTTCTTAGATGCTTTTTTCGAAACCTGTTTTGAAGCTTTCTTTGCTTTCTTTTCCTGTTTCTCTTCTTTTTTCTTAGCTTTTAATGCTTCCTCTTCTTCATCCAGATCAATTCCATATTCATCATACAGATCATCTAATTCCAGATCTCTGTGTCTAAGCTTGACTGCTGTGACAATAAGTACCAGAACAAGCAGTAAAATTAATGCAATTGCTATAATAACTACAATATCCAGGAAATTCTCTACAAAATTAAGGATTTTTCCCCATATTCCTTTTCCGTTACTTAACTTACTTTCTGAAGAAGAACTGCCGGTTGATTCCGGTGTGTATTTCTGATAGGTTCCATCTGTCGTATCATAACGATATGTTGTCTTTTCACCGTCAGAATTCAAAGCATAAATAATATAATATTCTGCGTCTTTTGTATCCTGCCAGGTGTCAAATTCTTTACCATTTAATGTCAGAGTTGTCTTCTGATACTGGCTTGGCAGATTCATCTTTCCATCATTCATCAATGGGATAATATATCTGTCTTTTGCAATCTCAACTTCTTCAAACGGTGCGAAAGATCCATCATCACTGTTATACAGATAGAAATCTGCATCATCGCTGTCTTTTTCAGTCAGATACATTGCATTGATTCCACTTGCCTCCTGTGTGATCACAGAATACTTTGAACCTTCAAATGTCAGCTCGCCTTTTTTAAAACCTTCCGGAATGATCTCTTCCGAAAAATCGCTGGTCACAACATACTTCTTGCCGTTCACTTTCACAACGGCACCATCTGCTGTCGATGTTGTTGTATCTTCGGTACTGGTCTCTTCCTTAATCAGAGACGGATCGCCAGCTCCGATCGTAACTGCAGAACTTCCCTGTGTTACTTCCAGGTTCGTTCCGTCTTCCGCAGTACCTGTAGCACTTGACACTTCGATATTCGAAGTACCTTCTTTTAATGCCTGAAACTTCAGATTAAATTCTGCAGTTGTTCCACTTCCGGTCCAGGAAATCTTAATGGTTCCATCCTTTCCCGTCGCATTATCACCGCTGATAAATCTCAATTCACTTTTGTCATACGTTAAAGTCGCTTCCATAGACTGCATTGATGAAGCAGAAGTCAGCTTGGTCTTTACATCAACTTCCGCTCCTACTGTAGTGGACGGATCCGCAAAACGCAGTTCTGCTGTCGCTGCTTCTGTTATCACCGACAGACATGGACATATCATACATATCGCCAAGAATGTTACAAATATCTTTTTAATTCTTCTCATGTAACCTACCCCTTTATCTTTTATTACTATTTATTCCGTTCCTTCTGTCGATCCAGTGGTTCCCGAAGTGCTGCCTGTATTATCTCCGGTCGTTCCACCTCCTGTTGTTGTCCCTTCTGTTCCTCCGGTTGTTCCCGTAGTTCCTGAGGAAGTGCTGCCTGTACTTCCGGTCGTTCCGCTTCCCGTCGATGTTCCTCCGGAATATCCGTTTGACGTACCGTAAGATCCGGTTCCGTAAGTGCTTCCACCCGTTGTTCCGTAGGTACTTCTTGTTGTACCGGTTCCAGATGAATTATTGGAATAATTTCCCGAATACCCCTTACTTCCCGGTGTCTCATCATCCTCGATCGTTGTACCGCTTTTGGCCTTATCTGACGCTTTTGCAGTAATACCACTTTCAATGCCTTCAATCGTGCTGGATACAGAATACCCATCACTTCCAAACAGGAATTTATGCACCTCAAGTACATTCGAAGACAAGGTCTTCGGGATTACGACACTTCCTACTTCATTTAACATATCCGTTGTATTTTCAGCCGGAAAACCAATCGAATCTCCTAATTTATACTTTGTAAGATTCTTTGCATATCCGATCATTTCAGACAGTGTAAAGTTTGTTGATATCTGCGGAAATACACTGTCTATGATCTTATTAACAGTGCCGACACTCATGTTCTGCGCTTTATCTGCAATTTTCTGTAATACCAGGCGCTGACGTTCTGCACGCTTAAAGTCTCCTCCTTCCGTATAACGGATTCGGGAATAAGACACTGCCTGCACACCATTCAAATGATATGTACCATCTACTTCCGGCTCGATCTTCTCATAACTTTTTCCTGTTACTTTTGAAGTTTCGACACAATAGTTGTTCATATGCACAACTTCATCATGCGTCAGTTCCAGATCCAGTCCTCCTACCGCATCGATAACATCTACCAGTGCATTAAAGTTTACGGTTACATATTTTTCAATATTCATATCCAGATTACGGTTAATCAGCGATACTGCGCCTTCCGGTCCTCCAAAAGAATATGCAGAATTCGCTTTATTATAACTTCCGTCATCTAATTCTAATAATGTATCACGATAAATAGATACCAATTTAACTTCTTTCGTATCATTATTCAGACTTGCTATTATGATCGTATCACTTCGATTTCCTTTGCCCAGATCATTTTCTCTTGAATCCAGACCAAATAACGCTACATTCGTGTATCCTTTTTCATGTTTTACTTCATCAGAAATGTTTAATTTATCTGTATCGAGTTTCACCGAACTCAGTTTATTCATCTTACTTGCCAGAATGACTGATCCTATAACTACTACGCCCAGAAGAGTTCCGCCTAATACAGCACCTATTTTCTTCCCTATAGACCAGGTCGCAAAGCCTCTTTTTCTGCGACGCCCTCTTCGTCTGACCTTTTTCCCTGTATTTCTTGCCATACTTCATATCCTTTCCGCATTTATCCTAAATTAACACAAACCTTTTTACATATTACCCTATTTTTTTCTAAATTTCAATATTTTCAGTCCTGTTTTCCTGTTTATGTCCAATATCTCGGATTCATTGTGCATTTTAATACAATCTTTTTCGGCAGTTTTTGATATTTTCGTCCAAGAAGATATCCTGCATATTTCGCTACACAATCTGTGAAAAGTTTAAAAACAAGCCATGGCCTTCTCTGTTTTATCAAAAAAGCGACTGTATTCTTTATCAGTTTCATTCCTTCTTTTTCTGAGCTTACCTTCCGGAATATCTCAGGATGCTGTGCCTGGGAAACGGCCATATCAAAGTTTCGGTGAAACTGTTGTGCAAAATTGTAATTATGCGAATGGATTACCCTTGCTTTTGCATTATAATATACTTTCTGTTCATTCTCTATAACCTTCGCTGCGTATATCATATCTTCATTAAATATTGCTTTTTTCTCGAATCCACCGTTTTTCAAATACATATCCCGGTTATAGGCTGCACATACATCCGAACAGAAGAATGTTTTGATTCCCATTTTTTCCAGATCTTTCGAAGATTTCACTTTGCTTTCCGGCGGATAATTAAATTGTCTCGTATATCTTTCTAATAATGTACTTTCTTTTCTAGGAAGCTGTCTCGCATACGCAACTGCAACATTTGCTTCTTCCAAAGCCTGTACCAGTTCACTTACCAGATACTCGTTATCCGGGCAGGCATCCTGTGTCATACAGATCACAATATCTGCATCCGATTGCCGGATTCCTTTGTCTCTCGTTGCGGCATGATCAAATTCATCCGGAGTAATCTCTTCAACTGTCACATTTTTATAACGTTCCTTCATGCTTTCCAGACTCTGTCCGTCTGTTGTATGCATCAAAAAGATACTGTTTACTTCATAGGTCTGTCTTTCCAGACGCTCCATCAGCTTTTTAAATTCTGATCCCGGATGATATACCGGAATTACGACATCTACTTTCTTCTTATTCATTTTGTGATGTTCCGCTTTCTGTTGTATTTGGATATACCTTGGTCATATCATTCAAAGTATTACTTATATCTGTAACCGTTGCCGTCGGTGTATAATCCTTATTCGGATATAAGAATTGATGCAGCTTTATTACATTTTCTTCCAGTCCTTTCGGGATGACATATGAACCACTGTATCCCGGTATCTGTTCCGGAGTTTCCAGATCAAACGGGAAACCTGTTGTTTCGCCCAGCTCATAATCAAAGGCACCTGTGGCAAGACTTAATATCTCCTTTGTAGTGAAGCTTGTTGATACCTCCGGCATTACCTTATCTATAATCTTATTAAGCGTTGCCAGATCCTGCTGTTTCAATTTATCTGCTGTTTTCTTAAGGACCAGTCTTTGTCTTTCTGTTCTCTTATAATCACCGCCTGCTGTATATCTTATTCTCGCATAAGATACCGCCTGCACGCCGTTTAATTTATACGTTCCGGCTACTGCCGGTTCGATCTTCTTATATTTCTTACCTGTTACTTTAGAAGTCTCTACACAATAGTTGTTCATATGCACAACTTCTTCATCCGTTAATTTTACCGTAATACCATCAACCATATCTATCACATCGGCTAATGCAAGGAAATTGACACTGACATAATCCTGAATATTAAGATCCAGATTCTCATTGAGCATATTGACTGCCGTCTCAGGTCCGCCTACTGAATAAGCCGCATTGGCTTTATCATAATGTTCTCCGTTCTGTTTTAACATCGTATCCCTGTACACAGACACAAGCTTTACTTTTTTGGTTTCATTATTGATGCTTGCGATCATAATCGTATCTGTCCGGTTTCCTTTTCCAAGATTCTTTTCTCTTGAATCCAGACCAAATAATGCAACATTGGTATATCCGGTCTGTTTCAGTCCGTTGTTCTTTATATTCGAAAGATTGGTGCGTTCCATTTTTCCCAGCTTAAATAAGCCAAACGCCGTTGTTCCCAGAATACACAGAATGATCAATTCCAAAATAATTACAAGTCTTCTGCGTCTTCTGCGTTTTTTCAGTCTTTTTCTTCGTATTTCCTGCTGTCTTCTGGTTAATCTTTTTTTATTACGTTTACTCATGACTTCTCCTTAAAGCTAATAGGCATTTTTATTAATAAATCCTTTGAAAAATGTTAAAAATATAATCTTAAAGTCAAATCCAAGTGTCCAGTTTTCAATATAATACAGATCATGCTCTATTCTCTTCTTAATAGACGTATCTCCTCTGTATCCATTTACCTGCGCCCATCCCGTAAGTCCCGGTCTTACCTGATGTTTGATCATATACCGAGGTATTTCTTCTTTAAACTTTTCTACAAACTGCGGTCTTTCCGGTCTCGGCCCTACAAGACTCATGTCCCCTCGAAGGACATTAAAAAGCTGAGGCAGTTCATCTATACTTGTTTTTCTTATAAACCTTCCGACCGTCGTAACACGCGGATCATCTTTGGTCGTCCAGCCTTTCTTTTCTTTTTTCTCATCCTGTACGATCATTGAACGGAATTTATACATTTTAAACGGACGATTCTGCAACCCTACTCTTTCCTGCGAAAAGATCAAAGGCCCCGGCGAAGTCTTCTTGATCATAATTGCCGTTACGATCATAACCGGAGAAAAGAGAATAATTGCTACAATTGCTCCAAATATATCCACTCCGCGTTTCATCCATTTATTCAGCGGATCACTTAACGGAACTCTTCGGATATTGATCACCGGAAGTCCCTGCAGATCTTCGGTGTACGGCTTGGTCGGTATAACGTTATTATAATCCGGAATAAATTTCGTATGCACACCTGATTTTTCACACATTTTAACAATTCTTTCCAGCTTATGATATTCAGCCAGACCCAGTGTAATTACGATTTCATCCAGTTTATTTTCCGGCAGCACAATTTCCAGATTATCAATTCTTCCCAGTACCCTGACCTTCTTATATTCTGTTCCTCTAGGAACATTATCGGCAAGGATACCCCGGATATTATATCCCCAGTCCGGATTTGCCAGGATTCTGTCAATGTACTGTTCTGCCGCACGGCTGTATCCGATCAGTAAGATATGTTTCTGATTAAATCCCTGACTTCTGATCTTCCGAAGTCCCATTCTGATCACATTACGCTCTACTATTTCCAGAAAAATATTAATACAGTAAAAAACAAAGATCATCGTTCTTGAAAAATCTGTCTGATGTCTGAAATAAAGTACTAAAATAAATACCAGAAAGCCTATCGTGTTCGCCTGAAGGATATTCCATGCTTCCAGTCTTCTTCCTCTGACTCTTTTCGGAGTATATAACTGAAAAATATAATATAGCAACAGATATCCCGGTATAATGAATATCAGTACACTCATATATACTTGCAGAGAAAGATACCACGGATCCATCTCAAAAATGCCGCTCCTGAATCTCAGATACCATGAAAGCACATACGAAATTACAATCACTACCGCATCCAGTACCACATGTATTTTATTTAATAACCCTTGATTTTCCTTGATCAATTTTACTCACCAACTTTATCTATTATTTCGTTTTCCTATGCCAGACGCCGGAAAATATTTATCCATAGTTCTATCTGAATCTTTATATAATTCTTAAGATGGCCGGATTCATATTTTACTTTATCTGATTTTTCCCCCATATGCAGCCCTTCTTTAATACCATTGACATATAGCTTTCCGTATCCCTTGCGAAGGAAAAACAGGTACTTCACCAAAAATCCCACAAAAAGGAACGGACTGTTCAGTATCTTCTGTACAACCGGCATATTTTTATATATCAGATATACATTATTGCGTGAAGACATCTTGACTTTAAATTCATTATATCTTGCTCCGCTTGCCGCACTTCCCACATGGATCACTTCTGATTTGGGTTCATATAAATTATCGTATCCCGCTATCCTGGCACGATATCCCACATCTATGTCTTCCAGATATGCAAAATGCTTCTCATCAAACATTCCAATCTCTTCAAATACTTTTTTCCGATAGATTGAAGCCCCTCCGCATGCTGCAAAAATCTTTCTTATATTATTGTATTTCTTCACACTTTTGTCTTTTCCATATGCGTATGCCCATCCAAGTGCATTATAATAGGTTCCTGCGCTGTCAATTTTGGACGGATCATGATACTGGATCATCTTAGGCTCCACAGAAAATATGTTCGGATCTTTCTTAATCGAATCCAGCAGATACTTTACATAGTTATCTTTTATCACCGTATCATTATTTAACAAGATCACATATGGTGTATCTGTCTTTTCAATACCGATATTAACTGCCCTGCAAAAGCCATAGTTCTTATCCAGCATCACACATTCAACTTCCGGATATTCTTTTACAACTTCCTCTATACTTCCATCATTCGAGGCATTATCTATGATCAGGATTTTCTTTTCTGTCTGATCCTTTTCATACAAACTTTTCACACAGGAAAACAGATACTCTTTTCCTTTGTAATTAGGTATTACGATTGTTACTTCACACATAATTTCTCCGTCAGTTCACTTTCAGGGAATAGTCCCATTTTTTTAAGGAAAGATTCGGATTATACGCTGGATCTCCATTTTTCAATATGTCAATCCAATGGCTGCGCATATATTCTATCTCTCCCTGAAATCTGCGCACTTTTTCCTTCGTATCTTCAGCTCCTCTGGTCTTAGATTCATAATGATATAACTCTACATATGGATCATACACGATCAGATGTCCTTTTTCCCGTATTCTAAGACACAGATCCACATCATTAAACGCTACTTTCAGCTCTTCTTCCAGTCCGCCGACTTCTTCAAATACCGAACGTTTCATCATCATACAGGCCGCTGTCACAGCACTTAAATCCTGCTGGATAGCCGCTCTGTGCATATATCCTGTATAACCGCGTTTCATACCGACAAAGACACTGCCGGCAACTCCTCCGATTCCAATGATAATTCCCGCATGCTGCACCGTATCATCCGGATAATATAGTCTAGCGCCTACTGCACCGACTTCTTTTCGCTGACATGTTGAAAGCAACTCTGTAAGCCAGTCACGACTTATCACTTCCATGTCATTATTTAACAACAGTAAATAATCTCCCTTTGCCTGTTTTGCACCAAAATTATTAATTGCCGAATAATTAAATTCTTTTTCCCAGTATACGACACGGATCTTATCATTGCAAATCTGTTCATAGTATTCAAAAGTCTTCTCTTCCGTACTATTATTCTCAATAATGATAATTTCATAATTCTCATAATCCGTCAGTTTTTCTATTGACTTCAGGCATTTATCTAATGTCTCTGCCTGATCTTTATTCGGGATCAGAATAGACACCAGCGGATTTCCTGTCACAGGATATTTTACTCTGTAAAATCCAAGATTTTCCGTCTGAAGGACTTCTCCTTTTGTATGGCATCGTCTGAGATGATCTTCGATTGCCTTCTTTCCAGCTTCATATGCATACATTTTACTTAAAGGATTATCTGCTGTTGATTCCTTATGCACCCGCCAGTGATATAATATCTTTGCAACATGAGAGATTCTTTCCGCCTGTTCCGTACATCGTAAAATCAGATCATAATCCTGCGCCCCGTTATATTCCGCTCTGAACTTTCCTACCGATTCAATTAATGCTTTTTTTGCAACAAAAAAATGACAGATGTAATTATTTGCTCTCAACATATCCAGATTAAAGTCCGGCTTAAAATTCGGAGAAAAATATTCATCCAAATCTGTCGTCACTTTATCTTCGTCTGTATATAGCACATCTGTCTTGCGATCTTTGTTCAGGCAGCTTACAATTTCATACAGTGCATTTTCTTCCAGAAGATCATCATGATCCAGCAATCCTACAAATTCTCCCGTTGCGATCTCCAATGCTCTGTTCGTATTCTGTGCAATTCCCTCATTTTCCGGAACATCCACTACTTTGATCCTGTTGTCCTTCTTGCCTGCAACATTCAGAATACTACTTACTTCCTGATTAGAAGGATTAGCATTGGCAATACACAATTCCCAGTTCGTATAAGTCTGCTTTCTCACTGACTGGATCATCTGCTTTAAAAACACCTCCGGTGTATTGTATACCGGTACCAGGATGCTGATCTTAGGACTGTATTCAAATACCTGCTTCCGTTCTCTTTCTAATTCCTGTTCAGATGGTCTGTGATTTTCATACCATTCTTTATAATCAATATCGCTTTTCTGGAAACGTTCTGTTAATTTTATCCAGAATCCTTTCGGTCCATAATGGCGCAAATAAAGTATCCCCTTTTTCAAATTATAGGGAGATACTTTTTTTATCATATTTATATAATCTAATTTACCACTCATTAAGATATTCCTCGTACATATTATTACATATTTTCCCTTTTTATCCGATTTATTGTAACATATAGTTAATAATTGAGCAATATTTATATTCTTAATATTATATGAATAACAGTTTAAGATAACCAAAAAGCTCCGGATTCGTATGATCCGAAGCTTTTATTATCTTAAATCTACAGAACCTGCCACTGGCAGCTTCTTCCGAACGCATGGCGATTTAAAAATGGAATGTATCTTTTAATCCAACCCAGAGCTGATCTTTTTCGCTTAAGTTCAGCGCAGTTCCATCTTCAAGTGCATATCCTTCACCGGAAGCTGTTCCTTTGTACTCTCCTGTCAGTGTCGGCCACTCGATACCAATCTCAGGATCGTTCCATGCAAGACCGCCTTCATCTCCCGGGTGATAGAAGTCTGTACATTTGTAGCAGAACTCAGCAATATCACTCAATACCAGGAATCCATGTGCGAATCCTTCCGGAATATAGAACTGTTTCTTATTTTCTTCTGTCAGCTCCACACCAAACCATTTTCCGTATGTCTCGCTGTCACTTCTTAAGTCTACAGCAACATCAAATACAGAACCTTTTACGACTCGTACCAGTTTGCCCTGTGGAAATTCTTTCTGGAAATGTAATCCTCTTAAAACTCCTTTTGTTGAGCATGACTGATTGTCCTGAACAAACTGCATTGTAAGTCCGGCTTCCTCCATATCTTTCTGGTTATATGTCTCCATAAAGTATCCTCTTGCGTCACCATGTACTGTTGGTTCAATTACACAGAGTCCCTGGATACCGCCTGCGTTTTTTTCTACTTTAATCTGTCCCATTATTACGTCTCCTTATTGATTTAAATGATTTATACGTGAGTTAATCCCAGCCACATCATGTGGCTGAGATTATTCTTCACCTATATAAAATTTAGAATTCGATTTCTTTCAGGTATCTTCCAAGCGCATCCTGCCATGTCGGAAGTGGAGTAAATCCATTTTCCACAAGTTTACTCTTGTCCAGTCTGCTGTTGAAAGGTCTTGCTGCTTTGGATACACCGTACTCTTCTGTTGTTACCGGCAGAACTGTCACCTTGTCTTCGCCGTATTCGTCATGACCAAGCTCTGCTGCCTGGCGGAAGATTTCCTTTGTAAAATCATACCAGCTGATATATCCGCCTTCATTTGTTGCATGATAGTAACCATATTTATCAGTCTCGATCATGTCAACGAGAAGTCTTGCAAGGTCAAATGTATAGGTTGGTGTTCCGATCTGGTCATTTACAACTTTCAATGTATCGTGTGTCTTTGCTACATTGAGCATTGTCTTGATAAAGTTCTTACCGTTCTTTCCGAATACCCACGCGATACGTACGATGAAGTACTTATCCAGCGTCTCCGATACCGCAAGCTCTCCGGCAAGTTTTGTCTCTCCATATACATTCAGTGGTTTGTAATCCTTACAGTCAGGTTCCCAGGCTTTCTCTCCCTGTCCGTCAAATACATAGTCTGTACTGATGTATACCATCTTACAGTCTAACTTTTTACACACATCTGCAATGTTCTTTGTTCCTGTTGCATTGACTGCTTTTACGATGTCTTTCTTATCTTCGTCTTCTGCAAGATCTACGGCCGTCCATGCAGCACAGTGTACCACTACATCCGGCGCAGCCTCTGTCAGAACTTTTTCTACCGAAGCTGCATCTGTGATATCCATCGGTACATACGGCATTGTTGTCACCGCTGTACCATCCTGAATTCCGCTGTATGTTTCTTTGATGTCCGAACCGATTCCCTCATAACCACGGGATGCCAGTTCGTTCATCACGTCATGACCAAGCTGTCCGCCAACACCTGTCACTAATACTTTCATTCTTAAATCTCCTCCCGGTGAGCATACATTTTCTCATAATAGTTCTGGTATTCTCCGGAAATGATCGTCTCCCACCATTCCTTGTTCTCAAGATACCATTTGATCGTCTTCTTAATACCATCTTCGAATTTAGTCTCTGGAAGCCATCCAAGTTCATTGTGGATCTTAGTCGGATCAATTGCATAACGCATGTCATGTCCCTTACGGTCTGCAACATGTGTAATCAGACTTTCCGGTTTTCCAAGTTCTTTGCAGATGATCTTAACGATCTCGATGTTTGTCTTTTCATTGTGTCCACCTACGTTGTACACTTCTCCGACTCTTCCATTATGGATGATCAGGTCGATTGCTTTGCAGTGATCTTCTACATATAACCAGTCACGTACATTCAATCCTTCTCCATATACCGGAAGTGGTTTGTCATTCAGTGCATTGGCGATCATCAGAGGGATCAGCTTCTCCGGGAAGTGATATGGTCCATAGTTATTAGAGCATCTGCTGATCGTTACAGGCAATCCGTATGTTCTGTGATAAGCAAGAACCAACAGGTCTGCTGCTGCCTTAGATGAGCTGTATGGGCTGCTTGTGTGGATTGGTGTCTCCTCTGTGAAGAACAGGTCTGGTCTGTCAAGCGGCAGATCTCCATATACTTCATCTGTAGATACCTGATGGTAACGTTTGATACCATATTTTCTGCAGGCATCCATCAGAACTGCAGTACCTTTAATGTTTGTATCCAGGAATACTTCCGGGTTCTCGATAGAACGGTCTACGTGGCTTTCTGCTGCGAAGTTTACAACCATGTCCGGTTTCTCTTCTTCGAATAATTTGTACACCGCTTCACGGTCTGTAATGCTTTCTTTTACAAAACGGAAATTCGGATTGTCCATTACAGGCTCCAGTGTAGATAAGTTACCTGCATATGTCAGGCAGTCCAGACAAACGATGCGATAGTCCAGGTATTTGTTTAACATGTGAAATACAAAGTTACTTCCGATAAATCCGGCTCCTCCGGTTACAATAATTGTCATTTTTTGCTTTCTCCTTTTTTGTATCATTTCTTAGTATAGATTTTAGTACAGATTTTCTTTATATTTTCCATCCAGGACGTCTTTTAAGTACTGTCCATACTGGTTCTTCTTCAGAACTTCATATACTTCCATTACCTCTTCCTTGCTGATCCATCCGTTCAGGTATGCGATTTCTTCCAGACATGCGATCTTACGGTGCTGATGCGTCTCAACCGTCTTCACGAAGTTGGTTGCATCTACAAGGCTTTCGTGTGTACCTGTATCCAGCCATGTGAATCCCTGTCCGAGAAGTTCTACATTCAGATCACCTTTCTCAAGATATACACGGTTCAGATCTGTGATCTCCAGTTCTCCACGTGCACTTGGCTTTAACTCTTTTGCATACTTCACAACATTGTTATCATAGAAATACAATCCTGTTACACAGTAGTTGCTCTTTGGCTGTGCCGGTTTTTCTTCGATGGAAATAGCTTTTCCTTCGTGATCAAATTCTACGATACCGAAACGTTCCGGATCATCTACATAATATCCAAATACAGTAGCTCCCTTTCCGGTCTCTGCATTCTCAACAGCAGCTTTCAGACGTTTATTCAGTCCATGACCTGCAAAAATGTTATCTCCGAGAACCATTGCTACTGTATCATCACCGATGAATTCTTCTCCGATGATAAATGCCTGAGCAAGTCCGTCCGGGCTTGGCTGTACTGCATAAGACAGATTCACACCAAACTGATGTCCGTCTCCTAACAGTTCTTGGAATCTTGGTGTATCCTGTGGTGTTGAGATGATCAGGATATCACGAATGCCTGCGTTCATCAGAACTGACATTGGATAATAGATCATCGGCTTGTCATAGATTGGCAGTAACTGCTTTGATGTTACCATTGTTAATGGATACAGACGTGTGCCTGAACCACCTGCTAAAATAATTCCTTTCATTTCAGTAACCTCCTCGTTTTGTATATTAGGTTATCAAGTTCTAAGATTTTCTAGTCTCTGTTTTTCGTGTTAATTGTATTATAAAAGGTGACCTTAGGTCACCTTCAAGTACTTTTTTTATTTTTTTGTAACTTTCTTGTAATATTTAAGGCGTTTTAGGAATTACACTGCATTTCAAAAACGAGATTATTAATTCAGACATTTATTTCATTATACATAACATTTCTATTATTCTCAACCAATATACCCAACAAAAATCCCGGCATCTTTCGTAATGTGGAACCCGCCTTCCGTCTTCTTACGCACATAAGACTGGAACTCCTTGTAACGATCCAGAATATACTGTCCCTGATTTCCATGGCACGACAAGATATAAGAAATCAATGGCTCCGGTTCCGGCACGATAAGCGAATCCTCATACCGCCTCCACTCTATCTTTTCAAAATCCTTCTTAAGAATCTCTTCTCCGTTCTCTTTTCCAAAACGCTCATACAGATTCTTTGCTGCCAGTACGATCCGGTCATCGAACTTCTGGACCAGTTCACTGACTTCTCTCATATGATCATTGCCATATGTACTGCAGACAAATCTTCCTCCCGGCTTCAATACACGTTTTACTTCCTTGCAGACTTTCGGAATATCCTCGCAATAAAACAACACATGATTGGCAATTACAAGATCAAATGAATCCTCATCATAAGGTATTCTTCCCGCATCAAATACACGAAACCTGAACCTGCTGTCGTCTGCACCGATCGTACGCCTTGCATCTCTTAACATTCCATCCGATATATCTGATACTACAATCTCCGTCTGTTCCGGGATCTTATCCCTGTCCACGTTCCAGAGTGTACCATCTCCACATCCCAGCTCCAGAACCTTCATTCCCGGCTTTAATTCCAGTTGTTCGAAAATCCATGGAAACCATCCTTTCGTATTCTGTGAATACAGACTGTGTAGGTTAATTCTTGCGGAAATGTTTGACGCATCCTGATACTGGTTCTTCATACTTTTCTCCATACCGGTCAGATGGATCAGATTCAACATCTGGCTCCAGTCGATGGAATGTTCTTTCTGTATCAGATCCGACGTATCCTGAATTGCCTGCTCCACCAGCTGCATCTGTTCGATGCGGTCACGGACTAATTTTAACTGAATGTTAAGAGAGTTGAGCATGAAGTGATAGTCTGCATCATCGATCGTCATATCACGGATATCGTCCAGCGAAAATCCCAGATACTTTAAAAGTAATATCTGCTGCAGTCTGGCGAAGTCTTCATCTGTGTAGAATCTTGCACCAGCTTCTGTGACGTAGGATGGTTTTAATATATTCTGTTTGTCGTAATAGCGAATTGTCCGCAGGGTCACGTGGGCCATGCGGGCAAATTCACCGGATGAATAGTAGCCTGGTTTTTTCAATACTTTTCACCTTCTTTAAATTCTGTCATACATTTTTATTAAGCGATATTTTTCTTTCGTGCTCTTCCTAAAGACATGATTGTTTTGCATACCTGTTTTAAAACAACAGCCGAAATACCGGTCGCCGCCAAAATTGCAATCAATAATATTACTCGCATCATCACCGTCGCATCTGCCGGTACAAACTTTATAAACAGGCAAATCGTAACATGGTGTGTCAAAAAGGCCTCATATGAAATGCCGCCAATAAATTTCATCACCTTGTTTATAATATTTATTTTCATTAAATAAGTACCAATACCATATAACATATACGCCATAAGGAAACCTGCAATATGTCCTTTTATATTCATATTGCCCGGTTCAATGCATTTCAATATCACTAATAAAATTCCTGCGATCCACCAGTATTTTTCAGCACTTTTTCTGTGTTCAACAAAAAGCATACCTGCATAAAAACTAATCAGACAGGATGGTAACATCCGAAAAGATACCATCCCCGTTAAATTAATTTTCAGGGAAAGTATGTAAAGAAGAATCACTAAACCAAATGTAACCCATTAATATTCTCTCTTCATCCACGTAAGTAATGGATATAAAATATAGAGGAGGATAATCGCACCTATAAACCATTCTCCTAGAATATAATAATCATTTATCTTAAATGCAAGGTATCCATCCATTCCAATCAAAGACAAAATAATGCTGGCCGGGTTTCCTCTGTAAAACAAACTTTTATATCTCAGCACATCCCTTATATACATTAATCCCCATGCAATATAAAATGCCGGGAAGATAGATAATGCTCTTTTTTTATAAAATAATTTTAAATCATCTACTTCACTATGATTATAAAATAGTAATGCACCTGAAATGAAGAAAAATACTGTAACGTAAATATCTCCATAGGTAACACCACCAACATAATTATTAAATATATCCGGCCAGCCATATTCTACTGCAAAGTGATACAATACAATTCCCAAACATGCTATTGCACGGATAAAATCAAATTGATCTAAAACAACTTTTTTCTTTCCCATAATTTTTCCTCATACTTTTTTCATTCCTGATAACAATATTCTTATCTTATATTACATCCTGATACACTCAATGACAAATTCTTGTTATAATACGGATCGCCCTTTTCCAATATTTCTGCCCACTGTTTCTTAAAAATTTTTTCATCATTTTCGTTGTTTTGCAGTTCATTACTCCAACGCACCATTTCCACATACGGATTATAAACAACACTGATATGCTTATTTCTAATTTTCAGACAAAGATCCACTTTTCCCAGTTCTCCTTTGTAACCCTCATCAAATCCATTCACTTTTTCAAATATATCTTTCTTCACCATCATACACGCACCTGCAACTGCACTATACTGCATCTGTGTTACAATATGTGAAAAATATCCATTTTCTCCTCGAAGCGTGTGCTCAAAGAGGCTTCCTGCAGTCCCATTCATTCCGATCACACAGCCTGCATGTTCTAATGTTCCGTTCTTATAATAACTTCTTGCCCCGACTACTCCGACATCGCCTCGCATAGCCATGGAAACCAGTTCTGATATACCTTCTTTATCCGCAAATTCTGCATTTCCAGCCAAGAAGATCAGATACTCTCCTTTTGCACAGCCAGCCCCTTCATTTTTCCGTTTTGATGCTGTCCATATCTTTTCCCCTCGTTTTACACGTATTCGCTTATCCTGATACTTTTCAACGAATTCTTCTATTTCTTTCTTCTCTGTACAATCTACTATAATCACTTCATAATCCGGATAATCATTTTCTTTTATTGATTGCAAAGTTTTTCCCAGTAATTCCTTCTTCGTAATCTCATCAATAATGATCGACACTTTCGGTTTGTCTGCATATTTGTAACGTGTACGATACGTTCCGGGATATGCTGTTTCTTCTACATATGCATCCTTTAATCCGATCCGTTCATAGTGCTTTTGAATTGCTCTTCTACCCGCTTCAAAGGCATAGCGTTTACTTTCCGGATTTTCTGCCGTTGAATCCATATGTGCCCGCCAATGATACAATATCTTCGGAATATGATACACTGCATCTGTTTTTTCCACACAACGCAACACAAAGTCATAGTCCTGAGCGCCATTATATTCTCCATTTAAATTCCCGGCCTGTTCTAACAGTTGTCTTTTAACCACAACCAGATGACAAAAATAATTAACCGAACACAGCAGATCCACATTCAAATCCGGCTTAAAATGTGGTTCAAAATATGTTTGTCCATCCATAGATACCTTATCCTCATCAGAATATATCATATCTACTTTCGGATTTTCATTGATACATTTTGCACATTCGTATAATGCATCTATCGATAATATATCATCATGATCAGCAAATACGATATAATCCCCCGTTGCAATCTCAATTGCAGCATTTGTATTCTCTGCTATCTTTAAGGGTTCTTTCGAACTAATGACTTTTATTCTGCTGTCACTATATTCCAATTCTTTCAAAACCTCTTTCAGCGGGGAATCCAGCCCACTTCCATCCGACAGACAGAGTTCCCAGTTTGAATATGTTTGACCTTTGATAGATTCCAGAAGCTCTTTTAAATATTTTTCCTGTGTTTTATATAATGGAACGACTATACTAAAACATGGCTGTTTATTGAACACCGTCTCTTTTTGCGCTTCACGTATTGTCTCTGTTATCTTGTGTTTTTCAAGCCATCGTTCATAGTCTTTCTGATCTTTATGCGTTGCCTTTTCATACAAAAGCCCCACAGTCTTTCTTATCCCGTATGCCTTTATATAGCTATCTATTTTCTTTATCTTTTCTTTCATGACGTCACCCTGCACACTTTGATATAATCCAAAAAGGCAGCCAGATATAATTTCTGCCCGCCTTTTTATTACTTAAATAATTTATATAACCATCTCATAAATAACACAATATACGCAGCAAAACATAATGTTACGATATATGTTTCCAGATCAAACCGATGCGTCAGTGTACGCATAACTCCGATTCCATCAATCGGTGTTCCTGCATATACGAGTGCTTCCCCTTTATCGGTTCCCGGGGTATAAAAGATCTGTACATTTCCCGCATCACACTTTGTAACCTGGAAATTTAATGTATATGCTTTATCCTTACAATCATTTACTCTGTCGAATTTCATCTTGAAGAATTTTCCGCTGCGTAATTTTCCAAGATTCTCCGTACCCTTGGCAACTACTTTACCAGTGCTGTCATCTACAACTTCATATGCTACTAATACCTTTTCTTTATCCGGCACTGCATTCGCAGCCAGTTTTAATGAGATACCATCCATATACGCCTCTTCGCATACGAACTTCTGCGAAGCCATCTGTCCGACTTCTAATACCTGCGCCTGAAATTTACTGGTATCACATGAAGTATCATAAACAGATACCGGCTTGTCAATAACCGCATATACTGCAGCGAGTACTATTATAATTAGAATAAGAAAAATAGTTTTTATCTTTGATTTCATTGTTTCAATATACTCCTATCTTATGAAGCACTGTATATTTCAGCGATGTTTCTGGACTCTCCTGCCATCTTCAGATTACCTTTGTCCAGCCATACTACCTTGTTACACAGTTCTTCCACCTGCTCAATACTATGTGATACAAACAATAATGTTGTTCCTTTATCCAGCATATTCTTGATACGGTTCTTACATTTTTCCTGGAATCTGAAATCACCTACCGATAACACTTCGTCTACGATCAGAATATCCGGTATTCCTATCGTTGCAATCGAAAATGCCAGTCGTGAGATCATTCCTGACGAAAAGTTCTTCACCGGAACATTCATAAAATCATGTAATTCCGAAAATTCCACAATATCATTATAATGTTTTTCCATTTCCGCTCTTGGATATCCCAAAAGAGCACCATTCAGATATACATTCTCTTCTGCAGTCAGATCATAATCAAAACCTGCTCCCAGCTCGATCAGCGGTGCTACGGATCCTCTGACTGTCACACTGCCTTTTGTCGGTTTCAAAACACCGGCAATGACCTTAAGCATTGTACTCTTTCCACTACCATTTAATCCGATCAATCCTAATGCATCACCCTTATTCACACTGAAGCTTACATCTTTTAAAGCCCAGAACTCTCCGTATGAAAGCTGCTTTTTCGCAGTCTTAATTACATATTCTTTAAAACTTGTCACTTTCTCCGATGCAAGGCTGAACCGCATTGAGACATGCTCTACACTAATAATCTCCTGATTATCCATATATCTTCTCCTTATATATCCAAAATAAAACTATCCTGTCGTTTATAAAATACATACAATCCAATCACAAGCATTACTACACATTCTACTGCAGCTATCAGGATAGATTTTATTCCCGATAAAGAATTATACATCATTACACCACGGAACATCTGCAATATATTCGTCAGTGGATTGAGTAATACAATCGGTTTTAACCACTCCGGTAAGATTGACATCGGATAGATTACCGGTGTCAGATACATCAGTGCTGTAACAAATACTGAATACAGATGCATAATATCTCTGAATTTTACAGCAATCGCTGATAACAGCAATCCCATTCCCAGTGAAAACGCTACAATAAATGCCAGTGGAATCCATACCAGTAATACTGTATAATGCAGTTCCACACGCATGGCAAGCATAACAACAATCAAAGCTGTAAATGATGCCAGCAGATTTATGGTACTTGAAAATGTTCTTGCCAGAATGAACAAATATTTTGGTACATATACCTTTTTGATCAGCGGTCCATTGTCAATAATCGCTGACATAGAACAGGTTGTTACTTCCGAATAAAAGTTGAAGATCAGCTGTCCACTCAACAGATATACCGGAAAATATTCTACATCAAATTTAAAAAGATTCGAAAATACTACCGACAGAACGATCATCATAAATAACGGATTCAGCAATGTCCATAAAACACCCAATACTGATTTTCTATATTTAACCTTGATATCTCGTGCTATCAATTCTTTCAACAATGGTTGAAATTTCATAAAATTTTGTACATACGTTGTCACGATTCTTCCTCCGATTTTATTGGTTATAATTGAACAATCTTATTAAGTATAGCATTTTTTCGTCTGTTAGACAAGTCTCGCTTCTAATTTGCGCCGTACATCTCCAGAATTTCATCTGTTACATTTTCCCATGCTCTTTCTTTTGCGGTCTTAAGACCATTCAAATATAACTTCTGCTGCAATTCTTCTGAAGCGATCAGATTTTCAATCTTTTCACAGGCCTGACTGATATTTCCTGCCTTATACAACAGACAGTTTTCATTATCTTTCAGATATTCTATATTTCCTCCATTCGGAACTGCAAGCACATATCCACCGGTTGCCATCATCTCCAGTGGCGGGTAGGAGAAGCTTTCTAACAGACTGGTCTTTATCAGAATATCACACTGTGCATAGATTTCCGGAACCTTCTCATATGGAACTCTGTTAAAGAATTTATCCACTCGGTATGTTTCTTTTGGCTCTGCATTATAGGACATATACCATACTTCATACTTTTCCGGATCTAACGCATCGATGATTTCAAACGATTCATCGACATTTTTATAATCAACCGCGCAGTCTCCTTCTACAAGAATCCGGATTTTCCCATCCAGACTTCTTTTATGCTCCGGAAATCTTTCTATTTCCAGTCCGTTCGGTGCATACACTGACATTTGTCCGAACTCTTCTTCCAGCCACTTCTGACACCATTTTGATATTGTGATAAATTTCACTTCTGCCGAAGGTCTGTAAGACTGATTCGCCTGTATACGCAGCGAATCTGTCTCTTTATAAAAGCCTGCTTCATAATTTTGAACCAGGTAATATTTGTTCACCGCATACGGATACTCTTCTACTACTTTCACCGTTGTCCACATGGTAGCGATCATATGATCGATCTTACCCGCAATCGTTGTATCTTCCAGATTGATCACCGGGAATCTACAGTCTTCGAATTCACACCATTTTTCATTACTGTCTAATGTAAATATAGATACTTCGTTCCCTTTTTTTTGCAGCATCGCCGCATGTCGTAATGCAACTTTGATACCACCGCTGATTTCTAATCCCGGCAGTACGAATACATAATTCGTACTTTTTTCTTCTTCATACAATTTTGCCAGACGTAATCCCGTTCTGAATGTCGTATAATTTTCTTTGCATTTCAGATAAGCATTTTCCACTATCTTCTTCCGATATTCTGAATCTTCAATGACTTTCCTTAATGCATCTTCCCATTCTTTTGCATCTCTGCATAAAATGCCTGTAATCTCATCTTCCACACAATCATGAAATGCTCCCACATCACTGGCAACGGTAACGGTCTTAACCAGAGCCGCTTCCATCCATTTGTTTTCTGATTTTGCTTCATTAAAAATGGTATTTTCCAACGGTGCAAGATTAATATCCATTTCAGCTATGATCTCAGGCAGTTTCCTCCAGTCACTAAATGGCAGTTTTTTTACTCTTGCTTCAAAGACCTTTAATTCATCCGGCAGATCTACTTCCCCCATCAGATACAATTCTACATTTTCATAATCGTTCATGATCGTTATGATTACCGGCAGGAGCAACTCCACATCTGCATTATGTGTGATACTTCCACTGAAATATCCCATCTTAACCACCTTTTTATTGTCAGGCTTATTCTTTAATGCCTGTTCTGATAGCAGGATCATCTCTTCTGATGCTACATTACGGTTAATATATACCTTAGGACAGTAATTCTCCAGTTCCTTTTTCAGACAGTTCGTAGTCGTCGTAGCATAATCACAGCTTTTCAGCATACTCTGCATGCTCATCACATTGGCATCATAGGCTTGCTTTTCCTCTACCGGCAGTGATGCGACATATTTGATCTGATCTGTATATTTCGTATCGACAACCAGATCATCAATATCATATACTACCGTCTTATTCAAACATTTTGCCAACGCCACAAATTCTTTGATCGTCTCTGTCTCCGGACATCTAAAGAACACAAAGTTCCTGTAATAACGGATTGTATCCAGTTCCAGTTCTGTAAAATACACCTCATCGGTTGTATAGTTCATAGCTTCCAGTTGTTCTCTCTGATGTTTTACCCGGTATCGCCACGGATGCGGAAGATTTTCATTACAGCCGCTGATAAATAATACATCTTTATATACTTTTTCTACACGTCGTCTTTTCTTTATCTGCTTTTTTATATATCCATTTGTTTTCTTTACACATCCACCAATACCATCTTCCTGTATTGTATGAAATACCTTTTTTGTCAAACTTGTCGTACTCATATTTTCCCCTATATCTTTTTTAATGCTTTCAACAACGGATGATAAAATTCATCTCCGGAATCTATCTCTTTTTCCCATTTTTTCTTGAATGGATCATTTTGCTTCCAGTATTCTTCTATCTTATTTTCTCCATAATAGTTAACTTCTGCAAAACATGCCCATACATTCCAAAGACCATTTTTCACACAATTTAAGCACAGGTCTATATCTGCACAGTCTTTCATCTCTGGCTCAAACTCCCCTGCTTTTTCGAAAGTTCCTTCCGATATCATCATACAGATTCTTGATGCCGTGGTCATATTTCTCACATGACGCATATCCGCTTCATATCCCTGGTCATTCTTATCTATTCCAGAATTAATCACATGTATTCCGGTTGCTGAATCCCGATCCAGTACGCCGCCGGCAAAATAGCTTTGATTCTGACCATTCCAGATATTTGCAGACACAACACCGACATCCGGTCTTTGTGCATACATCAGCATTTCTTCAACCCAGTCTTCTGAGACAGGCATACAATATCCGCTAAGACAGATGTGATATTTTCCGGTTGAATGCTTTCTTGCTTTTTTCATCCACTCATAACTATTCTCTTCATCATTCTGCGGATGACAGATAATCTTCACATTTGGATCAGCCACATTTTTTACTTCTTTACAGTCACAGATTATTTCTAACGGTCTGTAATGTGTTTTCTTTAACAGCTTATCGATATAACCGCCTATATCTTCCTGTCCATTCTCCCATATATATATACTTACTACCGGAGTATTTTCCAGATCATATTTGATCCTGTAAATCGTCTGATATGGCAGATTGCACTCTACCTGTCCATATTCTTTCGTTCGCTCCAGATGGTTACTGATTGCCTTTTTTGCCGCATCTACTGCATATTGTTTTACAGATAAATCCATTGACACAGATCCGGCATGTACACGCCAATAATAAAGGATTTTCGGAACATGCACAATTTTCTCGGCTTTTTCAGTCAGACGCAATACCATATCGTAATCCTGGCTGCCTTCACATTCCTTTCTATACAACTCTGACATTCCATCCAATAACTTTCTCGCAAACACAACAAAATGACAGATATAATTATGCGATCTTAATTCATCTTTTCCAAAACCTGATTTGCATACAATATCACTCGAATCTTCAATGGATTCTCTGAATTTCATCTCATCTGTGAATATGAAATCTGCACCATCCCGAATCCTTTTTGCACATTCATATAACGCTGATTCATGCAGAATATCATCATGATCCAACAGCCCCAGATATTCACCGGTGGCATAGTGGATAGCTCTGTTTGTATTCCCTACAATTCCTTCATTCTTATCCAGTTTTCTGTAAACAATTCTTTCATCCTTTTCTGCATACTGTTGACAGATCGTTCTAACAACCGCGTGTTCTGCATCACTGCCATCGGCAAGACACAGTTCCCAGTTAGTATATGTCTGATTAAGCACCGATTCTATTAACTGGATCAGATAGTTTTCTGGTGTATTGTATAATGGTGTAATCACGCTTATCTTTATATTTTGATCAAATACTTCTTCTCTTTGTCTTTTACGTTCGTCATCCTCAATCAGATGGTACTTTCGAATGATTTTCAGTTCTTCTTTTTGTCGTTGCTGATTCCTGATGCGGCGTTCTATTGGTTTTACGATTCCCTCTTTTTTTACCTTCGTAATGATTCTTTTTATTTTAGAGCACATGATGTACCTCGCTTGTAAACGTATAGTAGCAGTATCCTAGTAGGATACTGCTACTATACTATACATCACTTTTCTGTTGTATTTCAATCTATTTACCGTTAAAAGTATGAAGATATCAAAATTATCCCCTCTTGTTACATGGATGTCTTAAATTAAAATTATTCTCCAACAATGTCAAATTTGGATTATAATATGGATCTCCATTATAAAGAATGTCAAACCACTTTTCATGGAATCTTTTAATTTCACCCATAAAGCGTTTTACCTTTTTCTCATTGTCTTCCATTCCTCTGGATTTCGATTCATAATGATACAACTCCGCATAAGGATTATATACAATAAGATAACCAGCTTCTCGGATTTTTAAACAGAAATCAATATCATTGAATGCCACTGCCAGGTCTGTATCAAATCCATTCACTTTTTCAAATGCTTCTTTTTTCACCAGCATACAAGCTGCCGTAACCGCACTACAATCATGTGCAATAATCGCCCGGCCAAAATATCCTGGTGTATCATGAGGCAATCCTGTGGATACATGTCCTGCAACTCCCTGTAATCCAACGATGACTTCCGCATGCTGAATCGTTCCATCCTCATAAAAAAGTCTTGCTCCTACAGCTCCTACCTCTTTTCTCTGACAATATCCCATCATCTCTTCCAGACAATTTTCATTTATAATCTCCGTATCATTATTCAAAAACAGATAATAATCACCATGTGCAAACGTAACACCAAAATTATTGATAGCTGAATAATTGAATTCTTTTTCCCACTTAACCACTCTTACTTTTGGATTCCCTGCTTCCATTTTTTTATAATATTCAAATGTACGTTCTTCTTCACTGTTGTTCTCAACTATAATGTATTCTACATTCTTATATGTTGATTTTTTTTCAATCGAAATGATACATTTATCTAAATCTTCAATATGATCCTTGTTCGGAATAATAATTGATATTAATGGCTTTTCCTGTAACTGATATTTGCTTCTGTAAATTCCCAGATATTTTGTTGACTCAACTTTTGCATTTATACCAATCCTGTTATAATGAGCCTGAACAGCTCTTGCTCCTGCTTCAAATGCGTATAATTTACTTTCCGGATTCTCTGCCGTTGAATCTTTATGCGCTCTCCAGTGATATAAAACTTTGGGAATATGTACCACATTTTCTGCATGCTCTACACATCTTAAAACAAAATCATAATCCTGTGCTCCGTCAAATTCGCCATTCAGATTACCTGCTTTTTCGTACAGTCCCTTTTTCACTACAGTCAAATGACAAAAATAATTCGTTCCTCTTAACATATCAATGTTAAAATCCGATTTAAAATGAGGCTGGAAATAAGTTTTTCCATCCATAGAGATCTTATCCTCATCTGTATAAATCATATCCACATCTTCATTCTGATTAATCGCCTTCACACATTCATAAAATGCATCTGGTGTCAGCAAATCATCGTGATCCATGAATGCGATCCAATCTCCAGTCACTAATTCTAATGCTTTATTTGTATTATCAGATATCTGCAATGGAGAATCATTCCGGATCACCTTTATTCTTTTATCTTCGTTTTCATATTTTGTCAAAATATCCTTTAATGGTGATGGATTTCCACTTCCATCTGAAAGGCACAATTCCCAATTAGAATAGCTCTGTCCCTTTACCGAATCAATCATTTCCTTTAAAAATCTCTGATCCGTTTTATATAATGGTACAACAATAGAAATTTTAGGTTCTATTTCAAACGCTTGCTCGCTCTGCTCTTTCAACTGTTTTTTCGTCGGAACATACAACCTTCTCCAGTATTCATACATTTCATGATTTTTACGGGATAATTTCATTTCTATTCGTTCACAAACATCTTTTATTCCATATTTTTTCAAATAGATGATACCTTTATCTTTACAATGCTTTACCTTATTTACACCTTTTTTTACAACGGAAGCCTTTAATGTGACTCCATATTTTGCTGTTTTTTCTCCTTCTTCTAAATAAACAAAAACAATCTTTGGTACTCTTCCTTTGAATAAAATTTCAAAACCATATACATCTGCTTCCGTACACTCTGGATATTGATTAAAGACATCTACTCTCTTTTTTTCTTTTATGTTTACCGGCAAGACATTTTTCTTTTCATCTTTTACGGTAATTTTTACATCGCCTTTTCTAATGCACCAACCTTTTATAAGAAAACCTTTTTCACTGACTTTTTCGCATTCTATATATTTTTCTATGCGTTTCTTCTTTTTTACTAGTTTGCTTACAGGAATCTTATATACTTCCTCTTCTTTTTCTTTTAAACAATTGATAACTCTGACTTTCTGTCCTTCTTCCCAGTTTCCCGGCAACTCCACCTGCAACTCATAAATATATTTTGAACGATTAGTTCCTGTCTCTAAGGATAGTGCAATTCCCTGATTGATTTCTTCATTGACCACTACATTTAATTCTTTCTGATCAAGCATTACTTTTAAAGAATTATTCTTTTTACAGCCTTCCTCAAAATACCCTTTAATAAGCAAAACATTACTTTTTTTTATATGAAATCTATATTGTACAACTTCAAACTCATTATACATTTCTATTTTCCTCCCGTTATCGTATCTTTTCTTTTATTGTACACACCAGATATAATATTCTCCGACCATTGTATAATACTGATACCCATCTTTTTCTAGCCACTTACCGCAATTTAGGTTTTTTGTAACTATACAATCTGCATCTAATTTTTTAATTTCATTTTTAAATGCATTATATGTGTTTTCATTTGGATTTGCAACAAACCCATCATATTTTTGCTGGGTATATCCTTGATATTTTTTTTCATTTGTTCCGCTGAATCTTTCCAATGCTGACAAAGATACAATATCTGGAGCAAATGTACGTATTGACACTGCAAGGAAATGAATTGCATCATTATCTATTACTGCTTTTGGCATAATCACACTCAATTTTTCATGCCTGCCCTTAGCTAATTTCTCCAACTTATGACCTAATTCTATCGTTGAATCCGGGGTAAAATATATATTATGTCTCATAACACTGAAACACTTTTTCATATCTGCCGGTTTACTTTCTTCTTGTGGCAAAATTTCTCCACCATATTTCTGAAATCCTGATACCATTATCGAACAGCACACAATTCCAATTAATATATACACAAACTTAATTGCACATTCTCTCAGACGAATTTTTTGTAATATCAACCCCAAATACACCATATTCAATATTATAAAATAATAGACAACAGAAGACCATGCTCTTCCACCCACAAAATTGTAGACTGAACAATTCTCGAATATATCGTTGCATTCAGGTATCATTATCATAGCAATCATTAATACGAATTGTACGTTTAACTTATATATTACTTCATTTTTCAGAGAAAAACTTATCAAAAAGATAATAATAAAGGGATATAACAACTTTGAATGCATCGTATTAAGTATATCTCCTCTAACTGTATTTTCAATTGCTCTTCGATTTGGAATGATTATTCCAATTACTATATAAGCAACTGCACAAAAAAAGCCCAGCATTTTCCCCTTTTTTTCATACTCAGTCCACAACCATACAAGCAAGCCAGTAAATGCAATTACAACAATTATTGGAAGTGCAATCGTCGATTTTGATATTAAAACAATTACTATAGCAATACTTTCCAAAATTAATTTTTTTATATTCTTGCTTTTTTCACAATTTAAATATACTATTATAAATAGAGTAATTCCTAAAAGTTTTGCTATAGTTCCCCCTAGAAACATTCCTGTATTTAAGTGGAACATATCTCTTAACAACAGTATTTCCGAGTTTGATAGGCAAAGATAGTATGTACACATTATTGGTACTATAAAAACTACATATTGGGCCAAGCGCTTTTCTTTATCTACTTCTATTCCAGATTTATAAATAAGACTTTCTGCAAAATACTTTATTACATTTAAAAGCAAGAAATAGTAAAATATAGATTGAAATAATCTCAAAAACAATGTCGGTGCTATACCTAAAATTTTCACATATACTGATGCTTCTAATTCCCATGTGTTCACTATATAACTATTGAATCCAGAACTTGTTACACCTACCGAATAATTAAAATTACCTCCTATTTGCGAATATGGAAGTGTAGCAACTTTCGTAATATAATATCCATCATCTTGATGATTTCCAAGCCAAAAGCCAGCAAAATAAAAAATCAGCATGGCACCAAGAATTCCTAATATTCCCAAAACAATCCCGTTGTTTTTCAAAAATTCTCCCACGTCTCCATTACTTAATTTTACCTTTTTATATTTTATCCCGTAAATTATATACGCAAATATTCCGCCCCATAACATTCCCACATATACACCAAATACAATCCATGGTAAATTCAATATCTGCATCGGCATACCCACAACTGCAATTAGCATACTATATACTATATATCCCCAAATTAAACTCTCAGAGAAACTTTTTGAATCTCTTTTTATAACTTTTCCAAATGTATATAACATTAATGTAAAAATGCACCAAAAAACACTGCATATTAAATATTCTTTCACAAACTATCTCCTTTTAGACTACTGCTCTACGTTGTCTTTTATTAAATCATGATCCATCTTCCGATCGATTGCAATCTGTTGTGCAAGACTATCCACCTTATTTTCTAATGCAGATATCTGAATTGTATTAAAAAATAATTTAATAATAAGAATAAATATAACAATTAGAAAAACCATATTTACAGGAGACTGAAATCCTAAAATTGAAGAAATTTTCGATACGATCTTTGAAAAAATTCCCATAAGCAATAAAACTGACGAAAAGCAAAACCAAAATATCACATATTCTATTTTCAATTTAGACTGACGTATCTTCTTTAACATAAAAAGCAATACTAAACCAGCTCCAATAATTAATAAAATCCTAATGTATATAGACACTGTCTTATCCTCTCTTTCTGAAATTCTGAACCAATAATATTGAAATTAACATTTTCAACATATATTTACCAGAATTGACTACATTTAAATAACTCTCTCCCGCCTGCCTTTCATCCATGCAAACCGGAACTTCCGATACCTTTGCACCATTTTTCAACAGATAAGATACTGTATCTGGTTCTGGTCCATAATTTAAATTTTTAGCAAACTCTTCTATCATGTTTTTTGAAAACATCCTCATACCAGATGTCGGATCTGCCACCCTAACTCCCGTTGTAAGTTTAATAGCAACCGTAATCATTTTACTGCCTATCATTCTAAGTGATGAACCTTTTTTCGTCGTTATAAACCTCGAGCCAATTACTATATCATATCCCTCTTTTATCCGTTCAAGCATTGGTTCTATAAATTCCGGTCTATGCTGTCCGTCTGCATCGAATTGTATTGCATATGAATATCCTCTTGCATAAGCGTATTTTAAACCTGCCTGAAAAGCTCCTGCTAATCCTAAATTTACAGGTAAATTCAAAAGTTCATATCCTTTTTTTCTACAAATATCTGCTGTATGGTCTCGCGACCCATCATTTACCACAATATAATCATATTTGCTATATTTCTTTTGGATAAACGAAACTACATTTTCTATATTTTCTTCCTCATTGTATGCTGGAATAATAACCAACAAATCGCTTTTCATTGCTGCATCCTCCACAATTATTATCGATACATTTCTTTATTGAATTGTAATCGCATTTATTATTGCCCCCGCAAAATTGATTTTCGGTTTTTTGTATCCTTTTAATTATTCATTTTCAAACTTTAAAATTTCGGGTGCATGATTATGTCTCGAATCTTCCGGCGGAAGTTCCATATAGTTATCTCCATATCTTCTTTTCAGATAATTCTCCACATGATGCGGAAACGACAATTCTATATTCTCAAATTTTCTTCTAACAGTCGGATATATATCATCCCTGCGCACAACACTTGTGTATGGTGTCGGATCAAACAGATATGCAACCCTTTTTGTCTGTTCATCTTCGTACTTTCTAACCGCCTTATCTGCCTGTTTATATAACCACTTTGGTGATATATGAAGTAAACGCAATCCACAATTAGCAATTATTGCAGCGAAATGAATTAATTTGCTTTTCCATCCTCCAACATAATTAATAGGATCAGAAATACTTCTTAAAATTAATAACTTTCCAAAGGTCCACGCACGCATTGCCTGTTTTTTTAACTCTCTCTTGTCATCAGCTATATTATCAAAGCAAAAAATATCAATTGCTATTCCCAATTTTATGCCTAATTTCATATATTCCTGGTTTTGAAAAACAGTATTTTTATTATACCATTTTGTCAATATTACTGGAAAGTCGCTATTTATTTCTGGGTTAATAACCCTATATTTTCTTTTGTATTCTTTCGCTGCAACCTGCAAAAACTTATTATAATGTTCTCTCGTCATTCCAATATCTATATCATCATCCCATGGAATAAAACCATCATGGCGCACTCCGCCTAAAGCGGTTCCACCGCACACAAAATATTCTATAGAATTTTCCTGACATAATTCATCAAAATCTTTCAACATTTCCAGTTCAAATTCTTGCAGTTTTTTTAGTCTTTCTGGTTCATACTCCTTGTAAAGTATCATTTTTTTCTCCTATTTTTTTGTACTAATCTCATATATTTTACAACTTCTTTACATGCATTTCCTTTTTCATAAGATCCAAATTCTTTATGATGTTCATCCACTTTTTTCTGGTACTTTTTCTCATCAAATGCAAGTATATTTTCAATCAGCCTTTCATTTGTTTCCGCTAATGCAAACGGCCATGTATGAATATCCGTAAAAAATCCTTGTTCTTTATTATATTTTTCTAAATCTGTCGCATACAAGAAACAAGGTTTCCCTGTATATGAAAAATCCCAGATAGACGACGAAAAATCGGTAATCAACACATCCGATACATATAATAATTCTTGCATATCCGAGTAATCTGAAACATTAATATATTTTTCATTGTCTATCTGATTAGCAAGATAATAATGACTTCTAAAAAAAATTACCCATTCTCCATCAAATCGTTTGTGTAAAGCTTTTTTCACATCATTCACTTGTAATTGATAATCACTAACTTCTTTATTATCTCTGAACGTCGGAGCATATAGTAAAATTTTATCTGATTCTTTCAAATTAAACTTTGCTCTAACCGCTCTATTTAATTTATTTGCTGACTGATTAATCAATATATCATTTCTCGGCATTCCCGTCGCCAAAATTGGTCCTTTATGAAGAAAACTCTTTCTAAATAAAACATCTGATGCCATTTTACAACTTGACAGAAAAACTATAGGCGATTTTTGTAATATTCTTCCTCGATATTTTTCGGAAATCGTAGAGTTTTTCCTGTCCACTCCAACTTTTTTATATGCACCTCCACCATGCCATGTATTTATTACCGTTTGTTTTTTCGAAAAAGGAATATACAACAAATCTCTTGTATTTGTGATTATAAATCCAGATGTCATAATAGCTTTGATAAACGCAAAAGAATAATATTTAACTACTGTAATCCCTTGTTTTTCTAAATATTTATACTCATCCACATCTCTAAAAGCCCAAATTATTTTATAATTCAACTTATGCTCTTGTATATATTCAGATATATACTTAGGATTACATGAATATTGTCTTCCCAAATAGCTCGAGAAAAACACTTGTTGTTGTCTGATTTTTCCAAACGGAATAATTCTTAACACTGCTCTTACAATCGCCACTGGTACAATATAAAGTAAATCCTTCATAATTAATCCTCTTTTGTTTTTAACATTTCCAAAGTTCTTTCCAGACCGGATTTCATGTCATACCGTGCTTTCCATCCTAATTTTTTCAATTTTTCTCCGTTTAATCTCGCTTTTGTTGCTTTACTGTAACCAGCACGTTCAACTTCATCCGGTAATTCAAAAACAACTTTATGATTCGTATATTTTGCAATTATTGTCGCCAGGTCTTTCAGCATAATATCAGATGCTCCATCTGCAATATTGTACGCCTCACCATTTTCCCCTTTTAATAATACTGTCAGTAAACCCGAGACAGCATCTGCCACATAAGTATATGAATAATATTGTGTACCTTCACTTTTCAAAACGATATCTTCTCCGGCTATGCCTTTTCTGATAAACTGTGAAATAGCTTTTGTATCGGACATCAACATTGTAGGTCCATACGATCTTGTCAGTCGAGGAATCACTATATCAAGATTTTTTTGTTTTTTATATGCCTGACACAGTGCTTCACCACAACGCTTACTTTCCGGATATCCCGCCCGCATTGTATTACAATCAATGTATCCACAATATTTTTCATCAAACACCTCTACATCTCCTCTATTTTCGCCATAAATTTCATTAGAAGATGCAAATGCGAATCTCTCTGCATCGTGTTGATCTGCAAATTGTAACATATTATTCGTTCCAATAATATTAGCCGTGACTGTTCCTATAGGATCTGTCGCATAAGCAACCGGATGAGTATTACTCGCCATATGAAGCACATAATCTACCTTTCCTACATTTTCCAAATCCATTGGTTCATTAATATCATGTTGCACAAAGCAGAACAATTCATCATTCCAATAATCAGCCCAACTTTTCTTGGCGCTCTCCACATTTCTTCCAATAGCAAAAATCTTACAATTCATATGATTTTTCTTATTTCGATACATTAATACGTCTATCAAATAACTTCCAATCAGTCCCCTCGCACCCGTTATTAATATCGAACTATTTTCAAATTTTTCCCATGGTAAATTTAAATTTGCTGTATATTCAATATCTTCCCGATACATTTCATGATGTACTTTCATATTCTTTTCTATCTCCTATTTCAGCCAGTTATCTTTGTCTAACTTCAAATACGCCTTAAACATTTCTAAGTCATCTTTTGTAGTCAATTTAATGTTTTTCTCTGATCCAGCGGCAAAGTACAGACGCTCTCCCAATTCTACCATCATTGTATTCGTATATGACGAGCCATAAATACCTATTTTTTCTTTAAAGGCCTTTTTATACGCCCATAACAATTTATCAAATTTATATGCCTGTGGCGTTGACACTCGTCTTAATGTTTCACGCGGAATATATTTTACCGTTGATTTTTCATCATCAATAACAAATATTTGTTCATTATACGGCAACGATGTAACCGCATTCCCATATTTCTGGCATTTAATAATCACATCTGAAAGCACCGTTTCATCTACAAGCGGTCTGATTCCATCATGGATAATAATTGTGTCATCCGGTCCACATACATTTTCCAATCCATAAACTCCATTTCTAATGGATTCCTGTCCCGAATTTCCCCCCGACACAATCCACTTCAATTTTGTAATATTGAATTGCTTTGCATATGCCCATACAATATCATGCCATCCATCAATACACACCACCTCTATAGCGTCAATCTGTGGATGTTTCTGAAACCCTTCTAACGTATATATCAAAACCGGTTTATCATATACATTAATAAATTGTTTTGGAATATCTTGTCCCATTCTTTGTCCGGAACCACCGGCAATTATCACTGCTACATTCATCTTTCTTTTCCTTTCGTATATTATTTCACTTTTATTTTTTCCAGATTGTGTCCAACTTGTTCCTGTATTTTCGGTAGAACCATATAATTCCCGTACTGCCTAGTAAGAATGTCATGATTTTTAGCAGGCAGTTTAACTTCTACACCTTCAAACTTTGCTGTCTGTAATGGCAACACTTCACTTTCTTTAATCATCCATCGATCCGGATCCGGACTTTCTATTAACACACGGTATCCTTTCGAATCTCCTTTATATGATTTTGCCACCTTCACAAACTCTTCTGCGAGATATTTTTCCGATTTTCCGCATATTTTCAAAATATAATGCATGACAAAATATGCTACCTTTAACAAAATATCTTTCATTTTTTTTGTCGGTGTATATGGTATCTTTACATTTCTACTTTTGTAAAAGAAGCATAAGCGTTTGGTTTTTTTGTATATTTCTTTTCTTTTTTTTAAGTCAGCAGGTACCTTATCATATGGAAAAATATCCAATTTTATTCCCGGATGAATTTTCCATCTTGCATTCCATTTTGTCATAAACATTGTTCCTTTTTTGTACATCTGTAAATAAAATCCCTGTACCTGATGCTGAATTTCCGCACCACATATGGCATATTGTTTATTTATTTCTTTTGGTGCCACTTTCATGAATTTTTCATAATCTTCTCTCCACATAATCACATCCATATCGTCATCCCAGGGTATAAATCCCTGATGTCGCACCGTTCCTATTGCTGTTCCATATGCTACAAACCAATTCAGCTCATACTTATCACATATTCTAATAAACTCTTTCAATATATCAACACTAATTTCTTTGATCCTTTTACTTTCTTCCTCTTTAGATTTATTCAAATATATTGCCTCCTTCACTTACATATTCAAACCTTTTTTCGCTTGTCCAACAAGCCATTGAAACCCTTCTGTTTTTCTATATGCACAAATAGTAATTATTAAACTAAGACTTCCGCATAAACATCCCTTCAATATCCAGCCAATGATTCCAGACACAAGGATATGTGTTCCTATGATATAACAAAGCCATGATATTCCTGTTACAAGAAAAACATTTTTTATGCATTGTACAATAAATTGTCCAGCACCTTTTTCAAAATACTCTTCAAAAAGTATTTTAGGCTCATACCAAACGTATGTTAACAATCTCGCAATTGGCGTTGCCAATAAAATTCCTGCCATTCCCCACTTTATTGAAAATATAGCTGACAATCCAACATTCAGCAAAGCCGCAGCTAACATATAGTATTTAGTTTTTCTGTAAAGTCCGATTGCTTCTCTAAAAGAAATCACTGGTAAAAATACACTTGTAATATAGAAGTTCAAGCAAAGACCGATCAATGCAAATAATCCTATTCCAAAGCCTTTTCCAAGCCACACATGAGAAATAAAATCATCCACCAAAACAAAATAGCATGGTATCACAACAGCGCACATACAAAAACTAATTGTTTGCATGTAATCAAATACACGATATCTTGTTTTTGCATCTTCTGTTACGACCAAATTTCCCACACTAGCGGTAGTTGACCGAAATACAATCTTCATAATTACATATAATGAATTCTCCAGTAAAAAGTAATTCGAATAATATCCTACATATACTGTACCAACTAAAGCAGATATTAATGTATTATCCGTTCCCGTCAAAATAACATTAGATATTTTGTATAAAAAAACAGAACGAATAGTATCAAAAATATCCCTTTTCTTTTCTTTTTCCAATCCCCTTTTTTCTTTAATATATGGATATTCTTTTTCGGCTTTAATCGATGCAACAATATTGCTTCCTACTGTTGCTATCAGTGATAATACCAAATATATTCCATAGCTCTTTAACCATATTAAAAGAACTATCTGTAACAGAACCTTAACTACATTAAAAACCATACTTATTCGTACTTGAATATATTCTTTCTGATCTGCAGTCATAACAGATATTTTATATGCAAATAAATATGATCCAATTGTATCCGCAAGAGCTAATACATAATAAAGTGTCAAATGAGGAACATTCTGTTCAAGATTGATAATCTTATTCAAAAATGGAATTAATGAAACTCCAATCAAAGCAACTACAATTGCAATCGTGTTATATACTTTCTTATAAAATGTCGTAAGTGCCTGAATTGCTTTTTTATCGTTCTGCGCTAGTGGTTCATAAAAACTGTATACAACTGCTGTATTAAATCCCAAATCTGCCATACAAACCATCGACATTATATCAGCAAAAGTCCCGTTAATTCCCAGATATTCTACCCCTAAGGTTTTTATCATTACTGTCCTTAAAATAAAATTGAATACCAAAAGTAATACTCTATTTATAACTCCTGCAAAAATATTATTTACAGATTTTTTCAATCTACTACCACTCACACACTTTTCTCCTATCTATCTATATCTACTGTATTATACAAATCTATTAATCAAGTGTCAAGATTGTCCATCTTTTCACATTTTTCAAAAACAAATTGCTCCCTAATAAGTAAAATATTTTACCTTGGTCCTATGTCAAGATTTAGTACAAGTTAAAATGAGAAATTTCTCCCCATTTTAACTTGCCAGAAGCTCCGCCTTAGTGTGTGTTCTTTCATATACTCGTTCGAATTCATCTGGCGACATAAAGTCGCAATGGCTGTGAATGCGTTTCGTGTTGTAAAAAGCTTCCAAATATTCGAAAATCAACCGGTATGCCTGCTTGTAATCGCGGATTTTAAAGCGATTGAGCCATTCGCGTTTGATAATAGAATGAAAGGATTCAATGCATGCATTATCCCATGGAAATGCTTTCTTCGAATAACTGCACTGCATGTTTTCGGTTGCTTTTTTATATTCCTTTGCAACATACTGGCTTCCACGATCTGAGTGGATGATTAATGGTTGATCGATATTTCGGCGGGCTTTGTTTATAGTATCAATCACGCAGGATACTTCCAGTGTTTCTGAAAGTGTCCAGGCTATGATTTTTCTGGGAAATAAATCCATGATACTGGTCAGATAGACAAATCCGTCTATTGTCCAGATGTAGGTGATATCCGAACACCAGACAGCATTCAGACGGTCAGGATTAAACTGTTCATCAAGGATATTTTGTAATTCTGTGCTGAAATCAGAATCTTTTGTAGTGATTGTCCAAGGCTTGCTCCACTGGGCACGGATTCCCATTTGGCGCATATATGTACCCAACGGTTCTTTCCGAAATGACTTCACCGGTTTTTCGCAGTTCTACAGTGATTTTCGGAGCACCGTAGTTCTGCTTGGAATCATCATAAATATCCTGTATTTTGCTTTCACAGCTTCACGGCGTTTTTCTGTATCAGAAGGTACGTGGTGAAGCCATGCAAAATATCCTGAGCGGGAGACACCTAAAAATTTCAACATCCCGGAGACGGAAACCCGGCGTCCAGCCTTTTTGGCAGCTTCCGTCTTCTCAGATACTTCGAGATAAATGGCTTCCGTCATTTTCCCAGAATGTTAATTGCTTTTTTTAATACATCAAGGGCATCTTGGGCATCACGTAATTCACGTCTGAGACGGGCAATTTCTTTCTGCTCATCAGATGAGTAATTACCAGAACCACGAACAGACAGGAATATCACCTGATTCCCAGAAATCTTTCAGCCACTTTGTTAATGTGCTGTATCCGATGCCAAGATTTTCTGCACATCCACGTACTCCGAGGTCTTTGTGATCCTGATAGCACTGGACTGCATGAAGTTTAAATTGTTTGTCATGTTGTTTTGCCATATGAGATCCTCCTTCAGCATGTCTCTATTGTACCATGCTTATGTGTATTTGGAATTTCTCATTTTGGCTTGTACTATTTATATTCTAGCACCACCTATTAAGAAGCAATTGCCTTAATCTTTTATGGATTATTTATTACCAATTATTTCACCCATACACCTGATGTATTAAAATAATATTTTTTGCTTTTTATTTTTTGCCACCCTGTCTGCATTACTCCTGAACTGTTCAGATAGTACCATTTACTTTTTATTTTCTGCCATCCTGTCTGCATCACTCCTGAACCATTCAAATAATACCATTGATTATTTATCTTTTTCCATCCTGTCTGCATTATTCCCGAATCATTCAAATAGTACCATTGATTATTTATCTTTTTCCATCCTGTCTGCATTATTCCCGAATCATTCAAATAGTACCATTGATTATTTATCTTTTTCCATCCTGTCTGCATTATTCCCGAATCATTCAAATAGTACCATTGATTATTTATCTTTTGCCATCCTGTCTGCATTGCCCCCGAATCATTCAAATAGTACCATTGGTTATTTATCTTTTGCCATCCTGTCTGCATTGCCCCCTTTTTGTCAAAGAAATACCACTCATGTTCGATATATTTCCAATCTGTCACCATTCTTCCATTATCATCACAATAATAATATATCCCATCCATATCAAACCATTCCGGTTCTATTTTTTGATATCGTGTACTAATCCCCTCATTTGAAAATTCTGCAATTACAGCTGCCGAATCTGTTGCAGTAGCATAAACCGCAACATCTGGCAAACACTCTTGCATTCTTTCATTAAAATAATTTTCATGTCCAGTTATCACTACTACTTTAGGATTTAATGATGTAAGAAAATACGTTGTATTATTATAATCTATACTATGATGTGCCATTTTCATCAAATCTAACTGTATCTTTTTCCCTTGATTAGGTACTGACTCATCGTCTACTTTTTGTATTTCATTCAGGCTTGGAATAAAAATGGCTTTTTTATCAATCACTTCCTCGGTTGTATATTCCGTTGTATATCTGCGATTATTTATCATTTCTGCTTGTTCATCGCTTATCCCATTTGTTTCCCATAACTTTTCAATTAATTGATCGGCAACTTTTTTTGTTGCTCCATCCGTAGGGTCTATATCTCCCGTCAATAAAGCATTCTTCCCATATGCACTTACTTTTACCACTAATGAATTTTCATTTTCTGAAGCCACTGGAATAATATTACCATTTTCATCTCTCTCTCTTTCATAATTCATTATATTTATTTTCATTTTTCCCATTATAAATTGACGATATATAGCGTTTGAATCCAAATCTAAATCCGTTATTATTTTTACTCCAGTTTTTTTAGCAGCATCAATTAACCGATCGTATACATATTGATTATCCCATAATCGGTTTTCCTGCGCCTCTGGATAATAATAAAGATCATTTGCATTTTCTCCATGAGCATCTAACTGATATGAATCATCATATCTCCCTATATATAAGCGATCTACCGGGAAGTGATTCAATATCTCATCTCCGCTTCCTATGTGATCGCTATGTGCATGTGTTGCTATGTAAAAGTCAAGTTTTTTCACCCCGACCTGTTTTAAATAATGAATTACTTGCTGTTCATATCCTTTTGTTGTCACGGTTCCTTCTCTAAAGGGATATTTCTCATCTTCTCCCGTTGGATAATCCCAATCTTCTCCCGAATCCACCATACCAAAATGACCATTACTCTCCAACAAAATCGCATCTGTATTTCCATAAAGAGATATAAAATGTATTTTCGTTCTCTGATTTTCCATTGCATTACTTCGAACATTCATTATTCCAATAACAAACAACGAAAGCACAATCATTATGCTATAAAATCTCAACTTTCTCATCTAGTTTTTCTCCTTAATTTGCAATATTTCCATCATTTCATTCTATGCAAAATTTTAATGATCAACTTCGTTCCCCATTGTGGCAAAACAGCTATTACAACTTCAAACTTATATATTGTTGGAATATATTTTCTATATTTTATTAATTCCAACACTTTATGACATTTTCGTGCATATGCTATTCTATATGCCAATCCAATCTTAGGATATCCTGGATGTCTTCTATCAAACTCACGTATAAGCTTTAAATGAGGTATTACTCTCTGTTTTTCATAGTCCCTTCTTGATTCAATTCCTACCAACACTCCACTTACATTCTTTCCATACCTTCCATACCATGATAAAGGTTCATCCAAAAAGGAAACACCGCCTCCTACATTAGCACATGCAAGCAACCATTTATCATGCCCGGTATACTTAGAAAATGGAATTGCACTTTTGGCAAAATCTGTTCTCATAACCAGACACATTCCCGGAGCACATGCCTGGAAGAAATTCCGAACTCCTATATCTTCTTTCGTATTCCATTTTTCGCCAATAGTCTTTGAAGAATGCCTCACCGATTCACAATATACATTACTGTTTTCATCTATTAATTTTCTATCAGTAGCTACTAAAACTGTTTTGTCTTTCTCCAAACACTCAACACATTTTCTTATTTTTTCCGTATCCCATATATCATCTTGATCACAAAAAGCTATATATGTTCCATTTGCCTGATTCACCAAATTCTCAAATGCTTTGACATAGCCAAGATTTTCTTCTTGATATGGTAAAATTCTATATTTTTTCTTTGTCAAACACTCTTCAAATATTAATTGAACACATCTATTTGTAATACAATCATCAAAAATGAGTATTTCCATGTTTTCATATGTTTGATTATTTAACGAAATCAATTGCTCTTTTAAATAATTCATATCCGGATTATATACGGACATTAATACATCTACTTTCTTCATTATTTTATTCACTTTCTATTTTTTACTAATTATATCTTACATATTATAAGATGGCAAGTTTTGTCCTCTTTCATTTCCCATTTTCATTGACTACCACATACTGTTCTTTTATAATATTATTAACTTTATTTTTACAAAGGAGATTCTTATGCTAACCCGTACCAACACAAAACAACTTAAAGCTGTTGCAATACTTTTAATGCTTGCTCATCATCTTTTCACTTTTCCCGAGCGTATTCCTTATAACCTTTCCCCCGCAACTTCTATCTTAATTTCTAATACTGAGCTCACTCAATGTATCGGCTTATTCGGTAAAATATGCGTATCTATTTTTATGTTTCTCGGTGGCTATGGACTATATGCCTCTTCTGTTAGTAACAATGACGGTACTCATAATCCAAAAAATTCTTTAAGCACACATATAGTCCGTTTGTATACTGCCTATTGGAAAGTTTTTCTTATTTTTATTCCTATTGGCTTTTTATTTTTCCATCAGCAGCCCCAATTCAATGCTGTTAATTCCGGTTGCAAATTCTCGAATTTATATTGTCCTGATTTTATAGCAACTTTTATTGGATATAAAAATTGTTATAATGGTGAATGGTGGTTTTTCCGCACATATTTATTCGCACTATTTGAAGGTTATCTATTTATGGAAATATTCAAAAAAAGAAAAAATCTTTATACAGAATGTATAGTAGTTATTTTATGGCACATTTTAATTGCCTTTATTTTTCCAGTATTTTCTAGCAACGCATCTTTTTCCGTTCTTACACAAGATGTATGGTTTTACAATATTTTTACAATTAATGATTATGCTATACTGTTCTTTATCGGGATTATATTTGCAAAATACAATATTTTTAATTCTTGGCGTTCTCTTTTTGGGCATTTGTTAAATATTGAAAAATTTATTATTTCTTTTGCGGTAATTTGTATTTGTGCCTATACAAGAGTATTTATTGCCCCTACTTCCTTTGATATATTGATTGTACCTGTTTTTTTGCTTGCCACAATTACCATTATTAATCTGTGTTCTCGTTTAGGAAATGTTTTAACTTATATAGGTAAACACAGTACCAACATCTGGCTTACACATTCTTTTTATTGCTACTACTTTTTCCCTTTTGTTAAGCTAGTATATAAATCTAAAAACTTTATCATCGATTATCTGATTCTTTTGGCATTATCTCTTGTCACAAGTATTTTGCTTAATCTTTTCTGGAAATATTTTAAAATCTTTTATCAACATATTCATAATTTATTATCTCCACGGACTGCAGATTAATGCGGTCCTTTTTAATCTCAAAGTAAATTCTCTACATATATTGACATTTCTCCTTACCAAGTATATAATCCTCTTATGTTCACGTTCTTTTAATGGAGGTGAGTACATGAACATTCAAGAAAGTGATATTTTGAACTTAATCATAACAAATACATACACCAATCAGCGAAGGCTTGCCGAAGTATCCGGTCATTCCCTCGGAATCGTCAACCGTTCCATCCGGCAGCTTATCAGCGAAGGCTATCTGGATGAATCCATTCATCCGACAGAAAAAGCCGTTTCCGAAATTCAGGAATCAGCTCCCAAAAGAGCCATCATCCTTGCCGCCGGATTTGGTATGCGGATGGTCCCGATCAACACTGAGACTCCGAAAGGCTTATTAGAAGTTCACGGTGAGCCGTTGATCGAACGTCAGATCAGACAGCTTCATACAGCCGGTATCCATGAGATCTATGTGGTTGTCGGATTCATGAAAGAGCAATATGAATACCTGATCGATGACTATGGCGTGGAATTGATCGTCAATGCGGATTATGCATCAAAGAACAATCTGCATTCTCTGTATCTGGCACGGGAACATCTAGCTAATGCTTATATTATTCCATGCGACATCTGGTGTGACTGCAATCCGTTCCAGAAACACGAACTTTACTCCTGGTACATGGTCAGTGATCTGGTCGATAACGACAGTTCCGTCCGCGTCAACCGGAAGCTGGAATTAACTACAATTTCCCATTCATCCGGTGGTAATTCGATGATTGGAATCAGTTATCTGCTGAAGAAAGATGCCGATATAATCAGGGAACGGCTCATCCGCTTTGATGCTGACCCACGATATTATAATAAGTTTTGGGAAGAAACTTTATATGGAAAAGGGAAAATGATGATTCCAGCAAAGGTCGCCCATGCTTCCGATATCGTTGAGATCAACACTTTCGAACAGCTCCGGGAATTGGACAGTCATTCCAATCATCTGCAGTCCGAGATTCTTGAAATTGCCGCTGCCGCATTACATACAGAATTGGATAATATTTCTAATATCACAGTATTAAAAAAAGGAATGACCAACCGTTCTTTCCTTTTCGACTGTAACGGCACCAAGCACATTATGCGGATTCCGGGCGAAGGGACCGATCAGTTGATCAACCGCCGCGAAGAAGCACAGGTCTATCAGGTCATCAAAGACAAAGGTCTTTGTGACGATATTGAATATATCAATCCAGAAAATGGCTACAAACTTACCCGTTTCCTCAAAAATGCCCGTGTATGTGACCCGGATAATCCGGATGACCTCGCCAAATGCATGAAGAAATTACGGCAGTTCCATGAAATGAAATTAAAAGTCAATCACCGTTTTGATGTCTTTAAACAGATTGAATTTTACGAAAGCTTATGGAACGGACAGCTCTCTGTATATCGCGATTATAAAAAGACAAAAGAACAGGTATTTTCTTTACAGTCTTATATCGAAAAATACAAAGAAGAAGAGATTCTCACACATATCGATGCCGTACCGGATAACTTCTTATTTACAACAGATGCTGACGGAAATGAAGATATCCGTCTGATCGACTGGGAATATGCCGGAATGCAAGATCCGCATCTTGACATTGCCATGTTCTGTATCTATTCCCTATATAATAAGGAACAGGTGGACCGGCTCATTTCCCTTTATTTCCCAGAAGGATGTCCGGACACCACACGTATCAAGATCTACTGTTACATTGCCGCAGCCGGACTTCTCTGGAGTAACTGGTGCGAATACAAGCGTCATCTCGGCGTTGATTTCGGCGAATATTCCTTACGCCAGTATCGTTATGCCAAAGAATATTACCGGATCGTACAGAAGGAGGAAATATAACACTATGCATACTGTAAAAAGAGCAATCATTATGGCTGCCGGATTCGGTTCCCGAATGCAGCCTGTCACACTGACAACCCCGAAGCCGCTCGTAAAGGTCAATGGTGTCCGCATGATCGACACCGTGATAGAGGGGTTACACCATAACGGGATTCAGGAGATCTATGTTGTCGCAGGATATCTGAAGGAACAGTTCTACGAACTGGAAACTCAGTATCCCGGCGTGACGGTCATCGAAAATCCTTACTATGATACCTGCAATAATATCTCCTCCCTGTATATGGCACGCCGGCACCTGGATGATGTGATCATCCTTGACGGTGATCAGATGATATACAACGATGTTGTCCTGCGACCGGAATTCGAACGCTCCGGATACAACTGTGTATGGACAGATTCTGAGACTGATGAATGGCTGCTGACATTAGAAGATGGAATTGTGACTTCCTGCAGCCGTACCGGCGGCGCATCCGGCTGGCAGCTTTACAGCATCTCACGCTGGACAAAGGAAGACGGAGAAAAGCTCCGTTCTCATCTGGAACTAGAATTTGAATCAAAAAAGAATCGGCAGATTTATTGGGATGACGTTGCCCTCTTCTGTCATCCTGAAGATTACCAGCTTGGTATTATGGAAATGAACAAAGGCGACATCATCGAAATTGATGACATCAAAGAGCTTGCAGAGATTGATCCTACATATCATTCTTACGTAAAAGGAGGAAATGCATAATGAACACATCAAAACAATCAGCAAAAAATCAGACAAAACCGCAAAGCCAAAACATCGACTGGATGATCACATTACTGCCATTAGTCCTGATCATCGGACTGTGTATCCTCTTCTTCTGCCTGCCCGAACAGTCGAATGTGGTACTTGGCAAGATACGCTTTTTATTCGGTGATACCTTCGGTGTCTACTATCTGATTATCGGACTTGGAATCTTCCTGATCTCCATCTACATTGCATGTTCCCGCTATGGAACCATTGTACTTGGCGCACCAGATGAAAAGCCGAAATTCTCTTTCTTTGCATGGGGATCTATGATGTTTACCGCCGGTCTTGCCGCCGACATCCTGTTCTACTCCTTTTCTGAGTGGATCTTATATGCTTCTGATCCACATATTGCAGAACTGGGAAGTATCCAGGACTGGGCAAGTGTCTATCCGATCTTCCACTGGAGTCTGATTCCGTGGGGATTCTATCTGGTTCTGGCTGTTGCATTTGGTTTTATGTTACATGTAAGAAAAAGGGACCGTCAGAAATATTCGGAAGCATGCCGTCCTATCCTTGGCAAATATACAGACGGTATCCTCGGACGCCTGATCGACTTGCTGGCAGTCTTTGCACTTCTGGCCGGTACCGCTACTACCTTCAGTCTTGCAACTCCTCTGATGGCGAGTGTCATCGGTGAGCTTTTCCACGTCGAACTGAACCGTACCGTTGTTACGATCATCATCCTGGTACTTACCTGCGTGGTATACACTTATTCCTTGCTGCATGGTTTCAAAGGAATCAGTTTCCTTGCCAAGTCCTGCATTTATCTCTTCTTCGGATTGTTGGCGTATGTGTTCCTGTTCGGAGGCGAGACCAAGTACATCATCGAGACCGGATTCTCTGCCATCGGACGTGTCGTACAGAACTTTTTCCAACTTGCGACTTACACGGATCCGCAACGGACAACCTCGTTCCCGCAAACCTGGACAATCTTCTACTGGGCTTACTGGATGGTATGGTGTGTAGCAACACCGTTCTTCATCGGTAACATTTCCCGCGGCCGTACCGTACGGCAGACAATCTTCGGCGGATATCTCTTTGGCTGTGGATCAACAATCGTAAGCTTTATCATTCTTGGCAACTACTCGCTTGGACAGCAGATTGCCGGTGCTGCAGATTATATTGCAATGTATCAGAAGAACGGAGATCTGTATTCCATCATTATTGCGATCATCCGGACACTTCCATGTGCACCTCTGATCCTTGCGTTACTGTTCATCACAATGGTTGCCTTTTATGCGACATCCTTTGATTCTATCGCATTGATCGGAGCCTGCTATAGTTATCACAAGCTTGGGGAAAATGAGTCTCCTCACAAGTTGATCGAACTGATGTGGTGCGTCCTTCTGATCGCACTTCCGATCGCACTGGTATTCTCCGACAGTTCGATGAGCAACCTTCAGTCAGTAAGTATTATTGCTGCATTTCCGATTGCTGCAGTGATTGTTCTTATCACATTCAGTTTCCTGAAGGATGCAAAAAAATATCTGCTGGAAACCGAGAAATAATACCAGACAAAAAGCAAGACAGTTTCCATCATCTGGAACTGCCTTGCTTTTTTGTTCTTTTATACTTTATTCGAATTTTCCATTATAGCCCGGATACTCTGCATGCCCCGTCACAATTTCCTGCCCGTCTGTCGTAACCTGTATTTTGTTACATCCATATGCATCCAGGAATGTATTGCATACGCTTCCCATGATCATATATTCTCCGGTACTTCCCATGGACTGGAGCTGTTGAAGGTACACCTGATTCAAATCGAGCTTTAATGCCTTTTCTCCCTCGTCTTCGGTCTCTTCAAAAGAATTAACCTGAACGTCCTCTGAAAGCATTCCCTTCTTCTTCAACTGAGCAATCAGATTCTCTGCTGATAATGCATCCACTTGTATCGTTTCCTGATCAAAGCCGTCTGCATTTTCATTTTCTGAGTAAATCGTCACACTGACCGGCTGTTGCGCTTCTTCCATGTTCGTATCCTGCGAAGTCTGCTCATCGGACTTGGTTTCTAACGATTCCTCACCGGCATTATTCTCTTCTGTTTCCGCTTCCTGATCATCCGAAGATTTGGTATCTTCTTTTTTCTCATTCCCGATTTCGGTCTTTACCTTGTCCTTTGCCGTATTATCCTTCGCTTCTTTTCCCTGACAGCCGACCACCAGACATCCGGCTAACAATGCAGTTAATACGATTGTACGCTTCTTCATACTCTCCCTCTCCTTTCGTAACACTCTACAGTGAGTACATTGGTATAATATACTTCTCCATCAGGTTCATTCCGTAATTCTTTGATGTCGCCCATCCTTTTCCATTCGGATTCTCCTTCTGTCCAAGCCATTCCACATATGGTGCGCAGCCCTTTGTAACCCATTTATAACGGTTATCAACACATGTCTGCTTTAACGCTTTCGTCGATGCATATCCCTTCAGATGTTGTACCTGTGCCCGAATACCTTCTGCTACGCTCTTAAAGGATTCTCCTACTATACCTCCGCCGGAAGCTCCAAGTCCCGCAAAGTTGAACTGCTCAATCTTCACATCCCCTCCGAACTGCAGATACCCTGTCTCATTCATAGCCTGTCCGAATACGACCTCTGGTTTTATGCCTTCGATCACTGCTTCGTCATATACAATCCGACAAAATGCTTCTATCGTCGGTGCATTTCCTTTCGTAAGTGCCTGTGTCGGATAATTTTTTCCACTTTTCTGGAACATTTTCACCATCTTATTTACTACTGTTGTCTTATTGGTTCCCATGGCAGAAGTTCCCATAATTGAAGTCACGCCCTCATATCTCAGTGAGCCTTCCGGGGATTCTCCTGAACGCAAATAATACCATTTGCCATCAATCTGCTTATATCCTTTGAGCATGGCTCCTTCTACGCCATCGCTGTTCTTCGTCGGATTAAGATAATACTTTCCACTTGACAGGGTCATCCAGCCGGTGACCATCCAGCCATTCTGGTCAAAATAGTACCAAATGCTGTTTACTGATTTCCAGTTTGATTTCACATAACTTCCATCGGTATTATAATACATCCAGTGTCCGGAATACTGTACCCAGCCAGTCTTTGTAACATTCTCCGGTTCCTGCTTCTTATCTTTTATCCAGACTCCGGACGCATCCACGTAGCTGCCATCAATCCATGTATCCACTGCCATCTTTCCATTCTTATCGAAATAATAGCATTTGTTATTGATCCATTTCCAGCCATCCGCTACTCTTGCGCCATTGCCTTCCATGTAATACCAACTTCCGCTTACCTTCTGCCAGCCTGTTATCATCCAGCCATTCTGGTCAAAATAATACCATTTATTTCCTATGTATTCCCAGTCGGATCTTATATAGGTTCCATCGCCATGACGGTACCACCAGCGGCCCGATGACCGAATCCATTTATCTGGTTCCTGCTTCTTATCTTTCACCCAGGCTCCGGAGGCATCCACATAACTGCCATCGATCCAAGTATTCGCTGCCATCTTTCCATTCTTATCGAAATAATAGCATTTGCTATTGATCCATTTCCAGCCGCTGCTTACCATGGCTCCATTACTTTCCATGTAATACCAGCTTCCTTTTACCTTCTGCCAGCCTGTTACCATCCAGCCGTTCTGATCAAAATAATACCATTTACCTCCTATGTATTCCCATCCGGATCTTGTATAGCTTCCATCTGCGTGACGATACCACCAGCGGCCCGATGACTGGATCCACTTATCTGTCTCTTTCTGCTTGTCTTTTACCCAGGCTCCGGAGGCATCCACATAATACTCTCCGATCCATGTATCGGCTGCCATCTTTCCATTCTTATCGAAATAATAACATTTGCTATTGATCCATCTCCAACCGTTACTTACCATGGCTCCGCTGCTGTCAAAGTAATACCATGTATTACTGATCTTCTGCCAGCCTGTTTTCATGGCTCCGCTTGACTGCAGATAATACATCTTTCCATTCAGTGTCAGAAATCCGGTCTGCATGATCCCGTTCGCATCAAAATGATACCAGAGATTCTTGATTAGTTTCCAGCAGTTCTTCACATAAGAACCGTCATAGTTCTGATACTTCCACTAACTGCCTGATTGTACCCATTTTCCTACATAGCCGCTAGTATCAAGATAGGTAATAATTCCTTTGGCATCAGCTTCTCCTAATTTCTTAAGTTTGGCATCTGAACTCAGATAGTTATTATAATCACTCTGATTGCTCAGATATGCATGTTCTACAATGATTCCCGGGAAGCCGGCTCTTTTACTCTGCTGGATCACATAATAATAATCCTGTACCGAATTATCCGGATATTTACTTGATGTTGAATTCTGAATCTTAGCACCTCTGTTATATAAGCCTAATTTCACCAGTTCATTCTGAATATCCGTTGCAAGAGCCTTGCCCTGCGCTCCTATATCTGCTCTGTAATTACTATTCGGATAATATACTTCTGCACCTTTTGCACTTGCCGTGGCTGAATTCAGATGAATACTTACAAACAGATTTGCTTTCTTTCCGATTGCATACTGAATTCTGTTATACAGGTCCGTACTTACATTTGTCGTATTTCCTACACTGGTATCTGTTTCTCTGGTCATATATACCTGGATTCTTCCATCCTTTTCCAGTGCTGCTTTGCAATATTTTGCGATCTTCAGTGTCAGATCTTTTTCATTTGCTCCGAATCCACTGGTTCCCGGATCGAATCCCCCATGTCCCGGATCCAGCACAACGATTACTTTCCCCGTAGAAGTTGTTCTGGCACCACTTTCCGCATAGACTGCAATTTCAGAATCCGAAGACCGCTGTGCGACTGCCTCTTCTACTACATCAGATATATCTGCATTCTCTGTCACTTCGCCGTCTTTTGTAATTGTCGTAAATGATACATCGGAATCGTTGGTCTCTTCCTGCGTATCGGAATCTTCAACGACCGCATCCGGCTCTGTCTCACAAGACTGGTTCACACCATATTTTCCTTCGATTCCGCATTTAGCAAAATCAAGGCTGTACATCTGTTCGTCCATTTCAAAATCCAGGCTCTCCAGACTGTAGATTCCACTTTCTGATTCGTCTGTATAATTCATCTCGAATACTGCAGTATCCGCATCGATTCTGGCTGCGGATACCGTCATTTCTTCATCCGTCACCGTATTCTTATACGTCAATACTGCATCTGTCAATGTATCTTTCGCCTGATAACCGGCCACAATTATCTGTGTCCCCGGTGTATCAATTCTTGGATTATTAATTACGATATACTCCAATACCGGTTCTGACGTTCCGCGATTCTCTGCTGCTGATACTTTTAATCCACATACCGAGGCAATCATCATTCCTATGCATGCCAAGGCTGCGATCCATATTTTTCCTGTCTTTTTCCGCATCTTTTCTCCTTTTTTTACAAATTGCCATATTTTTTTCATTTTAACATTCTCAGAGTTAAAAGTCAAAAAATCCCGGGACTCAAAACCTCCCCGGGATATTCATTCTATTCTGTTTCGTGTTATTATTTGATCCAGACGCCGCTTCCGTTCATGTAATACCACTTGCCACCGATCAGCCACCAGTCAATTGCCATAGGTCCATGCTGAGTAAGGTAGTACCAATTCCATAGCCGTCCTGGCGTTGTGTGCCTTCTACAGTGATCATTACAGTTCCCGGCTTGGTTACTGTGTATTCATATTGCGGTTCATGTGTGACGTTAATCTGGTCAACAGCATATGAAAAACCTTGAAATGTATTTCCTGCTCCTGCTCCTATCTAAAAAGCCGAACCATTATACTGTACGATGGTTTTTCCATTCAGATAATTAATATCTCCGTTTTGTACCACATATGGATTCACATTCATACCGGAAATGTTCACCGGTTCACTTGGAATCCTGGTTGTCCCGCTGGTCTCTGCTCCCTCCGGCTCTGTGCTTATTTTATACTTTCTACTTTATCCGCAACGTTATCCCATGTAAAATGTTTTTTCACTCTATCATACGCATTTTCAGCTACTGTCTTTCTTTCCTCTTTCATATTCAGCACTTTTTTTAAATGTCGTTTCAGCACTTCTTTGCTTCCGTTTTCCATTACGCATCCAAATTCCGATGCCGGAATCAATTCCCTTGCCCCGCCTCTAGGTGTAACCACCGGGAAGCATTTACATGCCATTGCTTCCAATGTAGATGTCGGAAATCCTTCCGGATATTCTGTCGGAAGGCAAAAGATATCCGTTCCTTTTAATAGTGCAATAATATGCTCAAAATCTATTTTTCCCAAAGCATATATATATTCATTTTGCGCTGCTTCAACTTCTTTCTGAATCTCGCCATCTCCGGCAATAAACAGATATAACTCTGGAAACTCTTTTTTCAGTTCTTTTACAGCCTCGATTAATGTCAATGAGCCTTTTTCTCTTACAAGTCTTCCGGTATAAGTTACGACGACTGCCTGTTCCGGGACTTTGTAATCTGCGCGGTAATCAATATCTGTATTTTGATATAAATCTACAATTCCATCGAAGTCCACAGAATTATACATGATGCCTCTTGCCCGGATTCCAAAATGCTTCAGCCATTTTACACTTTCCCCGGACACGCCGTAAAACTGACGACAAAAACAGGTCTCTACTTTTGTCAGCAGATGTTCATATACCTCGCCAATCTTATCCGCTGCTTTATTACCAGTCAGCATATGGCCAGTTCCGTGATCAATGGTAATGCATGTGGCTCGCTGCTTCTTAGCCATAAACATTCCATATAGTGAATGAAAATAAAATCTGGTTTGTATAATAAATGTATCGTATTTCACATTGAATATTTTCCGATGCATCTTTCTTAGTTTACGATTCGGTTTTAAAACTGGAAATCTTCCATTCATAAAGCACCATGCCGGCATTCTGTATATTCTGATGCCATCCATTTTCTCAAAGTCTGCATAATCTCCCACATTGGATGTCACCACTGTTACTTCATTTCCCCGTTCGATTAACTTTTTCGCCAGATTATAGGTATACCGCTCTACTCCGCCTGTATGTGGCAGAAATTGAGCCGCAAAAATGCAATATCTTTTTTTCATTTCATTTCTGTATGATAATTTAAGGAGTAAACTATCACACGTTCCTTTCTTTTTGTATTGTTCCTGTTCTTTCTAGTATATACTATAAACAGAAAATCTGCCACTGGCAACTTTTCCTGCATACTTTGGTATCTACAGAATCTGCCACCGGCAGCTTCTTCCGAATGTATGGCAATAGTCAAAAAATTCCCCGCACATTTCTCTATGCTGGGAATTTCTGTTATTCATATTTCGTTTTATTTAATCCATACTCCACTTTCGTTGAAGCGATACCATTTACCACCGATCTTCTGTCTTCCTGTCAGCATTGCTCCGCTTCCGTTCATGTAGTACCACTTACCGCCGATCTTCTGCCAGCCCGTCTGCATCGCTCCGCTTCCGTTCATGTAATACCATTTACCACTGATCTTCTGCCAGCCTGTCTGCATCGCTCCGCTTCCATTCATGTAATACCACTTACCACCGATTTTCTGCCAACCGGTTAACATTGCTCCGCTTCCGTTCATATAGTACCATTTGCCACCGATCTTATTCCAACCTGTCAGCATTGCTCCGCTTCCGTTCATGTAGTACCACTTGCCGTTGATTTTCTGCCAGCCCGTCTGCATTGCTCCGCTTGTATTCATGTAATACCACTTGCCATTAATCTTCTGCCAGCCCGTCTGCATCGCTCCGCTTGTGTTCATGTAATACCATTTTCCATTGATCTTCTGCCAACCCGTCTGCATTATACCTTCTTTATCAAAATGATACCATTTTCCGGAAACCTTCGCCCAGTTATTGTCTACTCTCTTTCCATCATTTCCAAACCAGCTCCATGTGCCATTATCCCACTCAGCCCACATATTCGTCTGCTTAATTCCATCTCCATCAAAGTAGTACCATCCAAAGTCATCACCATAAGCGATTGGATAAGCACCATCTGTATAGCCAAAGTAGTACGCATAATCAAAGTAATACCAGTTGTCGTCTTCATCCTGCTGCCAGTCCGTTGCCAGATAACCATTTTCATCAAAAGCAAATAAGAATTCACATCCATCGGAAGGAAGTGTCACGGCAGCTATACAGTTTTTGTAATCTTTGTACTCTTCCCCTTTTAATGAGTAATAAGCAATACCGTCTTTTCTTTCCATATTAAACTCATCCGTATTCTCCAGATGTTTAGCGACGTGCTCTGCAGTGGCTACTTCACTTCCTACACCATTCTCCTGCTGCACTACTGCTTCTCCATTTTCTCCCGCATACGTGGCTACCGGCGCCTGTACCACTAATGTTCCAGCCATGATTCCGATTGCCGCAAGTTTTAACCATCTCTTTTTCATTGCAATTCCTCCTCATATTTGAAATATTTTGACTATATCCAGAATATCATATTTTTTTCTGACATTCAACAAAAGTCCGCCTTTTTTACTTATAATCTTTCGGACAATTCGGAAGTCCCGTATGATCCCATGCCATGCCAAACATACTGCTATATGTACTTTCAGACATCAGGAATGGTAATCCGATCATTTCCAGTGTGGAGATTCCCAACTGCGGATCTGTGATATACCACTGTCCGTTCACTCTTACCTCATTCCACTGGTGGGATGGATTGGAGGCTTTGCTGTTCGCATGTACATAATAGCAGCCGATGCCGATTCCGTCACAGAGTGCTTTTAACCCACGGGCATATCCCGAACACTGTGCTTCATGATATACTAGCGCACCCCATGCCGTATTCGCCCGGTTCTTACTCCAGTCTGCGGCATATGTACAATGACTCTCCAGATGCAGCATCGCCGTACGTACCTTCTGATAATCATTCATTGCACTGAAATTATAAGAACGGATGAATTTCTGTACCGCATCTGCTACCTGATCTAATTCTTTTTGTGTCAGAGACGGTCCATATACCGATCCCACATTATAGTTTCCTGCCGGATAAGATCTTCTGGTCTTTGTCCACACTCCGGAACCGTTGACATAATAGCTTCCGATCCAGGTATTGAACGCCATAGCACCCGAACTGTACATATAGTACCATTTACCGCCAATCTGATTCCAACCTGTCAGCATCGCTCCGCTTCCGTTCAGGTAATACCATTTACCGCTGATCTTCTGCCAGCCTGTTACTACTGATCTTCTGCCAGCCTGTCAGCATCGCGCCGCTTCCATTCATGTAATACCACATATTGCCGACCTTCTGCCAGCCTGTTGTCATGGCTCCGCTTTCTTTCAGATAATACCATTTATTGCCAATCTTCTGCCAGCCCGTTGCCATGACCCCATCCGCCTTAAAATAGTACCAGACATTTTTTATTTTCTTCCATTCCTTCTCTATTCTTCTTCCCTGATACTCCGTATTTTCTCCATCTAGATAGTACCAGGTATTACCGGATTGTTTCCAGCCGGTCTGGATCTTGCCTTCTGAATCAAAATAATAGGTATTGCCTGTTTCTTCATCTGTGTACCATCCATAATGTTTCACCGGATTCTCTGATTCTTCCGATGTTGTCTCATTCTGGGTTGTAAGATCCGGCGTTCCCGCTGTGTACACCTCTGTCTCCTGTTCATTTGCATATCCGTCTCCTGTCAACGTGTCCGCAAATGTAACCGTCGCAACTGTCATTGACAGTGCCAGCGATACCATCAAGCATTTTTTCACATAGTTCTTTTTCATATGTTATTCTTTCCCTTAAATATTAAGTAAAAATTCTTTTGTATCTTTATACTCTTTTATGTATTATCATACCATATTTTGTCAAAAAAATCCCAGCACAATACATGTGCTGAGATTTTTTTTGCGATTCTTATTTTAATATACGACTACCGTTGTTCCTCTCGGAATGTTATTGTAGATCCATTTTGCATTGTCGATCTGTAAACGTACACAGCCATGTGACAGATGCATTCCAAGACGTCCGTCCATCAGTGTACCGTTCTTATTGTACAGTACGCTATGGAATAAGTAATTGCCATAGAACTGTGTATACCAGTAACATCTTGCTGAACCGGAATCAAAGTAGTATCCCTTGCCGCCGACGCGGAATGTTCCAGCTACTGTAGGCGAAGAAGAGGCTCCTGGTGAGCAGCTCCAGCTCTTGATCTGATTCCAGAATCCTGTTTTTCCAGTAAAGATACCTACCTGACATGTTGCACGGTTCACAAGGATCAAATATCCGGTGCTGCTTGAGTAAGCCTGCGCTTTCAATGCCATCTGTGAGTTAGCGGTTGGTTTCATTGCTCCGCTTGCACTTAATGTATACCCGTCAATCTTTGTATTCGCAGCCATGACTCCTTCGATTCCGCCATGAGAATCTTTGTTCTTATAGAAGTAATACCAGTAACCATTAATCTTCTGCCAGCCTGTTACCATGGCTCCATTACTCTTCAGATAATACCATTTGCCACCGAGTTTTGCCCAGCCCGTTGCCATTGCTCCACTGCTCTTTAAGTAATACCATTTTCCATTAATCTTCTGCCAGCCTGTTACCATGGCTCCGTTACTCTTCAGATAATACCATTTGCCGCTGACTTTTACCCAGCCTGTCACCATAGACCCATTGCTGTTCAGATAATACCAGCTTCCGTCAACTTTCTGCCAGCCTGTTGCCATTGCTCCACTGCTCTTTAAGTAATACCATTTTCCATTAATCTTCTGCCAGCCTGTTGCCATTGCTCCGCTATTATCCAGATAATACCAGACATTCTTTACTTTGATCCATCCTTTTGCCATAGAACCGTTGCTGTTCAGATAATACCAAGTATCGTCAACTTTCTGCCAGCCTGTCATCATTGCTCCGTTATTATCGAAGTAATACCAGATATTCTTCACTTTCTTCCAGTCATTCTGTACCATAAGGCATGGATATTCTTCATTCTCTCCATCCAGATAGTACCAGACAGAGCCAAGCTTTTTCCATCCTGTCTGCAGAACGCCGCCTATCGAATCTGCATAATACCAGCCTTCTGCATGAGAAACCCAGCCTTTCTGTAATCTTCCCTCTGTGTTAAAGCTATAATACTTTCCGTCAATTTCTTTGACCACATCTGTTACCATAGCTCCCGGATACTCTTCATCTTCTCCATCAAGATAGTATTTTATACCGTCTCTTGTCTGCCAGCCTGTCTTGATTTTACCTTCCAGATCATAATAATAAGTCTTTCCAGTCTCTTCATCTGTATACCAACCATAATGTTTTACCGGATTTTCCGGTTCGGATTCTCCCGGAGTTGTGGTTCCCGGTTCTGTTGTCCCTGGCTCCGTGATTCCCGGTTCCGTCGTTCCTGGTTCCGTCGTTCCCGGAGTTGTAGTTCCTGGTTCTGTTGTCCCCGGAGTTGTGGCTCCCGGTTCTATTGTTCCATTCTCTCCTGAACCCTGCTCATTCGTGTACGTATCCTTTGCTGTATCAGCAAACGCAACTGTCGAGAACGTCATAGAAAATGCCAGTGTCAAGGCCAGACATTTTTTTACATAATTCTTTTTCATATGCGCACTCCTTCCTTTCTATATATTATACAGAGAACCTGCCACTGACAGTCTCTCCTGCATACTTTGGTACGCAAGAAATTATACTGTCGGCTTTTTCTCGTGCATATTCAAGTGTTAAAAGTATCTTCTCACCATTGTCAGATGATTTTTAGAATCCCAGCTTTCATAATACTGAACACTCTGAATAATGGTTCCATATTTGCTGTTCAGTGCATGCATCAGCATTCCTTTTCCAAGATATAATGCCACGTGATCATAAGAGTAACCGTTCGAATATACCAGTACATCTCCTGGCTTCCACTCTTTCATCTTATTGATATTTACAGGGGTTCCTCCCGTTGCCTGCTGTTGTGAAGTTCTCGGAATCGTTACCCCGCTTAAATAGCGCACTGCCCATTGTGTAAATCCGCTGCAATCCCATCCAAGTGTTGAACTGCCTCCATATACGTATGGTATTGTAGTATATTTCTTTATTTCTTCAATCTTTTTATCTATCTCTGACAGATCATACGCTTTTCCATCTTCTTTGATGGTCCAGCCATCGATTTCTACATTTACTGCTTTGCTTCCATATGATGCCCCGGCATTGTTGTTTTCATCGTTTTGCAGATAAAAATAATATCTACTGTTATTGATCTCTTTCCAACCGGTTACCATGGCTCCACTGGTTTCAAAATAGTAATCATACTTTCCGATATGACTCCAGCCTGTTATCATAACTCCGCTGCTATTTAGATAATACCATGTATCTCCAAACTGCAGCCAGCCGGTTGTCATCGCTCCGCTCTCTTTCAAATAGTACCACCTATTATTGATTTTCTGCCAGCCGGTCTGCATTGCTCCGCCTCTGTTCATATAATACCAGATATTTCTGATCTTCTGCCAGCCCGTCTGCATCGCTCCGCTTCCGTTCATGTAGTACCATTTTCCATTCACTTTCTGCCAGTCTGTCTGCATGATTCCTTCCTCATTCAGATAGTACCAGATCTTTCCAAGCTTTAGCCAGCCGGTTACTCTTGCACCGCTTTCTTTCATATAATACCAATTGCCATCCAGTTTCTGCCAGCCGGTCTGCATATAACCGCTGTTGTTAAAATAGTATGTTGCATGATTGATTTCATGCCACTCATTCTGTGCCATCAGTCCTTTATATTCTGCATTCGCACCATCCAGATAATACCAAGTCTTTCCAAGCTTTAGCCAGCCGGTCTGCATTGCTCCGCTGCTTTTAAAGTAATACCAGCCTTCTGCTCTCTTATGCCAGCCTGTTACCATATAGCCAGAGGCATTGAATCCGTAATTCACACCATTGATCTCAACGATCTCATCTTTCGGCCATGTACCATCTTCATATGCGTACCACCAGCCTTTGTTATTTTTGATCCATTTTCCTTTTTTTGCCACTGCTTTTGACTGTATCTGTGTCTGTTCTGCAGGTTTGTCACTTTGCAGTGTCTCATTCTCATCTGTTGTATTCTCTGTATTCTGATCTTCTTCTGATCTTACGTCGTCTGTTGTATTTCCGGATATGTCGTTCTTTTCTTCTGTATTTTGATCTTCGTTCTCTATACTTTCTGTCTGCTGATTATCTTCCGCCACAGTGGAAACAGCACTTGCATTCGCTGTAACAGCCGGAACCGCTGCATAACCTATTACATTCGGCTGTAAAAGGATCATGCTCGCAGCGATTAGACATCTGTATGCGTTTTTCTTCATCCTTTTTCTTTCCTACTTTCTATTCTTAATTGTACATCTTATGTATTATACCACAGTTTTCCAATATACTAAAGAACGGTTTGGAAAATTCGACATTTCTGACATTTTCCAAACCGTTTCCTTTCCTGATATTATAATATTTTTTTCATATCTGGTATTTTTCTTAAGACTGCAGTAACAATTAATGTCACGCATAATGTTCCTATAATCAGTCCGCCAAAGTTCAATACGATATTTCCTTCATAAGGATTGAATTCCCAGTATCTCAGCACAAGCCGTACAAGGATCATATGTAATATATAGATACCAAATGAGCACTGATCAATAAAATTAATGCATTTCCAGTGTTTGTTCTCCATCTGGATCTTTACATTTTTCATAAGATAGAAAATACCGGCTGCCTAACAAACTACAAGAATCGATGAGTAACCCCACAACAATTCCAATTGTTCCACATTATACTGTCCTTTGCATACCGTCGCTGCGATAATCCCTGCAGTTCCGACAACAATAAGCAGCACTCCTGTCACCATCACAAAGCATGGAACCGCCCACATCATAAAGTTTACGATTACATTGCTTCCGGTTATCTGCTCCGGCGTTATTACATTTTGAAATAATATTTCTGCCGAAGCAAACATATGTAAGATAATGATCGCAACACATGCCAGCACCCGCAGAAATGAATAGCCGGGAATTCTTTTCAGATGATTCATTCTGTTAATTCCTTTCTACCCAGCTTAGTATACCAGTCCGTCGCCTACACAACTGTCATCTGATCCGGAACTTCCTGAAGATGGCTGTTGTTGTTGCTGTTACTCTCCATTCGTACAACTCTCGTGCTTTTCATCCTCTATTTTTTCTTTTATTAATGTTTATGCCCATATACACTTTATGAATTATATTTTCCATTTTAATTATATATTTTGCCAATATAAGCAAAAATTGGGATCTGTTTTTTCCTTTCCAAATGCGATTTCCATCACATTTTCTTATTTTCTAAACACAATCACTCTCTGTCCCACATAATTAAACACCACGAACGCTCCCATTCCAACTAGCATAGACAGATTATCCTGTACACTTTTACTCTGTCCGTGAAGAAACCATGACACAAGCGGCTTGGCAAGCCCGTACGCAACCAGATAACAGACCGTAATATTTAACGCAAACTTAACCAGTTGCTTCCATGACTTTTCTTTATTCTGAAATGTAAAATACTTATTCAAAAAATAACTCACAATACTCCCCACAACATAATTGGATGCCGAGGATATCCAATAGCTCAGATGTAACACATTATATGCTGCAAACATTACAGCTGTTCCGACCAGTGTATTCACAATTCCAACCAATACAAATTTCCAAAATGTTATATCCAGTATATTTTTTATTTTATCTTTCATTATTGCTTCTTTCTCCTTGTTCATTTATAAAATAGGCATTGCATTGCAATACTAAAACGGCCTGTGTGAAAACACAGGCCGTCCAATATTCTCTTATTCTCCTAATCCATCTTCGATTGCACTGACCATGGCATCCATAGCCTCTTTTTCATCTTCCCCGTCGCAGATAAGTTCGATCTCATCTCCCGATTTCACACATGCTCCGAGAACACTTAAAACGCTCTTTGCATTTGCTGCAACATCGTCATCATACATAAACTCTACTTTGCATTTGTATCTACTTGCTATGTTACAGAACATTCCTGCCGGTCTGAGATGTAACCCTGTTGGATTTGTTATTGTAACTTTCTGTCTGATCATAATGTACTCTCCTCGCTTCTAATTGTTATTCCGTCCATCTTCAAGCCTCTGTACTTGTTTTATGATTATTCTCTTTTGTTTACCTGATTGTATCTGTCTTTTTCTCATCTTCTTTCGTCTGACCTTCACTGCTACTATTTTCATTTTGTGTCTTATCATTCTGTTTTGTTTTTTCCAGAATAATTTCTACATTCACATTATTCACCAGTGAACATCCGTCCGGAAGTTCAACAGATACCGGAACCGTATAAGTTCCTGCATTGGTATACTTCTTCAGATCAATACTCACTTTCTTTGCCGGTGAGAACAAATTCAGTGCATCCCCAGGTCCTTTTATCTGTATCTCAAGATCAACCGTTGAACCATAACTAATGCTCAGTCCTTCTGCTATATTGTTTACAACAATAGAATTTGTAGATACTTCAAATGTTTTCGCTCCCGGCTGCTGTACCGGAATTGATACAACCACCTTATTCGCATTCTGTTCTGTCAAAGACACACCACTTGGAATATAAGACGAAATATCAATTGTTTTGTCCGTCTTCTGTGTCAGATTATCCAGCTGTAACGCACTTGCCGGAATACTGATTTTGGAAACTCCTGCTAATGTCGTTTTATCTCCTGTAATCTCAACTTCCTGCGGCTCTACCGTTATTTTTCCAAGTTTATACCCCTCTGCCGCTGATACATCTGACGTATCAACTTCTATCGGAACACTTTTAACCTGAAGAAGTTCTACTTCTACACTAACTCCTTCTTTTCCAAGATTGTTTGCCAGAAGTGTCTGGTCAATCACATTATTATTCGCATCATACAGAACCAGTTTTGCTTCCACCGTCTCATCTTCCGAAAGTCCTGATACATCTGCTTCGGCGGTAACTTTGGCTATACTGTTGATAATTCGTTTTGGTCCTCTAAGCGTTACCTTTTCCGGAACCGCTTTCAGTGCTCCTACTTCATAACCACCTCTTACAGTACCTGTTGTTGTCGGAGTAATCGGGAAATTATTTTTTGCTTCCTCATCAATCTGGATCTGCAGATTTCTTGGATTTGCCGTCGCTTTCTCATATTTTCCGGCATAACCTTTGATTGTTATTTCGATTGGTACCTGTGTACGAAGTGTCAGTTCTTTCATATCGGCAGTTGCCTGAATATCTTCTGCCTTAATTTTATCTAATACGGATCTCTGCGCCGTAACAGTTACATTCACTTCCTGTGTATTATCAACAATCTGATACGTATTATTATTATCTGTAATTACTTCTTCATGAGTTACCTGAACCGGTATATTTGAGAAAGTCTTATCGTCTACCGGGTCATCTATATTTACCACGATCAGCCACAGAAATACTGCAATCAGGAAAGCCAGTATTTTCAGCGTAAGATTCTTAGTTATTCTTTTTTGCATGCTCACGCCATCCTTTCCACATTGCCCGTATTCTGTTAGTTTCACTGCTTCTGTGCTGGATTTCTTTCAGTTTTATCCTAAGCTGCGCTTCATTAATATTTCTCGCCAGTTTGCCTCCTTGTGCCACAGATACAGCTCCCGTTTCTTCCGAAACAGCAATGATCAGAGCATCACTGACTTCACTCATTCCAACTGCGGCACGATGCCTTGTTCCCAGATCTTTGCTGATACGCATATTGTCGGAAAGTGGAAGGTAGCATGTTGCCGACACAATCCTGTCACCACGGATAATAATTGCTCCGTCATGAAGAGGGGTATTGTGTTCAAATATATTCTCCAACACCTGACTGGATACCAGACAATCCATCTGAATCCCTGTACTTTCATATTCTGTCAGTCGAATTGCCTGTTCTACTACGATCAACGCTCCTGTCTTTACTTTTCCCATTGCAAAGCAGGCTCTGATAATATTCTCTCTGGTTTCCTCACTGAAACGTATCTCTCGATTCTGCTCAAAAGGCACAACCGACGTCAGGAATTGCTTTTCTCCCAGTTTTTCCAGCGCTCTTCGAAGTTCCGGCTGGAATACAACAATCGCAGCGGTTGCCATAACCGTCAGCGAATTTCTCGCAATAAAAAGGATGGTATGCATTTTAAATATAGCTGCAAGAAGAATAAATCCGGCAAGAACGATAATTCCCCGAAGTAACATCCATGCTTTCGTATTCTTAATCCATACAATAATCTGATAAATCAGAAATGTAAGAATCAAAACCTCTATCACATCTGTAACATGTACCTTTGGAATATACAGACCTATTCCGTATTTCTCTATAAAATCTGCCACTGCCTGTTCCATTCTTCTCACCTCCTCTTTATCTGAAATATTTCAACTATATTCTATATCTATCTTTTTCTTTTATTTGCAGTTTTCTTTCCACTTGCATGAAATTCATTTTCAAGGCTTTGTGTCAAAAGTAACTTATCTACATCTTTCATATCATGTTTCTTCGGCATCGGTCCTCTCTTCGGTGAATGTCTTTTGGCCTGACTGGCTCTTATCTGTGCAGGACTTCTGTACTCCGAATTATTATATGGTGTTTTTCTCGATGTTTCTTTTCTTAATTTGTGATTTGCAGACGGCTCCACGCTGATTGCCTTAGTCTCTTCCGTAACATCCTGTGAAAGACGTTTTACTGCTTCTGCATCAATAATCTCTGTTTCCTGTCTTTCATTGATCTTTTTCACCGTCTTCTCCGGAGTTGTTACTGCCACCTTTGGTATTGCTTTTACATAATAATAATATTCATCATCTTCAAACTGTAACCGTTCACTTCTTGCATAATCAACAGAGAAAAGGAACAGTTCTAATATCATTCCAACAATTACCGCAAGAATATTTCCGAAGATCAGAGATCCATATGATATCTCCACTCCAAGTGCAATGCTTCCCATTGCCGTTACCACTACATCAGCAATTGCTCCTGCTATAATCCCAATTTTCCATGCGTGATCCAATTCACGTCTGCGGATTGTATAAACCACAAAAAATCCTATAATAAACGCTACAATGTAAATCCACATTTCCTTATTCTGGAATACTTTCTGTACATAAGTTGTAATCTCAGAAAGCATCGCTTTACTTCCTGATGCTTTTGATGCCGAACTTGTCTTTTTAAGATATTCCACCATATAAAACACAACTGTTCCGCAACTCATCGGCACCAGACTTACCGGTGTATATATCAGTGCACACGCAACAGGTACCAGAAATGGTATTTTCAGAACAAATGCAATCGGTGTAAGAAGTACAACAAACGCCATCTTTGGTGCCAGTCTGATATAGAAAATATACATGATCAGGAAAATCATTGCCGATACAGCAAATATTCCTATCGACGCTGCCAGCGTATGTGCAAGAACTAATACCGCTGCTATCACAACAATCACCATCGGAGGCAGAAATGTAGCAACTACAGCCAGTGCCAGAGAAATTACCGGTGATGATAACGACTTCATGAATCCAGTATTCTGATTGATCATCGAAAATGTGATCATTGCAAGTATGAACTGAAAAGCCTTGTCAAATAATTTAGAATGTTTTCCATAGAGTTCTTCTATTCTTCCCCGTATTACATATATATTATCCATCTATCTTTTCTCCTTTTCATACATCTTCAGCAATTGGATCAGATTATGATTATATCTTTTTACCCTTTTTCTTGCTTTTTTATGTTTTTCATTATATATATGACTGGCAATTCCGCAATACACAATCACAACACCCACATAACCTGCCAAAATGATTAAAAATAAAAATATGATCAATCCATTTGACAGATTACCCATAATATTCTCCACGCCGGCAAGCAACAACACGCCTACCAGACATACATATCCAACCGATACACTTAAGAATGCATAGATAACATGCAGACTTGCATAGTCTTTTCTATAATAAGAGCTGATCTTAAAATCTTCTTTTCCATGTGTCTCTTCATAGAGAGCAAGTTTTGTCATTAATTTTACTTTTCTCTCATCTAACATATATCCACCTCAACATGATATTAATTCCATTAAAACATCATTTTAAGTATAACAAATCTCAGTACCCTTGTCCAATACTTATGGTTAAAAAGTAAACATTCTCTACACCTTTCTGTTTCAATACATTTGACACTGCATCAATTGTATTTCCCGTTGTATAAATGTCATCAACCAGCAACACTCTCTTTACTGCCTGAAATGTATGTTTCACTGCAAATGCGTGCTTCAGATTCTTTTTTCTTTCCTGGTGACCTAGTTTTTTCTGCGGACTGGTCTTTCTGGTTCTTATCAGACTTTTACTGTCCACCTGGATTTCCAGGATTTTTCCTATTTCTTCTGCAAGTATCTGTGCCTGATTATATCCTCTTTTTCTCTTTCTTGAAGGATGCAACGGTACCGGCATAATAATATCCGGCCTCCATCTTTCTATTTCTTTTTGGAATTCTTTTACAAGTTCCTGACTATATAATATTCCGTATCTTCTTTGGTTATGGTACTTAAATTGATAAACAGACTGATTTACGGGGTTTTTGTGGTTCCACAAACTCAATCCCCGTTCATAATAATGATGTGTATGCATGCAGTCATAACAGTATTCCTGCTCTACACTACGGATCTGTTTTCCACATTGCATACACCTTGGTTCTCTGACTTTCAGTAATTCCAGCTTCTTTCTGCATTCTTTGCAGATGCCGTCTCTGCATACTTTTTGGCAGAATGGACAAACTTCCGGCCAGAGCAAAGATATGATTGATTCTTTAATCTTATTGATTTTTTTATGATTCATTTAATTCCCGGATTCGCTCTGCAAGACTCGTATTACGGTTCTGTTGATTCGTATTATATATCATTTCCTGAAATACACTTTCACTTCCAATCACTGTAACACACTTTCTTGCTCTTGTAACAGCCGTATAAAGCAGATTTCTGTAATATAGCTGTCTTGGTCCCTGTAACAAAGGGATAATAACCGCCGGATATTCGCTTCCCTGGGCTTTATGAATCGTTATAGCATAAGCCAGTTCCAATTCATCCAGCAGATTATACGGATACTTTACCAGCTTCTTTTCATCATACTCAACAGTAACCGTTTCCTCATATGTATTAATTTTACGTATGATTCCCATATCGCCGTTAAAGACACCGATTCCCTTATCGATCGTCATTCCATAGCGGGTAGAAATTTCCCATTCAAGCTGATAATTATTCTTAATCTGCATCACCTTGTCCCCCTCACGAAACAGGTGATCTCCGTATTCTTTTTCCTGTTTTCCAGGTTTCGGCGGATTCAGATATTCCTGTAATATCTTATTGATTCTCTCTACCCCCAACAGTCCTTTTCGCATCGGTGTCAGAACCTGAATATCCGCTTCTTTCGCATTCACAAACTTTGGAAGTTTCTTCTGGATCAATGTAATAATATTGCTGATGATCATATTCGTATCGTCACGTTTTAAGAAGAAGAAATCCATACTTTTATTGTCCAGAACAACCGGTTCTCCCCGGTTGATCTTATGCGCATTCACAATAATATCACTTTCTCCGGCCTGTCTGAATATCTTCGTCAGTTTTACAACCGAAAAGCACTCCGAAGAAATGATATCTTTCAGTACACTTCCCGGTCCTACACTTGGAAGCTGGTTCACATCCCCCACCAGGATCACACGTGTTCCGGGTACGATAGCATTCAGAAGTGCATACATAAGCGGCAGATCTACCATCGACATCTCATCAATAATAACTACATCTGCTTCCAGTGGATTTTCTGCATTCCGCTGGAAGCCCCCGATTGTCTCATCATCCGGATTTCCTGACACTTCCAGAAGACGGTGTATCGTCTGTGCTTCACAGCCGGTTGCCTCAGTCATTCTTTTTGCTGCCCTTCCTGTCGGTGCGGCCAGGTAAATATCCAGTCCTTCACTTTCAAAAAAATGTATCATAGCATTGATCGTAGTCGTCTTACCGGTACCAGGTCCCCCTGTCAGGATCATCAGACCATGCCTTACTGCTTCCATTACAGCAGTCTTTTGCATATCATCCAGATACAACTCTGTATTTTTTTCGATTTTATTAATCCGGCGTATTAAGTTAGCATCTGCAATTTCAAAATCAAGATTAAGATCATGCAGCATTTTTGCTGTATTTAATTCCATATAATAGTAATGAGACGTATATATCCTCATTCCCTGCTCCGACGGCTTCATAACGATCTTTTTTTCCATCGCAAGATCCATCAGGTACTGTTCCATATCCTGAATCTGAACACCAAGCAATTCACTGGTCTCTCTTAACAGTGCTTCCTGATACAAATAAATATGTCCATCATTCACGCTCTGCTGCAATGTATAAAAAATCCCACTTCGTATACGAAAATCCGAATCTGTGTGGATTCCAATCTTTGCCGCAATCTCATCAGCAGTCTTAAATCCAACCCCCGGAACATGATCCGCCAGCTGATACGGATTCTCCTCAATCGTGCGGTAAACGTTACGGCCATAATGCTGATAGATTTTCGCCGCAAGCGTTGTTGAAATTCCAAACTTCTGCAGATAGATCATCGCCTGACGCATATCTTTCTTTTCTTCCACCTGAGAAGCAATCTCTCTTGCTTTCCGTTCGCTGATTCCCTTGATTTCCGCCAGTCTCTCCGGCTCTTCTTCTATGATCCGAAAAGTATTTTCTTTAAATTTCTTGACAATTTTTCCCGCCAGCGCGGCTCCGATTCCTTTTATCGCTCCGGATCCTAAATATCTTTCAATTGATATCAGATCCTCCGGTTCACATACTTCCGATTCTTCCACAGCGAATTGAAGGCCATACATCTTATGTGTTGTATAGCCTCCTGTCAATCTTAATAATTCTCCTTCTTCTATAAAATGAAAATTTCCGACACAGGTAACCTCTCCATCCGAATTATTCAGATGGAATACTGTATATCCGTTATCTTCATTTCTGTAAACGATATGTTCTACGTATCCTTTAATCTCTTCCATTCGATTTCATTCACCCTGGTTTTCTAGATATCTTTTCTTTCGCCCATAAATTCTACATATTCTCCAGTACCGATTGCTACAACTTTCATTGGATCATCCGCTGTCATAGTATTAATACCTGTCTTTTCCTCGATCAGCTCTTCCATACCACGCAGCATGGATCCGCCTCCCGTCAGCATAATTCCTCTGTCAAGAATATCCGCGGAAAGCTCCGGTGGAGTTCTCTCTAACACACTGATTACGGCTTCTACAATCTGTCCGGTAGTCTCTCGAAGTGCTTCTTCTGTCTCTGTTGATGTTACCGTAACAGTCTTCGGCAGTCCTGTTACAAGATTTCTTCCTCTGACTTCCAAAGTCTCATCTTCAATCAACGGATAAGTTGTACCGATTTTAATCTTAATATCCTCTGCGGTTCTTTCACCGATCAGAAGATTATGCTTCTTTCTCATATAACGCACAATTGCCTCATCGAAATCATCACCTGCGATCTTAAGTGATGTATTTACAACAGTTCCTCCAAGAGAAATTACCGCAATATCTGATGTTCCTCCCCCGATATCAACAATCATATTACCGCAAGGTTTTGAAATATCGATTCCTGCACCGATAGCTGCTGCAACCGGCTCTTCAATCAGATGAACTTCTCTTGCACCAGCTGCATAAGTAGCCTCCTCAACTGCCTTACGTTCCACTTCTGTTACACCACTTGGGACACAGATACTGATTCTAGGCTTTTTGAAGGTTCTCTTACCTAATGCCTTCTGCACGAAATATTTAATCATTTTTTCAGTTACTGTATAATCTGAAATAACACCCTGTCTTAATGGTCTTACCGCTACAATATTTCCCGGAGTTCTTCCAAGCATCATTCTTGCTTCCTCTCCGATCGCTTTTATCGCATTTGTATCTCTGTCATAAGCTACGACAGAAGGCTCCTTTAATATAACACCTTTTCCTTTTACATATACTAATACACTGGCTGTTCCCAAATCAATTCCAAGATCTACTGACATTCCCAATTCTCCCTTCATCAAGCTGTCTATATCATTATCTTTTGTAAGATATGATCATACGCATGCTATTTTTGAGCATGTTCCCATTATAATCAAAATTATTTAAAATAAAAAGACCCATTTTGCTTAAATCTTTGTGAAGCTTTTTACATAAATATTACAATATGACGAATCTGCCCGAAGAGATGAACAAAATGTCATATTTCTACCTTCCTAACATCGGTTTTATATACTTTCCTGTATAAGACACAGGACTTTCTGCTACCTCTTCTGGTGTCCCGCTTGCGATCACGGTTCCACCTTTGTCACCGCCTTCCGGTCCGATATCAATAATATAATCTGCAGTTTTTATAACATCCAGATTATGCTCTATCACAATAACCGTATTACCATCAGCTGTCAGTCTGTGCAGAATCTCTGTCAGCTTATGCACATCAGCAAAATGCAGTCCTGTCGTCGGCTCATCCAGAATATAGATTGTCTTTCCTGTACTTCTCTTACTCAGTTCCGTTGCCAGCTTGATACGCTGTGCTTCTCCTCCGGACAGCGTCGTAGACGGCTGTCCCAGACGGATATAAGAAAGTCCGACATCATATAAAGTCTCCATCTTTCTGCGGATGCTTGGTACATTTTCGAAGAAATGCATAGCTTCTTCTACTGTCATATCCAGCACATCATAAATGCTTTTGCCTTTATATTTTACTTCCAGAGTCTCTCTGTTATAACGTTTTCCCTTACATACTTCACATGGAACGTAGACATCTGGCAAGAAATGCATCTCGATCTTGATGATTCCGTCTCCGCTGCAGGCTTCGCAGCGTCCTCCTTTGACATTAAAGCTGAATCTTCCTTTTTTATAGCCTCTTGCCTTCGCATCCGGTGTTGCTGCGAACAGATCTCTTATGAGGTCGAATACTCCCGTATAGGTTGCCGGGTTAGATCTAGGCGTACGTCCGATCGGAGACTGGTCGATATTGATAACTTTATCTAATTGATCCAGTCCTTCGATGCCTTTATGTTTGCCCGGAATGGTTCTTGCACGATTCAGGTCTCTTGCCAGACGCTTATAAAGGATCTGATTCACCAGCGAACTTTTTCCCGATCCGGACACACCCGTTACACAGGTCATTACGCCAAGCGGGAAGCTGACATCAATGTTCTTCAGGTTATTTTCCTGTGCTCCGAGTACTTTCAACCATCCGGTTGGTTCTCTTCTTGTCTCCGGAACCGGAATCTTGATTCTTCCGCTCAGATAGGCTCCGGTTACAGATTTTTCATTCTGCATGATTTCTTCTGCATTTCCCGTTGCAACCACTTCGCCGCCGTGCTCTCCCGCGCCCGGACCGATATCCACAATAAAATCCGCTTCTCTCATCGTATCCTCATCATGCTCGACTACGATTACGGAATTACCAAGGTCACGCAAATGTTTCAATGTGCCAAGTAATTTATCATTGTCTCTCTGATGCAGACCGATACTTGGCTCATCCAGAATATATGCTACACCTACCAGTCCGGAACCGATCTGAGTCGCCAGACGAATTCTCTGTGCTTCTCCGCCGGACAGTGTTCCAGTTGCTCTTCCAAGTGTCAGATAGTTCAGTCCGACATCCATCAGAAACTGGATTCTGGAATTGATCTCTTTTAGGATCTGTCCGCCGATCAGCATCTGATGATTCGTTAGCTTCAGTTCTTTCAGAAATGCCTGCAGTTTCTCGATCGACATTCCTGTCAGTTCTGCAATATTCTTATCTCCTACCGTAACAGCCAGTGCTCCCGGCTTCAGACGCTGTCCCTTGCAGGCATGACACGGTGTAATATTCATGAATTCTTCATATTCCGCTTTCATAGTTTCCGAACCAGTCTCCCGGTAACGGCGTTCTACATTCTTGATCAATCCTTCAAACGCAACATCGTAGACACCTTCTCCACGCTGTCCCTTATAATATACTTTGACTTCTTTTCCATTCGTTCCATGAAGCAGAACATCGTGAATTTCTTTCGGATAGTCTTCAAATGGAGTGTCCAGAGAAAAATCGTATTCTTTGCTTAATGCATCCAAAATTGCATAAGTGAAGCTTTTTTTGTCTGTGCAGGACTGCCATCCCATAACTGTAATGGCACCTTCGCTGATGCTGAGACGTTTGTCCGGGATCATCAGATCCTCATCAAATTCCATCTTATATCCAAGTCCGAAACATTCCGGGCACGCTCCAAATGGATTGTTGAACGAAAAGCTTCTCGGTTCAATCTCTTCGATACTGATTCCGCAGTCCGGACATGAAAAACTTTCACTGAACTGAACCGGCTCTCCGCCGATCACATCTACGGTCATCAGTCCCTCTGCCAGATTCAGTACATTTTCAATGGAGTCGGTCAGACGCTGTTCGATGCCTTCTTTTACTACCAGACGGTCTACCACAATTTCAATATTGTGTTTGATATTCTTATCCAGCTTAATCTCTTCTGAAAGTTCGTACATATTACCGTCAATTTTGACGCGGACATAACCGCTCTTCTTGGCACGATCCAGTAATTTGGCATGGGTTCCTTTTCTTCCTCTTACAACCGGGGCCAGAAGCTGGATCTTGGTTCTCTCCGGCATTCCCATGATTTGTTCTACCATTTGGTCAACCGTCTGCTTTTTGATCTCGCGGCCACATTTCGGACAGTGCGGTATTCCGACTCTTGCGTATAATAAACGGAAATAATCATAGATTTCCGTTACGGTTCCTACGGTGGATCTTGGGTTACGGTTCGTAGATTTCTGGTCAATGGAAATCGCCGGGGAAAGCCCCTCGATGCTTTCAACGTCCGGCTTTTCCATCTGTCCTAAGAACTGTCTTGCATAAGAGGACAGGGATTCCATGTATCTTCTCTGCCCTTCCGCATAGATTGTATCAAATGCCAACGATGATTTTCCCGAACCACTGAGTCCAGTCAGAACTACCAGCTTGTCTCTTGGTATATCTACATCTATATTCTTCAGATTATGCTCATTGGCTCCTCTGATTTTGATATATTGTCTTGAATCTTTTTCCTGTGACATGTGAGTGTATACTCTCCTTTTTCTATATCTTTATTTCCTGCAGTGTCTTTTTAAGCTCAATTAACTTATCTCTGAGTTCTGCTGCCGCCTCAAAGTTCAGGTCTGCCGCTGCTTTCTTCATCTGTTTTTCCAGTTCTTTGATCAGTTTCTCTAATTCCTTCTCGCTCATAGATTCCGGATCTTTTTCCATCTGCACTTCAGAGGCTGCCACCTTCTTGGATACAGCGATCAGATCTCGTACCGCTTTCTGGATTGTCTTCGGTGTAATGCCATGTTCCTCATTATATGCCATCTGCACTTCACGTCTTCTCTGCGTCTCATCCAGTGCCGCACGCATAGAATCTGTGATCGTATCTGCGTACATGATGACATGTCCTTCTGCATTACGCGCTGCACGGCCGATGGTCTGGATCAGTGATGTCTCGGAACGCAGGAATCCTTCTTTATCTGCATCCAGAATTGCAACCAGTGTGATTTCCGGAATATCCAGACCTTCTCGCAGAAGGTTGATACCAACCAGTACGTCAAATACATCCAACCGCATATCCCGCACGATCTCGGTACGTTCCAGTGTATCGATATCCGAATGCAGGTAGCGCACGCGGATTCCCAGTTCTCTCATATAGTCAGTAAGGTCTTCTGCCATACGTTTGGTCAGTGTTGTTATCAGTATTTTGTGCTTATTGGCAATCTCTTTATTCACTTCTCCGATCAGATCATCAATCTGTCCTTCTACCGGACGAACTTCCACTTCCGGATCGAGAAGACCTGTCGGACGAATTACCTGCTCGGCTCTTAACAGTTCATGTTCTTCTTCATATTTGCCCGGTGTTGCAGATACAAACATGACCTGATCGATCTTGCTTTCAAATTCGTCAAAGCTAAGTGGTCGGTTATCCAGTGCTGACGGCAGACGGAATCCATATTCTACCAGTGTACGTTTTCTGGACTGGTCTCCATGATACATGCCGCCGATCTGCGGAACCGTCTTGTGCGACTCGTCGATCATAATAATAAAATCATCCGGGAAATAATCCATCAATGTGTTCGGCGGCTGTCCCGGTGCAAGTCCCGCTAAATGTCTTGAATAGTTCTCAATTCCCGAGCAGAATCCTGTCTCACGCATCATTTCTATATCAAAATTCGTACGTTCTGCAATCCTCTGCGCTTCCAGAAGCTTGCCTTCCGATTTGAAATATTTCACCTGTTCTTCCAGCTCAATCTCAATATTACGAATCGCTTTCTCCATACGTTCTTTCGGAACAACATAGTGAGAAGCCGGAAATATCGCAATATGATTCAGCGTATTTTTCACTTCACCGGTAAGCATGTCTATTTCCGAAATCCGGTCAATCTCATCTCCGAAAAATTCCACTCTAATAGCAGTATCGCCACGGTCTGCCGGTACAATCTCTACCGTATCTCCCCGTACCCGGAATGTTCCGCGCTTGAAATCCATGTCATTTCTGTCATATTGAATGTCTATCAGCTGGCGCAACACTTCATCACGGTCTTTCTCCATACCCGGACGGAGCGATACCATCATCTGTTCGAAGTTTTCCGGTTCACCAAGACCATAGATACAGGAAACACTGGCAATTACGATCACGTCTCTCCGCTCGATCAATGCTGCTGTTGCCGATAATCTCAGTTTATCAATTTCTTCGTTTACAGAAGAATCTTTCGCAATGTATGTGTCTGAGGATGGGACGTAGGCTTCCGGCTGGTAGTAGTCGTAGTAGGAGACAAAATATTCCACTGCGTTATCGGGGAACATCTCCTTGAACTCTCCGTATAACTGAGCTGCAAGTGTTTTATTATGAGCGATGACAAGCGTCGGCTTCTGTAATTGCTGAATCACATTTGCCATCGTAAAAGTCTTTCCAGAACCCGTAACCCCTAGTAAAGTCTGGCATTGATTGCCTTCCTTGAACCCTTTCACAAGCTCTGCAATCGCCTGTGGCTGGTCTCCGGTTGGCTCATATGGGGCTTTTAATTTGAACTCATTCATGGTAAATTCCTCCATTTGTGACTTTTAGTACGATCACTATCAGCCAAAAATTCGTAATCAGATTCGTAACGAAATGCCCATTTTTGTCTCGAATAGAGGTCATTTTTGTCTCGTTACGAATAAAAGTCACAAAATTCATATTTGCGGATAAAACAGCACTCGGAAATGCCTGATGATACTAGGCTCCGGTTCTGTCATATTTTTACTGTTTGTTCTTGTAACAGTCCCTATTATATCAAACATTTTTTTGAAAGTATATAGATGAAAGCAAGAAAAAAGTACAAATGTTCGATTCTCATTTGTACTTTTCTATCTTACTACTATTCTATTTTTTATCATGCTGCGTTGAAATATTCCTCCAGGATTAAGTCTATTTCAATCACTTCTGAATAATCATAATACTGATCTTTCCGCTCTTTTGGAATAACTTCTTCAATAAATGGTTCCAATATATCCAGACAGTCTTCTATGATTTCCTGCGTATCTCCATAAACATCTACTGATATGATTTCCTTGGCATGTCCCAATAAATGCGAAACACCTTTTGAATTAAAGCTATTCTTCAGCAAAATAGTTGCATAGGTATTTCTCAACTGGTGAAAATGAATATCAGGCAAATCCAAGGATTTCAACAAGTCTTTATAGTATTTCTGATGAAAGCCTTTACTCCTTGGATTCCCATATGTAGAACAACAAATATAATTCCAGTCCCGGAACTCTTTTGGTCTGCGTCTGCGGTTCTTCTCATAAGTTTTCCGTTCTTCCAGAATTGCTTCAAATACATAATCCGGTATTGGAAGTTCACGCACACCAGCAAGTGTTTTTGTTTTAATTTCCTGCTTTGTCAGCATCTTAGGTGCACAGTCTTCTGCTTTACTGTTTGGCTTCTTTCCCAACTGACGCTCTACTCTCAACGTCCTGTGAATGTAATCGACATCACTGTATTTCAGACCATTTATTTCACTTCTTCTGAGTCCCATCAATACCGCAAACAGAATTTGCATATGAATCGGTGTCTCCTTGCTTGCCTCAATCAATCGAAGCACCTGCGGAAGTGTCAATGTTTTCTTCTCGTCAATTTTCAGGACACGATACTCTGTCTTTTTTATTTTCTTCGGTAAATTGATTCCCTTCGCAGGATTAGTTGCCAATACATTTTTGTTAAATGCATACTCCAATGATGTTTTCATGATCGTCCTGACATTTTTCGCAACTGATTCGTACTTTTCTGCAACTGTATTATATAATTTTCTGATATAACCCTGATTCAGTGTAGACATATACATTTTTCCAAGCTGTGGAACAATATAATTCCTAATGGCACTTTTGTAAGTTGTATATGTGTCGTCTGTTATTCGGGGACGCATAATATCTTCCAGCCAGAAGATCATAAACTCCTCTACCCGGATTTTCCCATACACAATATAGGTTCCGGTATGTAGCTGTCCAATGACTTCATCACGAAATGCATTGGCTTCTCTTTTGGTCGTGAATCCCGCATGTTGCTGCGTCTTTGTACTTTCGTCTGCAAACGTCAGCAACACACGAAATCCATATCCCTTTTTGATTGTTGTCACCGAATAGACCTTATATTCTACATATTTCTTAAAGTCAAAGGTCTTATGCATGGCTATCCCTCCGTTCCGGTTTGTTGTGGTACAAATGTATTATTTACAAACGCAATAATCTTATCTTGCTCGTCCATAATCTCACAATAATATTCGTAAGTCGTATGAACGGAACTATGACCTAACAGACCAGATATTTTAAACAATGGAACTCCAAGTTCAATTAAAATGGTCGCAAACATATGTCTGAGTCCATGTACGGTGATATTTGCCAATCCATTTCTGTTACAGATTTTCGTAAGTGCCTGATTCATTGCCGTTAATGATCGGGGTTCGCCATTTTCCTGACAACATACATAATCAAAATTCTTGTATTCTATGCCCGGATCAGTTTTTCGCAATTCAATCAACTGCTGTCTGCGTTTTACTTCCTGCATCACCACTTTTGGCACTCTCAATATCCGGTAGCTGTTCTCAGTCTTTGGATTCCTTTCAATAACAGCATATTCCGTAACCGTAAATTCTTTTTCTTTCAGTTTCAGGTTTCCAACAAGCTGTCTGCTAATTCTGACGGTCTGTTTTTCAAAATCAAAATCCTGAAATTTCAATCCAAGAATTTCTCCTTTTCGTAACCCACAAAACAGTCCCAGTAAAATTTCTAGATACCAAGGATTCTTGCTGGCAGCTTCAAGAAAAACTTTCAATTTTTCTTTGCCTAATACCCTTACCTTTGGTTTTGCTCTCGAATATGGCTTTGTCTCAGGCATTGGATTATAGCTTATGAACTTATCTCCTGCTGCATCTTTCATGGCGATGCTCAAAAGCTCTCGCCCTTTATTTCCTGCTGAAGGACAAATTTTCGCGACACGTTCCAGTAGAGCATCTAAATACTCTACTGAAATGTATTTTAATTTGATATCCGCTTCCATACTCGGAAGAATCAGATTATATAAGGTATATGCTCCAACCATTCTTGTGGTTGTCTCAATTCTCGGACTGAAAATATTTTCAAACCAGTATTCCAGATAATCCCCAAGCATCACATCTGTCTTTTGCATTTTTGCAATCTGGAGATTTCTCTGCTTCTTCTGGTATCTCTTTTCATATTCCCAGTAACTTTTCTCTGCTTCTTCCGGCGTTTCAAATCCACCTTTTTTCCCATATTTTGTCGTCAGATCGTCCTGCAGCTCTTTGGTTCTGTGATACCATGATTTTCCTTCAAAAAAGACAACTCTCTTTTCCTTTGACATTGTCTCCTGCTGCGTTTCTTTCTGTTTCATTCGGCTCTCACTCTTTCTCTCTCCTCGTCTCCATTCAGCCACCTATCAAAAGAATTGCATGGGATACGATAAGATCTGCCAATCTTCAACACCCGGAATGGTTTTCTATCATAATAAACATTTTCTATAAATTCATACGCCTTGGAGCGTCCCAGCCCAAGCAAATTCTGAACATCTTCTACTTTATATACTTTCTTTTCCACTTCATTCTCTATCATTGCCATGACGTTATCCTCCTCGTCCTAATCTTTGCGCTTCACTACCGGTAGTTTTTAGCTGTGTAACATCTAAAAACGTTACACCACTAAGATATCCATTTTCGTCTGCATCGTCCAATGTGCGAATTTTCAAATCGCACACTTGACTTTTACGTGTTACTTGTTCTTTCTTCCTATATAATAGTCGTACCCATTCCGGACATTACAGAACATACAAGTATCCTTATATCGCTGTTCTGGATTCACTCGCCGGATATAATGTCCCGGCACATCATAAAAATTGCCTGCACATACTCTGCACAGGCTCACGACTAACGGTTTTTCAATTATCTTCGGTATCCCGGTACTTCTCCTGATTGCTTTATTGATTTTCTCCATTTCAGTGCGGTCTAAGGTACACACATAATTTTCCAACCGTCTTTTATCCAAAGTTCTAAGCTGCTCCAACAGCACTACAGAATCTTTTTCTAACCCTTCCATTTCCGGGACTGCAATGTGTGTTGGCAGTTTCATTTTTTCTTTACTAGTAATTGCTGCCACAATCACTGTCGGACTGTATTTATTTCCTATATTGTTCTGAATCACCAGCACCGGACGATAACCGCCCTGTTCACTTCCAAATACAGGATCAAGGTCGGCGTGATAAATATCCCCACGCTTGACGTTCCTATCTTCCATCTTTGCTATATCTCCTCTCGTCTTTCTAACTGTTGTTATCCCTAAATATGTAAAATACAAGCCTATTTGTCCCCGACGCCCCGACTTGTAATTGGGAAATCATCAGACGGCTGACTGCTAATCAGCTCCACAGGATTTTATCTAAAATAAATATATGGGATTGGGAGTTTTCCTCTCCAGGGATCTCCTGAAGCTGCCCTCACTTGTTGCGGCATCAAAGAAATATTTTGTATACACGACTTTATGACCGGACAGGAGTATCATTATGCCTGTTGTCTGTCATCGCCCTGCCAGAAGCAATCTGACAGTTATAACCAGATATTTTTCGCTCAACAGTCCGGGTAATACAAACTGAAACCAAAAGGAAGTATACGGGTGGGATTTCGCTGTCTTTACCCAGCCTGTGTTATGGCGTATTTGTTAATGTGGCTTACGCTCATCACGATAACAACAGGAATGTGCCTGATGAATGTATATGAATTTGTCAAGGTTCTTCCCGCTCCCCAGTCTTTTCGTGACAAAAGAAGAAACAGGTGGATCAAAATATTTCTCTTTCCACCTGTTTCCTCACTTAAATGCTATTTTTCAACCCACTATCTCAAAATCTTTTTCAAATTTCTGATTGCTGCTTTTACAGACTTTGCTACCATCTGAAAAGAGCATCCTTCTTCCTGTGCAATCTGCTCATATTTCTTATCTTCAAAATAATACTTCATCAATCGTCTTCTCTGAATTTCCGACAACTGCTGAATTGCACTATGTAACCGTTCCGCTTCCAGTTTATTCAGAACCGTATTCTCTACATTTTCTTCTTTCTGAAATATCCGTTCATATAAACTGGAATCCCAGATTTCTGACTGTTCCAGATGCCTGTCCACAACATTCATATGCGACACATCCTGCAATTCAAACGTATTAAAAGCTTCATATACATTCTTTCCTATTTCCAAATCCTTGTACTCTTTTTCACCATTACGAAATGAAACATAATATTTTCCGTCCTTCTCATAGATTTCATATGGGTTATATTTATCTTTTCTTCTTTTAGGCTGTCTGCCTTCCATGACCTTTCCTCCAATCTGAATTTTTTTGAATTCAGATCAGTAGGCGGGGCACGAATACGAACAATCGACCTTATTTTGAATTGCTCATTCTCAATATTTAGGTAACAAAAAACGCCCTGACAGATTTCACTCCTATGGACGCATTTAATTCGATATTTTATTACCCTGGATTCATTATTGGCTCTTACCCTAGTTTCAATTCCAACATTTACTAATGAAATTGTTGAGATTTTTTTAATTGAATACCTTCTGTTGAACAGAATTTTTTAGCTGAACTCTTGCTAAGAACCATATTTTCTCCGGTTAGATTCCGGAAAAGAAAATAAGCATACAAATACTGCTCTTTCGGAATCTGTTTTTTTAACCGAAAGAGATTTGTATGCTTTCTCATTCATCGGGTAATACCCTGTGTTTTTTCTAATGTTACACCCTTTTCACTTTTCAAATTTTGGGTAATACACTAAGTTTATGGAGGTATACAAACATGGATATTCCAAAAACATTATTTGCCACTTTAGTAAAACAAGGGCGTATGGAAATGCATTTAACACAAGAAGCTCTTGCTGAAAAACTCGGAATATCGGCGGCTTATCTTGGAGACCTCGAACGCCATAAAGGCGGTCCCAGTCTGGAATTATTTTGTAAAACCATGCAGACTTTAAATATTTCTGCTGATGACTACGTTTATCCAAATCAAAATAAAAATAATTCTACATATGATCAGATTCTTCGGCTCTTAAATCAGTGCAATGATTATCAGTTACAGGTAATTCTTGCAACTACGACAGCTCTGCTAGATTCTAATCCTTTTATTTCTAACGTAGACACTACTAATGATACAAAATAAAACTTGTAAAATACCGATAAATAGCTGATAATTACCGATATTTAAAATTAGTGGAATAAATACTATTACCATATGTTAAAAACAGTTATGCTATATCATTACAACTTGATATAACATAACTGTTTCTTCTTTACGAACATCCTTTTATCTATCAAATACTACATTTTCCTCCACGACACACTTAATTGCTTTTCATCTCGCTAATTATTTTTTCCATATCCGTCGATTTTTTCAAGAGTCCTAAACCAGCCAATAACTGAATACAATCTACATATCCTTGACAATATGCCCTTTGTTCTGACACAAACGCTTCTTCTTCCAAAATTTCTCCATATTGCTTCAACTTCTCCCTGTCCTCATAACTTATATGATCGAGAAGTTTATTCACCTTTTCTTTTTCCATTTTCTTCTTCAACTGAATATTTGCAAGTTCTTGGAAATAGATATAACTTTCTCTGTTTATATTCTCACAACGCAACTGGTTCAAAAAAGAGGATATTTCATTCCAAATATCATTTTCCATAAAAATTTCTCCTGCTTTTTTTGGTATCTTTACTTATTATGCCCAATTTTATATTCCATCATTTCATCAATTCACCATTAAATTTATATCCCATACCCCATACATTTAAAATGTATCTTGGTTTTGCAGAATCTGGCTCAATCTTTTTTCTGATTCTCCGAATTATGCCCATAACATTATCTTCTGCCCCATAATATGGTTCTTTCCACACCTGTGTATATATTTGTTCCTTTGAAAATATCCGTCCTGGATTTTTTGCCAGCAAATATAATATTTCAAATTCATAATTCGTCAATTGAACCAGCTCACCATTACTTTCTACAGAACGATATTCCGCATTTATTTTTAATGCTCCGTAATCAAGTACCCTATTTTGTTTATCAGGCATCTCAGAGTATTTTTTAGCAGACAGAAAATGTAATAATTCATTTAATTTTTCTTCCTCATTTTCATCAAATGTTACAACAACTACCCTTCCCATTTTTATAAAAACCTTTCACATTTCAAATCTTACAAGTGTAATTTTTATCTATTATTACATCTGTAAGATTTAAAGTCAAGTTTTTATTTCGTTGACAGAATAACCTTTTAAGATATATAATATTTTTATTACATTTGTAAGATTTGGAGGAATATCACATGAGCAATCTGCCTCAAATTTCAGAAGCTGAATTTGAAGTTATGAAAATCGTTTGGAAATACGCACCAATCAGCACCAATGAAATTACTGAAAAATTAACACAAATTTCCAGTTGGAGTCCTAAAACAATTCAGACATTGATTAAACGTCTCGTTTCTAAAAAAGCACTAACCTATGAAAAACAAAGCCGGGTTTTTGTCTATACTCCATTGGTCAAGGAAGACGAATATATTCGGCAGGAAAGTAATTCTTTTTTAAAGCGATATTATAATGATAATATCACTTCTATGCTTGCCTCTTACATTGAGGATGATAAATTGTCTGAAGAAGACATTGCCAGCTTACGGAATCTTCTTTCCAATCATTAACCATGGGAGGAGCATATTTTGATATATTTTAGTTTTCGATTTTTACTCTGTAATGCCATCATTTGTATTTTTTTAGGTAGTTTACTGGGATTAAAAAATTTATTGCAAAGGCAATTATCCGCATGTATGCAATATAATCTTTCGATTATATTTCTTGCCGTTCTAATTGTTCCCTTTTTACCGATAAACTCTGCCCCATCTTCTATATCGTGGAGACATTTGCTGACAGCCAGTTCAAGTACCAATGGTGACATTCAAACCACTTTTCTTTCTGGTAATGGTTATAATTTGGATAAAATAAATGATTTTGCTGTCTCTGTCAGCACCCAAATACCAACTTTTATTCACACATTACTTGTATTTTTCTGGAGTATCGGTATATTCATAATGTTTTTTCTTCTCTACCGCTCAGTAAAACAAGTAAAAGCCTTACATAGTTCTGCTTTACCTCTTCAAAATGAAGAACTAAACGCTCTTTATATAGAATGTTTAAACGAAGTGAACAGCAAGCATACCATTCCGATTTATAGTACAGCATTTTTGAAATCTCCTGTTTTGGCTGGTTTCCTGCATCCTCGCATTTATCTTCCAATTCACTTGATTTCAGATTTTAACGCTGGAACTATAAGCGCAACTGATATTCGCTATATGCTTCTTCATGAACTGCAGCACTACAAGCATAAAGATATTCTAATTGGATATTTGATAAATACAGTAAATGTTTTCTACTGGTTCAATCCCCTAATCTGGTATTTTCTAAAAAGAATACGACAGGAACGGGAACTTGCCTGCGACAGTGCTGTATTACAATTATTGAAAGAAACAGAATACAAGTCATATGGAAATACACTGATTAACTTTGCCGAAACAATAGCTCTGTCTCCATTCCCTCTTACTATGGGAATTAGTGGAAATATAAAACAGTTAAAAGGACGCATTTTAAATATTGCATCATTCCACCAACCTACTTTTAAACAAAAAATTCGTGGATATCTTATATGCATATTCGTCTCTACTATCATCATTGGATGCATTCCCATACTTTCTGCTTATGCTTCTGATCAGACTGGGTATCATTTTGACACAACCGAAAAGAATATTACTCAGCTAAATCTTTCTTCCAATTTTGGGGACTACACTGGAAGTTTTGTTTTATATGATCAGTCTGCTGATAAATGGAATATTTATAATATGGAGCATGCTTCCACACGTGTATCACCGAATTCGACTTATAAAATATATGATGCATTACTTGGCTTGGAATCTGGAATTATTACACCAGAACATTCCACTTTCACATGGAATGGAGAACCATATCCTTTTAATTCATGGGAAGCCGATCAAGATTTAACCTCGGCTATACATAATTCCGTAAACTGGTATTTTCAGGCAATTGATTCACAGGCAGGTTTTGAAGCCGTAAGAACATTTTTACAGACAATAAACTATGGGAATCAGAATACTGGAACAAATCTAAATCTCTATTGGACAGATTTCTCTCTGAAGATATCACCCATAGAACAGGTGGAATTGTTACAGGATTTCTATCAAAATAATTTTCATTTTGACAGTAAAAATATCCAGGCAGTAAAAAAAGCTCTGCTGCTTTCCACTACTTCTTCCGGTTCTCTTTACGGGAAAACAGGAACCGGGCGTGTCAATGGTAAGGATGTCAATGGCTGGTTTATCGGATACATTGAAACATCGAATAATACTTACTACTTCGCAACAAATATTCAATCCTCTTCTGGTGCAACTGGAAGTCAGGCTACCGAAATAACAAAATCTGTACTTTCTAATCTTGGTATTTGGAAATAAATAAAGAGAACTGATAGCATAATTTCCTGTTATCAGTTCTCTTTATTTCATTCTTCTCTACTGATCAATTCTGCAAATTACCTAACCGGTACTGATACCTCGGTATATTATCAATACCATTATCTAAAATCCTGTTTCCAACATACTGAATCGTTCCATCATCCTGAATTTTCATCGTAAGTTCGTGTGTAATAACAGCATCATTACATACAACAGAATCACATACTGCATGAATTGTCAAAACAATGGTTCCATCTTCATTATGCCTGACTTCTGTTACTTCCGGTAAAGACAAGCCAAAATGTGTTGGTGAATAATTACCATATCCCAATCGTTCCCAGATAAACCTATTACTTTGTTCATCGTAGACCGCCCATTCTTTCAATTCTTCTTTTGTAACAGGAAGATATGTCATAATTACATTTTCGAACTCTTCTGCTGGAATTCCCACAACCTCTTTTTCTGCAGTAAATTTTTCTCCATATTTCATTTGATAAAAATATTCATAAAGTCCATTATAATCCAACCCCTGCATATCCTCCGCATTCCAGTTTGAACATAACAGATTGTTTCCTTGATAGCCGAACGTACTCACATATTTTTTTAAATATTCCCGACACTCCTCACTCAAAGGCTTTACCCGGATAATACAACTTCCATCTACAATCTCTGTCACTTCCGGTGGTTCAGGTACGCATAATTCATAACAGAAATTCCCATTTTCAGTATATGCCCATTCTTTTATTTTTGATAGCGATATGTATGTAAGTACAGGCTCTGTATCCTCACTCCAGATCATTTTTGCGGACATCACACTCATTTCTTTTCCATCATAACTATATTCTTTTCTGGTAATTCCACCATCTGTATCTGCTTCATATAAAATTACACTTCCTTTTTCTTCTTGTTCTGCAGATTTTAAAAATTGTTCCATCTTCTGATAATTATCCATAACAGAATAATGATCGGAACCAATAACCGGATTCCCATTTTGTTTGATAATTTCTTTCATCCGATTCATCATTTGCTCAGCAGTGTTCTGATCTGCTTCTTGTATTCCATTATATTCAGAATAAATGTCTCGGACAATGCCCATAATTTCTTCACAATCGTTCACAGCTTCCTTTTTCTTGTCTTCATCGATTGGTAGATTATATCCCTTATCCGGATTTTCCATGGTAGTGTTTTTCTGATTCTTCTCATTTTTTACATCTGTGCTGTTTAACGATATCTTACTTTCACAGGAAGTCAGAATCATTCCTATACAAAGTACTAACAAAATACTTTTTCTTTTCATATTGCCCCCTAATTATTACTGTAATTCTCTTCCCACTCTTCTTCTGTTAACCTTGGCATATACCACCCTGCATTTGCATTTTGATCTGAACTGATTACCTTATTTGATAAATACTGGAAACTTCCGTCTTCCATAGGTTTTATCATCAATTCACTGGTGATTGCCTGATCTAACATTCTGATTTCCCATACTGCTTCTATCGTAAGTTTTAATGTTCCATCTTGTAATTTTTCATATGAGATAACTTCCGGATATGGCTCATATGGGAATTCACAATCATATAACCCTCGCGGTCTGTATCTAAAAGTTTTATTATTAGAGTTATAAAAAGTTCCCTTTTCAATCTCGGTATTACTAAATGGTAAATAGGTCTTTATAACCTCTTCAAACTCATCTTCTGGAACTTCATATTCTACTCCACCATAATTTGCTTCATATGGAACTTGCTTTCCATATTTCATATAATACATTTTTTCATAAAGATCATAAAAATCAAGTTCCGTATAATTCTGGTTATCCCAATTTGTAATCAACAGATTATTAAGTACATACCCCAACGGCATAACATATTTTCGATTCAATTCCCGGCATGTTTTATCTAATGGCTGCACTCTGAATCCAGTTTCACCCGGTGCTCCATCAAATCCCGGTGGGTGATATTCCTCCAGAAACAAATATCCTTTTTCTGTATATTTCCACTCATATGCTTCATATTCATCATAATAATTAGCCTGTGGACTATTATCTTTCCATTTAACCTGACATAATCGAACATTTATCTTTCCATTCATTGACTCTAAATGATATTGTATAATTTCCCCTTCATCAAATACAACAACAATATCAACTGCTGCCTGTTCTTCTTTCTCCGCTGCTTTGCAAAATTCTTCTACTTTTTCACGATTGACCATATCAATCTGATTATCACAATCTACTGCCGCATATC
>ERZ506953.22-NODE-22-length-119074-cov-26.2362_pt1 | contig 119074 bp, 123 predicted proteins | sample MGYA00512895_ERZ506953 | MGnify/ENA metagenome assembly ERZ506953 | reverse complement strand
CTCATAGGAGCGACAGACCACGCTGATAGGAATGATGGGTATCGCTGATAGGAGCAGCAGCCACCGCTGATAGGAACGATGACTATCATTCGTAAGAACGTGATGCTTCACTGATAGGAGAATTGTAAACCATAGATATGATTGAGTAATCTTGCAGAAAGATGAACTTTTGCACTAGCAGGGAGAAGCGTAAGAAAGCAGTACTAGCAGGGAGAGGTTTAGTCACTACCAGGGTTTTTCACTCCTATTAGAAAGAGGCGCTACCACTACCGAAGATAGTACAATGTTCATAAATATCTATCTATCAAGCTATTATATAGTTATTTTTCTTAATATACTATACCCATATAGCTAATAGATATACGATTTATACTTAGAAGCACAATGCGTAATGCGCAAAAGAAAAAGTTTTTTTTCAAAAATAACAAGTAAAATCCTTACAGGGCATTATTGTGTCCGATTAATTCGATTTGAATTATCGGCACGGATGCGAAGTAAGGTTTTGAAGTCGGGGTAGAATGTCCTAACTAATCAATATATGTTGACCTATTCTCCCCGAAAGGTGGAATGCTGACTCCTCCCGCCAAGATAGTTGCAGAATATGTTTTCTACAAGATGCAGAAAGAAAAACTTTCTGAAATGTTTGGAAGTTACAAAAAATCAGCGTATCTTTGCAGAAGATTAGTGGCACTCGGCAATTTGAAAGCAAGCTTTCATTGCGCTCGCTGGCACAATCTTTGCAGAAGATTTATTAATCATGGAGGAAGAATATGGCAAATTATATCAGATTTGACTGGGCGATGAAGCGCCTGCTTCGCAACAAGGCAAACTATGCCGTGCTGGAAGGCTTTATGTGTTCGCTGCTGAATGAGAAATTCAAGATCAACCGATTCCTGGATAGTGAGAGCAATCAGCAGACCGAGAATGATAAATTCAACAGAGTGGATATCCTGGCAGAAAATGAGAAGGGAGAATTCATCATCTTCGAGATACAGAATACCCGGGAACATACCTATTTCCACCGTATGCTCTATGGAGTTTCCAAGGTCATCACAGACAATATCAGTCTGGGCGATGATTACGATAAGGTGCGCAAGGTATATTCCATCAATATCGTGTATTTCACATTGGGACAGGCTAAGGATTATGTATATCATGGCAAGACGATGTTCCAGGGACTCCATCAGCCGAATGATATCCTGAAACTCTCCAACCGACAGAGTGAACTCTTCTTCGGTGATGAAATCCCTCAAGGTCGCAAGACTAATCGCGAAGCCGGAGACATATTCCCGGAGTATTATCTGCTCTGCGTGAACAACTTTGATAAGCTGGCGGTGAACAATCTGGATGAATGGATCGAGTTTCTCAAGACCGGTGAGATCAGCGAGGCAGCCCAGGCTCCAGGTTTGGCTGATGCCCGCAAATGTCTGGACATAGATAAGTTGACCGTAGCGGAAAAGAATGATTATGTTCGTCACATGGAGAATCTGCGCTATCAGCGCAGCGTTATCAAGACGGGATATGATGATGGCTGGCAGAAAGGTCTTGCCGATGGACGAGAAGAAGGACGAGCTGAAGGACGGGCTGAAGGACGAGAAGAAGGACGAGCTGAAGGATTAGCTGAAGGATTAGCTGAAGGATTAGCTGAGGGTGAGAACAAGGCTAATATTGCCACAGCCCAACGCCTTCTTGCTATGGGCTTATCTACAGATCAGGTATCAGCCGCCACCCAGTTGCCAATAGAGCATATTGAGAAATTGAAAAGCTCATTAGACACCAAGTAAAGTTTGAAGGAGCGATATACAAAATCTCCCTATAAGCCAGGTGATAGACACCTGAACTTATAGGGAGATTCTTGTTTTATTTCTTCTCCTCTGGAACCAGGAACTTATCGCCACTCTGCTTGACAAGCTGCTTGGCAAACTTCTCTGGATAACCAGGACGAACTGGAGTAGCACCCAAACCGTATGGAGTCTTCTTGAAGGTACCATTCTTATCGGTTGGCTTGATGATCATATCATTGTACTTCACCACCATGAACTCGAAAAGCTGGTTCCAGCGAGCCAACATCTGCTGAGCCTTCTCTACACTGTAGTCGTTGAGATACTTCACGGCAGCCTGTGGGTTCTGGGCATAAAGCTCCTGAGCCTTCTTCTCAACACCTGTCTGAGCAGCGAAATAGCTGTTGTCTAAGCTATCACGAACCTCCTTCAAGGTTGGGAACATCAGGCTGTAACGAGGGTAAACCATGTTGCTGGTCATGTTGCAAACCCAGTAAGCGTTCTTCTTGCTGAAATGCACCGCATCAGCACCAGGAGTATTGTAGCACTCAGGACGCTCGGTCATAGAGCAATATACTGGAGTGAACGCAGCCATATTGGCATCGTCGTTGGCAAACCAGAACACGCCGCCAATCTCTCTTGGCAACCATGAACGCATCTGGCTCACGAATACGAAACCACTCTGCTGGGTGCTGACAGGACGCTCGTTGAAATACTGCTTGCCATCCACCTTGTACATCAATGGTGTAGGACGATAAGGCATCTCCCAGATACCACCACCGATGTCAGAACCGTCGGCTACAGAAAGAGGAGTACCCTCGTAATGGTCGCGCATCACATTCTCTACATCCTGAACGCTCACCTTCTTGTTAGGAACCACCCAGAGAGGCATATCCTGCGCATCAGGATTCTTGCCGAGTGCCCAATCCAGATAAGGACTCATATCATAGAAGTGGTTCAGCATCGCCCAGGCACGGGCATCGCAGAAACGACGACCCGAGAAATCAGGCTTCGCATACGCCATCTTCCAGGAGAAATCAGCATCCTTGCCCTTGAACCAGCCCTTGCTGCGGGCAAAAGAAACCACATCCTTGGCATACATCACATTCTTCTTGTCCTTCATATTGAACTTGCCGATGCGGCTCTGGTTGGCATGCGCACAAATGGCATCATCCGGAATGCGGAGTGCTACCCATACAGCACCCTTGGAACCGGCACCCTTACCCATCATCTCCATGATCCAAGCCTCTTTAGGATCGCAGATGGTGAAGGTCTCACCGCCAGAGTTGTAACCATAGGTATTGGCGAGGGTGGTCATCACCTTGATAGCCTCGCGAGCCGTCTTACTGCGCTGGAGAGCTACATAGATGAGTGAGCCATAATCCATGATACCGGTAGAATCTACCATCTCCTCACGACCGCCATAGGTAGTCTCGCCGATGGTAACCTGCCACTCGTTGATGTTGCCGATTACGTTGTAGGTCTCGGCAGCCTCAGGAATCTCACCATGATACTTGTTGCTGTCCCAATCGAAAATCTTGCGCATCTCGCCCTTGGCGTGCTTAGCCGCAGGATAATGGCAGAGGTACTGGAACATACCGTAATCGTCGGCACTGTAAGAACACATCACCGAACCATCTACTGATGCCTTCTTGCCCACGATGAAGTTGCTGCAGGCCTCAGCCTCAGAGACACTGCCCAACATAGCTACAGCCATCAAGGCTGAAGCGAAAATCTTATTCATAAAATATACCTTTATTTATATTAATCACAAGCCTTGAAGCTCATATCCAAACCCTTCACACTGTGTGTCAAGGCACCTACAGAGATAAAGTCAACACCCTGCTCAGCATAGTCGCGGATGGTATCGTAGGTGATACCGCCAGATGACTCTGTCTCATACTTGCCAGCGATGATATCTACTGCCTTCTTGGTATCAGGCACAGAGAAGTTATCAAGCATGATACGGTTGACACCGCCGTGCTTCAATACCTGATCGAGCTCATCGAAGCTGCGAACCTCGATTTCAATCTTCAGATCGAGACCCTTCTCCTTGAGATAAGCATGGCAACGGTCGATGGCGTTATCGATACCGCCAGCGAAATCGATGTGATTGTCCTTGAGGAGAATCATATCGAAGAGACCGATACGATGGTTCATACCACCACCGATCTTCACAGCCTGCTTCTCCAACATACGGAGACCTGGAGTAGTCTTACGGGTGTCGAGGATGTGAGTCTTGGTACCTTCAAGGCGCTTCACATACTTGGCAGTCATGGTAGCGATACCGCTCATACGCTGCATGATGTTGAGCATGAGGCGCTCAGTCTGAAGCAGCGAACGGGTCTTGCCCTCTACGATCATAGCGATGTCGCCCTTCTTCACGTGGGTACCGTCCTGCAACAATACCTCCACTTTCATGGTAGGATCGAAGCGTGCGAATACCTTCTTAGCCATTTCTACACCAGCCAAAACGCCATCTTCCTTGATGAGCAAATGGCTCTTACCCATGGCGTCCTCTGGAATGCAACACAAGGTTGTGTGGTCGCCATCACCGATATCCTCAGCAAATGCCAAGTCTATCAACTTGTCTTCTAATTGATCTACGCTTAACATATTATTAATGTTTATTGTTTAATGTTTATTGCTTACTTTTTGGGGGAAGACTATCAACTGTTTACTATCAACCCTTGATCCTTTTCCCGTTCCATAGAGCGCAGAGGATGCCTTCCTCATCACGCTCTACCCTGATTTCTCCACCCAGCCATTCGGTCATGGGCAACTCCTCACGGAACTCATAGTAATTGACTACTCTACCCTCGGCTATCTCCACCACTGCCTGCTGCAGGATGGTGCCATCGGGAAGCACCACGGTATGAGCACCGCATCTTCTCAGTTCCTCCATCGTTATCTCGTCTTAAGAGGTTCAGCCTTCATCGGCTTCATTTCCCTGAGCGGTCTCAACGGTTTGCCATCCGGCATTCTGATAGGATGAACCGGCTTTTGGGATGACATCTCGAAGGTCTGCTCTCCCGGTTTTTCACCAGAAGAGGATGACGCAGAAGAAGCACTATCCTTGCGAAGACTATCGGATGATGCCGAGGAAGCGCTTCCTGACGGCGCAGCCACAGGCTTCAGCGGATGCATACGAATCAGCTTGATATGCTCCAGGAACATCAGCTTCAAGGTGGTCTGAGAAGAGACACCCGTGCCGTTATCGTCATTCATCAGCATGAAGTATCCCTTCACGCTCTTGATGCCAAGTGAATCAGCATCAGAGAGTTCCACCGAATAATGCTGGGTACTCTGAATCATGATGGTACGCTGGGCAATACTGTCGTTACCAAACTGCACTGCGAGCATCGCAACACCATTGCGCATACCATCCTGGTAGATGAACTGCGCATCGAAATCGAGCATCAGGCGGTCGCCCTTATGGAAGGTAGAATCCACCTTGATATCGAAGCTGGTACTATTGAACGGCTTCACAGGCATGAACACCATCGATGCAGCGAGATTCCATACATTAGCCGTATCGCCGGTGGCAGAGAGATTAGCAAACTCTCCTCCCTCCTTGGCACTACCGCCCATGGCTGTAATCTCGTTGTTGTAACGGTCGGTCAGGTCCTTATACACATCCTCCAGCAGTTCGGTATGACGCATATAATAAACCATGGAAGAATCAAACTCGGCAGAGGTGACATCGTGCTTCCTGAGCACCGCCTCGCGATAAGCCAGGCTCTGCCCCTTGTCGCCGTTATCATCCATGTGTGCCATCGCCAGAGCCAGGTGATAATCATAAAGAATATCCGTCATCTTGCCCTTCGACAAGACACCGCCTGGCAGGGAAGGCTTGCAGGATGAAATGCAGAAAAGCAATGCCATCACTGCCACAAGACAAATCATTAACTTCTTCATTCTCATGCCTCCTTTCTATTTCTTATCTTCCTTATTAGCAGAAGTCTCCTTCTTCTCCCCTTCCTTTTTCTTATTACTTCCTCCGAGCTGCTCCAGTTCCTTGCGGCAGAAGAGCAGCATGGAGATGATACCCACGCTGACGCAGGCATCGGCAAAATTGAATACAGGATCGAAGAATGTTCCCTGCTGACCACCCCAGAAAGGTACCCACTCCGGCCAGGTATAGCTGAAGAACGGGAAGCGGAACATATCCACTACCTTACCCATAAAGAAAGGTGCATAGCCATCGCCGAACGGTACCATATAGGATACGTAATAAGGCGAGGATGCTGTGAACATCAGACCATAGAACATCGAATCGATCATATTGCCGATGGCACCCGTAAGTACCAGGGCTACGAGGATGATGTAGAGCAGACGATGCGTACCCCGCTTGACGATGCGATAGAGATAGACGATGAGAGCGACGATGGCTACAGAGCGCAGCAGACTGAGCCAGAACTTGCCGATGAACGACATGCCCCACGCCATACCATTGTTCTCAATGAAATCGATAAAAAACCAATCTGTAACACGAACAGACTCGCCAAGGCAAAAGTGGGTCTTGATGTACAGCTTAATCCATTGGTCGATGATAAGCAGCACAACCACCATTGCCGTGACGAGCCAGCCGATATGTAAATTCCTTTTTTTCTCCATTTATTATTTCTTTCTAGCCTCCTTGGAAGCTACACTCAATGTGGCATGAGGTACTGCACGCAAACGCTCCTTAGGAATCAACTCACCCGTCTCGCGGTCGATGCCATAGGTCTTGTTCTGAATGCGGACCAGCGCAGCCTCCAGACCCTTGATGAACTTCTGCTGGCGCTGAGCCATCTGGATAATCTCCTCCTTGCTCTGTGCCTCGCTGCCCTCCTCAAGAGCCTTGTAGGTTGGTGATGTATCTACCACATCATTACTATCTGAGTGGTTGAGCTGAGCCATACAGTCACGGTAGGTCTGCTTTGCCACCTTTAACTTCTCTTCAATGATAGCGCGGAACTCCTCGAGTTCTACATCGCTATAACGTGCTTTTTCGTTAGCCATAGACGTTGTTTTGTTATAAAAGTTATTATTAGACTAGAGTTTTAAGGAAAGAAGTTAGAAGCAAGTAGCTTCGGATAACTCCTGACTCCTAACTTCTAACTCCTAACTATTTAATTCTTCTCTACGAGAATGTTCAACTTAAAGTCATCAAACTCGGTCTCAACACCTGCGTTGTCACCGATTTCGATGCTGTCAGCCAGTACCTGACCCTTGATGTAGTCACCGAATGACTCGATGGCGGCGTTGGTCTCTTCGTTGGAAGCCACTGTCACCTTGATGCGGTCGGTAATCTCCAGACCTGTCTCCTTGCGGAGGTTCTGAATACGGTTGATCAGCTCACGAGCCATACCCTCCTTCTTCAATTCAGGAGTCAACTCTACCTCAAGCGCTACGGTCAGATTGCCCTCGTTAGATACGAGCCATCCTGGGATATCCTCAGAGATAATCTCCACGTCGGCTACCTCTACCACGGCTTCCTGTCCGTCAATATTCAATGTGATGTTGCCTGCCTTCTCGAAGGCTGCAATCTGGTCCTGATCGAGTGCTGACATCTGGGCAGCAACACCCTTCATCAGCTTGCCGAACTTCTTACCCATCACTCTGAAGTTACACTTCACCTTCTTCACGAGAATGCCCTGACCCTCAATGAAGTTAACCTCCTTCACGTTCACCTCATTCTTCAACAGACCAGCTACAGCCTCGATGTGTGCTTTCTGTACATCATCTACGGCAGGAATCATAATCTGCTGGAGTGGCTGACGCACCTTGATGTTCACCTTGCGGCGCAATGCCAATACCATGGAAGTAATCTTCTGGGCGATGGCCATACGCTCCTCCAGGTCGGCATCAATAGCAGCCTCATCGGCTACAGGGAACTTGTCGAGGTGTACGCTCTCCAACTCGCCGCCCAAGTCGTGATACAACTCGTCTGCATAGAATGGAGCGAATGGTGCCAAGAGCTTAGCCACTGTCATCAGGCAGGTATAGAGAGTCTGGTAAGCACTCAACTTATCCTCGCTCATCTCCTTACCCCAGAAACGTTTACGGTTCAGACGAACGTACCAGTTAGAGAGGTCATCGTTCACGAAAGCGTCGATGAGACGGCCTGCACGGGTTGGATCGTAGCCAGCCAACTCTCTGTCAACGCCCTTGATGAGGGTATTGAGTGAAGAGAGAATCCAACGGTCAATCTCTGGGCGCTTCTCGAATGGCACCTGAGCAGCCTCTGCATCGAAACCATCTACGTTAGCGTAGAGGGCGAAGAAGCTGTATGTATTATATAAGGTACCGAAGAACTTGCGACGGGTCTCGTCCACACCATTAGGGTCGAACTTGAGGTTGTCCCAAGGCTCGCTGTTGGTCATCATATAGAAACGAACAGGGTCGGCACCATACTTGTCGATCATCTCGAATGGGTTGGTTACGTTACCCACGTGCTTACTCATCTTGTTACCCTTGGCATCAAGAACGAGACCAGAAGAGATTACGTTCTTGAAAGCTACGCTGTCGAATACCATGGTAGCGATGGCGTGCAGGGTGAAGAACCATCCACGGGTCTGATCCACACCCTCGTTGATGAAGTCGGCTGGATAGAACTTAGGAGGAATAGCATATCCCTCATAGGTGCTGTGGATGAGTGCATCACGGTCGGCCTCTGTGCCACGTGCCATCTCTCCCTCGAATGGGTAGTGGAGCTGGGCGTAAGGCATTGAACCTGAATCGAACCAAACGTCGATGAGGTCGCTCTCACGATACATTGGCTTGCCCTCCTCGTTAACCAATACAATATTGTCAACGTATGGACGGTGGAGGTCAATCTTATCATAGTTCTCCTGACTGTAGTCGCCAGGAACGAAACCATTCTCCTTCAATGGGTTGCTCTGCATGATGCCGGCAGCCACAGACTTCTCGATTTCAGCATAGAGTTCCTCAAGGCTGCCGATGCACTTCTCGCCACGGTTCTCGTCACGCCAGATTGGCAATGGAGTACCCCAGAAGCGGGAACGTGAAAGGTTCCAGTCGTTCAGGTTCTCGAGCCAGTTGCCGAAACGGCCAGTACCGGTGCTCTCAGGCTGCCAGTTGATGGTCTTGTTCAATTCTACCATGCGCTCCTTGCGGGCAGTATCCTTGATAAACCAGCTATCCAATGGGTAGTAGAGGATAGGCTTGTCGGTACGCCAGCAGTGAGGATAGTTGTGAACATGTTTCTCGCTCTTGAAAGCCTTGCCCTCCTGCTTCAACTCGTAGCAGAGTACGATGTTCAGGTCTTCAGCCTTTTCAGAAGCCTTCTTGTCCCAGACACCATCCACATTAAACTGTGGATCGTAGGCATTCTTCACGTAGTCGCCTGCGTGATGAGCGTATGCCTCCTTGTTAACGCAAGCGCTTACGAAGTTGGCATCGAGGTCTTCGATGAGATAGAACTTACCCTGGAGGTCAACCATTGGGCGGGTCTCACCCTTCTTATTAATAAGGTAAAGGGCTGGGATGTTGGCATCCTTAGCCACCTTGGCATCATCGGCACCGAATGTAGGAGCGATGTGAACGATACCAGTACCGTCATCGGTAGTAACGTAGTCGCCGAGGATGACACGGAAAGCCTCGCTATCCATCTCAACGAACTTATCGCGACCATCCTCAGAAGCGAATACCTTCTCAGGATGAGCTGCAGCATATTCAGTTACGAAAGCTGGAGCAAAGGCATCAACCTTCTCGCATGGCTTTACCCATGGCAGGAGCTGCTCGTAGTGCATGCCTTCGAGGTCGGTACCCTTCATGTGGTCGATAACGCGCCATGGGCACTGCTTCTTCTCCTTGTCGAATGGCAGGAGATCGCCCTCCTTGCACTCCTGGTCTGCCTTCAGATATGAACCTACCAGAGCCTCAGCCATCACGAGAGTCATAGGCTCGCCATTGTAGAGGTTGTAGGTCTCGATAGCTACATAATCAATCTTAGGACCCACACAGAGAGCCACGTTTGATGGCAAAGTCCAAGGTGTAGTGGTCCATGCGATGAAGTATGGCTTGCCCCACTTGGTCCACTCAGCCTTAGGATCCTTGATGAGGAACTGGGCTGTGGTGGTGAGGTCCTTAACATCGCGATAGCAACCAGGCTGGTTCAACTCGTGAGAGCTCAAACCTGTACCTGCGCCTGGAGAGTATGGCTGGATGGTGTAACCCTTGTAGAGCAGGCCCTTGTTGTAGAGCTGCTTGAGGAGCCACCAGAGAGTCTCGATGTACTTGTTATCGTATGTGATATAAGGATGATCGAGATCTACGAAGTAACCCATCTTCTCGGTCAACTCGCGCCACTCAGCGGTGAACTTCATCACGTTCTCGCGGCACTTGTGGTTGTAATCCTCGGTAGAGATATACTTCTCAGAAGCCTTGTTGTCGATATCCTTCTTGGTGATGCCGAGTTCCTTCTCGACACCGAGTTCAACAGGGAGTCCGTGGGTATCCCATCCCGCCTTGCGGTGAACCTGGAAGCCCTTCATGGTCTTGTATCTGTTGAATGTATCCTTGATACTACGTGCCAACACGTGGTGAATACCCGGGTGGCCATTAGCTGATGGAGGTCCCTCGAAGAAGATAAACTGAGGGCAGCCTTCACGCTCGTCGATAGACTTGTGGAAGATATCGTTTTTCTCCCACGCTGCTAGTACGTCATTGTTTGTCTGAGTCAAATTCAGACCGTTGTGCTCGGCAAATTTCTTAGCCATATTATCTATTTAAATTTTATATTGTTTTTACTTTTGGGCGCAAAGTTACAAAAAAAATATGTTTTTCCCTAATAATGAGGTAACAAATTAATAATTTTTCTATTAAAAATCCCGATTTGAGCATCAAAATAGTATCGAATGCTCAAATCGGGAATCAATATTCTGTTAAGGCTGGCTGGAAAACTACAGATTTTCCGCCTCCTGCAGCCAGATGGTGGATGCGGCATCGCTAGGCATGCGCCAGTCGCCACGAGGACTGAGGCTCACGCTTCCCACCTTCGGACCATCAGGCAGACAGCTTCGCTTGAACTGCTGGTTGAAGAAACGGCGAACAAATGTCTTGAGCCACTTCTTGATGGTCTCCTCATCGTAGGAATCAGGATCGTTGTCGCTGATTTTCACGCGCTCCAGCTTGGTATCGATAAACGCCTTCTTTGCCAGCATGTAAATCTTGGACGGACGGAATCCGAAACGCAGGAAGTAATAGAGGAAGAAATCGTGCAGCTCGTATGGGCCCACCAGGTCTTCTGTCTTCTGCTTGATGTTTCCATTCTCATCGGCAGGAATCAGCTCCGGACTGATAGGTGTGTCGATGATGTCGCGCAGGGTGATGCGGCTCTGCTCATCCACCCCACTCTCGGCAACATGGTTCACGAGATGGCGGATCAGGGTCTTAGGGATGCTGGCATTCACGCCATACATGCTCATGTGGTCGCCATTATAGGTAGCCCAGCCCAGAGCCAGCTCAGAAAGGTCGCCGGTGCCTATCACCATACCACCCATCTTGTTGGCAAGGTCCATCAGAATCTGCGTACGCTCGCGTGCCTGCGAATTCTCATAGGTTACATCATGCACGCTGGCATCATGACCGATATCCTCAAAATGCTGGGTCACTGCCTTGGCGATGCTGATTTCCCTGATAGTAATGCCCAGACTCTTCATCAGCGAGATGGCATTATTATATGTTCTATCGGTGGTTCCGAAACCTGGCATGGTAACACCCAGGATGCCTCGGCGGTCCATCTTCAGCTTATCGAATGCCTTCACGCAGACGAGCAGGGCAAGGGTGGAATCCAATCCGCCGCTGATACCCACTACCACCGTCTTGGCATGGGTATGTACGATGCGCTTGGCAAGACCCATCAGCTGGATATTGAAAATCTCCTCGCAGGAGGCATTCATATCGCTGCTGGTAGGAATGAAAGGATGAGGATTCACCTCACGCTCCAACACGAACTCGCGTTCGTTCTCGGTAGGATCGGCATCGATGTTACGGATGTTGAACTGTCCGCCGAGAACCGAATATTTGATGTTACGCTGGGCGTTGACATAGGTGGAATTGGTGCGACGCTCTGAACGGAGTTTCTCCACATCAACCTGCGCGATAACCATCTGAGGTTCAAGAGAAAAACGCTCACCTTGTGCAAGTAAAGCTCCATTCTCATAAACCAGGGCATTTCCGCCATATACCACATCCTGCGTGCTCTCGCCGAAACCGCAGGAACTGTAGATGTAACCCGTCATGGTGCGGGCACTCTGCTGGCTCAGCAGACTCTTTAGATAGTTGTGCTTTCCGATGAGTTCATCGCTTGCAGAGAGGTTGAAGATGAGGTCGGCACCAGCCAGTGCCAGCTTGTTGCTAGGAGGAGCCGGAGCCCATACATCCTCGCATATCTCTACGCCAAACTGCACACCGTCGTAGGTGCGGAAAATCTGCACATCCGGAGTCAGCTTCACCTTGTGTCCGGCATAGCGGACCTCGCAGTCGCGCAAATCCTGGGCAGAGGCAAACCAGCGCTTCTCGTAGAACTCGCTGTAGTTAGGGAGATAGGTCTTAGGCACGATGCCCAGAATCTGTCCGTGCTGGATCACGATACCGCAATTCAGCAGCAGATCGCCAGCCACTACCGGAGCGCCGACAATGGAGATGATGTCGAGTTTGCGGGTGAAATCGAGCAGCATCATCACCGCCTGCTCTGACGATTCCAGGAGCATCTGCTGGCGGAAAAGGTCCTGACAGGAATAGCCTGTGATAGACAATTCCGGGAAGGTAATGATCTCTACGCCCTTGCCTTCAGCCTGGGCTATCAGATCTTCTATCTGTTGGGTGTTGAAGATTACATCGCCTACCTTGACGGCAGGGATGGCACTTGCCACCTTCATAAATCCGTACTTCATAATGTACACTTTGATCTTTTAACTATATGATTACTTTTATCGGATTGTTACCTGTGTGGCACCATATCCATACTCCTGGAAGGAAGCATCCTGATAGGTGCAGTTCTTATAGCGATAATTCAACTCATGGATGAGTGCCTGGCGCAGAACGCCTTCGCCCTTGCCATGAATGAAGATAATCTTCTGACCCTTGTTCTTTTTGTTCTCAGCCATTGTCTTCTTGAAGATATCCATCTGATAATGAAGAATATCAGCAGAATTCATTCCAGCAGTTGTTTCAAGAACCTCGTCTGCATGAAGGTCGATGATGAGGGTACCATCATCCTTCTTGCTTTTCTTCTTGCTGGTGTTGGCAATCACCTTCTCGTCCTTGTACATCTGCTCCTTCAATCGCTTGGAATCGATGACCAGCGGACGGGCTACCTCGTCGTTCTCCACGATGGTGAAGAGATAGGCTGGAGTCTCGAAGAAATCATTCTCTTCGAAGAGATGGAGCTTGTAGAACTTCACTGGGTCCAGGCGGAACTGGACATCCGTAGCTGGCTTCAGCAGGAATGGCTTGTCCTTCTTGTAGGCAATCATCTGGATGGCGATGTGCTCCATCTCATTCAAAGCCTCACGACCGAATTCCTCGATGAAGAGCTTGGTGTTTGGCTCGATTTCACCCTCCGCCTTCAGGGTCCACGCATTTCCCTCGGCTACGAGATAGGTGTAGCGCAGATAGTAGTTGCTGTCGTTCACCATATACGATTCGAAGCGGGTATTGGTCACGTCCTTAATGTCGATAGGCACGAAGGCGAGATAGGCGCTGAGCTTGTTGCCGCCCGTACGCTCCTGAATCTGCTTCACGAAGGTAATCTCGCGGTCGGCAGCATCATACTCCTCTACGTTCATATCCACATCATTCTCGTGCTCGTTCAGGATAGCCTTGATGCTTCTGCTGTCCTGATGCAGTTCGGTGTTGGCATGCTCTTCAGCCTTCTGCTTGGCATCCATCTTGGCAGAGATCATCTTGCCCATGGCATAGTCATCCTGCTCTACCACTACCACCTCGTTGATCGGCATCGGAATCTCGAAACCATCTTCATCCTCTACCAGCACGATATTCTTGCCCTGGAAGCCAGCCACCTTTCCGCCGCCCACTTCGCTCAGGAATCTTACTTTATCACCTTTCTTCATATTTCTATTTAATTTTTTATTTTTATCTAATCATTTATCTATCCTCAAAGATAAATATGAAATGAGGATACACTTTGCAAAGATACAAAAGATATTGCAGAATATGGATGTTTTTAATATTTTTAATGCAAGTAAGAAAATAATCTTGATGAAAAGCACCGGGTTTGGGATATTTTTTATATCTTTGCAAGTAGATTGCATATAGATTGCACATAATTAATGTATCACTCTTAAACAATGATTGATTATGATTACATTTCCATGCGCCAAGATCAACCTTGGCTTAAATATAGTAAGCAAGCGCGCTGATGGTTACCACAATCTGGAAACCGTGTTCTACCCTATCCCCCTGACTGATGCCTTGGAGATCAAGCTGATGGGAGATGAATTTCCTAGCGAGGTAGCCTGCGACCTGAAGATTACAGGCAATGCCGTGGATTGCGATGAACAGAAAAACCTGGTGGTGAAGGCATATAATATGCTGGCTGCCGACTTCAAGATTCCCCGCATTCATACGCATCTCGTCAAGCGAATCCCATCTCAGGCTGGAATGGGTGGCGGCTCTGCGGATGCTGCCTATATGATCCGTCTGCTCGATGAGCGTTTCCGCCTGAACATCGGTATTCCTGAGATGGAACGATATGCAGCCAAGTTGGGTGCTGACTGTGCCTACTTCATCAGTGCGGACCCGGAAAATGGAGATACAGCCTGCTATGCTGAGGGTATCGGCGATGTACTGATGCCGGTAAGCGGTCCTGGAGATAACATGAAGGGATATTACATTGTGGTGGTGAAGCGTGATGACATCGCCGTAAGCACCAAGGATGCCTACGCTGCCATCACTCCTAAGAAGCCTGCGAAATGCTGCCGCGATATCGTTCGCCAGCCTATCGAGACCTGGAAGGATGAGCTTGTCAACGATTTCGAGGCGCCGATCTTTGCGATGCATCCAGAGTTAGCAGAAATCAAGCAGAAGCTCTATAATCTGGGGGCCGCATATGCAGCCATGAGCGGTAGCGGCAGTGCCATCTTCGGTATATTCAAGCATAAGCCTGCCAATATCGAAGAGCAGTTCGAAGGAATGTTCTGCAAAGTATTAAAACTTTAGATTTAAAATATTATAATGAACGAAGAAACACATCAGAAACTGATGACTATCAAGCGAAGCTTTCGCTTGTTGATGAACGGTCCGGGTTCGCAATCCATGCGAGACAAGGGCTTGGGATATAAACTGAATTGGGGTGTACCCTTCTATGAATTGAAGAAGATGGCGCAGGAATACGGCAAGGATTACGACCTCGCCATCGAACTCTGGAAGGAAGACATCCGAGAGTGCAAGATTCTTGCTACCCTCATCATGCCTGCCGACAAGATGCTTGCCGAGATAACGGATATCTGGATGGAACAGGTGCAGAGCCAGGAAATGGCTGAGATGCTTGCCTTCAATCTGCTGCAATATGTGGAATATGCGCCGGTGATTGCATATCAATGGATTGCAAGCAATAAACCGCTGTATGAGATTGCCGGTTTCCAGCTTCTTGCCCGCCTCTTTGCGAATGGTAAGGAGCCTAACGATCGTGGAATCAATGAATTCCTGGATCAGGCTGCCGTGGCATTGCAGGGTGATAATATGGGAGTGAAGCATGCTGCCGCCAATGCCGTAATGCGCTTCTGCGATTTCGGAGAGGATTTCGAGAAGATTGCTCAGGGGGCACTCAAGGGTATCTTCGAGATATAATAAATCCGCAGAGCTAAAAATATGCTCTGCGGATTTTTTATTTTAAATAAATACTTTTATCCGAAATACTTCTGGTATTCGTTTTCGAAATTCGGAGTGAAAACACCTTTGCCGATGTTTTCCTTGATTTCTTCCTTACTCCAGAATCTGCCGCCAGCCAATTCCTCCTGGCTCGGCTTCACCTCACCATCATACACACATCGGTGAACATACACCAACTCCTTTTCTCTCTGACTCTCAAAGACATAATGTCCTAAAGACTCCGGTTCGAAATCGGTGATACCCAGCTCTTCCCTCACTTCACGATGAAGCGCCTGGTTTACACTCTCGCCTAAATCCACATGTCCACCACAGGCTGTATCCCACTTATCAGGCTGGATATCCTTCCATGCCGGACGGTGCTGGAGATACAGTTCTCCCTTACTATTGAATACATGCAGATGAACCACAGGATGCAGAATCTTGCATCCATCATGGGCATGACCTCGGGTGATGGCACCCAGGATATTACCCATTTCATCTACTATCGGAAATTCCTCGTTCTTATTATCTGTCATTATCTATTATTATAACGTTATTTATTATTTATAACGTTCCGTACTCCTCAGAATAGCGGAGCATCTGGTCGGTATAACTCTCCTCATAATCGAGATTCACATCGATAGGATTACCCTCCTCATCATAGACCAGCGTCATTTTAGGATTGATGAAACCCTTGTATGGAGCCAGGTTCAGCTTCTTGTATCTCGCCAGAATCTCGCGATGCAAGTCTGGATCGATATTCACGGCATACTTCTCTACCAACTGGCGAGCTGCCTCGAAATCTCCCTCGCTCTTGATTCGCTGAATCTCTGCAAGGAGTTCTCCGAAGAGATGGCGGAGCATCTCGTAATCATTCACCTTCACATAGGTTCGGGTGGTTACGATATTACCCTCAGAATCCTTCAGGGCATCCTCGGCAGAAGCATAGCTTACTTCTTCCGTAACCAGTTCCACGGCTCCCTCGGCATGCTCCAGGGTCCACCAGGCAATGAGGGCACGGTTTCTCATGTGCGCCTCCTCTATCTTGTCACCCTCCTTGATGCGGATGGTCTGGGTGAGCAAACCGTTCATCAGATAGCTGTAATACTGCGCCTTGTAAGCTTCATCATTCGGAGTCAATCCCAACTCAACCAGCTTATGGTCAGCTACATAGTACAGACCAAAAAGATCGGCTCTCGCCTCCTCTATCGTGTTGCCATACGCCTTCAGGGCATCAGGATCGGTGCCAGGAAGAAGCTGACCGCTACCGTGTCCCAGACACTCGTGAAGGTCGGTATGCAGGTCGTCGGTGATATCAGCATACTGATTCATCAGCGCCACAGTCTCCTCATCGATGACAAACTCATCTCTGAATCCGTTGCCCTGAGCCGCCTTGTTGTAGGCATCAGTCAGGTTGCCGATGGTAACGCTCTTCGAACCGTGCTCCTGACGGATCCAGTTGGCATTAGGCAGATTGATGCCGATAGCCGAAGCAGGATATTCCTCTCCGCCGAGCATCGCCGCACAGATTACATTGGCGGTAACACCCTTTACCTCCGGTTTGCGGAAACGTGGATCCACAGGCGAATGATCCTCAAACCACTGAGCATCCTTACTGATGGTCTGGGTTCGCTGGGTAGCCTCCAGGTCCTTGTATTCCACGATACCCTCCCAGGTACCTTTCAATCCCAATGGGTCGCCATATACTTCGATGAATCCGTTGATGAAATCCACCATGCCTTCGTGCTGCTCTACCCAGGCGATGCTGTATCGGTCGAAATCCTCCAGATTACCGGTGCGATAGAACTTCACGAGCAGGTCGATGACATGCTTCTGTCCCTCATTCTCAGCGAATTTCTGCGCCTTGAGCAACCAGGACACGATTTCCTTGATAGGCTCACTATAGAGTCCATCCTCCTTCCACACCAGCTCAATCATCTCGTTGTTGCGCTTGGTGAGCTTGGAATTGAGTCCGTAAGATGGTGGTGTCGGGTTAGAGGCATCCTTCAATCGGGCATAGAATCTCTCCACTTCCGCCTGAGTCACATTCTCATAAAAGTTGCAGGCAGAAGTCTTTACCAGGTCTTCGCCATCGGTCTGGTTCACTCTCTTCGGCATCACCTCCGGATCGAAGATGACAGGTACGAGCTGAGCGAGGAGATCTTCCTTGCTCTCTCCTCTCTTGAGGGGCAACTCATCTTCAGCGATTTCCTCCATCAACTGATAGAAGAATTCCTCAGAGAATCCCGGCTTGAATTTCTCGCAGCCATAATGATGATGGATGCCGCTGGCAAACCATACGCGCTTCAGATATACTTCGAAAGCCTTGAATTCTTCGGAATCGCATACAGAAGAAGTTTCGATTTCTGTAGTAGAATCGCATACTGTCTCTGTGTTTTCGATAGCCTCTCCGATTATACCCTTGTAATGGCGATAGATTGCCTCCAGGGTTTTGCGAATGCGCAGGTTGTACTTTCCCTGCTGGTCGAACGTGATGTCACGTCCCATCAGGGTAGCCTTTGCCAGGCAGTAAATATACAATTTCTGATTGAGCGACAATGCATCGAATCCCTTCAGCTCGTAACGCAGCATCTGGATGTCGGCAAAGCGCTCGTGGGTGTTTACATTACAATTTGCCATGTTCTAAACCTTTATTTCTAGCGCAAAAGTACGACAATTATTTGGATTTTCAAACTTTTCTGCCAACTTTTCTTATTTTATTGAAAGAAATGTAATAAATCTCCCGTTTTTTACGTAACTTTGCAGGAATATCCAATGTAAAAGAAGAAAAATAGTTAAGAAATATGCAAATCAACGAGATATTGAAATCTTACTTCGGATACGATTCCTTCCGACCCAACCAGGAAGCCATCATCCGGGAAGTGATGCAAGGTAACGACTGTCTGGTACTGATGCCGACGGGCGGAGGAAAGAGTCTGTGCTATCAGGTTCCGGCGCTGGCGATGGAGGGAACGGCAGTGGTCATTTCACCACTCATCAGTCTGATGCACGACCAGGTGGAAGCCCTCAAGGCTAACGGCATTCCAGCCGAAGCTCTCAACAGCGGCAACGATATAACCGATGATCTCATCATCCGCAGAAGATGCGAAGCGGGCGAACTGAAACTGCTCTATGTTTCGCCCGAAAAACTCCTCAGCGAGATACCTTATCTGTTCAGCAACATCAAGATTTCGCTATTCGCCGTAGATGAAGCCCACTGTATCAGTCAGTGGGGACACGATTTCCGTCCGGAGTATTCCCAGCTCGGACTCCTGCACGAGAAATTCAATGGCGTGCCGGTGATGGCGCTCACGGCTACAGCCGACAAGATTACCCGAGAGGACATCATCAACCAGCTGCATCTGAACGGCCAGACCTTCGTGAGCAGTTTCGACCGTCCGAACCTCAGTCTTACCGTGCGCCAGGAAAGTACGAAGAAGGAGAAACTGAAATTCATTTACCATTTCATCGCCCGTCGCCCAGACGAGGCAGGCATCATCTACTGCCTCTCGCGCAAGAATACGGAGATGGTGGCAGAGGCTTTGCAGGAGCATGGCATACAGGCAGAAGCCTATCATGCCGGACTCTCCGCCCAACAGCGAGCCTCTGTACAGGAACGTTTCAAGATGGACCAGATAGAAGTGGTGTGCGCTACCATCGCCTTCGGAATGGGTATCGACAAGGGCAACGTACGCTGGGTGATTCACTACAATATGCCGAAGAGCATCGAGAGTTTCTATCAGGAGATAGGACGTGCCGGAAGAGACGGCGCTCCTGCCGATACGGTATTGTTCTATTCGATGGCAGATATCATCACCCTCCGTTCTTTCTGCGAAGAAAGCGGACAGAAATCGGTGAATCTGGAAAAACTGCGAAGAATGGAAGAATACGCCGAATCGAGAGTCTGCCGAAGAAGAATCCTCCTGAATTATTTCGGAGAGACCTCCAGTAAGGATTGCGGTCATTGTGATGTCTGCAACAATCCGCCCCGCACTTTCGATGGTACCGTGCTTACCCAGAAGGCGCTGAGTGCCGTGGTAAGAGCGGGCGAAAAGATCGCCGTGGGCACCTGCATCGAGATATTGAGGGGTATGCAGACGCCTGCCATTACTAGAAATCACTATAATGAGTTGAAGACCTTTGGTGTGGGCAAGGATGTAAGCGTTCGCGATTGGCAGACCTATCTGCTGCAGATGCTTCAGATGGGATTCTTCGAGGTGGCGTATAATATGCATAACCAGATGAAGGTCACGCCATTGGGCTGGAAGGTTCTCAAGGGAGAACACCAGGTTTCATTGGCGATTATGGAGAATGAAGAGCGGGCTCCTCGTCAGCAAAGGGTCAACAGACCTTCAAGAGGAAGCAGCATCCCTGTAGTTCATGCCGAGCGTGTGATTTTCGAGGATGAAATGGCGGGTGTAGAAGATAAGAAGCTTTTCGAATATCTGCGTAAGATCCGCAAGAATCTTGCCGATGAGCAGGGCTATCCTCCATACATCGTATTATCGGATAAGAGTCTGCACGAATTGACGAAGATGAAGCCTACCACCCTCCAGGCATTCGGTCTCATCAGCGGTATCGGCGAATTCAAGATCAAGAAATATGGCGACACTTTTATCAAAGCCATCAAGAAATATACAGGCAAATAAAAAAAAGGAGAGGTAACCTGGGCCAACAAGTTACCTCTCGAATTTGAAACAACGGCTTGGAAAGCTAATTATTCTAGCTTCCTCCCATAATATCTAACGGGAAAGCTTAGTTATTCACGCTACCTCCCACAATATCGAGCAATTCATTCGTAATGGCCTGTTGACGACTCTTGTTGTACTGAAGATTCAGTTCACGCAAGAGTTCATCGGCATTATCCGTAGCAGTCTGCATGGCAACCATACGGGCTGCATGCTCACTCGCCTGACTATCCAACAAAGCAGTGTAAACCATCAGATGAAGCTGCTTAGGAATCAATACACCCAAAACAGTCTCCAGATCCGGCTCCACGATGAAGTCATCGTTCAAAGGATGCGCCTCTGCACGCTGTCTTTCATCCTCACCAGCCTGCTTCTTGCGCAGATACTCCTGAGCCTTCGCCGTAGCCACATTCGATGTGAGGTCACGGTCATTGTCCTCTCCTATCGCCTCCGTACTGAGGTCGATAGGCAGGAAAGTCTTCTGGGTCAGGATCTGCGAACCGGCACTTTTGAAGTGGTGATAGATCATCTCCACCTTGTCGAGTTCACCAGCTGCATACTGCTTGGCAAGCTTGCGGGCGATGTCGGCACAAGCGCCTGAATTAGGATGATCGGCAAGATCCAAGAAGTTACCGCCAATCTTCAAACCCAGCTTCTGTGCCTTCTCAGCCACCTTTCTGCCGATAGGATATACCGTGATGTCGTCAATGCCATGAGCCTTATACTCGTCCACCGCCTGAATCATCATCTTGATGACGTTGGAGTTGAAACCACCGCACAAGCTGCTGTTAGAGCTATATACGATGAGAGCCACACGCTTGATTTCCTTGTGCTCCACCTGCAACTCATGGTCCACATTCGGAGTACTCACCAGGAAGCTCTTCAGGATATGCTCCAGCATATTCTCATAAGGCAGCATATTCTGGATTGCTACCTGAGCATGATGCAACTTGCTGGATGCCACCATCTTCATCGCACTCGTAATCTTACGGGTACTGTTGACGCTGGCGATGCGAGTCTTAATCTCTTTTAACGACGGCATAGGCTATTACGCTTTATATTGTCCTGCTACATTAGCCATGGTATCCTTGATCACCGCGATGCAATCGTCGGTGAGCTTACCATCAGCCAAAGTCTCGATTACGTCGGCGTGCTGGCTGCGCATAGCGTCGAGGAACTGATCCTGGCAATCGCGAACCTTGTCCATTGGCACGTCGTGCATCAGTCCGTGCACACCACAATAGAGGATAGCCACCTGCTCGCCCACTGGCATAGGGCGATACTGAGGCTGAACCAGCAACTGGTCGTTCTTTCTACCACGGTCCAGTGTCATCGCTGTTACGGCATCCATATCGCTAGAGAACTTAGAGAAAGCCTCCAGCTCACGATACTGAGCCATATCGATCTTCAGGGTACCAGCCACCTTCTTCATACTCTTGATCTGGGCAGAACCACCTACACGAGATACGGAGATACCTACGTTGATAGCTGGGCGGAAGCCCTGGTTGAAGAGGTCGGTCTCCAGGAAGATCTGACCGTCGGTGATGGAAATCACGTTGGTTGGGATGTATGCTGATACGTCACCTGCCTGGGTCTCGATGATTGGGAGGGCTGTCAAAGAGCCACCACCCTTCACCTTGCCCTTCAGACACTCAGGAAGGTCGTTCATCTGCTCGGCTACCTCCTGCTGGTCGTTGATTCGAGCGGCACGCTCCAACAGACGAGAGTGGAGATAGAACACATCGCCAGGGTAAGCCTCACGTCCTGATGGACGGCGGAGGATCAATGATACCTCACGGTAAGCCACAGCCTGCTTACTCAAGTCATCATATACAACGAGGGCTGAGTAACCGCGGTCGCGGAAGTACTCACCGATAGCCGCACCGGCGAATGGTGCGTAATACTGCATGGCTGCAGGATCGGCAGCGGTAGCACTTACGATGATGGTATATGGCAGGGCGCCGTGCTCCTTCAGGTTCTGTACCAATGCTGCAACGGTAGATGCTTTCTGGCCGATGGCTACATAGATACAATATACAGGCTTGCCTGCCTCATAGAAACTCTTCTGGTTGATGATGGTATCCACTGCGATAGCAGTCTTACCGGTCTGACGGTCGCCGATGATCAACTCACGCTGTCCACGACCGATAGGAATCATGGAATCCACAGCCTTCAAACCTGTCTGCAGAGGCTCCTTCACTGGCTGACGATAGATCACACCAGGAGCCTTACGATCCAGCGGCATCTCGAAAGCGCCGGTGAGATCGATATCACCCAGACCGTCGATAGCCTGACCCAGAGGGTTAACGACACGACCTAAGAAGTTGTCGTTAACGCGGATAGAAGCGATACGGTGAGTACGCTTCACGCTCTGCCCCTCCTTGATGCCAGCAGTAGGACCTAAGAGGACACAACCTACATTGTCTTCCTCCAAGTTCATGACGATAGCCATCGTGCCGTTCTCGAACTCAAGAAGCTCATTAGCCTCTGCATTGCGAAGACCGTAGATACGAGCCACGCCATCGCTGACAGTAAGCACGGTACCTACCTCGTCAAACTGCTGAGAGCCATTCACCTCCTGGAGCTGCTGCTGAAGCACTTCAGACACCTCACTTGGTTTAATTTTATCTGACATTTTGTTATTTACTTTGAAATTTGAACTTTGAAATTTGAACTTGATGATTACCTTTAATATAAAGAAGTAACCCTTTCCGTTCTCTTTCCGTTTTACTTTTTGAGCTGTGTCAGAATGTTGTTGAGCTTTGTCTTCACGCTCGCATCCATTCTGTAAGTATCATACTCAAGGATGAAACCACCAATCAAATCAGGGTTCACCTCAGTCTTGAACTCCACAGTACCTTGCGTTCTCTGCTCCACCATCTTGCGCATCTTGTCCTCCGTAGAGGCGTCAACGGCAGTGGCGGTGATCAGCTTACCGCGGATGATGTTCTTCTGTTTCCTGTAAAGAGTGATATACGAAGCAGCCATGAATTGCAGGGTGCTCTCCCTATCCTCTTTCAAGACGAGAGCAATGAACTTCTGGCTCAACTCAGATGGCTTCTTGCCAAGAGCTGTAATGAGAAGTGCTTGCTTCTTGTCTTTGGAAAGCATAGGGTTGTCTATCGTAAATCTCAGTTCAGGCACGTCGATGTAGCTCGTGTAGAGCGTCTGCATCTCCTGGTACACCTGATCTTCGAGCTTCATGCCGAGTGCTGCCTTGATGAGGGCACGGGCATAACGCACCGATATTACACCGATATCCATAAGCTTTACTGTTTGTTGTCAGAAGAAACCTCGTCCAGCAGTCGATTTATCATATCCATCTGTGCCTTGTCGTCAGAGAGCTTTGCCTTGAGCACCTTTTCTGCAATCTGTACAGAGAGCTCGGCAACCTGGCCACGGATTTCGCGGATGGCATTCTGCTTTTCTGTCTCAATCTGTGCCTTGGCATCAGAGAGCAGACGAGCGCCCTCTTCGCGAGCCTTGTCCTGTGCTTTCTCTACGATGGCATCGCGGGTATCGGCAGCTTCCTTGAGGATGGCAGCCTGCTTCTCGCGAGCTTCCTGCAAGATGGATTCACCTTCTTTTTGGATATTGGCAAGCTTCTCGTTGGCTTCGTGAGCTTTCTTCAGGCTCTCGTCGATGAAGGCCTTACGATCGGTCACCATCTTGATGATGGCTGGAAATCCAGCCTTCCAGAGGATGATGAAGACGATGATGAAGACCAGTGTCATCCAAAAAAGCAAACCGCTATCAGGAATCAATAAATCCATATATACTGGTTAAAGTTTTACTTAAACGTTTTATTTTAATTAACTCTGGAAAAGGTCACCCACCCGCCCTCACAAAGAGAGAACAAATCCCGAGAGCATCAGATATCGGGCCATTCTACAGATTCGTGAGAATGAATCGCGGCGGGAAGGGTGATATTCCTTTTATTACATAACGATAGCCAAGATGGCGATGATGACTGCGAAGAATGCAACACCCTCAACCAACGCAGCTGCGATGATCATAGAAGAACGGAGATCGCCCATCTTCTCTGGCTGACGAGCCATAGCGTCCATAGCCTGGCCACCAATGCGACCGATACCAATACCTGCGCCAATAGCGGCCAAACCTGCACCTACTGCGGCACCCAACTTTGCAATCTCTGCTGCTAATAAAAGTGATAACATAATCTTAATAATTTAAGTTGTTAATATTTTCTTTATTTATAATTCTATTTTACGATTTCTGGCTCAGCCTCATGAGACTTTACATGAGCCAGCGAGATGAATACTGCACTCAGCATGGTGAATACCAATGCCTGAATGTAGCTTACCAATACTTCGAGGAGCATCATAAAGGCGCTCATCGCAACACTTACTATTGTCATACCCGTACCTGCCACATAGTTGGCGATAGCATTCTCACTGATGTTGAACATGATGAAAATGATAGCCGCAAACGAAAGTGCGATGGCGTGACCCGCCATCATGTTGGCGAAGAGTCGGATAATCAGAGCCAGCGGTTTCGTAAAGATTCCGAAGAGCTCGATGAATGGCATCAATGGCACTGGCACCTTCAACCACGTTGGTACCTCCGGCCAGAAGATATCCTTCCAGTATTCCTTGGTACCGGTGAAGTTGGTGATCAGGAATGTCGTTACACCGAAGAATACGGTGCAGGCGATATTACCCGTCAGGTTACCACCACCTGGAGGGAATGGTACGATACCCATGATGTTCGCCACGAAGATAAAGAAGAAGCAAGTAAGCAACCATGGTGCGTACTTTGGGGCTTCCTTACCCAGGGTGGCCTCAATCACATCGGTATATACCGACATGATGAACATGTGCATCAGTCCCACAAATCCCTTTGGTGCAGGGTCATCCACCTTGTGCTTCCTGCACCAGCGGGCTGGTATCAGGACACACAGCAACAGGATGATAGCATCGATGAAGAGCACGCAAACGGTCTTCGTGATGGAGATGTCAAGCGGACGAACCTCCTGGCCTCCCACCTTCTCTACTATCTTGTTGGGATTCGCCTGCGCATCAGCGTTCTTGATCACCAAGTTAAAAGGTCCGGGACGGTCTCCATTGGCATCCTTCTCTTCCGAGAATTCGCTGCTGCAGAACACGTGCCAGCCTGTGGTGGTATTCACGATGATAGGCAGATGAATCACTACGGGATGGTCTCCCACCTTTGTGATATGCCATTCATAAGAATCCTTGATATGACCCCACAATATCTCTTTCACGTCGATGTTTTCCTTGGCCGATACCTGCAGAGGTGCCAGCGTGAAGAGCAGCATCGCCATCAAGAGGAATTGCTTGAGATGTTTCATATTCTTTAATTCTTACTTTGTTTATTAATTATTTGTCTCGAGCCGCATTAAGAGAGGCGGCTCTTTTTCTCTACCCGAGCGAAGTAGATGCAGTCGAACACGAGAAGCATGACATAGAACAGGGCGAAGATGACGGTGAATCCCAGGATGTTCTGCCTGTCGCATACCAGCACGTAGATGAGGAACACCAGCGTACCAGCCATCAGCTTCAAGACCAGTGCCGCCAGATAGAACTTGGCGAGATTGGCAGGAGATGATTTAGCCACAGCCTTCCAGGCTTCGCCATAAGCAGTACTTGCAACGAGTGAGAATATCGCACTAACTATCAGCGGGTTAACCACCCGTGGCAGAATATCATCGCATAAGGCTGAAACCCTACAGGCGAAGAGGATGGCAAGAGCCATGAGAGCTGTGAGCCACAGGGAAATCTGCTTGTACTTGATACCTGCCTGCCTGATAGCCAGCAAGCGTATCTTTTCATCTTTTTCCATTGTTCTGTCTTGTCAATATTGAGAATTATGAATTCTTAATTTTATACTTCTACGCAAAGGCTTACTTCGTTTTTCTTACATTCCACGAATCCGCCCTTGATGTTCATTGCCTGCTTGCCTTCCCTGGTAGTGTATTCCACCTTGCCCATTTCGAGCGAAGAGATGATTGGCGCGTGATCCTTGAGAATCTCGAACGAGCCGAGGGTTCCCGGAACCAGTACGCTCTCTACCTCACCCTGGAAGACTACTTTCTCAGGAGATACTATCTTTAGCTGTAACATAAGCCGTGGATTTAAAGATTACGCCTGTGCTGCTGCGAGCAACTGCTTAGCCTTCTCCTTCGCATCCTCGATAGTACCTACGTTGAGGAATGCCTGCTCTGGCAGGTCATCCACCTCGCCGTCGAGGATGGCGTTGAAGCCCTTGATAGTCTCTTCGATAGGTACCATCACACCCTTCAAACCGGTGAACTGCTCGGCTACGGTGAATGGCTGACTCAGGAAACGCTGTACACGGCGTGCACGGTTCACGGTCAACTTATCCTCATCAGAAAGCTCATCCATACCGAGGATGGCGATGATATCCTGCAACTCGTTGTAACGCTGCAGCAACTGCTTTACTCGCTGCGCACAGTCGTAGTGAGCCTTGCCCACGATCAGTGGGTCGAGGATACGAGAGGTAGAACCCAGTGGATCTACGGCAGGATAGATACCCAGAGAAGCAATCTTACGAGAAAGCTCTGTGGTGGCATCCAGGTGAGTAAAGGTGGTGGCTGGAGCAGGGTCGGTCAAGTCGTCGGCAGGCACATAAACGGCCTGTACTGAGGTGATGGAACCATTCTTGGTAGAAGTGATTCGCTCCTGCATGGCACCCATCTCAGAAGCCAGCGTTGGCTGATAACCTACGGCTGATGGCATACGGCCCAAGAGCGCAGATACCTCAGAACCAGCCTGGGTGAAACGGAAGATGTTATCGATGAAGAACATGATGTCGGCAGCCTCACCGTTCTTGCCTCCGTGGTCACGGAACTCCTCGGCAACAGTCAAACCTGAAAGCGCTACTGAAGCACGTGCCCCAGGTGGCTCGTTCATCTGACCATACACCAGGGTAGCCTGACTCTTGGCAAGCTCCTCAGGGTCAACGAGTGAGAGATCCCACTTACCTTCTTCCATAGCTTTACGGAACTTCTCGCCATACTTGATAACGCCAGACTCGAGCATATCTCGAATCAAGTCGTTACCCTCACGAGTACGCTCACCTACACCAGCGAATACAGAGTAGCCGTTGTGTCCCTTGGCAATGTTGTTGATCAACTCCATGATGAGCACCGTCTTACCTACACCGGCACCACCGAAGAGACCGATCTTACCACCCTTCATGTAAGGCTCGAGCAGGTCGATCACCTTGATACCGGTGGCAAGCATCTCCTTGTGCGTAGAGAGCTCGTCGAACTTCGGAGCCTCGCGATGGATAGGATAAGCACCCTTCATGTCCAATTCGTTCATACCATCAATAGGCTGTCCGATTACATTCATCATACGGCCCTTGATCTGCTCTCCGGCAGGCATCATGATTGGGTTGCCTGTTACGGCAACTTCCAAGCCACGCTGCAAGCCGTCGGTGTTGTCCATGGCGACACAGCGAACTGTATCCTCACCGATGTGCTGCTGCACCTCGATGACCAGGTCGCGTCCGTCTGGGCGTTTCACCTTCAGAGCTTCGTGAATTTTAGGAAGCACCTTCTCAGGGTTCTCGCCCTTGGTATCGAAATATACGTCGATAACCGGACCGATAATCTGCGAGATGCGTCCACTTACTTGTGACATAAGCTTATTAGTTTAAAAATTTATTTTTTAATATTTATGTTTCGTTCTTTTGGTATTCGAGGTTCGTGATGTCGGGAATTGAAGCCCGAATCACGAAATTCGTTATACGCCTGCAAAAGTAACAACAATTTACGGAAGCCGCAAATTTTTCGGAAGTTTTATTTGTATTTTGCTCCGTTTTAAAACTTTTTTAGTTCCGTTTAAACCATTTTTACTTTTCATTCATTTCCTATAATTAATGCCGATAGCAGCATTGGATATCGAAATGCGATGCAAGGAGAAGCTGATTAGATGCTCAACTCATCCAATACCTTGATCAGCTTGCGGTCGAATGGCTTGTCTGAACGGATGGCCTCAGAAAGCGGTACGTAAACCACCTCGTTGTTGCGGACACCGATCATCACGTTGCGCTGACCCTGCATGATAGCCTCGATGGCACCACAACCGGTACGGCTGGCGAGGATACGGTCGCGGGCTGATGGACGACCACCACGCTGCAGGTGACCGAGGATAGATACACGTACGTCGAACTCAGGGAACTCCTTGCGTACACGGTCGGCATAGTAGAGCGCGCCGCACTTAGGACTCTCAGACACGATGACGATACAGCTCTTCTTAGACTTGCGGATACCGCGCTCCATGAACTGAGCCAACTGGTCAACATCGGTAGAATCCTCTGGGATGATGGCAGCCTCTGCACCGCTGGCGATGGCTGAGTTCTGTGCCAGGAATCCGGCATCACGGCCCATCACCTCGATGAAGAAGATACGCTCGTGGCTCTGCGCAGTATCACGGATACGGTCCACGCACTCTACGATGGTGTTCATCGTAGTATCGTAACCGATGGTGTTGTCAGTGCCATAGAGGTCGTTGTCGATAGTACCAGGCAGACCGATGCAGCAGACATCAAACTCACTTGCGAAGTTCATCGCACCGGTGAGCGAACCGTTACCGCCGATTACAACCAGCGCATCGATTTCCTCTTTCTGGATATTCTCGAAAGCCTTCTGTCGGCCCTCTACTGTCATGAATTCCTTAGAACGTGCAGTCTTCAGCATCGTACCGCCGGTACCGATGATACCGCTCACGTTCTCAGTGGTGAAAGTCTTGATCTCGTCGTTGATCAGTCCATCGTAACCACGATAGATACCCTTCACGGTGAATCCGTTGTAGATAGCCGAACGGGTCACCGCACGGATTGCTGCGTTCATACCAGGAGCATCACCTCCAGAAGTCAAAATACCTATAGTCTTAATCTTTGCCATAACTATATATACCTTATTATATTATATATTAGTGATACATTAATAAAAAAAATATGCTTTCTTGTTGGTTCCGGGATGCGTGTTACATCCCCTTTTTCTTCTTTAGAACTTTCTGAATCTCTTTCGTCGTCTGATTCGTCCTGAATTTCTTTCGTCTGATTCTTCTTTTTGAATCTTCTGAATCTGTTTCATCTGATTCTTCCTTTTGAATCTTCTGAAACTCTTCCATCTGATTCTTCTTTTTTTGAATCTCCTGAATCTCTTCCGTTTTCAGATTCTTTCTTTTCTTCTTCAGATATGGTTGTTTAAATCATTAAGTAAACGGCTCTTCCCATCAGGGTGTGCGAGAGCCAGAGGATAACGAGGCCAGCCACGCCACCCACGAGGGCCTTCCATCCGATATTGCGGAAGAACCAGCCCATACGCATGTGCTCCATCTTCATCAGGGCGAGACCGCTGATGGTACCGATACCCAGCACATTGCCTCCTGCCATTACGCAGTAAGCGATTACCTGCCAGTAGAGACCGTTGGTATTATATACCGAATCCATGACATAGGTAGGGTCGCCCAATCCCATCACATCGTGCAATGAGAAGAAGTTCATGGCGGTAGCAAAGTTATCGAGTACCGTACTCAGCACTCCGGCAGCCACGCCATGCAGCCATACATTAGGGTGCTCCTCGCTGGTTCCTATCCAGCTGGAGAGGTCATAGAAGGCACCTGTCTCCTTCACCACGCCCACGGCGAGAATCATTCCCATCACGAAGAGAATCATCTGAATCACACCGTATTGCAGCACTCTAGGGGTACGACGCTCCACCATCGCATCCATGTTCATGAGCTTGCGATTGAAGATCTCGTTCACGATCCAGAGTACGCTGAGCACGCACAGGGCGCCCAGGAACGGGCTGAGCTTGGTGATGTTATGGAAGGTAGGGATAAACCACAGACCGCCGATTCCCACGAGGAGCATCAGCAATCTCTGCCACTTGTTCAGGCGGGTGTCATCGCCACGGAAAGGCATCACAATCCACTCTGTCTCAACTCTTTCGGGCAGCATGCGCTGCATCAGCAGGGTTGGAATCAACCACGCTGCAAGACAAGGGAGGAGTAATGAAAAGGAGAAAACGGTGGCTGTAACAGCCCCTGAGTTCCAGAGTACCAGACCTTCCGGGTTACCAATCACGGTGAGCGCACCGCCACAGTTGGCAGCTACGAGGATGGCGCTTCCATACACCATTCTCTGTCTTCTGCTCGGGATGATGCCATGCATCATGGTGAGCATCATCACGGTGGTAGTGAGGTTATCGAGATTGATGGAAATCAGGAATGTAACGATGGCGAGCGTCCACAGCATCTTCTTGCTGCTGCGCGTGCGAAGCAACTGGCGCACGAAGTCGAAGCAGCCGTTGTTGTTGAGGATTTCCACGATCGTCATCGTAGCGAGCAGGAACATCACGATCTCCGCTGCCCTACCCACCTGTGGGAGGAAGATGTTTCGGGAGATGAAGTACTTGACGGAAGTACTGGTTGATTCCATTTCGCTGAAATTGAGGAAGCGGGTATAATCCGCTGAATGTTCGCTAGTTACGAAGTCCATACCGAAGCATATATACAGCACCCATCCCACCGTTCCGGCGAAGATAGCCACGGCAGCACGGTTTACTTTGGTCACGTTCTCAGTTGCAATGAGCACGCAGGCCAGGATCAGTATGGTTAAAATGACTAGTGTCATATCTACTCAATCGTTAGTTCATATTTTCATAATCAAGGGCAAAGGTAACAAAATATTTGCAATAACCATCATTTCCGTGTTTTTTTTTAATGAATTTAACGCAAAATTCATGCAACAGAAATTTTCGGAGCCGAATGACAGCACGCCCTGATAGAACTGATGCTCTAATATAAACAGTACGCCCTGAAAGGGCAGAAGCTCCTAGCCCAGGGCACCGCCCTGGGTTATTAATGGATGCAAGCCTGTCGCCCTGTAAGGGCAAAAGCTTTCCCCCAAGCAAAAAAAAACACCCCTCTAATATATAATGTAGAAAGCGGCAAAAATGCCCTCAAACCACCCCATTTAGTTAAATATCATTAATAAACCGAAGAAAAACAAACACAAATGCTTGTAACTCAAAGAAAATGAGTAATTTTGCACCCGATTTCAACAATATATAAAGTCAAACTTTATTAATTTAAATTTTTTAATTATTTTTTATGTCAAATTTTAAGAACGTACAGCCACTCGACGACTTCAATTGGGATGAGTTCGAGAATGGCACAAACGCAGGCGTCAGCAAAACAGACCTCGAGAAGGCCTATGACGAAACACTTAACAAGGTAACTGAGCACCAGGTGGTTGAGGGTACCGTAATCTCTGTTGATAAGAAAGAGGTTATCGTAAACATCGGCTACAAGAGCGACGGTATCATTCCTGCTTCTGAGTTCCGTTACAACCCAGACCTCAAGGTAGGCGACAAGGTTGAGGTTTACGTAGAGAACCAGGAGGACACAAAGGGTCAGCTGGTACTCTCTCACAAGAAGGCTCGCCTCAGCAAGTCTTGGGAGCGTGTTAATGCAGCTCTCGAGAACGAGGAAGTTATCCAGGGTTACATCAAGTGCCGCACTAAGGGCGGTATGATCGTTGACGTTTTCGGTATCGAAGCTTTCTTGCCAGGAAGCCAGATCGACGTTCACCCTATACGCGACTACGACGTATTCGTAGGCAAGACAATGGAGTTCAAGGTTGTAAAGATCAACCAGGAGTTCCGCAACGTCGTTGTATCTCACAAGGCGCTCATCGAGCAGGAGCTCGAGCAGCAGCGTAAGGAGATCATCGGCAAGCTCGAGAAGGGTCAGATCCTCGAGGGTACCGTTAAGAACATCACTACTTACGGTGTATTCGTTGACCTCGGCGGTGTTGACGGTTTGATCCACATCACAGACCTCTCTTGGGGCCGCGTAAGCGATCCACACGAGGTTGTAGCTCTCGACCAGAAGATCAACGTTGTTATCCTCGACTTCGATGAGGAGAAGAAGCGTATCGCTCTCGGTTTGAAGCAGCTCACTCCACATCCATGGGATGCACTTGATCCAAACCTCAAGGTAGGTGATCACGTGAAGGGTAAGGTAGTGGTTATGGCTGACTATGGTGCATTCGTTGAGATTGCTCCAGGTGTAGAGGGCTTGATCCACGTTTCTGAGATGTCTTGGAGCCAGCACCTCCGTTCAGCTAACGACTTCATGAAGGTTGGCGACGAGGTAGAGGCTGTTATCTTGACTCTCGACCGCGCTGAGCGTAAGATGAGCCTCGGTATCAAGCAGCTCAAGGCTGATCCATGGGAGTGCATCGAGACTAAGTTCCCTATCGGCAGCAAGCACGTTGCTAAGGTTCGCAACTTCACTAACTTCGGTATCTTCGTAGAGCTCGAGGAGGGTGTTGATGGCTTGATTCACATCTCTGACCTCTCTTGGACTAAGAAGATTAAGCACCCATCTGAGTTCACATCTGTAGGTGCTAGTATCGACGTAGTAGTTCTCGAGATCGACAAGGAGAACCGCCGCTTGAGCCTCGGCCACAAGCAGTTGGAGAAGAACCCATGGGATGAGTATGAGACAATCTACACTCCAGGTTCTGTACACAAGGGTACTATCGTTGAGATGATGGATAAGGGTGCTGTAGTTGCTCTCGCAGAGGGTGGCGAAGGCTTCGCTACTCCAAAGCACCTCACCAAGGAGGACGGCTCAATGGCTAAGAAGGGCGAGGAGCTCGACTTCAAGGTAATCGAGTTCGTTAAGGAGACAAAGCGTATCATCCTTTCTCACTCTCGTACATTCGAGGAGGGCAAGGACGAGCCAATCGCTAAGCCAGCTCACAAGCGTGGTGGTAACGGTGGTCGCAAGAACGAGACTCCAGCTATCAACAACGTAGCTGCTGGTACTTCACTCGGCGACATCGATGCTCTTGCTAAGTTGAAGGCTCAGATGGAGGGCAAGGCTTAATCTCCTGTAGATAAAGCATTTGCTATTCATTAGCTAAATAAAAATTTTAAGGGGACTGAAATTTCATTTCTGAGATTTCAGTCCCCTTTTTTTTGTGTGTAGGGGGGACTCGCCAATGCGGGTGTCCAATACTTCCAAACAGGTTCTTGGCATTTGAAGTGCAAGTTCCGTGAGTGGCAGCTCGCCAGCCCCCGAACCTATAATTACATAAAAGGTGTGATGGCTCTACAAGTACAAAGGTAACTCTCGTATGGAATCAACGTGTCAAGCGATTTCTTCTTGCTCTCTACAATGACGACTTTAATGCTTTGGTGATGTTCTACCAGTAGGCATCTACAGCAATATAGTCGAAGAGTAAGTTTAACGTTATGTGTGATTAGGGATACGCTATACAACAAGGTGCAAATAATTATAGAAATACAATCTATAAGAAAGGCAGGACACTATTTGCACTCTGCCTTTCTTGGCAAAACTCAGGTCGGGCATCGAACCTTTTTTTTTATTTCTTACCCATTATGTTTTCTTTATTTTCTCGATATATGGCTTGAATATACCTTGAAGTTTGTTGTAAGTTTCCAATATCCAAGTAAACAATGGTTCCCATTCATCTTGCTCATATCCGCCATATTCGTAGTTCGTAGCCATTATCACACTCGTTTTGTTATCTTCCGCTAAGTTCCATTGAAGTGCAGGTTTCCCGAAAGCTTCATTAATGGTTTCCTTATCTTTTTCTATCAACTTATAATGCTTTTTATTCTCTGCTTTATCAGAGCCATCAAGCAATAAGCGGACAGAAGCAGAACCTTTGCGTACAAACAGATCGTAATGAACCTTTGATGTTCCCGTGGAGATATTCATCCAATGGTAACTCTGTGGCATCTTTTGAAAATCAGCTCCGTTTTTGCTTGCATATTCATTAAATGCAGTCCAAAACTTCATCAGTCGCTGCTCGGTATCAGATTTTGGAGAACTATCGCTTTTTCCGTATGGCGGTGCGCATACAATATCAAAGAGTATGCCTACCTTTGAATTTCCTACGCTCACAGCTGTTGCTTCTACTAGATAGAAATTGCATTGAATAGTTGAATCATTCAACATCTGTATAGCACTTATATGCTCCGCTCTTGCTTTCTCCACTATCCATACAGCGTAATCAGCGTTATAGTGTGCAGCATAGGTTATAACCTTACCCAAATGATCAGAATCGCTATCTCCAAACTGATTCTCTATGATGATGCTTTTCTCTCCATCATCACCAGCTTTGGCAACAATATCAACTTTCATTGTCTCTAACTTGTGTTCACGCTCCGCTTCTGAGATATTGATTTCTAACTTCTCTGATAGCACACCAATATTCTTCGTTAGCCAAGGGGTAAATCCAGAAGCTTCACCCTCAAAGATTTCCTTTAATGGATGAGTATTTATCTGCTCTATCTCTTTCATTAATCTATTTTATATTTAATAGTTTATTTCTGTCTATCTTAGGCGCTAGCTTCTTATCTGAATCAAATTCAAGTATAAACTTTTCCGGATAACTTATACAATGCAAAAAAACATTCTTTTTTCCATCGATACTTATAGTCCTTACGACAAAAGTATCATTTCTGTAGAAAAATGAGTTATCGTTATTGAAAGCAAAATCGGTTCTTATCTTCTTTTTGATGATTTCTTTATCAATGGGTGTTTGTTCATATCCGTTTTCGGTAAGAACATAAAGAAGTTTTCCGTTATGTTGCAGTTCTGAATCTGTGTATTCATAATCTTGTCCCACAATAATAAAGCTACCCGTTAGTTCACCGAGATATTTGTCTATATAGGTATATCCTACAAGACTATATATATTAGACAGAACAACTGTATCTTTTTTTATATCATCAACAGAATGAGCTGAAATATATTGTGCGATAGTCTGTTTGGTCGCATCTGGTATTGGTGATAAGTTTGTTATCTTTTGTTGGGCATTTGCTGCTACACAAAAGAGAAGTTCACCAAATATACATATCTGTTTTATTAGCTTCATTTTTTTAATTTATAAATTTCACGACACCTAATTTAATACACGTTCTGCACATTATCTTTTCCTTACTTGCATAATACAGGCAAGGCGAAGATATCCCGTTCGCGCAAGCAAACCGAGATTCTTCAGCCACTCGTAGCAATGCTAAGGGATTATTTCAACTTTCTAATCTGCTCTTCAGTCAATCCTGTCATTTTCATCACCGTAGCATCATCCATACCATTCTTAGTCAGATTTTCTACCATACGTCTCAGCATCTCCTGCTGCTCAAACAGGTCAGCATCCTTCTGCTTGATGGCCTTCTCTTGCTCAAGAAGGTCGGCATCCTTCTGCTTGATGGCCTTCTCTTGCTCAAGAAGGTCGGCATCCTTCTGCTTGATGGCCTTCTCTTGCTCAAGAAGGTCGGCATCCTTCTGCTTGATGGCCTTCTCTTGTTCTAGAAGGTCGGCATCCTTCTTTTCAATAAGTTTTGCCTGCTCCATAATCGCAGTATCACGATCCTCTAAAGCCTTGAAGAACTCAGCTTCAGCATTCATCTGATAACGCATTTCAGGATCAGCGGCAGCCGACTGAAGTCGATGAACAATATATTCCATTTCACCATCACCAGCATACTGCGATTCATCTACTCTCAATACTCTCCTATCCTCCTCGTAAGCAAGAGTCTGGTCGAAGACACTCAGCACTCTCTCCAAGTGATTATTCACCTTGCCTCTTAGCAAAGGAATCTGTACGATGATGCTGTCGTGCTGCAGACTCTCCACAAACGGATCTGGCTGATCAAGCACAACCTCCTTCCCCTCGTAGTCGTAAATGCGATGCTGGGCATAGACCACAGGCTCGTTGATTTCACCTACACGATGACCCAACAGATACACGGCAACAGTAGGAAGAGCATACTTATTGTCAGATTCTTTCGTCATATTCTCCTTGTTGTTATATTGCAAGGCGAGATATTGGCGGAAGCGTAAAGTTTCCGTCTCAAGCCATGTCTTCTGCAGTTCGATAAGAATCAGTTTCTGTGAACCATCCTTCTCCTTCACCTTGGCGGCAAAGTCGATTCTGAACATGGAAATGGCATTGCGATTGATATTGCTGTATTCGTTGCGGCGCATCTTTACCTCCAGCACCTCCTTCTGCAAGAGTGCCGAAAGAATGGTCTTGGCGATGCGCTCGTCCTCCATCAGGTATTTGAACACGGCATCATAAAGTGGATTTGCAACATATACCATCATAACTTACTATTTATTAATTGAAAGAATTGTTTTAACTCCTATCCTGCAAATATACGCCAATTATCCGAAACCACCAAATTATTTCTGTTAAATCTCACAGTATTAAGTGGCAAAAAAATATTTTTATCACTTCATCTACTATAGTCACGAAGTATTCATCTCCTTGATTATGTCACGGAATTTTCATTTTTTTGCAATGCGTAAGGCAATGTCGCCTTTGCATAAAACAAAAGTAATGAAAAAGAACACAGAAAACAGACCAAGACCCAAGGCTACCATCTACATTCAATATGATGCAGAGAAGGCAGAAAAATTCACTGGTTACACCACAAGATGGAAAATGCAGAGAAAGGAAACCTTGAACATCAGCCTCTTCATCCGAGAGTTGAATGAGCAATACAAGATTACGAAATCAGCCTTTCACGAGACAAGTGGAATACACAACAAGGTATTCAACAAATACCTGAACGTACCCGACAACTGCAGCCTGTCAACGGAAGCTATCGAGCGCATTGCCAGCAGCGATTCTATGATACGACACGAAGTGATGGCACCCAGGAGCAGCATCGAATACCACAGGATGCTGCGCCGAGACCATCCGGCAACGCTGCCTGGAACAAATTCTCGCACACCTGGGTTGTTCCAAAGTAAACCACTGTCAAACAAACAATAAAACAACAACATAAAAATCCTAAAAACATGGAAGAAGACCAACAAAATCAAAACAAAAATGAGAAGCCACGTTACTATGCTACCGACTTCAATGAAATCAAGGAAAATCTCTCTGATGAAGAGAAGCTGCTCTTCGAGAGATACAAGGAAATGCTGAGCGGCATCATCCCTGCAGATTCAGCTTCATCAGCTCCTGCAAACGATGATGCATCCTCCTCTTCAGCTCCTTCAAACGAAGCTCCATCCCTCAAATCCCTCCTGAACCACCTGAAGAACATAAGCCAGAAAACCATAAAGCTGATGGCGCGAGGAAAGCTCGATATCCAAGTTACATGCCCGAAATGCGGAAAGACACGCTGCTTCATCAAGGTGGATAACGGATTGATCCACTGCTGGTCGTGCAACTGGAGCGGATACCTGGAGGAGATGAAATCGCTGCTCGGAAAGGGCAGCGGAAAGGTGAACGGAAACTACTACGCCAACGCCCAGAAAAAGCAGCAGGATGAACACAAGGCTAAGGACTACGTGCCTATGCTGCCCGACGACTTCCACGAGATAGATGCCGAAACCCGATCCTGGCTCTACCCCATCTACCCCTTCAAGACCCAGGAAGAGCAGCAGCAGTTCATCGACCACTTCCACCCCGCCAACCTCCTCTCGCGCCATCCCAAGGCTCGCCCCATGATCACCGCCACCGAACTCGCCTCGCTCCAGTCGATGGTGCAGCGATACATCCAGGCAATGAAGATCTCGCCCGACATCATCATTCAGGAAGGAGTGATGTGCGCATGGATGAAGCAGACGGCGGATGACTCCAAAAGCGAGGACCCGAAAGGCGTGGTGATGGTGCCTGCCATCGCCTACTGCAACTACCTGAACGGCAAGATCATCAACGTGAAGTTCCGCTCCGTGCAGCAGCACCCCGTCACCGGCGAGTGGAGCAAGATCTTCTGCCAGGTTTCCCCCACCAAGCCCTGCGCTCCCTACGGCATCGACAACATCAACCTGCTCCGTCCCGACGCACAGCCCATCCGCCAGCTCATCATCACCGAGGGCGAAAAGGACCGACTCACGCTGATGACCTGCGGATTCCCCTACGTGCTGAGCATCGCCAACGGTGCCAGCACCAACATCGAGGAGAGTCACGAGGCTTTCGACGAGTGGATTCAGCAGGCGGGCGAGATCATCATCTGCGGCGATACCGACCGCCCGGGCCGCCGACTGGTAAAACTCCTGATAGAGCAATACCAGACCCGCGCCAAGGTTACCACGCTGCCGCAGGGCAAGAAGGACATCAGCGAGGTATATGATGCCTTCGGAAGCCGCGAGGTGCAGCGAATCATAGCCGAGGCGCAGGGCATCAGCGACGCCGACATCTACGACCTCTCCGAGCACAAGGAAGACATCCTCGACATCATGATGGGCAACTACGACCGTGGCTACGAGGTGGGGATGGGCGGACTCACCGACGGCATCTTCCACCCCACTTCCGAGGGCGGACTCATCATCCTCACCGGTCGCCCGAACTCGGGAAAGACGGATTTCCTCAACTGTCTGATGGCGCATCTGATGTACCACAACCAGAAGCGCGTGGCGTTCTTCTCGTTCGAGAAACCTATCAAGGGCAAGCACGTGAGGGAGATTGCCCGCATAGCCCTGGGGGTGAGGAACACGGAGGATATGGACGGCGCCGAATCGCCCGAAGAGGCAAGGCTGGAGAACCGCAGGGTGCTGGATTTCCTGTCGGAGCACATGGTGGATTTCGATACGAAGACCCGTCTGCCCGACAGCAACTACATCATCGGAATGATGGAGGCGATGATGAACCGCAAGAAGCAGAAGATAGATTATCTGGTGATAGACCCGTATGTGTTCATCAACATGACCGAGGGCGGCAGCCGTGCCACGGAGACGGAGAAGGTGAGACTGATGCTGACGAAGCTGCAGGCATGGAGCCGTACGCGCCACATCTGGACGGTGGTAGTGGCTCACCCGAGAATACAGTACAAGGATGGTCACGAGGCATTTCCGCCGCTGGATATCTACTCCGTAGCGGGCAGTGCGCAGTGGGCTAACCTCGCCGACTTCCTGCTCACCGTAAACCGAATCTCGAAGCCCGAGGAGGGCAAGATGTTTACCATCGTAGAGATGCTGAAGGTGAGAGACCAGGAGTTCTGTCATCCCGGAAAGGTGTACTACGTGCGCCAGCCCTGCGGCAGATACGACGAAAGGGAATCGGAAAACGACTGCATAGCCGAGGCGATGCAGGGCAAGGTGCTGGCGAAGGACGATGAACCCTGGAGATAGTGAATTTCAAAAAACGATACGCCTATGACAAGAGAAGAATATAACGAGCTGAGAGCCCGTGCCCACGAGCAGATGCTCGACGACTATAAGTGGATGCTGGATCAAGAATCGGGCATCCGGGAGTGGCGATGTCCCAAGAGATGGATCATCGAGTTCGTACACGATGTGAGCGACTATGTGATGGTGAGGAGCAGCGGCGAGGAGGACGTGGGCGATGAGTGGCACGACGATCTCCTGCGCCCCATCCCCCTGCAGAAGCTCTACCGCCAGTTTTTCCAGAAGAGCTGCATTCCCCCACCCAATCATCCGGATAAGGCGCTGAGCAAGCTCAGGGGCATGGAGCAGCGCAACAGCATCTACCCCGACAGCATCACGAGATTCTACATGGAGCAGCTGCAGAAGAATCCTCCCTGCCGAATCATTGAGCTGCTGATCATGGAAGGAGGAGAAAGCTGAAAAGAGCCTCTATTGGTCTGGAATAGAGCCTCTTTTGCCCTACATTTGAGGCTCTTTTACCCTGCAATAGAGCCTCTTTTGGCGATGAAATGAACCTAAAACAAACGTTACGTTAGGCTCATTTCTGACCCAAAAGAGGCTCAAATGATTTCCCAAACGGGGTAACCCTCAATGTAACCCTCCCTGTAACCCCCAAACCCTTGACAAACCCGAAAAAATTTCGTATCTTTGCATCGTAAACCAATCAATAATGCTTATGGAAACACACACAATGTTAGAACTGGAGAGGATGCAGCAGATGCTCCTCTCCACTCACTTCGCCCTCGGAGAGTTTCTCCGCTCAGGCACCGCCATCAAGTATGGTATCGACAACACTCCACAAAGCTCCATGGTCATCATCCGTCTGATGATGCTGTGCGAGCAGGTACTGGAACCACTTCGTCTGCATTGCGGCATCATCACCATCACGAGCGGGTATCGCTGTCCGCAGCTCAACCTAGCCGTGCATGGCGTACCGGGCAGTCAGCATACCCTGGGCGAGGCTGCCGACATCTTCATCCCGAACGAGGAGATTCTGGCGAAGTACAGAAAATTCATAGAATCGAGCTGCACCTTCGACCAGCTGATCCTGGAGCCTCGCGGCGCCTCTCCCGGCAAGCACCGCTGGCTGCACGTAAGCTACACCATGCGGCGGAAGAATCGTCAGCAGGTATTGATGTAAAATTTTCTAATAACATTAAAATAAACAGAAAGGAGATACAAAAATGAAGAAAGACACATGGAAAACCATTATCCAGATTGCGATTTCTATTCTCACGGCGATTGCCACCACCCTGGGGGTAACCTCGTGCATGGGTAGCTAACGCAGAGAAATCTGCGTCATCTGCGAAATCTGCGTGACAAAAAACGATGAAGAAAGAAAAATGATTGTTTAACCCTTTAAATCTAAATGAGTATGGCAAAATTCAGAAAAGTGAAAAACAACCGCAAGAACTCCCCTACCAGGGGAATGATCTACGGTAGAGCAGTAGTGAACAGAGTGGTGCACACCAGCGCCATCGCCAAGAAGATTACCGAGCGATGCACCGTTACCGAACCGGACATCCTGGCCGTGATCAATGCCCTGATGACAGAGATCTCAGCCAACATCTCTGAAGGCAACAAGGTGGTGCTCGATAACTTCGGAAGCTTCAAGCTCGGCATCAGAACTTCCCCAGCCGTAAGCGCCAAGAAGTTCACCTCAGCCAACATCAAGGCCATGTACATCATCTACTCACCTTACTCTGTCATGGACCAGGGCAAGCGAGTAAAGCCGATGCTCAGTGGCATCAAGATGGAGGAGATGACCGAGTACAACGGCATCGAAGACAAGGAAAATGGCGGCGGAACTTCAGGCGGAACTTCAGGCGGTGGAACTTCAGGTGGAACCGATAAGGACAATACCGGTGATACCTCCGGCGGCACCGACAAGGACAACCCAAGCGGCGGCAACACCCCATCAGGAGACACCGGAAAGGATAACACCGGAGACAGTGAAGGCGGCGGTGGCGACAATGTAAATTTCTAAAATCAAGACTGAGCATTCCAAAAGGGATGCCCAGTCTTCTTTTTTTCCTACCCCATCTAACAAATAATCAGAAACATAAATAATATGCAAATAAAGTGGAAAATGTTTGGTGCTTTCAAGTTTTCTGCGTAACTTTGCAACCAGAAAATTGAATCATCAGCGGCTATCTCCAAAAAGATAGCGCTCATATATAATAATAAAGGAAAGAATCTTATAACAAAAGATAGAGATTCTTATGTAATAAAGGAAAAGGATATGAAGACTATAGGTTTTAGAAAATTTATAACGCTATCTTTATCGACGGTTTGCGCCCTATCACTCAGTTCATGCTTCAAGGATGAACCCCTCAATGCCGAATGCGACATCGAGCAGGCATACATCCACCCAGGAAGCTGGATGAAGCTGTGGTTCACAAACGCATCGGATACGCTCGTCAACGTACAGAGCGACCAGGACAAGATAGAATTCACCATGAAGCCATTCGCCAGTCTCAAGAAGCAGGCACCGATGTTCCGACTCACCCCGGGAGCCACCATCCAGCCGGAAAGCGGAAGCGTACACGACTTCTCCAAAGGTCCTGTTACATACGTGGTTACATCGGAAGACAAGCAGTGGACCCGCACCTATCAGGTAAGCATCAAGAAGGGTCAGACCACCATGCCAAACGAGATTGAATTCGATTTCGAAAACGCATACCTCAGCAAAGGATACTACAACTGGCAAGAGAACTGGAACGGCAATAAACTCGACATCTGGGCAACAGGAAACTCTGGATTCCAGATCAGCAACCCTTCGGCAAAACCGGAGGAATATCCTACCGTGATGATAAAAGACGGCTATAAGGGCAAAGGCGTGAAGCTCACTACTAAGCGCACCAGCAAGGTCGCTGATATGGCACACAAGCCTATCGCTGCCGGCAACCTCTTTATCGGACAGTTTGATGCTACAGATGCCCTTTTAAATGCAATGAAGGCAACAAAGTTCGGTCATCCATTCAGCTTCAGCGCAAAGCCTGCTAAGTTAGAAGGATGGTATAAGTATCAGGCTGGCGAAAAATTCACCGACAAGAATATGAAGGAACTTGACCGCCATGACTACGGAACCATCTACGCTGTACTCTATGAGAACATCGATGAAAAGGGGAATGCCGTATTGCTCTACGGAGATAATGTACAGACCAGCAAACAGATAGTAGCACTTGCCCTGGTAGGTGAAACCCATGATGACAACGGAAAAGTTGCCATTGGAAACACACCGGAATGGCATCACTTCAGCGTAGATTTCGAGTATAAGAAAGCCATAGACCCAATCAAGTTGAAGAATGGTGGCTACAGTCTCACTATTGTCAGTTCATCCAGTTCCGATGGAGCTAACTTCCTGGGTGCCGTAGGCAGTACCCTTTGGATAGACAGTTTCAAGTTGATTTGCAAATAAGCTAAGGAGGAAACTATATAATGAAGAAGATAACAATATTAGCTCTCCTGCTGACATGGGGCACTGCTACATGGGCAGAAGAAAATGAGAATCAGAAGACCGAGGAGCACAAGCAGGTAGAAGAAAGCAAGCGCACCTCGTGGAACAAATATCTTCACGGCTACCAGTATCAGGCTCGCGTGGCGTATAATATTGGAGGCACAGCCCCTATCGGTCTTCCTGCTACCATCCGTACACTGCACAGCTATACCCTGCAACCTAACTTCAGTCTGGGTATCGATGCTTATCACCCACTTTCAGGCAAATGGGGATTCGTTGGAGGTCTGCACTTTGAAAACAAGGGCATGAAGATTGATGCAGGCGTAAAAAACTATTATATGAGAATAGTTCGTGGCGGAGAAGAACTGAAAGGTATATTTACAGGCAACGTGGTTACGAAGGTAGATATGAGTCTTATCACAGTACCATTGCAGGCAACATACGATATTTGCGACAACCTCCGTTTCAAGTTGGGTCCGTATGTTAGCTATGTAACATCAAAGAAGTTTGAGGGCTGGGCATACGATGGTTACCTGCGCCGCCAGGAGGAAGGTCATCCTAAGGGCGATCCTACCGGACAGAAGGTAAAGTTGGGGCATGACGAAGGCGAGCGTGGTGATTACGATTTCAGCGATGATATGCGCAACTGGCAGGTGGGCGTAGATTTCGGAATAGACTGGCGCTTGAACAACCGTTGGGGCATCTGTGCCGACCTGAGCTGGGGTCTGAACGGCATCTTCAAGAAGGATTTCGAGACCATCGAGCAGACGATGTATCCTATCTACGGCAGCGTAGGTATCACGTATCAGCTGAAATAGACAATATATTAATGTACGCGTACATTATTATATATAGAGAGAATCAATATTTATTAATATAAAAAAGAGAAGAAAATGAAAAAGTTTATTTATTTGATGGCCATGGTTTGCACCCTTGGCTTCTTCACTGCTTGTAGCAGCGATGATGATGATCCTACAGTATGGGACACTTTTAAGGCAGGTACTTACAATGTCTGGGGCCAGGAGCTTGATACTGAAGATGGCGAAGTAGATTATAACTTCATAGATTTCGATATGAATATCGAAAAGGCTGGAAATCAAACTGCCAAGGTAACTTTGACAGACAAGAGTGGCGAGGTAACTGTTAACATACCAGAGGCAACCATTATTGCACAGGATGGTTACACTTTGAGAGGTCAGGGAACAGCGACCATTAATGACAATGTAACCAAGGCTACAGAAAATGCCAACACAATGACGGTAGATTTCACTGCTAAGATTTCTGCAGACTACAAGAATATCAGCGTAGAACTGAAGACTGCAGATGGTACATTCAATGCAGGCAACAGCACAGAAAAGCCAGCCGTTTCCAAGCTTCTTGCAACCTGGAATCTCGAGCCTGTAACCATGTATGACGACTATGGCAATCAGACAGACAATCCTGATAATGCTTCGGCATGGAAAGGTTCATTCAAGATGAATTGGGAAACTGAAGCAGGCTGCCCTCCTATCATGGGTATCCCTTCAGCTATGGCACCACAGATAGCAGAAAGCCTGGCCAACAAGTTGTTGCCAAACCTTTTGAAGTCTGTAACATTCACTGCAGATGGCAAAATTATCGCTCAATACGCAGAAGCTAAGTTAAGCGAAACAAATACAGAGGCACCTGCCACTCCAAACTGGCAGATTGCTGAAGGCTATGCAACATATAAGATTGTAGATGAGAATCAGATCATCGTATTCCTGAACAATGAAAAGATTGCCGGCACCATCACAGATCCTGCCAAGCAGGCAGCCATCGGTGCAGTTCTGGCTGCTTTCAAGGATGGTGTTCCTGTAAACGTTCGTTTCAACGACAACAATACTGCATTCTTCTATCTGAATCAGGATTTTGCTACAAAATTGGCATCTAATCCGGTTCTTGTTAAAATGGTTGAGAGCCTCGGTGATGACGATCTGAACGGCTTTGCCGGAATGGTCAAGGCGATTGTAAAGCAGTTGCCAGAGTTGATGGGTAAGACCACCAAGTTCGAGGCAGGTCTTGAGTTGATGAAGTAAAGCAGAGCTTCTGCCCACACGCCCTGAAAGGGCAGAAGCTCTTAGCCCAGGGCAACGCCCTGGGTTGTACGGAGTTATACACATACGCCCTGTAAGGGCAAAAGCTTTAAAATATGGATTATAAAGCTTTTGTCCTTACAGGGCGTCTTGCTGATTGTCCACTGTACCCAGGGCGTTGCCCTGGGCTAAGAGCTTCTGCCCTTTCAGGGCGTGTGGGTATAACTCCGTACAACCGGCGTTGCCCTGGGCTAGGAGCTTCTGCCCTTTACCTTTCCCTTCGGCCGGTGACCGTTGGTTCAGGGCGTGTGAGGCCAATTTGCCATCTCTAGGAATACCTGGAAAAAGAAAAATCCTCAGCTATCAAAGATAACTGAGGATTCCTTTAAAAATCTTTCAAATTACTTCACCTTAGCAACGATAGCCTTGAAAGCCTCTGGGTTGTTAACAGCGAGGTCAGCGAGAACCTTACGGTTGATCTCGATACCAGCCTTGTGAAGAGCACCCATCAACTGGCTGTAGCTCATACCATCGAGGCGAGCAGCAGCGTTGATACGCTGGATCCACAATGCGCGGAATGTGCGCTTCTTGTTACGACGATCGCGATAAGCGTAGGTAAGACCCTTCTCCCAAGTGTTCTTAGCTACTGTCCATACATTCTTGCGAGCTCCATAGTAACCCTTAGTGAGCTTCAAGATTTTTGTTCTCTTTGCTTTAGATGCAACGTGATTTACTGATCTTGGCATAATTTTTTTTCTTTAAAAGTTCGACTAAAAAGTTAATAATTAACGAAGGCAGAGCAAGTCGCGAACCTGCTTCAAGTTTGAACGGTCTACGAGAGTCTCGCCGAGGAGATTTCTCTTCTGCTTCTTTGTCTTCTTAGTCAAGATGTGACTGTGAAAAGCGTGATGACGCTTAATCTTACCTGTACCGGTGAAACGGAATCTCTTCTTTGCGCCGGAATTAGTCTTTACTTTTGGCATTTTTACTTTTAATTTTAAATTGTTATTTATTATAGCGATGGCAACGCATATACCAGGGCGTTACGCATCTTTTTTTTCTTAATCCTCTGTTCCTTCTGCGAGCTTCTTCAGGGCATCGCCGCCTTTGGCATTGGCGAGCAAGCCATTCTTCTCGGCATTGGCAGCGCGCTCTGCATCAGCAGCAGCCTTAGCTTCAGCCTCTCGCTTCTCACGGTCCATCTTCTGCTGGCTCTTCTTAGCTGTACCAGCCTTCTTAGGACTCATATAGAGGAACATCTTCTTTCCCTCGAGCTTTGGCATCTGCTCTACCTTACCGCATTCCTCCAAATCATTGGCGAAACGGAGAAGGAGAACCTCACCCTGCTCCTTGAAGAGAATAGAACGACCACGGAAGAACACGTATGCACGCACCTTGTTACCCTCGTTGAGGAACTCTTTAGCGTGCTTGAGCTTGAACTGATAGTCGTGCTCATCGGTCTGAGGTCCGAAACGGATCTCCTTGGTCTCCACCTTCACCTGCTTCTGCTTCATTTCCTTAGCATGTTTCTTCTGCTGGTAAAGGAACTTAGAATAGTCAACAATACGGCAAACTGGTGGTTGGGCATTAGGAGATATCTCGACCAAGTCAAGCTCTTGCTGACGTGCCAAGTCCAACGCTTTACGTGTAGGCATCACTTCAGCTCCGCCTTCACTCACTACTCTCACTTCACGTACGCGTATCTGTTCGTTTACGCGGTACTGATTTTTCATTTTGTCATTTTTCATTAACTATTCGATATATTCAACGTTTTTTGATTAAACGGCTGCAAAGTTACGCATTTTCCGTGAAACCACCAAATTTTCAGCGGGTTATTTTAAAAAAATCCGCAGATTTCCAAAGAAACCTGCGGATTTATATCTTATTTTTACTCTTCAGCTGCCTTCAGCTGCTCTGCAACCTCGGCGTTGATGCGCTGAGCAAACTCTTCCATGCTCATGGTAGCCTGCTCGCCACCACCCTGCTTACGCATAGATACCAAGCCCTCAGCACTCTCCTTCTCACCTACGATAACCATGTAAGGCACACGCTTCAACTCGTTGTCACGAATCTTGCGGCCAATCTTCTCGTTACGGTCATCAACCAAGGCACGAACACCCTGCTTGTCGAAGTACTGACGTACCTTCTGAGCATAGTCGTTGAACTTCTCTGAGATAGGAAGAATAGCAACCTGGTCTGGAGTCAACCACAATGGGAAGTGACCGGCGGTGTGCTCGATGAGAACGGCTGTGAAACGCTCCAGTGAACCGAATGGTGCACGGTGAATCATCACAGGAGTCTTCTTTGAGTTATCCTCAGCTGTATATTCCAGCTTGAAACGCTCTGGCAAATTGTAATCCACCTGGATGGTACCCAACTGCCAGCGACGGCCGATGGCATCCTTTACCATGAAGTCGAGCTTAGGACCATAGAAGGCAGCCTCGCCAACCTCCTCACGAGTCTCAAGACCCTTCTCCTTGCAAGCCTCGCGGATAGCATTCTCGCTCTCTTCCCAAATCTCATCAGAACCGATATACTTCTCGGTATCCTTAGGGTCGCGGAGAGAAATCTGTGCCTCGTAGTTCTCGAAACCGAAGATCTTGAATACCTTCAGGATTACGTCGATTACGTTCTCGAACTCAGACTTTACCTGATCTGAACGAACGAAGATGTGAGCATCATCCTGAGTAAATGTACGAACACGAGTCAAACCATGGAGCTCACCGCTCTTCTCATAACGGAACACAGTACCGAACTCTGCGATACGCAAAGGAAGATCCTTGTAAGAACGAGGCTTACGAGCGTAGACCTCGCAGTGGTGAGGACAGTTCATTGGCTTGAGCATATACTCCTCATCCTCCTCAGGAGTCTGGATAGGCTGGAATGCATCCTTGCCATAGTGAGCATAGTGACCAGATGTAACATAGAGACTCTTGCCGCCGATACCAGGACAGATAACCTCCTGATAGTTATAAGGCTTCAGGAGCGAACGGAGCAACTCCTGCAAGCGGAGGCGGAGCTGAGTGCCCTTTGGCAACCAGATAGGAAGACCCTTACCTACACGCTCAGAGAACATGAAGAGTTCCATCTCCTTACCGATCTTACGGTGGTCGCGCTTCTTAGCCTCCTCGAGAATAACCAGGTACTCATCGAGCATCTTCTTCTTAGGGAAGCTGATACCATAGATACGGGTCATCTGCTCGCGCTTGGCATCACCGCGCCAGAAAGCACCAGCCACACTTGTAATCTTCACAGCCTTGATAAGGCCAGTGTTCATCAAGTGAGGACCACGGCAAAGATCGGTAAAATTGCCCTGGGTATATGTGGTGATGGTACCATCCTCCAAGTCCTGCTCAATGTGCTCGCACTTGTAGGTCTGACCGTCGGCCTTGAACTCAGCGAGTGCATCAGCCTTAGCCACCTCCTTGCGAACCACAGGCTCGTTCTTCTTGGCGAGCTCCATCATCTTAGCCTCGATCTTAGCGAAATCATTCTCTGAGATCACCTGACCCTCAGCAGGCATCACGTCGTAGAAGAAACCACTCTCTACAGCTGGACCGAAACCAAACTGGATGCCTGGATAAAGCTCCTGAAGAGCCTCTGCGAGCAAGTGGGCTGAAGTATGCCAGAAGGTATGCTTGCCCTGCTCATCCTCAAACTTGTAAAGTTCTACACTTGCGTCCTCATTGATAGGACGATCCAACTCTACTGTCTCACCATTGACACCGCAAGATACAACGTTGCGAGCGAGAGCCGGTGAGATGCTCTCGGCGATTTGTAAGCCAGTAACGCCCTGCTCGTACTCACGAACAGATCCGTCTGGGAATGTGATTTTTACCATAACAACTTAGTATTTTTATTAAATCGTGTGCAAAAGTACTATTTCTTTTTGTAACAAGCGAATAAAAATGCATTTATTTTGCTAAACTTTGCTAATACCTATTTATATAAGGGGATTTTCGGGGTGAAAACGGTGACATATTGAAGTCTTCATCGGCTTTCTGAGCGATAATCCATAACACTTTGCAAAAAGAAAGTGCTTTTTTAGCCGATAAGTTTTGGAAAAACAAATATTTTCCGTATCTTTGCAGCCGACAAAGTGACAAAATGTAAAGAAACAAAGAAAATGGCAACACCAAAGATTCTCATCATTTACACGGGAGGTACCATCGGCATGGGAAAAGACCCGGTGACAGGCGTGCTGGAACCGCTCGACTTCAACCATCTCGTCTCATCCATGCCCGAGTTCAAACTCATCCAGGCAGAAATCGACGTGCGAAAATTCGACCCACCTATCGACTCCAGCGACATGGACCCGATGAGATGGGCAGAAATCGTGAGCATGATAGCCAACAACTATAATGACTACGACGGATTCGTGATCCTGCACGGCACGGATACGATGGCATACACCTCATCGGCCCTGAGCTTCATGCTTGAGAACCTGACCAAACCGGTGATCCTGACCGGTAGCCAGCTGCCTATCGGCGAACTGCGTACCGACGGCAAGGAGAATCTGATGACTGCCATCGAGATAGCATCGGCAAAGGACGAGAACGGCAGACCGATGGTGCCGGAGGTATGCATCTTCTTCAACGGCAAGCTGATCAGAGGCAACCGTGCCATCAAGATCAATGCCGAGGGATTCCACGCCTTCGAATCGTTCAACCATCCGCATCTCTGCGACGTGGGCATCAATTTCCAGTATCACAAGCACCACATCCTCACTCCGGATTACGACAAGCCGATGATACCCCACCTGAGACTCGACCCGAACGTGATCGTGTTCAGTCTCTTTCCGGGCATCCAGGACAACATCGTGCGCCACGTGATGGAATCGCCGGATCTGCGAGGCATCGTGATGCGTACCTTCGGTTCGGGAAACGCCCCTCATACTCCATGGATCATGCGACTGCTGGACGAAGCTGCCCACCGAGGCGTGAACATCGTGAACATCAGCCAGTGCCTGACAGGTAGCGTGGAGATGGAGAGATACGGCGCCGGATTCCAGTTGAAGACCGCTCACGTAATCAGCGGCCACGACTCTACGGTAGAGGCGATGGTAACGAAGATGATGTATCTGCAAGGCAGATTTGATGACAACCGCAAGGTAAGGGAGATGCTGAAGCAATCGCTTGCAGGCGAGTTTACGGTATAAGATGTGTAAAATTTAATTCTTTTACTCAGGAGCACTTACCTCTACGGAAGGTAGGTGCTCTTTTTCAATCAGTTACGAGAAAAACGCATATTTTTGCAGTAAATATTCGGTTTTAATTAAAAAAGTTTAATTTAGAGAAGTTTTTGGGGCAAAAAATATCTCCGTACCGATATTTTTCTTATCTTTGTAGTGTGAAAAGTTGCTATTGGGAGCAAGAAAGCAAAATTTGTTGCAATCGATTGCACTTCCCCAGCCGTAAGAAACAGAAATAAAATACGACTATAAAGATAAGGAAAGATGAAATGACTATGAATGGGCAGCAATGCCCACGATAATCTATCTCATTCAATCAATCAAATAATAAGTTTAATAAATCAACAAAAAACCTTTTAAATTATGCAGAGTAAAGCAAAGAAGTATGGTGAGTATGTAGAGATTACAGCTCCTGTAGAAAGAACAACATCAGAAGAGTATCCAACTTTATTGGGCGGAGAAATCTGGTACAACTAGAATTCAAGCAAAAAAGTATTATCGGAAAGCCAAACTCCAGGAAATCTCCCGGAAAAGCTAGAATCCAATAATAGAAAAGAAACAAGAATTTTGGTTCAATCAATCATCTGGTACAGCTATTTTGGCAAGCATGTACATCAAGAATCCGTTAAGAGTGAAATCAAGGAAGCGCCAAGATCTATCCCTCGCAGGTTTGTTATCTCGCAGCTAGATAAGTTTCTACGATTTCTAAACCTCAACTCTTAACAAAACAATATAGGCTCAATCCTCGACTGAAGAATCGGAGATTGAGCCTTTATCGTATCTATATCCGTGGGATTAGTGCTTGCCGCAGCAGCCACCCTCTCCGTGATGATGCTCGTGCTTGATGCCGCCCTCTACAGCCTGATGCTGGTCGCGGAGCAGATCGTTCACGGTCTTCACTGGATTGAATGTACCCAGAGGAACCTCTACGAATACGGTATTCCAGTCGCTCATTGCACCATTCCAGAGACCTGGCAACTCCAAGGCCTTGAGATCCTTACCGTTCTTACTCTTGCTTGAGATGAAACCGGTAGATGGATCTACGAACTTAGGAAGATCGAAGGCATTGCCCTGATAATCCTTGGTTGCACAAACGAGATCTACTGGGTTGAAGTGAGTACCCTCGGTAAACATCTTCATATACTCCTCGTTGTTCTTATCAATCTGTGAGCTTTCCAGAATCTGAAGACTTACAGTGCCATCCTGGTTATAGGTAAGGAATGGACCACCACCAGGCTCGCCTACGTTCTTAACGACACCGCAGACACGCATAGGACGGTTCAACTTCTTGCGCAGATAGATAACCAGTTCGGCATCCTCCAGCTCCTTGATATCAGCCTTGCGGCAGCAGAGGTCGCGCTGAACGAAGCGGATAATCTCCTCCAGCTTCTCGTGGTTGTACTGTCCGGAATCCAATACCTTCAAGTAATTGAATGCCTGCTTCTGCAAAGTAACCAATACACCTGCAATCACCTGCTTCCAGGTAACAGTCTCTGCCTTCAGACGATCAGGAACCACATTGTCGATGTTCTTGATGAATACTACATCAGCATCAATCTCGTTGAGGTTCTCGATGAGAGCGCCATGACCGCCTGGACGGAACAGCAATGAGCCATCCTCGTTGCGGAATGGAGTATTATCCGGATTGGCTGCGATGGTATCTGTGCTAGGCTTCTGCTCTGAGAAAGAGATGTTGTACTTGATGCCGTAGCGCTGTGCATACTTGTCGGCCTTCTCAGCTACCATCTGCTTGAAGAGTTCCAGGTGGTCGTGAGAAACGGTGAAATGAACGTTTGCCTCGCCGTTGCTGCTTGCATAGAGCGCAGCCTCTACCAGGTGCTCCTCCATCGGAGTGCGCACCTCATCCTCATACTCGTGGAACTGGAGCAATCCCTTAGGCAACTGACCATAGTTCAATCCCTCTGGCTTGAGGAGATTAGCCACGACAGCCTTGTAATCGCCCTTCTTGATGAGGCACATGATGCCCTTCTCGTTGTTTACATGGCACTTATCGCAGAGTGCCTTGCGGAAAGCAAACTTCTTGATATTCTCGAAGAATTGTTTTTCAAAGTCAGTAGTAGGAACATCGTATGGAGCATCCAGGAACGCAAACATGTTCTTGAACATACGGCTAGCCGCACCTGAAGCAGGTACGAACTTCACAATCTTGTGCCCCTCAGCCTTGTAGTCGTTCCACGCTTTCTCGTAGTCCTCTACTTCCTGAGCTGTAGGAGCCATGATACCCTTACCGATGGCAGCCGCACCCTCGAGCTTGAGGAATGGGAAGCCATTCTTGATTTGTTCCAACTGGTGTTCAATCTGCTGCTCGGAAATGCCGCGAGCAGCGATTTGGTTTAGATCTTGCTGATTCATAATACCATATTTATGTTAAATTTACACTATATGTGCTACAAAGATACTAGTTTTTTCTGATAATCAGAAATATTTCCGCTTTTTTTTGTACCTTTGCATTGAAAATTTAACGAAGTACGCGTTTTTTAACGCTGAAACGCCATTGTTTGTCAAATTTAAAATGGAATATTGCGACATGGTTAGTAAATTATCAAAGGAGCACGACCGAAGGTCGGGGCTATCACATTACCTCTATGGGGTATCTAACTTGTTCATCAGCGGAACCGGTATAGGCGGATTATCTCCTATGATTACCGGAGACGAGATGGAAGTATTTAATTATGTCTGCATCATTGCAGGCTCATTGAGCGCTATAAGCTTTGCCTTAGCAGCGAACAATGTAATGAAGTATAACGATTAAAAACATTATATTATGGAAGGATTTGCTTTAGTAATGTGTATAGGAGCAGTTATAGGTATAAGTTTAGCCATTTGGACCTACACCAAGTCTGGCAGAAAGTGGATAGACAATTTATAATCCAAAACTATCTAATGATGGAAGGATTAATGTTTGTTTTTTCGCTGGGGCTAATTATCAGCAGCAGTTTTGCCATCTGGCTCAACACAAAGTCGGGCCAGAAGTGGATAGATAATTTATAAAATAAGTTATTATGGAGTTAATAACTATATTTATGGGGCTGAGTGCCGTAATTAGCGCCAGCTTCGCCATCTGGCTCAACACAAAGTCTGGCCAGAAATGGATAGACGAGTTATAACAACTCAATAATATATAATCAACGGGAGGGAACGACAATGAACGAAACACCTTTTAAATTCACATCCGAAGAAAAGGAACAGACACTCCAAATCCTGGAGCGCCTGAGAACCGCCGTGGGCGACACATTCAAGCCGGGCGATGAGCAGCATCTGCGTGAAGACATACAGCATGCCTTCATCAACCACCAGATCAAGCGCAACGTCTTCGGCATGAACCCTATACTCGCAGCCCTGCAGACAGCAGAAATCGCAGTGAACGAAATCGGTCTGAAAAGAGACGGCATCATCGCTATCCTGATGCAGACCAGCGTCATCGACGGCTATCAGACCATCGAAGACATCCAGAAGAAATACGGCGACAGCGTGGCGCATATCATCAGCGGACTTCTCCGCATTCACGATCTCTACAAGCGCAACCCGATCATCGAGAGCGAGAACTTCCGCAACCTGCTCATCTCCTTCTCAGAAGACATGCGCGTAATCCTCATCATGATAGCCGACCGCGTGAACGTGATGCGACAGATACGTGATACCGACCAGAAGGAGGCAAAGCACGAGGTGAGCGAGGAAGCCAGCTACCTCTATGCCCCACTCGCCCACAAGCTGGGTCTCTACAAGCTGAAGAGCGAGCTGGAAGACCTGAGCCTGAAGTATCTGGAGCACGATGCCTACTATATGATCAAGGAGAAGCTGAATGCCACCAAGGCTTCGCGCGATGCCTATATCGCCCGATTCATCCAGCCTATCAAGGAGAAACTCGATGCTGCCGGACTGAAATACCACATGAAGGGACGCACCAAGAGCATCCACTCCATCTGGCAGAAGATGAAGAAGCAGAAGTGCGCCTTCGAGGGTGTATATGACCTCTTTGCCATCAGAATCATCATCGACGCACCAAGAGAGAAGGAATACATGCAGTGCTGGCAGACCTTCGCCCTGATTACAGACATGTATCAGCCGAACCCAAAGCGTATGCGCGACTGGCTCAGCGTGCCAAAGAGCAACGGATATGAGAGTCTGCACACCACCGTACTGGGACCGGAGAAGAAATGGGTGGAGGTACAGATCAGAACCGAAAGAATGGACGATATCGCCGAACACGGACTGGCAGCACACTGGCGCTACAAGGGCATCAAGCAGGGAGAAGGAGGCATTGACGAATGGCTTGCCAACATCCGTGCCGCCCTGGAAAGCAACGACGACCTGCAGCTGATGGACCAGTTTACCACCGACCTGAAGGAAGACGAGGTTTATGTGTTCACCCCTAAGGGCGACCTGCTGAACTTCCCGAAAGGTGCCACGGTGCTCGACTTCGCCTACTACATCCACTCGCGCATCGGAAACACCTGCGTGGGCGGAAAGATCAACGGCAAGGCGGTAACCTTCCGACAGGAACTGCACTCGGGCGACCAGGTGGAAATCCTCACCCAGAGCAACCAGAAGCCTAGAAGAGAATGGCTCAACATCGTGCAGACATCCAAGGCAAAGGCAAAGATCCGACTCGCCCTGAAGGAAACGCAGAAGAAGGACGGACTCTATGCCAAGGAACTGCTGGAGCGCCGATTCAAGAACCGCAAGATTGAGATTGATGAAAGCACCATGGCGCGCATCATCAAGAAGATGGGATACAAGGAGAACTCTGATTTCTACAAGGATGTGGCGGAAGAGAAACTCGACGTAAACACCGTGGTAGAGAAATACATCGAAGAGCGCGACCACGACCTCAACCTCAGCAACACCAACAAGCCTGCCGAGAGTGCCGAGAACTTCGAGTTCGAGAACCCTACCGAGGAACTCCTGAAGCAGAGCGACGACGTGCTGGTAATAGATGAGCACCTGAAGGGCATCGACTTCGAGCTCTCCCACTGCTGCCACCCTATCTACGGCGACCCTATCTTCGGATTCGTAACCATCAGCAAGGGCATCAAGATTCACCGCATCGACTGTCCAAACGCCAAGGAGCTGCGCCGCCGTTTCGGTTACCGCATCGTGAAGGCGAAATGGAGCGGCAAGGGTACATCGAAGTATGCCATCACCCTGAGAATCATCGGAAACGACGATATTGGCATCGTGAGCAACATCACCAACATCATCTCGAAAGAGGATAAGCTCGTGATGAGAGGCATCAACATCTCATCCAAGGACGGTCTGTTCTCGGGCAACGTAACCGTGATGATCGATGATGCCGGCAAGACGGATGCACTCATCAAGAAACTGAGCGCCGTAAAGGGCGTAAAGCAGGTTACGAGAATATAAATTGGTTTAAAGAAAATATAAAACCAATCGTATTGGAAAGCATAAAAATCAATGTTACAAAAAAATCCCGCAGAATTTTGCTCTGCGGGATTTTTTTATTATTATTTCATCTTGTTCAAGCACTTATTTCGTCTTATTCAATCGCTTGATTACCGAGTAGGCATCATACAAGCCCAGCTCTCCAGCCTTCGAGAGATCCTGGATACCAGCCTGCTTGTTGCCACTCTTGGCACGTGCGATACCTCTATTATAATACGCCTCAGCCAGACGGTTGTCTATCTTCAGCGCAATGGTATAATCATCTATCGCCTTGGAAAGTTCGTTTCTTCCAGCATGCAGATTACCCCTGTTATAATAGATGTAGGCATTGTTGCTGTTCATGCGGATGGCATCGCTGAAATCGGCCTCGGCAGAATGGATATTCACCACTCCCTTGCCCTGAGCCTTGTTGAACTCATCCATCTCAGCCTGGCAGACGGCACGCTGCCAGTAAGCCAGCGCATTCTTATCATCCAGCGAGAGATAATAGGTGAAATCACTGATGGCAGCCTCGAAATCGCGCAATACACTATGAGCGATGGCACGACGCATCAATATCGCCTTCTTCTGCTCAATATCCTTCGCCACACTCAGTTCTGCCGAAAGCTTATCGATGAGAGAGAAGATCTTCATAGACCCGTTCTCATCCAACTGCTCCTTGGAACATACGATATAAACCTTGTCCTTCATCTTCTGGTTCAGAGCCTCCACATCCTTGTCGAAAGCCTGTACCCCACTCACATTCTGAGTGTTAGGGAAGTAAGAAAGCTGGAACATCGGCAGATAGGCAGTCTCTACCTGGCGGTTCTGGATTCTTCCACGATACTCACTCTTGTAGTTATGCTCATACTTCGGCTCATCATCCACCACAATGGAAGCGAACTTGTTTGGGTCTATCTCCGAACGCTTGCGCATCTCCTTCTTGGTCTTCGCACTCCAGCGAGGCTGGATACCGAGATGCTTGTTCATCTGTGCCTTGAAGATACGGAACTCATCCAGCTCAGCCTTCGCCGTCATACCCAGTCGGCGATAGCAATGAGCACGGGCGGAAAGCCCCGTCCAGAAGTTAGGAAACTGATTGATTACCGTAGTATAATCGCGGATAGCCGCCTTCAGGTTTCCCGTCTTGTCATGCAGCAGCGCACGGTTGAATATCGCCATGAAGTTCTTCGGCTCCATCTTGATGACGAAGTCGAAATCGGTGATGGCACGGTTGTCATCACCCAACTGCACACGCATCAATCCACGGTTGTAGTGAGCGAGGAAGTTGTGCGGATCCAGGTCGATAGCGGCATCATAGTCGCTCATCGCACCTCGTAAATTATTGATGTTGATACGAGCCAATGCCCGGTTGATGTAACTGTTTACATTGTTCGGTTTGAAGTGAAGCGACTTGGTGAGCGCCTCATCAGCCACCTTCCATTCCTTCCGGGCAAGCGCCATATAGGCACGTGTAATCCAGGCATCACCATCGTATGGATTCAGCTTCAGGCTCTGGTCGAGCCATTTCTCAGCCTGCACCGTATCCTTCTGATGCAGATACACCTCAGCCTTCAGGGAGTAGGCATTCGAATAATCTTTCCACTTGGTGATGACCGTATCAAGTTCCAGCTGCGCCTTGTCGTAGTTCTTCGCCTCCATCTGGCAGAGCGCACGGTTGAACCAGTAGTTGCGGTTGCGAGGTTCCAGTCGGATGGCAGAATTATAGTCGGCAATGGCATCATCATAACGCTGCTGACGGATGCGGCAGATGGCACGCAAGTCGTAGATATCGTTGATATACGGATTGAGGTTGATAGCCTCGGAGGCATCACTCTCGGCACCCATATAGTCATCGAGATTAAACTTGGCCACACTGCGGTAATACCAAGGCTCATAGAGATAAGGCTTGGCACCGATGGCTAGATTAAAATACTTGATAGAAAGAACGAAGTCCTCGTAGAAGAGCGCACTTCTGCCCGCCGTAACGAGGCGGTCAACTCTATATTGCGCCGATGCTGACAAAGTAGCCAGCACCAGCACAAAAGTGAAAATAAACTTTTTCATCGACGAATCTTGGTACGATAGCTGCAGCGGAACTTACCCTTGATAATGTTCTTGAGCTTGCCAGCTATCATGTTCTTACGGAGAGGAGACACGCGGTCAACGAACATCGTGCCCTCCAGGTGATCGAACTCATGCTGCATCACGCGAGCCAAGTAGCCGCTCACCCACTCATCATGCTCCTGGAACTGCTCATCCATATACTTCACATGGATGCGGGTAGGACGAACCACCTTCTCATTGATGCCAGGAATAGAGAGACATCCCTCATCAGAAGAATCCTTCTCAGCCTCCTCATCATACTCCAGGATATGAGGATTGATGAAGGCATGACGGAATCCCTTATACTCAGGGAGATCATCGCTGAGCACATCGAGATCGATGACAACCAGGCGGATAGCCAAGCCAATCTGAGGCGCAGCCAGACCGATGCCATTGCTCGAATCGAGAGTCTCGTACATATTATTGATTAATTCCTTCAACTCAGGATAATCAGGGGTGATATCTTCAGCCACTTTTCTCAATACAGGCTGACCATAAATATAAATTGGTAAAATCATCTTCTTGATTGCATAAAGTCTTGTAATATGATGGTAGCGCTTATCTCATCTACCAATCCCTTGTTTTCTCTTCTCGTCTTCTTCTTCACGCCGCCGTCTATCATGGCACGATGCGCCAAAACCGACGTAAAGCGCTCATCGTAGTACTCGATAGGCACCTCGGGATGAGCCTTGCGCCAGCGGTTGAAGAAATTCTCCACACGCGCCAGGTTCTCGCTAGGCTGCCCATTGGGCTGGGTAGGCTTACCGATGACGATGCGCTCCACCTGCTCCTTCTGGATATAGGCTTCGCAGAATTCGAAAAGTTCGGGCGTAGCAACAGTAGCCAACCCATTAGCAATGATCTGCAATGGGTCGGTAACTGCCAGTCCGGTACGTTTCTTACCGTAGTCTATAGATAAAATTCGCATTCAGTTACGAAATTTCCAATCTTCTATGTGAAACGTGAAAATTACTTCTTCAAAAGCAACCAAGCATCTGGATACTTGCCAGCGCGGAGCTCGTTGCGGCTCTTCACTGCACCAGCCTTATCTACGAATGTAGAAGCAATGACACGATACATGTTACGTGCACTGTTGTAAACGATCTGAGAATCATAACCAGCGCTCTTCAGAGTGCTAGCCAATCCCTCAGCATTAGCCTTCAGAGAGAAAGAACCTACTACTACGCTGAAGTTCTGCAGGCCAGAACCTGAGATGAGATCTACATTCTCCTGGCGAACAGTAGCATTATCAACTTCTGTAGTTGTGCTCTCTGTAGGAGTTGTTGTTTCCAATGGAGTAACTACTGGTTCCTGAACAGCTGGTTCCTGCTGAGCCTCCTGCTGCTGTGCCTTCTCGTATGCCTTCTTGTAGGCACTTTCCTTAGATGTACCACAACTTGCGAGTGCCAGAACAGCACACAATCCTAAGCTCAAAACTGATAATTTCTTCATAATCTTTTCTAAAATTGTATTTGTGTTTACTTAAATATTTTATATTGCTTCACCTTATTATATATAGGTGACGTCCCAACTTGAGTTCAGCCTACACCTTATTATATATAGGGGCAATACATAGCCTTACGCTTTTATTCTGCGAAAATACAAAATATATCCCAAAGAAAGAAACGTTTTCAGCATAAAGATTGTTAAACATTACGTAAAACAACATTTTTAACGAAATATTAAGACTTAAAAGCTTGTTTTTTGAAGAATAATTAGTATATTTGCAAATGATAAGCGAAATAAGTGCATCTGGACGCAAAAACTCCAAAATGCCATCGCTATCACACAATTAACATCAATATATTGTATAACATTTAAAACTTTTAGATTATGAAGGCATTAGGTTACATTGGCGCATTCCTCGGTGGCGCTATCGCTGGTACAGCACTCGGTATGATTTTTGCTCCTGAGAAGGGTGAGGATACTCGCAGCAAGATTGCTGGAGCTGTAGAAGATTTCTGCAAGAAGCACGACATCAAGTTGACACGCAAGGACGTTGACGACCTGGTTGACGATATCAAGGATGTTGCCCCTGAGGTTTAAGCCCCACCCAACTACCCTGAGATTTCGACAAGTACAACATATTATTACTTGAATAAGCGATAAGAATGTTTTCGAGCGATAAGAATGTAGAAACCATCGGGCAACTCGTAGAGGTGCTCAAGCATTACATCGGGCTCAGATCTGAGTATATGAAACTCGATGTAGCTGACAAGGTGGTAAGACTGCTCGCTGCACTGATCATGGGATCACTGCTGCTGGCTCTCCTCGCCTTGGCTCTGATATATCTTTCGTTTGCTGCCGCATTCGCCATGGCTGATTACGTAGGCTTGGCACCTGCATTCTGCATCGTGGCGGGAGCATACTTATTGATACTGGTTCTCTTCATCCTTTTCCGACATCAATGGATTGAAAAACCACTCGTGAAATTCTTAGCCAGCCTGCTTATGCAAAAATAAATAAAGAGCATGATGATGACAAATGAGCCAAACAATGACAACAGGTACCTGGACGACGACAACAGTTGCCCACAGTATAACAGCCTCAACGACATCAGACTGCGCAAGGAAGCACTTCGCAAAAGCATAGAGGCAGACGACAAGAAGATCAAGACCCTGTGGAACTCTCTCTTCACCAAGCCTGACGCCTTCAAGAAAGACGCAAGCAGAGGCAAGAGACTGCAAAGTATGATGTCTATTGGTATGGGAGCTTTCGATGGAGCTCTGCTGGCGTGGAAGCTCTACCGGAAATTCAAGAAAAGGAAATAAGAGAATTCTTCTATCTCAAGAGAAAGATAGGAATGAAAACCATCATAAGAAATGCGGCCTTGCAAAAGACCGCATTTTTTTGTGTCTTTAACAGGGTATAAAAACAAAAAAGGGTCACCGCCGTGACCCAATACCTTGTTAACCTTAAATCTAATACTATGAAAAACACACATGCAAATGTAGAAAGAATCTGCGAATCCCACAAGCTTTTTCTAAAAAAAATGCTTTTTCTTAAGATTCTTTAATCTTATATGTTGTGCTTTTTTATTTCTTTCAATTTCATTAAGACTTATTCTTCGTCAATTTCCAGCTCCAGACCATCGTAGGCAAAGCAAAAACCAGCAGGAAGCTGGGCATTGGCGGCATCATGCAATCCTATCTGATGAGTAACGTGAGTAAGGTAGGTCTGCTTAGCTCCTATCCTGCGCGACACACGGATGGCATCAGCCACCAATTGATGACTATGATGAGGTTTGTCGAAGCGAAGCGCATTGATCACCAAGGTCTCTACGCCATCCAGGTAAGCATACTCTTCATCACTCATCGACTTCATATCCGTGATGTAGGCAAACTTTCCGAAACGGTATCCCAGAATAGGCAGTTGATCGTGCATCACCCGGATAGGCATAAACCCGATATCTCCAATCTGATAGGAATGATGGGGTACGATGGTATGCAGCTTCAACTTGGGAGCACCCGGATAGAGCTTCTCTGCGTCCTTAGGGAAGCAGTAAGGCATCGTATGCGGCAATGTCTCTGTGGTGATTTCATCGCCATAGATATTGATATCACCATAAACACAGAAACCACGCAGATCGTCGATACCTCCCACATGGTCGTAATGGATATGCGTAATCAGCACACCATCCAGCTTGCGGAAAGGAACCCGCAGGAGCTGCTGACGGATATCCGGTCCTGCATCTATCAGAATACGGGTACGCTCGGTCTCAATCATCGCCGCACAGCGCAAACGGTTATCCCGTGGATCCCTGCTGCGGCATACCTCACAATCACAACCTAAAACAGGAACACCGCTAGATGTTCCTGTTCCCAATATTGTTATCTTCATGAATATTCAAATCTTTCTCTGAAAAACAAACGAATTCTTCACTCTTCGTTCTTCACTTTTCACTTTACATTTACTTCCGGATGGATATCAATGCCAAACTTCTGCTTCACATCTTTCCTGATGGTCTCACAGAGATTGACAATCTCCTCACCCGTAGCACCGCCACGATTCACAAGCACCAATGCCTGCTTGTCATGCACACCGGCACGGCCCAGGCTCTTGCCCTTCCATCCGCACTGATCGATCATCCATCCTGCAGGAATCTTCTCATGCTCCCCGTCGATGGTATAATGAGGCATACCCGGATACAGGGCTGCCAAAGCATCATACTTCGCCTTCTCTACGATAGGATTCATGAAGAAGCTGCCCGCATTGCCCTGCACCTTAGGATCAGGCAACTTGGCATTGCGGATTTCGATGATGACATCACGAAGCTGCTGCGCTGTAGGATGTTCGATATTCTTAGCCGCCAGAGATGCACGGATGTTACCATAGTCCAGGTCTGGTGCATAAGTCTTCTTCAGGCGATAGATGACATGGGTAACGAGATACTTGTCTCTCCACTCATGCTTGAACTTACTCTGGCGATAGCTGTACTGGCAATCCTGGTTATCGAAAACTACCAACTTGCCGGTAGCAATCTCCACAGCCTCCACCTTATATATAATATCCTTTGCCTCTACTCCATAGGCACCGATATTCTGGATAGCACTTGCTCCAACTTCGCCCGGAATAATGCTCAGATTCTCAGCGCCATAGAAGTCATGCTCAACCGCATAGGCCACCACATCATCAAAAACCTCGCCGCTACCACAGTTCAGGAACACCCAATCCGGATTCAGCAGGGCATCATCATGCTCAGCAGCAGCCAAATCGCCATTCTCAAGCACCTCAATGCCCTTGATGGCAGAATGGAGCACTGTGCCCTGATAATCACCTGTAAGCAGGAGATTACTGCCTCCGCCCAGGATGAGCAGCGGCTGATCGGCAGCCGTAAGCCCAGCCACAATCTGCTGTGCCTCTTCTACCGATGAGTATTCCAGGAATCGCTTGCACTTTGCATCAATTCCAAACGTATTGTGAGCCAACAGGCTATAGTCTCGGATATCCTTCATATCTGGTCAAATTATTAACAGTGAACTAAAAACTACATCTCCAGCTTCATCAGCTGCCACCTACCCCCGATTCTCTTAAAGGTAAGACGGGTTTCCATTCCATTGGCAATACCGCGAATCACAAAGATTTTCTGGCTGCTCTCCGTATATTTCTGTCCATAGATGATATTATATATCATGCCATGAGGCAACTGCGGAGCAAAAGCAGGCCAGGTCTCAGGCTCAATCTCGCCCGTCATCGTACTGAAATCATCATCAGGATCTGGACCGGTAAACTTCACCGGATTATGCAGATGGCGAGACTGGAAAGCCGTATCCGTGGCAAAGGATCCATAGAACTTCAGGAAGCTGGAATTCATATTCTGATACATCGGCTTGTAGTTGATGCTGGTCATCATCCACTGACCGTTGATGCGGTTGAAGAGGAACTGCTGAACTACCTTTCTACTATAGAATACTTTCTCTATCACCACATGATCGATGGTGGTATCCTTCATCAGGTTCATCTGCTTACGGTTATCGAAAATAAGCGTGTAGTAATCCTGACGCATGAAGAAATGTTCCATCTTCCAATGTCGCTTCGCGATGTGCTTCTTTAATTTATCATTACGATATACTGCCAGAGGGAAATGGATGCGTTCCATCTGAAGTTTGCGACTGGCTGCAAAATTGAACAGGAAATCATCAAACAACTCATCAGCTGCCTTCGGCATCGGAGTCTCCTCTATCAATTTCTCAGTTGAGTCCATAGCTTGTGTGTCGGCTACGGCAGTATCAGCCGCAGTCGAATCAACGGCAGGTGCCGGCTTCTTGTCTGTGCATCCTACAGAGGTGAAGCAAACGATGGTAAGCACCGCCAACATAACTGTTATCAAAGAGAGTTTCTTCATAAACTTATAAAATTTCTCAAATTTTCTATGCAAAAGTACAACTTTCTTTTGAGATATTTCATATTTTAAGCAAAAAATGTTATCTTTGCACTCAAAATAGATGAAATAGTGACTTTTGCGAGCCATTTATGGCGGACAAATCGCTTAAACTTCAATTTTGTAAACAGACAAATAATAAGATATGTTATTAGAGAAAATCGAAGAACTCTTGAAAGAAGTCAACGCTCTCACAGCCCAGAACGCAGAGGAGGTAGAGCAGCTTCGCATCAAGTATCTCAGCAAGAAGGGTGAAATCAATGCCCTTATGGCCGACTTCCGCAATGTGCCAGGCGACCAGAAAAAAGAGGTTGGTATCAAGATCAACGAATTAAAGAACGCAGCCCTTGAGAAAATCAATGGTCTGAAAGAACAGATGGAGGAGGCAGAGTCTTCAAGCGATGACATCGACCTGACCCGTACAGCTTATCCTGTAGCGCTCGGAACCCGCCATCCATTGACCGTGGTGAAGAATCAGATCATCGACATCTTCGGCCGCATGGGATTCACTCTCTATCAGGGTCCAGAGGTAGATGACGACAAGCACGTATTCACCATGCTGAACTTCGCTGCCGATCATCCAGCCCGCGACATGCAGGATACATTCTTCATCGAGAAGACCGACTCCGACGATGTTACCAAGAATGTACTTCTCCGTAGCCATACCTCTAACGACGAGGCTCACTATATGGAGACCCACGAGCCACCTATCCGCGTATTGTGCCCAGGACGAGTATATCGCAACGAGGCTATCAGCGCACGTGCTCACTGCTTCTTCCACCAGGTAGAAGGTCTCTATGTAGATAAGAACGTAAGCTTCACCGACCTCAAGCAGGTGCTCCTCACCTTCGCTCGCGAGATGTTCGGTGCAGATACCAAGATCCGTCTGCGCCCTAGCTACTTCCCATTCACAGAACCTAGCGCAGAGATGGATATCTCCTGCAACATCTGCGGTGGCAAGGGATGTAACTTCTGCAAGCATACAGGATGGGTTGAAATCCTGGGTTGCGGTATGGTTGACCCTCACGACCTCGAGGCTTGTGGTATCGACAGCAACATATATACCGGTTATGCATTCGGTATGGGCGTGGAGCGTATCACCAACCTGAAGTATCGTGTGAGCGACCTTCGTCTCTTCTCTGAGAACGATACCCGCTTCCTGCGTGAATTCGAATCAGCAAAGTAATTCATTAATAAGAATCAACATGAAAAAAATTACAGTTAACACCATCATTGCGCTCGCATTGGGTTCAATGTGCTTAAGTTCTTGCATCGGCTCTTTCAGCTTGACTAACAATGTGCTCAACTGGAACAAGCGTGCAACTGACAACAAGTTCATCAACGAGTTGATTTTCATTGTCATCAGCCCTGCTTATGCAGTCTGCTCAGCAGCTGACTTGCTTGTACTCAACACTATCGAGTTCTGGACTGGCGACAAAGTGATTGCCAACGTTGGCAAGACTCAGAAAGTTACTGGCAAGGATGGCAGATTGTATGCCATCAAGACTCTGAAGAATGGCTACGAGATTACCGACCCTGCTGGCGAGAAGTCTTACTTCGTGTTCGACAAGAAGAACAAGAGCTGGTCTTACAGCAAGGATGGCGACATCCGCGAGCTCTTCAGTTTCAACGAGGATGGCAGCATCCAGGCTTGCCTGCCTAACGGACAGAAGATGAACGTAGAGCAGAACGAGATTGGTCTTTACCAGCTCCGCATGGCTGTTAACGACGGTTTGTATTTTGCTTGCAACAAGTAAAATACTACCCTACTCTATATGAAAAAAGTGAGTCATTTCTTTGATGACTCACCTTTTTTATTTTTATCCATTCCATTATTCTACTTCATTATTATAATAAATAAAGTGTTTCTGCGTTAGATAATGTATGAAACAGAGATTATTCATACTCACGATATGCCTGATTGCCACCCTGAAGATGATGGCACAGGAATTTACACTCCACGGCAGGGTGACTGATGAAGACAGCCATCCTATAGAGCTTGCCACCGTATCTGTGGCAAGCCAGGGAAAGGTAGCCTTTACCTCACTGAAGGGAGAGTTCAGCATACGCCTTCATTCTGCCGACAGCGTGATGGTCAAGTTCTCCATGATAGGATACAAGAGCAAGGTTAGAGTGCTGAGAAAACCTCGAGGCAAGCAAAACCTGCAGGTAGTTCTCCATACCGATGCTGCCATGCTGGGAGAAGTGAATGTAACGGGAGAAAAGATCCAGACCGACCAGACGCAGGAAATCAAGCTCAAGGATGCCAGACTGGCCCCTTCTGCTAACAGCAATGCCGTAGAAGGCATCATCCAGCAGCAAGCCGGCGTAAGCACCCACAACGAACTTTCATCGCAATACAATGTGCGTGGCGGTGCTTTCGACGAGAACTCCGTATATATAAATAATGTGGAGGTTTATCGTCCTTATCTCGTCCGGAGCGGTCAGCAGGAAGGTCTCTCCATCATCAATCCCTATATGGTAGATAAAATCGGATTCTCTACAGGTGGATATGCAGCCAAATACGGAGACAAGATGAGTTCTGCACTCGACATCACATACAAGACCTTAAGGTCGAAAGGAAAGAGCCCGATTGTTGAAGGAAGCGTTGCTGCCAGCCTGCTCGGAACAGATGCCTACATAGGATTGGGAACCCGGAAGCTGTCCTGGCTCAACAGTGTGAGATACAAGACTACAGCCTATCTGCTCGGTTCGATGGAAACCAAGGGAGAATACAAGCCGAACTATCTCGACTACCAAACCTATCTGAGCTATCAGCCCAACAAGCGTTGGAAGATTGATTTCATCGGAAACATCTCTGACAACCATTACAATTTCGAACCATCCGACCGTGAAACCGCCTTCGGAACAATGGAAAACGTCAAGAACTTTAGAGTATATTTCGATGGTCAGGAGAAGGATCGCTTCCTCACCTATTTCGGAACACTGGGCATCACCCGCAACATCACCTCCAACACCAGCATCTCGCTTCTGGGCAGTGCCTTCTACACCAGGGAACAGGAAAAATACGATATCCAGGGACAGTATTGGCTCGACCAGACCGAGACCTCCGAAAACCTAGGTGTAGGAACTTACTTCGAACATGCCCGCAACTATCTCACGGCCCGTGTGATGAGTGCCAAGCTGATGCTGAAACATAAGGTAAAGAAGCATGATTTGGAGACTGCAGTCACACTGAAACGGGAGCACATCGAAGAAAATTCCGTAGAATACGAGATGAGAGATTCTGCCGGATACAGCATTCCTCACACCGGAAAAGACCTCTATATGTACTATTCCATGAAGGCTAGAAATAAGTTGAATGCCAACCGCATAGAAGCCTATCTTCAAGACACTTACCGCTTCACTAGCGGAGGAGATTCTACCCAGTCTGGCGATATCAGGCAAACACGCTATACATTGAACTATGGTCTTCGTCTGAGCCATTGGAACTTCAACCGGAAAACCATCCTGAGCCCACGCGTCTCCCTCGCTATCATTCCGGCAAGCCATGAGAACACGACGCTCCGTTTCGCTGCAGGACTTTATTATCAGGCACCTTTCTTCAAGGAGCTGAGAGATACATCCACCATCAATGGAGTGACCATCGCATCGCTCAACCAGAAGATCAAGAGTCAGCGAAGCATCCACTTCATTGCCGGCTACGACTACCGGTTCAAGGTGAATGATCAGAGATACAAGTTCTCGGCAGAAGCCTACTATAAGGCATTGAGCAATCTGGTGCCCTACTCTGTCAGCAATGTAAAGGTAGTTTATTACGGCCAGAACGAATGCAGCGGTCATGCAGCAGGTCTCGACTTCAAGCTCTATGGCGAGTTTGTGCCCGGCACGGATTCCTGGCTCAGCCTGTCGCTGATGGATACCAGGATGAAACTCAACGGCAAGAGCATCCCGCTTCCTACCGACCAGCGGTATGCAGTGAACCTCTTCTTCACCGATTACTTCCCAGGCAGCAGGAAGTGGCTCCTGTCTCTCAAGCTTGCCTTTGCCGATGGACTTCCATTCGCTGCACCTCATAGAGAATTGGAAACCAACAGTTTCCGTGCCACCGCCTATCGCCGAGCAGATATCGGAATGAGCTATCAGTTACTGGACAACCGCCATCATGAGCACAGAACATTCCTCAAGAATGTTACAGTGGGCATAGATTGCCTCAATCTCTTCGGCATTGACAATGTAAACAGCTACTATTGGGTAACGGATGTCACAAATCAGCAGTATGCCGTGCCTAATTATCTCACCGGCAGACAGCTCAATGCAAGAGTGTTGATGGAATTCTGATAAGTCAGAAGTTAAAAGCAGAGAGTAAGAAGTTAAAAGCGAGGAGTTTTAGCACTCAAAAATGGTGATTTTTCACATTATTCTAAATATTTAACCGTAGATAGTTCGCTATCTGCGGTTTTTTTCGTATCTTTGTGCCCGATTTATGCGATGATGGTTCATATCCATCATCTCAAATCACTATAAACGAAAAAAGAAATTATACATAATAATTAATTATGAGCAAACAAGTAGAAAAGATTAAGGAGCTGATCGCTAAGCGCGAACAGGCTCGTCTTGGCGGTGGTGAGAAGGCCATCGAGAAGCAGCATGCACGTGGCAAATATACAGCTCGTGAGCGTATCGAAATGTTGGTAGATGCTGGCAGTTTCGAGGAGTACGACATGTTTAAGCTGCACCGTTGCACCAACTTCGGTATGGAGAAGAAGCAGTACCTCGGTGATGGTGTGGTAGCGGGTAGTGCTACAATAGCCGGCCGCCTGGTTTACGTATATGCTCAGGACTTCACCGTAAATGGTGGTTCACTCTCTGAGACTATGGCACAGAAGATCTGCAAGGTAATGGATATGGCAATGACTATGGGTGCACCTGTTATCTGTATGAACGACTCAGGTGGTGCCCGCATCCAGGAAGGTATCTGCGCCCTCGCTGGTTATGGAGAAATCTTCGAGCGCAACATCCTCGCTTCTGGTGTCATCCCACAGATCTCTGCTATTATGGGCCCTTGCGCTGGTGGTGCCGTTTACTCTCCAGCCTTGACCGACTTCATCATCATGAAGGAGCAGACTTCTTATATGTTCCTGACAGGTCCTAAGGTTGTCAAGACCGTAACAGGTGAGGACATCGATGCAGAGCACCTCGGTGGTGCATCTGTTCACGCAACCAAGAGTGGTGTTACCCACTTCGCTGCCAAGACAGAGGAAGAGGCTATCGAGATGATCAAGAGCCTGCTCTCTTACATCCCAAGCAACAATACAGAAGAGGCTCCACGCATAGAGTGCACAGACCCTATCGACCGTATGGACGATACTCTGAACGAGATTATCCCAGAGGATCCTAACCAGGCATACGATATGTATAAGGTGATTGGTGCTGTAACTGATAACGGAGAGTTCTTCGAGGTTCAGCCTAAGTTCGCCAAGAACATCATCACTGGTTTCGCCCGCTTCAATGGTCAGAGCGTGGGTATCGTAGCCAACCAGCCTTCAGCTTACGCTGGTGTACTCGATGTAAACGCTAGCCGCAAGGCAGCCCGCTTCGTCCGTTTCTGCGATGCATTCAACATTCCTATCGTATCTCTCGTTGACGTACCAGGATTCTTGCCAGGTACAGGTCAGGAGTACAACGCTGTCATCCTCCACGGTGCACAGTTGCTCTACGCTTACGGCGAGGCTACCGTGCCAAAGATCACTATCACATTGCGTAAGAGCTATGGTGGTAGCCATATCGTGATGGGTTGCAAGCAGTTGCGTGCTGACTTGAACTTCGCTTGGCCATCTTCAGAGATTGCCGTAATGGGTGCCAGCGGTGCCGTTGCCGTTCTCTGCGGTAAGGAAGCTAAGGCTAAGAAGGAAGCTGGCGAGGATGTAAAGGCATTCCTGGCTGAGAAGGAGCAGGAATACACCGACAAGTTCGCTAATCCATATCAGGCTGCTCAGTATGGCTACATCGATGATGTCATCGAGCCACGCAATACCCGTTTCCGCATCTGCCGTGGTTTGGCTCAGCTCGCTACCAAGCGCCAGAGCTTGCCAGCTAAGAAGCATGGCTGCATGCCAATGTAATGATATAATTAAACATTAGAATAAATGGATAAGAATATTTATGCTGCGATTGCCATGGCACTCTATGAGTACCAGGGCAATAACGTACACGACAAGGAGCCTGGCATCATTACGATCCAGCCACGTCAGACGATGTGGAACGCCAAGTTCTTGAGTTTAACAGCCAAACCATAAAGATAAAGAAATGAAAGAGTTTAAATATACAATTGACGGAAAAGAATACAAGGTTCAGATTGACGCTGTTGAGGGTAACATCGCAAGCGTGAACGTAAATGGCGAAGCTTACAAGGTTGAGATGGAACAGGAAGCTGAACCAGAGAAGAAGAAGGTAGTGCTCGGTCAGCCTGCAGCATCTGATGATGCTGAGGCTACTCCAGCTGCCAACGTAAATACAGCCAACGCTGTAAAGGCTCCTCTCCCTGGTACTATTACCAGCATCGAGGTGGCTGTTGGTCAGGAGGTAAAGGCAGGCGATACCGTTGTCGTTCTCGAGGCTATGAAGATGCAGAACAACATCGAGGCTGAGAAGGATGGCAAGGTTACAGCTATCTGCGTAAAGCCTGGTCAGGCTGTACTCGAAGAGGATGCTCTCGTGGTTATCGAGTAATTTGAGAATTCGAGAATTATACTTCCTGATTCGGGAATTTATGATTCGGAAATTTATAAAGAATATCAAAGGTCGCAAGCTACGATAGTTTGCGACCTTTTTCTATACTGCTGTATGAGCATAAACTGCTATACAAAGTATTTTTTTACCAAAAGACATAAAGTACAATAAAATGATAGATTTAACAGAAGAACAGATAAAAAGATACAGCCGCCACATCCTCCTTCAGGATGTAGGCCTCGAGGGACAGGAAAAGCTCCTCAATGCCAGGGTGCTCATCATTGGTGCCGGAGGCTTGGGTTCTCCAGTTGCCCTCTACCTCGCTGCGGCTGGCGTGGGACATATCGGTATCGTGGATGCCGATGTGGTTGACCTCAGCAACCTGCAACGACAGGTCATTCACCAGACCAAGGACTTGAACACCCCTAAGGTGGAAAGCGCCAAGGAGAAGATGATTGCCATCAATCCTGATGTGGAGGTAACAACCTACCATACCTTCCTCGCCTCAGACAATGCCGAGGAAATCATCAAGCCATGGGATTTCGTCATTGATTGCACCGACAACTTCCCGGCGAAGTTCCTCATCAATGACGCCTGTGTGCGACTGGGCAAGGCATTCTCGCATGGCGGCATCCTGAGATTCCAGGGGCAGACCTTCACCCATCTTCCAGGCACGGCTTGTTACCGTTGTTTCTTCAAGGAGCCACCTCCTGCAGGCACTGTTCCTACCAGTAGCCAGGCAGGCGTTTTGGGTGCCATCGCCGGAATGCTCGGAACCATTCAGGCAGCCGAAGCATTGAAGTACGTCCTCGGTGTAGGCGATCTGCTTACCGACCGATTGCTCACCTTCGATGCCAAGACGATGAACTTCCGCACCATCAAGCTAAAGAAGCGTGCATCCTGCGAAATCTGCGGCGACCACCCTACCATCGATCATCTCATCGACTATGAGTAGGCTGCGTGTGATTTGAGATAGAAGAAAGCATCGGGTAAACACGCACAACTTGATAAAAACAAATTAGGCAGTAACGCATCCTTTCGGATTCCGTTACTGCCTAAAATTTACCTATAGATTTTCAACCCATTTTCTCCCACTTTTCGTAAAAGCAGACCACAGGTAGAAGCAACATGCAATGATACCTGCCCCACCTAAAACAATGTACATTCCTTCCATAATCATTTCTTTTTTAATATGTTATCAGCAAATTTCCAGACAGGTCAGTCCGCATCCTATCACAAACAGCGACAGAACGAAGAAGTAGAAACTGTTGATCCTGCTTCCCGGTATGAACATCAGAGCACCGATACCGAAGAGAACCAGTCCTGTTATCACTCCCCTCCTGTAGCCCCACTTCCGGATAATCCATCCGGCAGGCAGTGCCATCAGAAAGTAGGCACCATAGACAGCAGCCTGCGTCAAGGCCGACATCGCCTTGCTGATATGGAACGACTCCTGGAAATGCGGATTCAGCACCTCCAGGATGCCATGTGCAAAGCCCCACATGAAGAAGAGGCTACTGATGATGAGGAAGGGCACCAGATAGTTATGCCCTTCGTATCTGAAGATAGATGGCTTCGTCATGATTCTCTGCAAATTTAAGACTGTCCTTTACTACCAGTGCCAGATAACCTTTTTAAGAATTCGGATGCAAAGGTAACTACTTAATATGTTTAAACCTTACGCTGTAATGGTGATATACCAAAACCAGTACATAAACCTATATCCACTTATCCAAATAACATTTAAAATCCTCTATACCTATAACTTCCACTTTAGGAAAAGGAATATTTTCCAGGACCTTAAAGTGCTTATCTTCTGTAACAATACACTTTGCATTTGCAGCAATGGCACAATCTACAAACTTATTGTCATCTTTATCTGCCTCAATTAAAGCAAAAGTATAATGAGGATCTTTGCGAATTACATTGGGTCTAGTCAATATAGCATAAACTATGGCCTCAGAAACTTGAGGGGATATATTACGAGATAAAACCTCTGAATACTCCTCTATTATTTCATTGGACACACAAAGGTTATAATCACCTCTAAGAAAAGCATTCCACACCTTACGATACGGACTTCTTGGGGCGATTGACATAATCAAACTATTTGTATCCAATACAATATTCATAACCTAAAGATTATAATTTTGGTTTATTGTATGGAGTACGTTCATGGAGATGCCGGAAACTCTCGATACGTTCTTCATTCAGGGTTCCTTCATTCCACATCCTATCTAATTCAGCATCAGCCATCTGAACAAAATAATCGGAGATTACCTTATTCAAATCTCGCAAAGCCTCAGGAGTCTTGATAAATGACAGCATATCGAGGATTTGCAATTGAGCTTGATTCATTGTTGCTACCTGTGCCATAATAATTCATTTTATTAATATCTAACCGCAAAAGTACACTTTTTCCTCGAAACCACCAAGAAAATCGAAAGAAATCTGCAACTCATCAGCAAATTACCACAAAAATCTGCAAACAATAAACTATTAACTGTAAACTATAGCCTACTATTCCCCGACGGTCCCATCCCGCACAATCTGGCGAGACCTTTGTAAGTATCCGCTCAACGCCGTATTGCATATCTCAAAAAAAATGTTGTACCTTTGCACGGCGGCATCATTTTCCTAATTTTGAAACAAGAATACGAAGTTTAGCCCTCCATCAGCTAATGCCAGTGAAGGTATTTCTTCAGGCAACTCCACTCCCGAAGCCTTGCCGTCTTCTCTCGCTGTCGATATAATCTCGTCAGTCTCAGGATTTCTGGCATCCAGATAATACTGGTAAAATTATTGGTGCTTCTCCCATTGTTTCTGTTTCATTATTGGTATAGTTGATGATTTACAGGAGTGATTTCTCCATGAATGATTTGTGTTGGGTATTGTTGAGTTCCATAATGTATATTTATGATAATTATTCTTAATTATTCACTTAAAAGTGAACAATCTATCAATAAAAGTATTATTTTTGCATTGCATATTAAAGAATTACAGTTATGACACAAGTAACATTAAAAACAATAGAGCAGAATGACAACGTAGGCATGTTTTCTATCTGCTTCGATGGAAACTCCGAAAGCGAATTTGAAAAATTCCTGATGGAGTTTAAGGACAATGCGACATAACAATAAAGACTTCAATGCCATATTATTGGCTTTATCCAAAATTATCGATAAGGGAGCATTAGAAAGATTCTTCCGCATCGAAGGGAGGATGAGCGACCATGTCAGTGCTTTGTCTATAGATTCCCGCAAACTCCGCCTATACTGCTTAAGAATATCCGATCAGATACTTATCTTAGGAAATGGTGGTGTAAAACTCTCACGCACATACCAAGAGAATGAAAAACTCAGTGGGTATGTTATGGACTTACAGACCTTTGACAAAGTTCTGCTCAAAGCCCAAGAGAATGGAATCATTACCATTGAAAAAAACATGATAACAGACATAGAAAGTGCAACCTTTGAAATTTAAGCATTATGATACAGAACAAATTATTCCGTGATTGCCTCGCTGCGATACCAGCCGAGCAAAAGGCAGAGTTCGATTTGTCTTTTGGTATTGCCGAGCGCATTAGTGAGATCCTGAAAGCCAAAGGACTCACCCAAAAGGATTTTGCCCGCTTACTCAACAAGCGAGACTCAGAAATCTCGAAATGGCTAACAGGCAGACATAACTTCACGACTCAAACCATTGCTCGTATAGAAACGGCTTTGGGAAGTAAACTCATTAGCATAGCTCATTGATTGGGCTATGCAATGAATATTGTGATCTCTTATATGATGGTACCGATTCGCCGATATTATTAATTACGAAACCTCCCATATTACTTTTACGATTTCATACAGCAATCTACTTCGCTCCATCAACGCATTCTGGTCAAAGACACTATAAGCCTTGAACCCAACATTACACTTGTCAGATAACTCCTTGTTAAACTTGTCAAAATCCTTGTTGGCATGATAAAAATCCTCACAAAGCGAATGTCCCCATACCAAACCATTGCTATAAGTTTTCAGCTTATCCGAATACTCTTCATTACCAGAAGAGATATTATCCAACCCCTTCAGCAAGAGCAAGCCACCCAACAGGTTACGTTGATCATCAAACTCCTCTACATCCTTAAAATACCCCCTGTTTTTTTCATTTTCAGAGAGGATATGCTCTATATGGTATCCCGTCTTATTACCGGTTTTAGTAGAGATATAGTAGATATCATTCTGCATATTCTGATTCGTATGCTCACAGATAAACTTCTCAACCCTAGAGAACAGATAACGCAGGAATCGGCGGTTCGTATTCGTATAGTTTTTCCTCAGAAAGCTATTGAAATCCAGCAAAGAAACCTCTCCCGAAACATTACGCTTCTCTCGGATACTCTGCAAGATGATTTCGTCATATACCTCACGATAGGAAGCCATATCCAACCCCTTCAGTTTCTCATTCAATCGATAAGAAACATCCTGAAAATCGTTGCTATCATAGATACCATTCAGCACAAAGAGCACCCAGAGTCTATCTGCCTCTTTAGCTATAGCATGAATCTTCTCGTCCGTTAGCTCATCATTGACATCGCAGGCAGCCATAATCTGCTGATAAAGCCCAGAGATATCATTGATATTCAGATTATACTGCACAAACTCATCACCACAAGTCGAAATCTTAGCATAAAGAGAAGTATAGTAATCCAACTCATTATTGATAAACAGTTTAATGTTCTCATGATGTTTCTTGTCAGCTCTTCTGAAAGAAAGCTTATTAGCAATATCATTATAATCGAAGATATATCGGTGGTAGGAATTGATAATCTGCTTCTCCAGAGAGGCATTCTTCTTGAACACAAACTGCGACTTCAAATAATCAGCAAAAAAGTTATCCTCTCTTCCGCTAATTCTATTCAATGCAGCATCCCACTTCTCAGAATACTTGTTGGTATCACTTTTCGAAAGGAGTCCAATCATCTTACCTTTCAGAATCTCAAAAGGCTTTAAAGCCTCACCACGGTCATTGATCACCTCAAAGACCATAGGCGTATCATCCTTCTGGATAGACAGTTCAACGAGAACCAATCGGTTGAGGAAATAATAGATGAAAGCAGTCAACTCAACATCATCCAACTGCCTGTCATCGATAAACCTGCTGATATCCTCATATCTCTCGATGATAGTCTCTTCAGTCTTGTTTTTATAAGCATCCTGATACTCAGAACCATCAAGGATACATTGCATCACATTTTTTCTTTTGTCATTGTCTATACAAAAGACATTGCCTTTAAACTGATCTTTCGCAAAGATGCAATCACGAAGGATATCCCTGAGATTATCATTTTTTGTAATATGATAGAGCTTTGTGGCAATCAATGTAAGTGTAGAGAGTCGCTGTTGACCATCAACGATAAACACCTTACCCTCCACCTTATTGGTGATAAAGACATTGAGATAATACCAGTTATACTTTTCCAGCACCTCTTGCGACATCTCCTCATCCTTATGTTCTTTATACGAGATTTCGAAGGCATAGAAGATATCGTTCAAGAGGACCTCCACCGTATTCTTGGTCCATACATATTCACGCTGATAAAAATCAACGTAATACACTTTCTGCTTCAAGCAAGTAAGTACACTTTGCTTATCAGGAATTATTTCTTGTGCCATATTACAAAGTAAAAGATATTATATTTTAACAATTCAGAATCAAGCGTGAAGCCTGCTGCACAGACACCAAGTCACGAGTAGTTGCATTGGCAGTTATATCCGCCATATAATCTACAACGATACGCTCTTGATCTTCATGAATAAACTTCTCAGAATTATCAGAGAAGAGCTGATTAATCTTAGGATATTCTTTCATATTCCCAACTTTTCAAACATATCATAATAACACGATCGTCTTCCACCAGTATAGTTAATGTTGCCATAACGTAAGCCATATCTTTGCAGGAGAGATGGAGAGGTAGAAAAACTATAGATTTTCAACCCATTTTCTCCCACTTTTCGTAAAAGCAGACCACAGGTATAGGCAACATGCAATGATACCTACCCCACCTAAAACAATGTACATTCCTTCCATAATCATTTCTTTTTTAATATGTTATCAGCAAACAACGCTAAGAAGACAGTAGCAAACAATCCCACACCAAGCAAAAAAGCATATGGTTTAGCATCATCTACACCAAGTACCAAACCTACCGCAGCAACAACAACCATTGCAGTAAAGCAGGTATTTGCAAGTTGATATATAAACTTGCTCAGGTTTTCTCTACGGGTCTTTTCTTTTTCCCTATCTTCTTTTGCCGTCATAGCTTACGTTTTTTATTATTCTTGCAAATATACGATAAAAACCAATACAGTACAACTTATCTCCCTATTTTTTAGCAATCTTTATCTTTTCAAGAGATGTACATAGCGAAGAACATCAATTCGTGTGACTAAGGACCTTTGCATTTATTTTACTTATTCAATTCAAAAAGTTCTTTATACTTCATACTGATTTCACAACCATAATACTTCAATGATTGCATCTCACTCTCATCCAAAAGTTCATTATGCTCTAAATAAGTATAATTAAATCCAAACTTTAACCTTGACAAGTACGCTTTCTTATAAGACAAATTAAAGATAGAGAGTACCTATAGAAGTTCATCAGCCACCTCAATGATCAGTTCAGAATCTTTATTCATAACTAGCGCACAATAAATTTAATCTTCCAAGGACCTTTTGTTGCAGGCTCCTTCCAATTTTCCTTTGCAACCATCGAATCGTGAACAGCTTTGCGAACAGCCTTGGCAAATTCACCTTTAACCAATGGCTTTGGTGCATTAATACCTAACATCATAATCTAATCTCCTATTTTTAGTTTATATAACTACCGCAAAGTTACGCTTTTTTATTGAAACCACCAAGAAAAAAACCGAAAATCTGCAAGCTATCAGCAAATTACGCAATGCGCCAGCCGACAAACAATCGCAAAGCGCCAGCCCATCCCCAGGCGGTCCCAGCCCGCACAATCTGGCGCAGGGCTTTGATGCCCCGCCAACCATAAAGCGCAGCGGTTCTGAGCACCGGAGGGCGGTTACATCCTCTCGTTCATGAGGAAAGAGAGGCTTGGTGAGAAAGGTGGAGCTCTCCTTGCAGGAGAGACGGAGAGGTAGAAAAAACTCCTTCTTTAATGGTAAAGAAGGTTTCTGTCCCCTAGAAGGGGAACCGAAGGGGTCGCAAAGACTATTGAAGGATGATTTTAGAACCCCTACGCCTCTTTCACCATATTCCAGAGGAATAAGGTATTACCAATAATATATCTTCTCCACACGAAAAAGTCGAAGACGGCACCGATGGTACCTACGTGACAATGGATGTTCAACTCATTCCAATGAGAGTACGTCCACTAATTAAGATGATCATTTCCTTGATTCCGTAATAATAATTCTACGAAGTCTTTTATGTTTACAACATAAATCCTAGGAAATTTCACCTCTTTGAGAATTTTAAAGTGAGCATCATTACTCACTATACAACTTGCACCAGCAGAAAAAGCACAATCTACAAATTTGTTGTCGTCCTCATCAGCATAAATGAGATGCAACTTATAATAGGGTGTTACAAATTCCACATTCTTTTGACTTAGAATCACAGACACAACATTACTAGCAATATTTGCATTAGTCTTCTGCTCTATGATTTCTAAATACTCCTCAATAATTTCATTTGTGACACACAAAGTCAGTTTACCTTTCAAGAAATCATCCCAAATCTTACGATAAGGACTTATTTTCGGAAGGCTCATCAACAAGCAATTAGTATCAAGAACTATCTTTCTCATTTGCCAGAAGTGCGTAAATGTTCATTTCCCCAGCTCTCTATAGTATCTAGAGTAATACTGCCATTATCGCACAACTCATCAATCCCCTCATCAACCTTCTTTGCAAAGTATTGAGAGAGAACATTTTCAAGATTATCCAATTCCTGTGGAGTCTTGATATAAGACATCATCTGCAGAATCTTCATCTGAGCAGGGTTAAAAACAGTCTGTTCCATCCTTTTTCAATTAAACGTTCAACTTTGCCACAAAATTACGCTTTTTCTTCGAAACCACCAAGAAAATCGAAAGAAATCTGCAACTCATCAGCAAATTACTACAAAAACTGTAAACTATAAACTGCTATTTCCAGGCGGTCCCAGCCCGCAAAATCTGGTGAAGACCTTTGATGGTCCGCCAACCTTATAGCGTAGCGGTTCTGAGCACCGGAGGGCGGTTACATCCTCTCGTCCCTGAGGGAAGAGAGGCTTGGTGAGAAAGGTGGAGCTCTCCTTGCAGGAGAGACGGAGAGGTAGAAAAAACTCCTTCTTTAAGGGTAAAGAAGGTTTCTGTCCCCTGTAAGGGGAATCGAAAGGGTCTTAAAGACTATTGAAGGATGATTTTAGAACCCTACGCCTCTTTCACCATATTCCAAAGGAACAGGCTATTACCGATGATATATCTTCTCCACACGAAGAAGTCGAAGACAGCACCGATGGTACCTATGTGACAATGGATGTTCAACTCATTCCAATGAGAGTACGTCCACTTCTCCTGCTTAGGCGCCGTCATACCAATCCAGAGCAGATCAGGGTTGGCAGCATTGATGGCATCAATGATAGCCTTGTTGTCCTCATCCGAGAACTCAGGCTTATACGGAGGCGAATAAATTGGGATTCCCGAATCTACTTCATGAACTTCGCTTGAATGAACTGCGGCACTTTCCATGCCATTTTCATCAGCTTCGTCAATGTCACAGGCTTGAAGCCATATCCGGTATATACCCTGATATCCTCATCCCACACTTTCTTGCGCTTTGCTGAATCAGTACTCATACCACCCATGCGCATTCTCGTTACGAACTCAGGGAGATACGCCACCTTCAGATGGCAGTTATACAGATAGTTCACCAGGAGATTGGTATCAGCAGCAATCTTGTAACTCTCATCATAGAGGCCACATTTCATCATCACATCACGCTTGATATAACAAGTAGGATGCAATGGAAGCCAGCCACATCTCACCTTCCAGCGGGCATACTTGCCTCCAATCCATTTTCTCACCACCTTATTGGTATTCTGCTCATTCACAAAGATACCGTCGGCATAGAGAAAATCGCAATCCGTCTCCTCTATTTTCTTCACTACGTGCGACACCGTATCCTTGGCAAACATAAAATCATCCGAATGGCAAAGAGCAATCACATCACCCGTCGCCATACGAATACCCTTGTTGATAGCCTCATACATACCATGGTCAGGCTCAGAGATAAACTTCACATTATCCTCATGACCGGCGATAGCCTCACGGATAATCTGAGCAGACTGGTCTTTAGAAGCTCCATCCACGATGATATACTCGATGTCAGGATAATCCTGCGCCAGCACACTCTCCACAGCACCGCGAATTGTCTTCTCACGGTTGTAACAACTAGTTATAATCGATACTTTCATTCGTCTATTCCCAAACAGCTTATCTTAAAAAGAATATTTTTTCTTTTTTTCCATTAATATAAATTCCTTCCGATTCATCGATAAAGGCATAAGTTATACATTGTTTAGGTAACAATAAGCCCTTAAATGAACTACTATCTAACAACGTAATTGAAGTTGAATCACTTTTAAAATAGCGAATTTTTCGGTCATCAATTTTAAAAGCAACATTCCCTTCATTGCATATACATATTGATTTATCGGAATTTTTGTGACATTTAAGTTTCGTCGTATCACATTCGACAAAAACTTCTTTATTAATCTCATTACAACAGAGATATTGCTTTTTCCCCAACAATCTAGAAACTAATTCATCTACGTTTGAATAAGGATTTCTTTTATATGGTTCTTGCGAATCAAGTACCTTAAGCTTTGCTGCAAAGAAGAAGGGGCGTACAATGTCATCATCCATACTAGGTAATGTATATTCATAAAAGATATGTTCATTACCTTTTTCATATTCCTTCATATACTTCTCTTCACGCAAATGTCCTATCAAACACAACGTTCCATGGCAATCCTTGGGGTTATTTTCCCGTTTGCCACAACCTATATATTTATCATTCTCATCCTTACATTCTGAATGTTCAAAACCAATAGGATTTAACTCAAAATGTAACAAAAACCATTCTTCAAAACAATACGAACTAAAAGCAATTTTTAGATTAGGATTTTCATTGGCAATATTAAAAGCCTTTTGATGGTCATTTTCCTGATATGTATCCTTATCAAAAACAGCCCAAGCTTCAGAATATCCTTCATGCTCCATAAACAACTGTGCCTCTCTAACATATCTTATTGGCTGTGCTTTATATTCTTCATATAATTCATCAGTTTGGGCATAGTATTTCTTATTGTCTTTTGATGGCAGAAGATTCCTTTTCTCTTTCTTTTCCAACTTACCGGTATCCAGCTTAGCCTTAAACTCAGGAAGAATACGAATTTTAGAAAAGCGCTCAGGGGTATGTTTCTCTATGAATTCCTTGATTTCTGTAAAATAAAGAAATTCAGTATCAGCCCCCTCGCATATAATCACGATATTGTTATCATTAGTTTTCCTTCTAGACCTAGTCATCTTCAAAGATATCATCAATTAAACTTAATCTAGGCACAGCACCAAAGCGTCCTGTCCGATACCACATTTCAAAAGGAGTATTAATACTAACACCCTCAAAGTCTATCGCAGAAAACAAATCAGATGTTCCATCTGCTTTTTTCTCAGCAAACCAAATTTGATCAGCTCTCATAAACTCCTCACCTGCAATAGAAGCATCATGAGTCGTAAATATCAACTGGGCATTATTTTTATTTGCTTTGGGATTTTTAAACATGGTAACCAGGAATTTAAACAAAGCTGGATGAATGGCCAGATTCATTTCATCCATCGCCAAGACAGCTCCTTTGCTTAATGCTACAAGTATTTTCAATCCTATATTAAACAAATGCTTGGAACCTACAGATTCCTTACTGATATCAAACTTCTTTGCAGTTCTACTATCAGTTCCTGAGCTATGACGAAAACGAATACCATATCTATTCTTATCAATGAATTCATTTCTTGCATCCTCAGATACACCAGCCGGAAATCTAAATGCGTCTTTTCGAAATCTTTGAATATCGATACTATCAACTCCAATATCAGCAATCTTCATCAGTTTCGTGATACGTTTCATCATTTTTTCAGGTCTAATACCGAGCATAGCTATAGCCTCAATATTATTGATATCCAAATTAATATCAGAGTGGATGGAAAATGTATATAGATTTGAAAAATAAGTACTTATTGCTGTCAATTCATTAGAAGGCAAAACAGCTAACCACGATAAGAAAAGATGATTGTTTCTCAAAGGTATATGTGCACCTCCTATAATTTCAACAAGTTTAGACAAATCATCATTAATTTCTACGCGTCGTTTAAAGCGATAAATATCTGTTGCACGAAACAACTGTTTCTCTTCTTTACCATTCAGTTTACTTAACACCTCGTCCAATATGGTCCGTTTATCAAATGACACCTTATATTTATAGACAGAACGTCTACACAAGAACTTCAATACAAAAGTTGTTGGTTTCAATGCACATTCCTTATCCAACAAAAAGGGATCATAGGCATCAATTGGATCTTGATAAGAATATTTGCGAGATTCATTAATAAGTTTATTCAAAGCTTCAAATGCATAGACAATATTACTCTTGCCAGAAGCATTAGGACCGAAAATGCCAGCAAACCTCAATACACGCAACTTTGTCTCTTCATCAGATAGCGTCACATTATATACACTATCTTCATTGAAAAGAGCATTATCTGCAACAAACGTGATTGTTGTCTTATCTTTGTAAGATCTGTAGTTTTCTATGCTAAATTCAAGTATCATAAATTTATTCCTTTATTTATTTTTCTTTCTCTAATCTTCACCGCAGGATTACCTTGGTATATACCATTCTCCTCCATATCCTTCGTAGCCACGCTGCCTACTGTTAGTATGGCATTACGATGAACTGTTACACCAGGGCATACTGTTGTCTTAGCTCCTATCCAAGCCCCATCCTCAATTTTAATAGGTGCATTGCGATAAGGCATAGAAGATATCGTATAGTCATGATTGCCTGTTAGGAGCAAGGCACCTTGCGAGATACATACATTACTGCCAATGACAACCTTATCAAGATTATCAATCCAGCAATTTTCACCCAGCCAGCAATCATCACAAATCACCAAGTTCCAAGGTGACTTGATGATGACATTGTTCTTGATGACCAAGCCCTTGCCTATCTTCGCACCAAAGGCACGGAGTAGAGCCACCTTGATTCCCATAAACGGATTCCACGACGCTCTTACTATCAGGGCATTCACAAAATACCATAAGGTAGCCTTTAGGAATCCAGCACCTTTGTTGAAGTCACTTCCGTCAAAGGCTGCAAGTTGCACGTCAAGCAGCATAAGCCCCCCTTTCTTCGTTTAAGCTTATGCGCAATGGCAGCATCAATAAAGTGTCATCATTACTTCTCCTTATTATTTCACTCCATTTTGCCCCCGTATCTATCAGATATTTCTTGATCTTACCTTCATCAAAGCCAAACTTCTTTTTGATTTCATATACCTTGGCATCCACCAGGAATCGGTACCAGAAGCCTTGAAGAACATACCAGATAAAGCCTTGCTTGCCATCCATAAAACCAAGTTTCAAGATAAATCTGATGAAGAAATACAGGAATGGTCTCAGGAAGAGAGGCATTCTAGCATACCTCACCTTCAACCAGCGCTTTCTTTCCGCATCGTTACCAAAAAACTTAGCAGCTACACCTTCTGCATCGGCATCCATCTCATACTGCATCTGCAACATGTTGATGGCTTCACGAGATGCATACTTGTTGTGCTTGTCACTCCACCAGGTCAGATCATTCAGATTCTCATCCGTCTGATCACCGTCCACATAGATAGTCTTACCAGAAGTGATGATTAGATGCTCATCCATCACCTTGTTCTCACTCTCCCCGAATCCCTTACGGATAACCTTGATCTGAGGAGCCGGATACCAACCGCCATGCTTCAGCTTTCTGCCTTGGAAGACGATGGCTTTATTTACATAGATACCATTTACATCTTGCTCACAAGTACCAATAGCCTTAGATACCTTCTCTCCTAACTCTTCAGAGATATACTCATCAGCATCCACACGCCAGATCCAATCTCCGGCAATCTCACAATTTCTGATAGCCCAGTTGAACTGTTGAGCCTGATTCTCAAACGGATGCTTCACCGTCTTAGCCCCCAGTTCTTCCGCTATCTCCAGCGTCTTATCAGTAGAAAAAGAGTCTATCACCCATATTTCGTTGACAAACGGAGTGAGCGATTTGATGCAACGAGCGATGTGCTTCTCCTCATCTTTAGTCAAGATGATAGCTGTTATAGTATTACTCATATATTACAAATTATATTTTTATCTATCCAAAACCCTCCTTACAAATTCACCTTCTAGGGAAAGCTTCTTTTGTATAGCCACATTACAAGAAGTTACCTTAATGTTCTTTTCTTGATAACCTTCGCCGGATTACCACCGACTACAGTCCAAGGTTCAACACTTTTATATACAGAAGCCGTAGCACCTACCACAGCCCCCTCTCTTATTTCTACTCCCATACCAATGTATGCTCGGCTACCAACCCACGCACCTCGGCGCAAGACTATAGGAGCCGTAATGAGTCCGCTATCCGCCGTATTAGCGTGATCTACATCATGCCCTGCAGTGCAGAGATATGAATACTGCGATACGATAGCGTCATCCTCCAATACCACCCAGTCCTGGTTATAGCAAATCACTTCAGGCCCCAGACAGGCACGATGCCCCATTTGCAGCATCCACGGAGCCCAGATCTTTACAGAAGCATAAACATTTGCATCCCATTCCACCTTAGCCCCGAACATCCGCAACAAGGCTATGCGCCACTTGCGAAACACAGGAGTGATAAAAGGACGGAATAAAAATGCAGCAGTAATGTTCCACACCACTCGCTTTATTTTGATACTCCCAGACACATGCCCAGGAGTATGACGTTCTAATTTAACCATTTAAATTCTATTTATTCTTTTGTTATCATAATTGCATGGAGATACAAGAAGTTCCAGTATCAATATTCGACATCAGAATCATGCTCATACATTAATTACATTCCATCTCTCCCTAATTTCATTACTTTCTTGATAGTGCTCTTTCGAAATAGCAACACATAAAAAGTAGCGAGGGCGACTCATTGCAACATAGGCTATTTTTAAGGCTTTTCTAACAACAGAATCTTTACTTCTTTTTTCATAAGGCAACCCTTTGAATTGATTCCATAATAGTTTCCCCTCATGACCAGTCCTGAAAAAAGTCTCCATATACAATGTAGCAACATGAGTTTCTCCCTTGACAGAATGAACCGTACCCACTTCTATATCAAGATCTGAACTACGATAAATATTAGAATATTCATTCTGCTCTAGAGATCCTGGAATAACTTTGCTTTTACAGAACTCAGCAACAAACTTACGGTCGTATGAAAAGACTTTCAAAAAATCTCCTTCTAGATATTTTTTAATTATGCCTATACAACCAGATAAATTCTTCTCCATCAAGTAGGAAGCACAAATAGAAAGCAACTTCTTAAAGTCATCAACTACACCTTCATAAAGCTCCAACTCTTGCAGTAAAGAGCTTTTGGTAAAATATCGGTTATCCTTTCCCTTAATATGTGCAAAGCGCATAAATTCCAGAAAAGCCTCAAACATTATTTTAATGGCATCTTGATAACGATTCACTTTCTTAGCCAATATATCTTCTAGCAAACACGCTTGTGCCTCAAAACTATTTTGCTTTCGATAGTATTCAGGAAAATAAGATTGAATATTTATCTTTCCTTCTTTTTTATCCGCACCAGACCATCCTACAGCTTTAACATTAATCCTATGCAAAGGATCTTCTCGCCTTAGCTTTAACGAATAATCTTTTACAGAATAAATTTCGCCATCTACCACTATCTTATTTTTTTCTAATAAGTCAACGAATGCTGGCAACACACTTAACGGATTATCATACACCAGCATTACAGGCTTTAATGAAGCTACATTTTCATTACCCTTAATCGATTTTGCTGAATTCAATCTAAAAGGATTAATTATTTTAGCTATCTCTTCACCAAACCGTTTACTTGTTTGTATCAATAAAGCGTTCAGCGGTTTCCAGAGACATTCATCATCCGTTCCATCTTGAAAAATAGACTGATCTAAATCTCCAAAATATTGAATTTTTATTTTAGAACCATCCAGGGCACTTTCCAGAAACGACATTTCCGTTTTACCGGTATCTTGCATTTCATCCACAAACAGATATTCAAAACGTTCCGATAGCTCATTCTTTATTTTTGGAAATTCAGACATTAATCGCAATGCAAGATTAAACGAATCAAAAAACTTCAGATTACCTTTTAGCAATTGTTGTTTCTTCACCTCAATAAATTCCTGGGCTGTTTGAGATTGAAAGGTATTAAAATTATGAATCTCAGTTATTAAATGTCCATTAAGAAAATCAACTTTGGAAGATGCAATAAACTTGACATAATCTTCTGCATTCTTTTTATCAAGAGAATGAGAGATTCGACTAGCTATATTTAAAAGCTTTGGTATAATTTCGCTCGGAAGAGAAGTTTTATGATTAAGAACTTCCTTCTTTTTCCAAAGGAACTGATATCTATTCTTTTTACCATCTTTTTTAATGGCCTTGATGCTCAACAGATAATCAACACCTCCACAGCTATCTATTTCTTCTTGCGTCAAAATAGATTGAGAGGAATAATTATGCCCATAGAGAAATTTATCTAATTGACAATACCCTTTTGCCCTATAAGTTTTCAATAATTCATCATTTGCCTTTTCGTTATCAACTAGAGAGATTCGGGCTCCATAATAATATTGCAATGCAGCACTTGCAAAAAACTCATCCACGAAAGTTTGAATTGTTCCAAAAAAATTAGGATATGAGAAAAGTATATCAGCTTTATGTCCTAGTTTTGACTTGATTTCATCTATAGCTACATTGGTATATGTCAACACACAGATACCCTTTCCGTCTTTTAGAGGCATTTGTTCTGCCAACAAAACTAGCTTAGCTAACAATGTAGTCGTTTTACCACTGCCTGGACAAGCTTTGATATGTGCGGAATCAGTACAATTTATAATTTTCTGCTTTTCCTCATCAAAGTTACCATCCTTCCCTGTTAGAAGCTTAAATACTTCTCGCAAGCTATCTTCATTTGCAAATTCACTCATAGCCTCTATTATTTTGTCACATGCTTTATTGCATCTATAATATACTGTAGATACGGATCATGCTCCAATATATATTTTATTGTATTTTCAGAATTATCCCCAATCTCTTTCTGATACTGCTTACTTAGCATATCAGCAAGATATTGTGCCGTAGCTGCTTTTGATGCTTTTCCGTCATCTAATTCAGAAAAAATATCGTAAGCTCTTTGCTTGTCATCTTCAATTGTTTCTCCACCATACAGTTCTGCCCACTTTTTATCAGCCTCTAACAAAGCCTTCTCATATCGAAACTTTTTATTATCTTCTCGCTTAGCAACATACACAGCACAGAACAAATACTTTTGAAGTTTACTACAAGCTATTTCATACTCCAAAGTCCACTGATTAGGTAAATAAATATGGATTTCCCCTTCATTATTTGCATCTTCAATCTCTTTCTTTTTTGCGGCTCTGGCTTTTTCCAAATCACTTGCGTCAGCTATTCCACTCGGAAAATCTTCATCTTTTGCCTTATAGTACTCCAAAGCCCTTACATCCAAATCTGATATAATAGAAACAGGTACACCAAAATCAGAACCGTCCTTTCGCTTGAATATATCAGCATAACGTTTGAAAGCAGTACTTCCCACATTTACGATAGAGACACCATATCTATGCAAAGGTTTCCCAATGATTTCAGCGATGGTAGGTATTAAAAGATTCTCGGCATCGCCTTCAACTATGATTACACCCTTTGCAAAGAATAAATTCGCTCGGGTTGCCTCCATAAATCTCTCAAGAAACTGATAAGAAGAAAAAGAAAGCTTCGTATGCTCACTTCCCATCGGGAACACATTATTGTCCTTTACAACAATAAGCTTATCCAGAGGAATCGTTGAGCCTAAAACGGTACTATGTGTAGTCAATATAAACTGCCCCATACCCGTTTGCTCTTTGATATAGTTGATGAGACTCAGCTGGTACTGAGGATGAAGATGTGCTTCCAACTCCTCAATAAGAGTTAGCTTCAAGCCATGATGCTGATGCTCTTTATATAGCAACAATTCTGCAGCAATACACAATAAATTCAATGAACCGAGACCAGACTTGTTTGTTTCCAACACCAAATCTAGCTGGCGTAGTATCTCGGGCAGTTCACTTCCTGTCAATTGTATATTTGCTTGACGGGTTTCCCCTTCACGCAAAAAATGACCAGTCAGTATTTCATTCAAATCCTTTAATACGCTTGCCCCATCCTCAGTAGATTTAGAGAAGTAACTATCTACTTCAGCTTTTAATCTTTCGTAATCCTCTTCTAGCTTATGTCTATCACCGTCTTTCTTATTGACTCTAAAAGCAGGCAAAGCACTCAATATCTGAGCTAACCTAGATTTGTACCCATGAGTCATATCGGTCAATGCATCACGTAATGGTTTAAGATAAACTACTTGAAGTTTCTCTCGTGCCTCCCAATCCATTTGATAAGAGGCATTTTCACCAACTCCAAACCGTTGAATGATACGTCCATCAACTCTCTTTGCATACAAACGAACCTGAAGATATTGTTTGTGTGTATCTCTGCGATAATCACACCACTCCAAAAAAGTACCAGCTTCCGCTTCTGATAGATTTTCAAATTCACATTCTATCTTCAGTTCTGTCGTTCGCTTGGAGCCAGCCTCGCTGGACTTAAAAAAATCTTTTTCATCTAAAGTAAAATACTCTGCACTTTGTGTACGAAGAACATATCTGATGGCATCAACGATGGCTGTTTTACCCGTATCATTTTCACCAACCAATACATTAAGCCCATCTTTGAAGCATACTTCTACACCAGGTAGTGCCGATTCAAAAGATTCTCCAACCTTAGAAAAGCGACGGAAATTCCAAATACGTAATTTCGATAAATACATAGCTCTAAATAATTATATCGTAGGAATATATCCCTCCAGATTCCAGTTCTTCCATAACATAGCATAAGGGCAGAGGTAAGTGTCCTTTACTCGACTCCATGGCTCCATACAGCATCGATCATCTACATTCACTTTGGGAGATTTCTCACACCAAGGAATCATGTTACAAATATCTTGCCCCTTTGCCAGACAATTATATACTTGTTCTATAGCAGGAAAGTATTCTATCCAATAATCAGCATCAGAGTTGTCCTTTGGAGGAACAAACCAATAATCCTCATTACAGTCTTTGATAATTGGTGTACCAACAGATGCAATATACCTTTTCATAAGAGGATTATCCAACACATAACCTTTGCGAACAATATCAAGCATAAAATAGCGATTCTTGATTCGTTCATTCATACCAAAGCCAAGTAACTTATGAATCACATTATGAAAAGGCTTAAAATCTTTCCCTTTTAAATAAAGTTTCAACCTATCTCCAACCATCATACCCATAGATATCAATCCTTGAATCATACTAACAGTTTTACCTATTTGGATACAAGGGTTAGAATAAAAATGGTCTATCACTTGATTTGCATTATCCGGTATAAACCTCAGTGATTTGAACACCTCCAAAGTCTGAATAAAAATTTTGCCTGGCTCAGAGAACTGCATAGAAGCGTCGCATAAAGCTATAATGTTCAATTTATCCTCTCCAAATTCTGGATAAATATAATCCACAATCATTTCAGCTGCATTATAAGGATAATCAGGTACAGGCACACTTCCACGTGTTATCATTCTCTCCATCATATAAGCCATACTCTCCATAATAGCTCTGGAACCAAATACCACCTTATCTCCTTTTGCGGATTTTAAAATGACATTGGTCAGTTCCTTTACCAAATCATTTTGGAAAGGAACTTTCTTCTGCTTCTTCTCAATCTTAACTAAGAAAAACTCATTCACCTCCCCCAATGTACCGCAACCTTCGGTATTGACAAATTGATTTAGTTCTATATTTGCATAATTACGAGGCATAGATACAGGAACAGACAGATTCCCTTTAGGGTGCTGATATATACAATTTACCAATCCATGAATATGCTCACTATAAACATAAGCGTTATTTAATCCCACATAAGTAGATATATCCTGTAGGAAATGAATATACTCATGCGTGAAAATTGAAATCCACTTCTCGTCAAAAGGCGCTTTCAAATTCTCTGATGAAAAAGGAAATGAAACTCCCATCAGAAAGAAAGATGGCAAATAGCTACCCAGTGTAGTATTGAGTTTGTTCATTGCTAAAAAAAGAACAGTTACACATTATTAATATAATACTATCTAAGCCCACTAAAAAATCTTATTTTTTAGAATATTTTTCATATATTCCTAGCATTTTACTAGCAACAATATCAGATGAAAAATTATTTTCTACATATATTCTACCTCGCCTTCCCATGTGTTCTAATTCATTTTCATCCAATTTCAAACATTCAATAATAGCATTAGCTATTTCATTGACGTCCCGATCTACCCACCATCCACACTTTTCATCTATAAGTTCTTTCCAAGGAGCACCTTTACATGTAATTACAGGAGTTCCACATAATAATGCTTCGGCTATTACAATGCCAAAGTTTTCATTTAGAGTAGGTAGAACAAAAACATCAGCCTGCTTATACAATTCCCATTTAGCATCACCATATACACCACCAGTAAATTTTACAAGATTTTTCAAACCAAGTTTTTGGCATTCATCCTGTAAAACTGCCATATAACCTTCTACGTCTGGTCCTGCAATAATTACCTTGTATCCCTCTAATTGTGATTTTATAAGCGAAATTGCCTGTATTAAAACACCTGCGCCCTTATTAGGACGCAATAGCCCCATATATAAGATAGTTTTTGAACGCTTCCATGATTTTTTTAGAGATGCTTCATTGATATTTATACCATTAGGAACAAGCTCTACATTGCTATTCACACCTAAATTAAACAAGTTATTTTTCTCACTTAATGCAGTAGAAATTATTGCATCTGCAAGTTTTAGTGATTTTTTTTGATAAAGCACAAGAGCAGGAATCTTCTTCTTCCAATGATTTTTTGCAAGCACCCATGGTTCCAACATTCCATGAGGAGATAAAACAACGGGATATCCCATTTGTTTAGCCCAAAAAACGGTAAAAGAGCATAACGGTTCCCAGCATGAATTAACATGTATGATGTCTGGCTGTATTTTTTTCAACAACTCTTGATACTGGCGTTTTGTTTTAAATATATTCATCAATCCATTATCAATATAATGAATTTTACAATTTGGAATATATAACTCATTAGGGGAATGGTGGCTAACTACATGTAATTCCACTAACTTACCTAATGAGCTTGCCAATAATTTGAGATAAGATCCGACTCCACCTGAAGTTTGATCTATAGAAGGTATATAATGAAGTACTTTCATATTTTTTCTATATTTATCTTCCACCTGTGCATACATAATACACTTTAGGAAGGTATTTTCTAAACTGTAACCCAATAAACACAAAACATATAGTAAATATCCAAGGAGATATGAGATATGATATCAAATATCCATACTCATTTTTTCCTAAGACTACAACTATCAACTTTCTTACAATATTAAGAGTTGGTTCATGGAATAGATAGATGAAGAAAGTAAACTGGCAAGCCGTGGCTAACCTACGATGCTCACTTAGCTTAAAATCTTTGCCCAGCACCATATCATATAATCCCCAAACACTTATCAACCCCAAAATGATGATAGGTATTTTCACTAACTCCCAATCAATCATATCTGACCTAAACTGTTGAACTATTGATAAAAAGAGAAATACTACAATTGTAAATACTGTAAGACTTGCCCCCCCATATCGATTTCTTACTTGCACAAATTGCCCTCCTAGCAAGAACCAAAACAATGCATAAAATGGAACGAAAGGTACATGAAGGTAAGTAATACAAAAACAGATTACAACGAGTAACCACTTAAGGTATCTCAAAAGTAAGTACCAAATAGGCGACGTAGCAACAATCAAAATCAAATCACGCAAGAACCACAATTGAAAAGCGCATGGAGCCCCATCTCCTTGATCATAAAAGATACTGTAGATAATCTGTTCGATAGGCTTGTCAAAAAGCGGCATAACAGAACCATTTACATACTTGGATATTCCTGGCATGATTGCTATCAAAACTCCAAAACCGACAAAGAACAAACATCCAATAATGTATGGTATTAGCAGAGTTCTTATACGTTTTTGGATTTTAGCATAAATAGACTTCATTCCATCAGATACCTTCAAAAAGAAAAGATATCCAGAAATCACATAGAACAATGGTACTGCACAACGACCCAACATTACGGAAACAAACTCTTGACATCTGTAGTTCCATATCATTCCTTCAATTTCATTTGAATGGAAACCAGAATGAATGTAAAGAACTAATAGAATTGATATGAGCGAAAGAACTCTTAGTTTATCACTGAGATACTGTGTCATAACTAATTCATTGACTTTTCTAAACAATCAATCATATATTTAGCAACAGCCTTTCCACTAATATGGTCCTCAGCCCATTGCATTCTAAAATCACGATTACTCCTTATTTCATGAATATGTTCATTACACCAGCTCATTGCTTCCGCTAACTGTTTAACATTACCCCGATGGAAAACTGATCCCAAACGTTTATCATTCAATATCAAGTCGCTAGCACCAGCAGCATCACTACATATAACATAGCTACCTGCTTGAAGAGCTTCATTTACTACAGCTCCCCAGCCATCATAAATACTTGGCAAAATAAAAATGTCAGCTTGCTGCATGAAGTATGGAACTTCCGTCTGAGACTTGGTACCCAAAAGATGGATTTTATCTTTTAAATTTAATTTTAAAATTTCCTTTTCTAATGGAATGCGTAAAGGTCCATCGCCAATGTAATGTACTTCCATATTATTTGCATCGATCCTGGAAAGACCCCGAGCGATAGCGAAGGGGTCTTTCCAGGAAGTCAAGCTTCCGCAAAACAAGTATTGCGGAAGCTTGACTTCCAGATTGGTATCCTTTGCAACAGGAGCTATTGCTTGTGTACAATAACAGAAGGGATAAACATTCCAATTTATGCCTAAAGACTTATAGTAGTCTACAGCCTCTTTACCCATAGCAAAAACATTACTTATATGTTTAGCATATTTTCTGTCCTGAAGCCAAAAACGAATTCGATGCAGCCAATATGGCTTTGCATTTGGAATATTATGCTTAAAATCGTATGTATTTGGACGCTCTGTAATGATACCTCGCTTCAATTGATAAGCAAGGCTCATCTTCAAGCATTTAAATACAAACATGTCTGCTCGAATTCCTGAAAAAAGATGTTGGGTATCCTCCTGCCTATTGGCAAAAAGACTTTCTATTATCTTATCATGTGGCTGAACATAGACTTTACATTTATCGAGTCCTTCATATTCAGCTACACTCCATCCCATGTTCTTACGAGCACCACTAACTGTTTCACTTGCAACAACCACTACTTCGTCGACACGTTCATCATCTAATAGATGAACAATATAAGGAAGTTGATGCGGACTAAGGCAATTTTGCCATAAAACTATTCTCATAATAATTTACGTTTGATTACAGCAGGACAGCCTGCCACTAAAGTATTACTAGGAACATCAGTCACGACAACGGAACCAGCAGCTACAATAGCACCATTTCCTATTTTAACACCTGGAAGAATAGAGGCACCAAAGCCTATCCAAGCTCCATCTCCAACCAAGATGTCCTTACCATATCCAATTGAAGCTCTATGTAAAGAGTTGCCTATTTCATGAGATCCTAAAATAAAATTTACTCTGTTAGAGACATCACAGTTTTTACCTATAACCAATCGACTATTAATCGGACCAGAAATCATAGTTTCTGTTCCTATAAACGAATTATCTCCTATAGTCAAGTGGGCTCCTAATAACCTGATATGCTGAATTCTTACATTATCACCAATAGAACATCCCGCTACTCGAAGTAGCCATCTTTTAAAAAGAAAAAAACGGGAATGTGGCAAAATAAGCATCAGCAAATTCACAAAATAATACATCATAAAAATTTCAACAATTTAATATAATATCTAACAGAAATTGTTAAGCAGCAAGCCATAAATACGTATTTAAACTTTGAACAGGAATAGAAATGTCTTATATAGTCATTATCAATATCCTTTAAATACTCTTCTTTTTGGCTTTCTGAATATTGATGCCGAGCTATATTTCTTAAACTGGTATTAAGTTCTGAAGCTGCTAAATTCAATAAAGCATCCTTAATCTTACTATCAGAAACTGTATGCAAAAAATCAAGCTTTCGTTTTGACACCAGAATCAAATCATGACATTTCTTTATATTAGGAGTACTTAATATTGAATTAGGATTTCCCTTAAAATAGTTATAAAGAGGTTGACTAAGAATAGAGACTTCTTTTGCATAAGAGAGGACACGCGGGGTAAAATCATTGTCTTCATGATAAATACCTTTATAAAATATCAAATTGTTATCATATAAAAACTCTCTTCTATACAGAGAGAACTGAGCTCCCATTGGCCAAGTCATACTTTCTAAAACTCTACCACCAGAATCTATAGTCGGAGTCCTAAAAACTTGTTCCATCTGTCCACCAGAATACACATTATTGTACCCAAACTGAATTACATCATATTCTTTATCTATTTCATTCATTAAAGATTTAATGGCATCAGGCTCAATCCAGTCATCCGAATCTATAAACCAAACGTATTCACCTATAGCACGAGAAAGACCAGTATTTCGAGCTGCACTAAGCCCCTGGTTTTCTTGAACTATTATTTGAGTATTTGGTAATCCTTCGATAATTTTACGGGCTATAGATTCACTGTTATCTTTAGTGCCATCGTTCACTACAATAAGTTCACAATTCTCTAAAAAACCCTTGTTATTGATTATCGAAGACAAACAACGTTGAATATATTTCTCAACGTTGTACATAGGTACTATTATTGATAACTTCATTTGTGTAATTCGTTTTAAAACAATATAAGCAAAGTACTAATAACGAGATATAAGGATTGCCATCAAATATTAAATTACATGTATTTAAAGTCAACATCACCATAAGTGCAATTAAACACCTCATTATTTTGCCTGTCTGAAATGTTAATATAAATCTAAATAAAAAAACATAATAAGCAATACTATAAATCAATCCATATACAAGAATATAAAGGACTACAGAACTTTCTACTGCGACAGCATGAATCTTTTTCATATAACTACCATAAATCAAATCTGCAGGAACACCAAACAACCATCCTGGCAAATCCAACATATTTAAGAAAGACAATGCTGCAAGATGACCTTGAGTACTTTCATCATTCATTGACATTTCAGAATTAAAAATTCGACTACCTATATAGGAATTGCAGACTATATCCCATACATAGCACATAGCAACTACTAATATTGCTATAAAAAAAACTTTTTGTAAAAGATCAGCCTTACCTAATATTATATAATAGGATATATATAGAAAAGCACATCCCCCCAAAATAAAGCAAGAACCTCTATTATTAAAACACAATATTGAATAAAATCCCAAAACTACTAGCATTAGTTTCACTACTTTACTAAAATTATTAGTTATAATAAAAGATAAACTCAAAAGTGAAACTATTGCTCCATTAGCTAAGGGATGACCATGTAAACTATACGCACGCATTGTCCATAATTGCATTCCAATCAACGTTTCGTCTTTTAGAGAAGCAAACAAAACACTTCTAGTCGAAGCCTCATAGATTGCAACCAAACACTCAACTATAAAAAAGTAAACTAGAATAAGACCACACTTTCTTATTATTGTGATATCTGCATTTCTTAGAACACAACATAGCATTAATGGCTCAAAACAATTAGTCACAATATTCACAATATTAGCAGAACCATTTAAAAATTTACCAACAACTATAGTTATCAAAGAAAATACAATAATCCACCATTCTTCCTTATAAAGACATTTATTTCTTATTGAAAAGAAAAGTGCCAGTAAAACGGGAAGTCCTAAATAATTAATTCCACCAATAATACTAGTAGGAGGGAAATCAAAATGTAGCCAAGACCTTACACTCCTACCAATAAAAAAAGTGAGAAATATATAAAGATATAATAAATTAGATTGAGACTTAGACATAATGCTATTTTCCATAAAGACGAAGCAAAAGTTTTATTAATCTATACTTTTTTAATTTATTTTTCAATTTTCTACTTTTAGGCACCCATGAAGCACCATACCAATGAATACAGTAGCTATTAGAAGTAACATTTAACTTACCTGAAAAATATTCTTTTGGACAAAAATATTCTTTTGGGTAAATTAAGACTCCAGCAACCTCTTGTATCTTAGATGTATTCTGGAGACCATACTTGCATAAGACCTCAGTTGTCCTATCTACAATTGTCTTAAGATCTAATTCCCCATTAGCTGTGATGAAGTGAGACGTCTTATAGTCTTCTAGAATTTCCTCATACAGCCCTAGGCCTGGGTTTACCCCAAGCCCTAGGCCTGGGTTTACCCCAAGCTGCGCAGGCGTCGCACCAGCCTTAGCCTCATTCTCACACCCCATAAACGGACCTTTAGCAATGATGTCATCCATATTCTTGATAACCTCTACATCGGTATCAAAATAAAGACCACCATATTTATATAGAATCCAGAAACGGGCATAATCACTCACAAAAGCATACTTTTTAGCTTTATATGCCTCTGCTGTATAAGGAATGATGTTCACATCAAAGTTACTCTCGTTCCACTCTTTTATCTCATAATCAGGGAGATATTTTCTCCATGACGCAATGCACTTTTGTGCACTCTTTGGCAGAGGATTACCTCCAAACCAGCAATAATGAATTACTTTTGGTATCATAATTAATTTTTAACTAATATCTTTATTTTAACGAGCATACCTTATCTACACCCAATCCCTGCAGAACGCTTGGAATATGGTGATACCCATCTCTTTGCAAATTATCTTTCAAGCCTTTAGCAAGGGTTACAAAACTTTCTTTGTCATCTACTCCAAACAGGACTTTTGCCTTTTCAAAATACCGACTCGAAACTAGTTTAGGAAGTATCGTAAAGCTTGAATTATAGATGCTTAATTCTGGATACCACGTATCATATACTTCTTCAGTTTTTACATAAACCAAAGAAAGATAGTACAACAGGATGTCTGCTTCTACCATTTTCTCAAACAACTTTCCTTCCATCTTACTCTTCAACAAAGTGGCAGCCTCGCTAATGAGATTAGAATTCGTTAGATTCTTTTTAAATCTATCTAAAGTATAGTTGTACTTCTGAAACTCAACATAATTCAACGGCATTACTTCCCTTCCCATACGATTAGAGAGAATACAGAAATCTGCAGAAACAACATCACGAATGATATCAAAACGCTGATGTTTTAGCATGATGCTGGCGAAAGACAGAAACAATTCATAGTTGAAAAAACGATAGTTATCATTTACTAAATACGAAACTGAGTCTGAAGTTGGAAGAGCAATGTTATTATCTTCATAATACTGCAACAGGTTCTCGAAGAAATCTACAAATTGTTCACCTTTGCATTCTTCATTAGCAGAAACCGTCTCAAGAAAGTTAATAAAATCATTGGTTACCACTTGCATAGAATCAATACTCTTTTCTATCAGATCTACTAAATCTTTTGCATTTCCTCCTCTAAAAGATATTTTAAACTGACCTAAGGAAGCTATCAGCTTCTCTAAATATCGCTCTACCCAATCTTTAAAAGAGGAACTTTCTTCGTTTTTTACTTTCAAAAACCTTTGCTCTTTAGCTGTACTCAGCAATATTGGTTCTTCTGTTTCTAAAAATGCTGGCATAGTTCCCAAAGCAGGCTTTTTAATAAGTGGTTTGTCGAAGATATCACGCAGGAGCTGTTCATAGCCCATCTCATAACAATCATCCGAACTCATATCTATGTGAATTCGGGATTTCAGAAAATGAGGCTTATAAATCATTCCATCGTTTCCCTTTTCAAAAACAACAGGAAGAAACTTTGTCTGCTCAGCTTTGGAATAGATTTCGTCAGACATGATGGTACTCTCCGTTCCTACCCCTCCCTTTCGGCAGTCAGCTTTCTCAACATAGTCTTTGTTGCAGATAATCAATACCTTGTTAATATCAGAATCAGTAACCATCTTCTCCATGAAGACGTATTTATCCTGTCCATCCTTAAGACTCCAAACATCCAGGATTACATCTACACCATCGCTCATCAAGCGCCTAGCCAGCTGTTGCACCCTAATCTTATTCTCTTCGGGATGCCAACTATACGAGATAAAAACTTTTGGATTCATACAATATACATTAACACAATAACCCACACTTTTTACTTTCTCCCAATCGCATTTTTTATGATTTTCTTTAGAGGAAGTAAAACTGTAAGCTTAAATTTTTCCATTTTCAAAGATTGGTCTATTGCTACTTTCAAACCAACGTTTGGATAAAGATTTCGAAATAAACGATGAGACCTGTTTTTACCACTTGGTCGCTGAAGTTGCCCATTTCCACTTATTCCCTCAACGATATCCCGTTCCGTTAAAACAACCTGTTTCTTTATCTTGTCCAATAACACCTGACCTTTATTTGTATTTACGAAACAAAGCGAAACACCTTTTCCCTTTTCAAAATCCACTTCATCCCCTAATCCCCAGAAATCAGCCACAGTTATATCAGAACAACGAGCTGCGGTTGCATATCTACAAGTATAACAACTCTCACGGAAAGTAAGACATTGCAAGAAACCGAACATATAGCTATCATCATAAAACTTACGGCTTATGCTTGTGTATGGTTGGTTTTGCAAAAACCAACCATACACAATTCTTGCAGAATTGTGTTTGGTTTTGCCTCCTTCATCTACAACTTTTTTTCGGAATGACACTTTTATTTTCTTGCCATCTTTTTCTTCAGTATAATAGCCAATATTCTCCGTCAGCATTTTTTGAGAAGGCACACCATGACATACCAAATCTATAGTCGTCAAGTTGGAATAATCCTTTCGCAAGAAAGACTTCAAACCTGCAATTTGGCAAGGTGTTCCAGTAAACAAGACCATTTTATCATCCTTTAGGTCTTTGAGTACGTCACTATACGTTGTACCAATTTCTGATTGAACATACTTAGAACCTCTTAATCTTTGTATATCTTGCAAGGAGTCTACCCTTATATGGTGCACATGAAACACATCTTCACCAGTGCATCCATATACGATACCATTTTCAGAAACGACAGCTCTCATTAAAGCTGTTGCAGCTCCGCCAGAAGCACTTTCCATCAAATCTTTCTCCTCTGCCAATGCTACAGCATAACAAGATTGGGGATAAAGCAAGGTCTGTCTATTAATGACAGGACAGGACATCTGACATAGATGACAACCGACACATTTATCACTATCTATCTCTGGATGAAGATGCCCCAAAGAATCCTCAACCATATTAATCGCCTGATGACGGCAGGCATTATAACAGGCAGAACAACCTGTACATTTATCAACAGGGCAAACTTCTTTTATTTTATTATTTGAGTGCATTATTTAAATATTCTTTTGATTCTTTTATAAATGGAGTTAAGTTCTTCCATACTTTTTCAAAATCAATTTTTTCAAGACTATCAATTAGACTAACCTCATCTTCTGACAAGAGTCTTTCTTCTATCTTCATTATTTTCAATAGATTCTCAACTCTAGAATTTTGACTTGTAACAGACTTTTTAAATCTCTTGAATGTTATGAACTGAACATTAAATATGGATGCGAAAATACTACCATGAAAAGAATCCGTAAATAGATACTCAGCATTATGAATAGCCTCCAAAAATTCTATCGGACCAGCAGTTATTACTTCATCTGCTTCATTATAATAAGTTTTATCCGTATAAAACATCTTAAACTTATATCCATGGCTATGGGCGTACTTTCTAGCAGCTTCAATATAAATAGGATTAGATGTTAAGAAATAGCCTAGAATATACTTATCCTTCACACCTTCTTGCTTGGGCAAAAGCATCTCCCATCTTGTTTTATCCAGAAGCAATGTAGGATCTGCGACATTAGCTACAAATTTACCCGAAAGTTCTTCCATTATCTGCTGTCCCTGAGGTTCTCTTGCAGACAAGAAAGAGAAATCTTTGATTAAGCTTTTAAAACGATCTCTATATTCATCAGGCATCTTTGAGATTCCTATACTAGGAGCATAAGCTATTTTCCTTTGCTTGGTAAATTCAGCATAGAAAAAAACTGTTTTTGGATCTTTCAAAAAAAGGGGATTCCAAATCTGATCGCTGCCACAGACAAAGCAATCATATTTTGCATCCAAGTTTTGAGAATTCTCGATGTTTTTATCTATGATAAGATGACTTTGCTTAAAACGATCATATAACTTTGCGGACTTCTTTTGACTAACGGCAAATCTACGATATATTACATTAAGTTTCCAAAGCCATATTTTTATTCTATATTTCCAGTTAATATGTAAATCTATGATAGACGAATCATCTAGAATCATATCCTCATAGCCAAGAGAAATAATATATTGTTGCAAAGCATAAGCTTGTAAAAATGTTCCAAAATTATTATACGTAATCCAAGTAATATTAGCTATCTTTTTCATATCTTATTTTATTTTCGTTATTATCTTTGATATTGCCGCTAAAATATACAGTCTTTCATTAGCATTCATGCCTAGGGCATAAGTTGATACACCTACACTAACAAATGACACCAAGCAAACAATAATAAAGCTGATAATAGAATTGTCAAGCATAAAGTAAATGGTCAGAGGTATAACAAGGGCAACAGCCGTAACTATTATAACCGGGAATAAGACATTTCGTATAAAACTACCATATGTCATTTGTATCATTCTATTAGTTAATCGGAGTCTCACAAACAACAACATTGCATTAATACCTATATTAACAAACATAGTTGACAAAGGAGAACCCCCAAACTTAAGAACGATATAAGATAAAGGAAAATTTAGAAACAGAAATATTGACACTATTATTTGATAATTACGTATCTTACCATATGCCCTAGCCACTTGAGCCAGAAGATTAGAAAGCGTAGAAACCAATGAACTTACCAAAACAAGTTGACAGAAGCCTGTTGTATAATCCGGAACCTCTTTTAACCATAGATGAAGTATAAAGTCCATCTTTAATATAATAGGTAAAGACAATGCCAAAAGAAGATAATATGAAAAGCGTGTACTTCTGAACAATAAAGTTTTCATCTCACCCAATTGGTCTGAAGCATAGTTTTTTATCAATTGTGGATTTACCGCAGTTTGAAAATTTGCCACAAATCTATTCACAGCCCCATTTACTTGTTCGGCCAATCCTCTGGCCGCATTAACCACTGGACCAAAGAAGGAATTCAATATGATATTTACGCCTTGCCCAGTAAACACCCAAGCGAGTTCCCCCAACATATTCCAGCTCGCAAAACCAACAATTTGCTTCAGAAGATTCCAATCCTTAATAAACTTAAACTTAGCTTCCTTATACTTTCTTGTACAATAAAATCTATATATCATCACGATACCAATTGTAACAACCATAATGAGAACACTATATAGTTTTAGTTTGTCAAAATTCCCTATAGCCAACATATATACAACAAGCAGCTTTAACACCACTTCTAATATTGAAATATATGCATATATCCCCATCTGTTCTTTTGAAATGATAATAGCATTATAGGGCACCTGCACTATTGTAAACAAAGTTGTAAATATAGAGCACTGTAGTACCCAATTGGCAGCATCCATTCTTTCTGCAGGAATGTTCATGTGTGTATTCAAATACCATACACCAACTATTTCCATTACGACAAAAACAAAGACTGCTATTCCAACATGTGCAAATAACGAAACATTAAAAATTCGATTGACTCCAGCCTCGTTATTCTTACCTATTTCAAAAGATAAATATCGCTGTACAGCATTTGACATGGAACTATTGAGAAATCCCAACATAGCAACAACACCACCAACGACATTGTATATACCATAATCAGTCACTCCTAATTTATCCAATACCACTCGACTCGTGAACAATGTTACAAACATCATAAGTAGCATTCGAAAATAAAGAAGTAACGTATTCTTTGCTATTCTTTTATTATTATCTGTTGTTTGACTTGACATAATTTATTTTCCAAATTCTTTAATACTCTGTTCTTCTTTCAATGAGCAGACAAGCAGCTGGTCGTGCTTCTCGGCTACGATATAGCCATCCAAACCTTGAACTACCACCTTGCTTTCATCGGCTGCATGAACCACACAGTTCTTGCATTCATACAAGCGGATGTCCTTGCCTACCTTGGCATTGCCAGCCTCATCCTGTGGAAGCAGGGTTCGGAGGCTGCCCCAGCTGCCTAAATCACTCCAGCCGAACTCGGCTGGCAAAGTATAGATTTCCTTCGACTTCTCCATCACAGCATAGTCAATGCTGATCTTCTCGCAGATTGGGAAGAGTTTGCCGACTACCTCTTTCTCCTGTTCGGTATAGAAAGAAGGTGCCATCTCGTCCATGATACTGGCAAGATTTGGCTGGAAGGTGCGGATTGCCTTGCTGATGGTATCAATGTTCCATACGAAGATTCCGGCATTCCAATAGTAATTGCCAGCGGCAAGGTATTGCTCGGCTGTCTCCAGGTTTGGCTTTTCCTTGAAAGCCTCAACCTTATAGATTTCATCTACGGATGTTGGCTCTGCTGCAGCGATATAGCCATAGCCTGTTTCTGGGCGGCTTGGCTTGATACCGATAGTAACGATGGCGTTCTTATCGGAAGTATAGCTCAATGCCTTGCTGAGCACTCGTTGATGCTCAGAGGTATTGATGACCAGGGCATCGGATGGTGTCACCACGATGTTAGCATCAGGATGCTTCTTCTAGATCTTCCAGCAGGCATAAGCGATACAAGGGGCGGTATTGCGAGCCTCCGGCTCTGATAATATGTTATCTACTGACATGTCAGGGATTTGCTCCTTGACTATGCTGATATATTTATCGTTTGTCACTACCCACATGTTTTCGACAGGGCAGATTGGCTTCAATCTATCTACTGTCAATTGAATGAGGGAACGGCCGACTCCCATCACATCAATGAACTGCTTTGGGTAATCGGGGGTTGACATAGGCCAGAAGCGGCTGCCTACGCCGCCAGCCATAATAATGATTTGAATATCGGTATAATTATTCATAAAGCTAAACCTTACCATCCAAGATACTTGTCACACATTTATCCAGCTGTTCCAAAAGTTTTATTGATTCCTCAACATCCTTCCTGCAAAAATGAGGTATTCCTAGGGTTCCATGTGACATTGGATGCATAGTTATCTTCTGGTAAAACTTAAGTAAGTTAACTGTATCTTTCATAAGTGTAGCATCTCGAACAGATACCTTATATTCATTAATCTTTGCTTGAAAAACAGCTCTAGTTCTCACATCTGTAATTGTTGGTAATAATGTTTCAATAGCTTCTACTAGTTCACTAAGGTTGGTGCGTGGTTTGAAGTAAACATTTTTACCTTGTCCTAAACATTCAATGATATTCTTGGTGGTTTCCAATCGGCCTATTGACAACTCTGCAGCTAAATCATATAACCTTTGCTCAAAGCATTTTCTTACATCGTTACCTATAGAATCATAGTTTGTTGCATGCCTTAGACTATTTCTTAAATCTTTTATTTCTATCTTGCCTGCTGTTGCTAAGCGATGTCCTGTGCCTATGATATATAGCTTATATTGAACCCATTCATTAGAGGTTCTTAGAACATGGTCTATAAGAAATATTGTAATATTGAATAAGCTGTAGTCATGAGTCAAAATGATTAATTGGGCTTCACTAAAGGTTTTCAACACATATCGCATCATATAAGCTCTGTTCGCTGCATCTAGACTAGTAATAAAATCATCTAGAACTATCAATTTTTCTTGGCTGGATCAATTGCCAGCTGAACAGCACTGAACCAAATCAACAACTGAACAAGATTGATAGCTGCTTCATTGAAATACTTGTCCAAATCACTTACTCGTGACAAACCTGTATCGGTATTAATGATAGTAACGGGATACCTAGACCTTTCATCGCCTATTTCTATAGAAAGAGGTTCTGAAAAACAATCTCTTAACTCTACATTTACATTATCCTTGATAATTTCCCAGTTGTCTGAAAGGAATTTTTTCTTGTCTGAAATTGGAATATTTCCATTATCAAGAAGTAAAGCCAGGCCTAAAGATTTAGACTTATCAAAACGAGTAAGCATAAATACTTGATAATCTGTTTTTGGGAAACTTCCTACAGACTTACCATTCAACTCTATGGAAAAAGGCAAGGCTGAATGCTGATTAGTAAGATCAGACCTAATAGAGTCTATCTTTGCTCTTTGGTCAGGAAGAGGCAGTAAAGTATCTACCTTCTCTATCTCTTCCTGATAAAACACATATCTAAGAGCTTCATAAATTGAAGATTTTCCAGATCCATTCTCACCAAACAAGAGGATGTTTTTAGCTTGCGGATTTTTCAATTCTATTTCACTCTCAAATGCCTTAAAGTTTTTCAATTTTATCTTTTTCATCGGCTTCAAAGAAAAATGAATTCAAAACTTTGTTATAATGATTGCGATATGACTCAAAATCTCCAAATCTACATACGCTCTCATAAAAAACGGATGAAGGATGCTTCAAGCCACTCTCTTGATAATAACCAAATTTCTCTACCAGAGGCTTACGCTTGATGGGAATATCCACAACTATCGTATTTGCTATTGATTTTAGACCATCATCTATTTGTTCATCAGTCCATCCTAGGGCTTGCAACATCACCCTATCACTATTTGCCATTAACTTGTCATACCAAAACCGAGGCATAAAACTTCCACCACTTAAATAGTAGTATAGTAGGGAATAGCCCTTGCGAAGCATACGATATTGGTTAAAGTTTTCTATTGGCTCCCATACAAAATATTCATCTATTGGTAGCTGCATATAAGTCTTGCCTATTATCTTATATACCTCGAACTTAACATTTGTTGTGGCTCCTAAACTGTATGCATATCGTATAACTTTTTTCAAGAATATCAAGAAATCTTCATTTGTGAATGCTCTATTTACAAACAAATAGTTGACTACGGCATAGCGTGGATAACTATTGGTATAGGCATCGAGAATTTGTAGCCATGGACCTATAACGGAATCGGAGCTTTCCAATTTTTGCAACAATTGGAGTATTTCGGTAATTCGGAGAAGGTCAGACATAGTTTCTTGATAGTTATTCTTAAATATTGGAGATGCTGAATCCAACAAGAAGAAATCTCGCAGGTTTTTCTCACTTGTGACTATATTTTCACGACCTCGTATAATATGGGAATAATACCTAAAAACATCATCGACCTTTATTCCTAGGTCTTCAGTAGATAGTCTAAACTCCGCCCACAGCTTTTTGAAAATTCCCTCTTCCCTATTAAGGGTTGACCTATAGTATAATTTTGCTTTGAATATGTCGGCATTTTCAAGGCTCATTCCCCTATTATTGATTGTCTCGAAAATGATCAAGGCTTTGTTACTTGCCACTTCCATATTATCGCCAGTTAATTCTATAGGAAGAAGAAATATATGGTCTAATATGAAGGAGGTAAAGTCTTCCAATCTGCTTTCTGCTGTTTTACATAGATTCTGATAGAACATCAAAGAAACATATTCAAACCTAGAAATACACTTTGATTCATTGATCTCCCCTTTAGAATTGCAGACTTCTGATAAACGCTTGTAATATTCCTTGCTATCGTATGTATATATATGCTTTATGTCTTCATTATCTGATGTCTCAAAGACCTCAGATTCAATTTTGAGAATGTCTTCTTCATTTCGCCTTACAGATACATTAACCAAAAAGTTTTCTTTGATTTTCAACCCTGGACAAAGCACACTCAGAGCTTTCAACAAAAGCCATAGGGTGATAAGTCTTTGCTGTCCATCTACTACTTGAGGTTTTTTCCTCTCATCCAAGCTTCTAGCTATAATGATGTTTCCTATAAAGAAGTCGCAATCCTCATCAAAGGCTGATATAAAGTCAAGATAGAGTTGGTTGCACTGGTCAAATCCCCAAGAATAAGAACGCTGGTAATCTGGTATTATATACTGAACATTATTATAGAAAATGTCGTAGACGCTTTTCTGTTCTGCTGATAAAGATAATGCCATAGTTGTTCCTAAATTTATGGTTACTTGTCGAATATATTACAGATGGGGCAATCATATTCTGTTCTCTCTGGTCTATCGGGATGCACCTTATTATCTAAGATGCCATCATCGCCGCCAAAATCATGATAGTTTCTGCATTCTTTCTCAAATGCTTCTTTTGCATCATTGGCATAACTAAACTTGAACATCTTGTAATGCCCAATACCATGACTTATTCGCTCATTTAAGTTATGGTCAGAGCGGCCTACATATTCTACCACAAACCTATCATCCTTATTTAAAAACCCATAGGCATAATTGCCAGGGATACCTTTTCTAATTTGTAGGTCGATTTCCTTTTCATTCAAAGGAAACGGACCTACCATATTTAAACTTGCCATAATTTATAATATTATATATTATTCTTGTAAATTTTGCGGAAGTATTTTATTCAAACTCTCCTTTGAAAAGAAGGGTTCTCCATTCTCTATAGCTTTTGAAGCCTTGCCATATCCTCTAGATGTGGTTCGAGGTGCATTAGCATATACAGATAAAGTGCGTTCTTTAAGTTCGTCTCGTCTTTCTTGGATTTCTTCCACATTTATACTTTTTGCCTTAATGTCATAAAGTAGAGAAAGATATTCCTCTCTCAAATCCAATAATTTCAAGGCTGTCGCACCATGAGATGCAGAAAGTTCCCCCAAGTCATAGCCTTTAGCCAAGGAATTGGCAATAACTAACAATGCGGATATACCAGATGATATTAGTGCTGCCCATCTAACACAATCATACTGACCATCTCGTAATGGCGTATTTTGACTTACACCAAACAAGATGAAGATTATACCTGTTGTGGAAATAGCAGACAATACAATTTGAGCTATCTTTATCCAATTATTCCAGCATCTATAAATGTCAGCATCCTTCTCGTGTATCTTATGAGTCCAAAATACATTGCCATACGAATTTCGAATTTGAGAATCTAAAAGTTTAATAACCTTATCTTCATCCATAATCGCTTTCATTTTAATGTTCTATAGGAACCAATATTCTATCTCGTGCAACCACCACCCCATTCTTGATGATATAACATTCTACGTAATGAGGACCAAAGAAATTAGATGTTTCTTTACGACCATTATTGCTAAGATTAGGGTTTTCTATTAAACCTCTCAAGCAATTACGACGTTTTGCTTCGTCACCAACATTCTTCACCTTCCATTTTACGATATAGTCACCTGGTACATCAGTTGAATCTATATAAAACTTCAAGGTATAATCATGATGTATCAATTTCTTCTGTGACAACAAATCTCGTAAAAATATTGGTCTGAACCCATTACGTTCTATCTTGCAATCTATTTTCAAGTCATACAATATATCGACAGGATACTTATCTTCGATAAACTGTTCATTATCATCATATGTTTGTGCATAGCAACGTGCTTCTGTAAGACTATCTTCTGCCTTTGGGAACTCTTTGCCAAAGATTTCACGCCAAGCATCGTTTCTAGACTCATCAGTTTCCTCAGCTATTGCTTGCTTAGCTTTATCGTAAGCTTTGCCCGCCTTACTCCTAAATGGGTGTTTAACCTTAACATCCTGGTTGCTGCCCAACGCTTGATAGTGGTCTTGTTTAGGTTGGTCTTTAAGGAACCCAAAGAAGTCCTTGCACATATCATCAAAATCTGAATATGAGGCGAAATCATAATCATCACGGTCTTTCAAGAAATTGTATGCCAACGTATCTACCAATAAACCTCCCATAGCTACACCCATGTTGTTTTTCCAAGACCTGGTCATCTTGCACAACAAACGATGGTGTCCACCATGATTGCTTTTAAACTCAGTCATCGCATTCTGCTCTTGCTTTGGCTTAGTTAGTTTATAACAACCATACTTGGTGTCTGGATACTTATAATTAGTATATCCATCATCCCCCTCCTCTTCAAAAACAGGTTGAACTTCAAAAGTAAAATCTGTAAAGAACACATCTACCACCAAACGATCGTACTTGATATTTGTAGTGGGATAACGTTCTTGCAGGGCATCACGTACATCAGCCAGCAAAGTCTTTGGAGAATTTTTGTATGTATCCCATTTAGACTTTGGCATGATATACAACAAATCCAAATCAGAGATACCTTTTATACCAGTATAACGTCCATACGAACCAACTCTCAAACTATTTGCAGTTTCAGAATCGGTATCTCTAAATGTTTTATTTAACTTCTTGGTAATTTCGTTATAACGACTACCAATCTTTTCGTAATTATCAACCTTGATATTATCAAGAAACGTTGAAAAAGAAGAACTTACTGTCATATCAATACTTTTTAATTATTTATGATACAAAAGTACCTCTTAACATTGCTGACCTGCTTCATTGTTTCCGGAAATTATATATCAGCGTTATATTTTATGATATTTTTAGCTCGGCATACAAGACTTTCCTTCAAATCTTGTGGTTCAAGTATCTCACAATTATCAGCATAAGACATCATTATCGTCTCGAACTCATAATTCGGAATCAAGTCCAGAGAGAAGATAGTATAATCTTCATGGCGTTCAACTATTCGCTGAGAATGATGAATAGGCTTGGTCTCTATATAAGAAAAGGTGGGTGGATACGCCTTGAAGACAATATGGCTGCAAGATTCATTGAACTTTAGTGATACTCCAACAATGTCCTTGAAACAAGCGTCAATATCTCCTTCATACGGTTCATAGGATTCTTTCTCCAATACCGTGTAATCGTCAATTCTATCCAATGGTATGACAACAAGCGGAATCTTGGCAGCTACAGCAGGCTCCCAACCTACCAAAAACCACCTATTATTATATTGGCGCAATTGATAAGGATGTACCAGACGTTCCCAAGCTTCACCAGTAAACTTATGATATTGAAGCGATACAACCTGATGACTCGCTATTGCTTCATACAATCGGGAAAAATAATTCAGTCCACGCAAATCTTCATTCTGCGAGAAGCTAACGTATGACTGCTGAGCATTATCCAAATTGAAGGTTGATTTCATCTGAGCAATAGTGGCTTCCAACCATTCGTGATTTGGCAAACCTTTGAAGCGAGACAACATACTAATGGTATCTGAAAGCAATTCTGCCTCCTGCTGACTCATTGGAAGATTCTTAATGGAAAAGTTTGGATCAGAATAACGATAATAAACCTTATGACCCTCTCTCTTTGTTACCAAAGGGATAGCCCCACCTGCCTTCCGTTGCATAAAGCTTATATCTGCACGAACTTGTCGTTCTGTAACGGAAGAACCATCATAATAAAAAAGCTCTTCATTACAGGCTTTAACTAAGTCATCGATAAAGTATTTCTTTCTCCAATCACGAAAGCAGCGGTCTAAGACCATGTATCTGATATATGCATTCTTTCCCTGAGCCATAAGCTAATCCTATCTAATCTTTGCGATTAATCTTTGTAAAATTCACAGGTGGAAGTATAACACTTCCCAATCCAGCCTTTAATGCGATATTGGCAATATGCTCACGAACAAAAGGAAAAATAATGGCAGCACCATTAATTCTACCAAACTGTTCATTGTCCAATATTTGAGAATTACCAGTTCTCTTAAAAACCCCAACAAAAGATACCACGATCTTGTATTGCTCTTCATCTTTAAGCTTATTCGTTACAGTGGTAGTAAGCTTAACGTTTACAGTATTATCCTTTGAACCTACACCGGTTTCAAAAGATACTTCCTGCTCCGATTCACTAAAGTTTATTTTTCCCTTGCGGGTAAAACTGGATTCTGTGAGAAGAATACTTTCTACACTAAATCCCGACTGCTTTTCTTTTATATTGTCCATCATATTTAAGCTGCCTGTAATAAACTGTCATCAAATGACATTACTGTTTCCTTACTACCTAACACTATCTTATCCTTATACTCTTTACAAGTATAATCCAAGTCAAGTGATTCTATTTCAACTGCGGTATAAGTATCATAGAATTCCGGTGACATCGTATTAAAATCAATAGAATTCTCCTTATAAGTATCTACGTCCTCAGAAGATTCATTTATGGTGATGTGATCATCCAACCTCAAACCACCTTGGGCATAGTCTGAACCTTGAATACTCCAATCAATATGCTCTATTCCTACATAAGCATCTTCTGAGATAAAAGAAATATCCTCATAAGGGATTGCGTCGTAAGCACGTTCAAAGAAATCACATTCCCATATAGCAAACTCATCACTATCAAACACTACCTGTGGTAATACTTCAATCGTATGTAAGTTTGCCAATTGGTCGTACTCATAATTGACTTTTACATTCTTGAAAGTTTTGACAAATTCCGTCAATTGTTCTTTCAAATAATCAAACGCTACCATATCTAAATTTTTTTAATATATTTCTAACATCCTGCGCTAACTTAATTGCTTGATTACTTTGTGTAGAAGTAATATCAACTTCTTCATAATCGGCTTTAGTTCTCAACTTTTTCAACTGACCTATTTTGTTAGCAAATTCCACAACCTTTTTCCTATCCATAATAGAAGTACAAGACTGTGACATTCGCTTACGAACATATCCAATCATAATTTCATGAGAGCCATGAAGCGTTGAATCAACTTCATTCTTCATCTCATTCTCATTATTGATGCCCAACTTCTTATAACAAAGATGCTTCATGAGAAGAAGGCAACTATAATAAGCACTATGAGGAACTACTAAAAAATAGCATTTATTAGTATCGTTGTTAATATCCTCAGCAGCACTCATAAACAAGTCTGACTTATTTGTATATATGCTCATCATAAGCTAAATATTATACTTATCCGAGATTTGGCGGCAAAGTTATCATTTAACATTGCAAACATACTTCATTCTAAAAAAAATGTAACCATCTATATTTCCATACATCCTCTGAACCGCCTTTATTTAAAGGCGATTCTGGAGATATTAGGAACAAGAAATGATTGGTTTAACATTTATTTTTGCATGAAGTAAGGTCATGCTCCTCTTTTCTACATTACAACGTATATCACCAATACAGCGTCCCTACTATATTACTAGTAGTTACAGCTATCAGTTTTTTGAAAAAAAATATTTTGTTCCTCATTGCAGTATCGCTCTGCACTTGTCGCCACTCGAATGAGGTTTTTCGAAAATCACCCCGTCCCTCTTTCCAAAGAGGGCTCCACCTTTCTCACCAAGCCTCTCTTCCCTCAGGGACGAGAGGATGTAACCGCCCTCCGGTGCTCGGAACCGCTATGCTTTAGGGTTGGCGGACCAATCAAAGTTCTCGCCAGGTTGTGCGGGATGGGACCGCCTGAATGTTCCTCATTGCAGGAATGGCTGAAGGGAATCGACTTCCATCTCTAGAAAATGCTCCTCATCTGAAAACAGATGGGGAGTTTTTTTATAAAATATATTAAATGGTTTTAACTGCCGGATATAGCTCCGCTTCCCCTGAGAAGATGACTCTTCCCGAGTTATGAGGGTTGTGATATGTATCACAGCATTGAAAAACCAATAGACTCACTTCCACTAATCTTCAATACTATTATGTCTTTCTGCCTGCTGCATACGAAATGCAAACCGAGCTGCTTGAAGCAAATTATATATCATATACCATTCTGCTTGCTTGAAAGCCACCTTTTAAGTTCTTAAATCGTCTCGTTCTTCTGAATCTCTACGTAAGAGATACTGAATCGCGCTGCAAAAATACGAATTTTATTGTAAATAAGCGAATTATGCCTGTTAAATTTTTGATTTCGTTCAGCAAAAAGCAACTTTTTTTTGAGTTGATTTTTGATGAAATCTGATAAGTCTCTGACTGAAAGGAAGTTCTCCGTTTTTCTGTATCTCTTAAGTAGAGATTCAGAAAAATGGTTCAAATTGGTTCATTTTAGCCTGGAATAGTTTTTTCTTCTCTTTTTTAAATTATAGGGCGGCTAGGTTTCTGGCGGTGGTATCATCTACTTCTATCATATTGTTTTTCTAAAATCATCCTTCAATAGTCTTTACGACCCTTTCGATTCCCCTTACAGGGGACAGAAACCTTCTTTACCATTAAAGAAGTGTTTGCTCTAAAATCATCCCGTCCTTCTTTACCATTAAAGAAGGCTCCACCTCTCACCCCTGCCCTCTCTCCTCAGGAGCGAGGGAGGAAACCGCCCTACTCGGTGCTCAGAACCGCTACGCTCTAAGGTTGTCGGACCATCAAAGGTCTACGCCAGGTTGTGCGGGATGGGACCGCCAGGCTATTACTTGCTGATGAAGAACGCCTGGCTAATGTTCGGGTTTCAACATAAACATATTAACAGTATTGTTGAATTCTGACACGTAATCTACAAAATGCGGATTATCTTTTCTTAGAATCATTGCTGCGTAATTATCTACTCCTTCTAAGTCTTGGATATTAGCAACCATAATGACATATTGTTCTTTGTCATTAGCATAAGCAAACCAAGAATCAAACAGGCGATTTCGCATAGCTTGCTTTCTATCGCCCGTTTCACATATATAAAGGAGAGCAAACTCATTTGTCTCAAAGAAATTGTCTATGATAGCAATTACGGTATCTCGCACCTTCATATCACGAGGTGAACGTTGCTTGTTCACATTCGTGATATTAAACATGTATGCCTCGCCATGCTCCAGCAAGTCATCAAGATCAAAGCTAATAGCAATCTCAACGCTATAATCTGTTACGAAACGGTAAGTATTTGGATTTACCATCATAACATCATACGGTGAAGAGGCATTGATTGTTTTCAAAGAAAGCTGTTTCATATCACCAAACATTTACAAACTTTGGCTCTTCTCCTGTACGAGCTAAATAATCCTGACGGAGCATCTGCTCTAACTCTGCCATACGCTTTCTTTTTCTTTCCTTTGATGCCATGAATCTTTTCATCGCAGCATCACGCTTCTCCCAAAATTCTTTATCCAATATTTCCATAAAACCTCCTATTTTTTTAATTCAGTGCAAATATAAGGGTTTTCGGTGAAACTACCAAATTTTTGGGGGAGTTTTTGATTCTTGCTCTAATCTCCCCCAGATTAACACTGATTTCTTAGAACTATTCGTTCTCAGGTGGTAAATCCCACTCTGCTCCTATGGATTCCATCACGAGTCTTTCGAAGCACGCCTTGTAGCCGCCTTCCATTGGGCAGGGATCGTTGGGATAGACCTCGTGATACTCCTCTTCCATGTTGTCCAGATAGTCCATTATCAGCATCACCTTGTCTCTGGTGCTGTGACACTTCTTCAGCGAAGAACGAAGCAGACAGTAGGACTGGGTGTTACGGGCATAACCCTCTTAGACATGCTTGACTGAATTCTCATTCATGTGGCCAGCTACCTTGAGGGTGCGTACCACATTGGTACTGTCGCCGAGGATGGTATCCGTCAAAGCGTTCAGTGCCTTTGGTGTTTTTGTAAATCGTTTCATTTCTTAATATATTTAAAAATTTCAATTTCTTCTGTTAAGCTATCATAAATTACCGCATTTTTGTACCTATATATGTAGGTACAGGATTCCCGGCGGTTTCAATCTTTTTTCATATCTTTGCAGCAGCTTTCAAGAACGAGGGCTGAAGCTGAACTTTAGCGTTTCACTCTTTTTATAAGCAGCGTATGCTAAAGAATATAAAGAAATATGTATCAATGGGTTATAGCGGATTTAAAACATCCCTAAAACGCTGTTTTTACTCCATTTTCAGTGTTCAGAGTTCAGTATTCAGCCTGATGTTCAGCCTCATGAGACAAAGTGTAAACAATTACAATCAAACATAAAAATCATCACAGTATGGCAACATCATTAATAAAACCAGAGGATCAGGAGGCTTTGCCTTCTTATGTCCAGAGCATCCAGTCGTCGGAAAACCACCCCGTCGCTTCATGGGAATCGGTGAAACAATTCATCACCGAAGATCCTATCGTCAAAAACCTCACGCTGCTCTATCGACAGCGTCTGCAGGTCAGCAAGAGCTTCGCCGACGAGCTGAAGCCGAAATGCCCTGCCATCACCATCTCTGCCCAGATGGACGGATATGGCAGAAAGTTGACTAATTTCTTGAAACCTACTCTCAAGCTGATGGTGGAGTTCGACACCGTGCCAGGCGACCAGATGGAGCACATCAAGCAACTCATCGTGAAGGATGAGCATACCATGGTGGTGCATCGCAGCATCAGTGGCAGGGGTTTCCATATATTCTGCAAGTATTCGCCTTCTGACAACGAGGACATCGCCATCCTCGACCTCTTCCACCTGATGCTGGAGAAGGCGCAGAGCTACTACGAGCATCTGCTGGGACTGGAGTGCGACAAGGCTTGCGCTGACATCACCCGATGCGCCGGACTTGCCTACGACCTTGAGGCTTTCTTCAACTGGCAGTCTGTGCCTTTCTCGCTGGATAATGGCGACCTGAAGAAGTTTTATACCCAGAAGGCGGTGGAGGCGAAATCGATCAAACGTGCTGCCAAGCGAAAGGCGAAGAGAGAGCAGCAGGGCGGGAAGCAGATGGCTGCCATCACCATCGAAGAGGCTGCACCGCACATCAAGGAGCTCCTGAAGCAATGGGGCTACGACTTTGAACCTGGCAGGCACAACGAGTATGTCTGCCACTTCGGCAAGGTCTGCGTGAGATATGGCATCGACAAGGACGAGGCGATGAAGTATGCCGACAAGGAGTTTGGTACCAATTATGCCGACACCGCCGGCGTGATGAAATCGTGCTACAAGCATACCGACCTCTTGGGTACCTGGCACTTCTACCGTCCCGGCGAGGCATACAGCGGCAAGCCGAGGGTGAAGACCATCAAGCAATGGCTGGATACCCACTACGAGTTTCAGCACAACATCGTGACGGGTTTCTTCGAGTTGAGAAGCCGCATGGTCCTCAGCGGCAAGTATCCTCACTTCACCCGCATCGACGACAACATCGAGAACTCGCTCTGGGCGGAGATGGACGAGGCTGGGCTGCATCTTTCCGAGAAGGTGCTGCACTGCGTCATCAACAGTGATTTTTGTCCCCCCTACGATCCCTTGGAGGAATATCTCCGGAGTCTGCCGATATGGGACCGCAACAAGGATCCCGACTATATCGACCAGCTCGCCGACCGCATCCATGTGGTGGAGAAGCCGGGCTATGAGCACAACCAGAAGCTCTTCCGCTATTTCTTCAAGAAGTGGCTGGTGGCGATGGTGGTGGCATGGGTGATACTGAAGGTGGTGAACCAGTTCATCCTCATCCTCGTGGGAAAGGGTGGCATCTTGAAGACCACGTTCTTAGCCTATCTCCTTCCGCCGTCGCTGCGCCAGTATTTCTTCAACGATTCCACGGGCAACTATACCGACAAGGACTTCATGGAGGCTTTCAGCAGCAAGGCGACGATATGCCTCGACGAGTTTGAGACGGTTTTCGGCAAGAACCTGAGTGCCTTCAAGAGCAATCTCACGAAGCTCACTTTCTCCATCCGCCGTCCCTACGACAAGTATCGCACCGAACTGCCCCATCGTGCCTCGCTCTGCGGAACCACCAATAGCCAGCAGTTTATCACCGACGAGGAGAACCGCCGTTACTCTCCCTGGATAGTGGACAGCATCGAGAGTCCGATAGACTACCCGATAGACTACGACCACGTCTATGCCGAGGCATTGGCTCTGGGTCAGGAGGTGATGAAGCGCAAGAAGAACTCGCCTCTGAACTGGACTTTCTGGCTGACTCGCGATGACATCGAGCTGATGCGCCTCCACAACCGCCTCTTCATGGTTGCCAACTATGCCGAGGAGCAGATACTGAAGTATTACAAGGTGCCATTGCCCGACACGCCACTGGAGTACATCAAGTTCCGCTACACCTCGGAGATTCTGGAGAAGATTGGTGTCAACCCTGCCCTGCGCCAGAACCTGAACTCTCACAACATCGGTGCCGTGATGTCTCGTCTGGGATTCAAGAAGATTCACAAGGAACACGGCAACGGCTGGGCCGTGATCGAGAAGGAGGGTTGCGAAATCAACAGCGATGCCGTGTTCGATCCTAACGATACCGTGGAGGATTAAGTATCTTGGTTACGATAGCTAAGTATCATGGTTATGGAGCATAACCCTAATAGATATTCTCTGCACGCAAATTACTTATTGGTTTTTCTGAACATGAATTTCTTATTGGTTTTTCTGAACACGAATTACACGAATTAAACGAATAAGTTGCTTGAGAATAAAAGATTCGTGAGATTCGAGAGATTCGTGTTCAAAAATCAACTCAGAATGAAAGATTCGTGAGATTCGAGAGATTCGTGTTCAAAAATCAACTCAGAATGAAAGATTCGTGAGATTCGAGAGATTCGTGTTCAAAAATCAACTCAGAATGAAAGATTCGTGAGATTCGAGAGATTCGTGTTCAAAAATCAACATTCAACATTAATAATAAAGTCTATGGATTTACGAAGTTACACCAAGCAGGAGTTAGCCCTGCTCTATTTTCCGGATTCCGACCCGGACGTGGCTAGATCCCATCTGATGAGATGGATAGTAAGATGCACCCAGCTCTATGAGCAGCTGCTGAAAAGTGGATACACCAAGAACAGCAAGGAGTTCAATCCCCTGCAAGTATCCTATATTTTCTTCCATTTGGGAGAGCCCTGATATTTATCAGTGATAATCGGTGAGTATCGTGGAGCAACATTGAGCATCGGTGAGTTGGGAATGAGAAATGTTGTATCTTTGCATTGTGATTCAGAAAGAAGAACATTAACCATTAACACTTAAAAACTATGTTGCTTTACGTACTAAAACTAAATCAGAACGCCAAGATGCCAGAGGCATACGGCAAGTACTACGCCTATCCAGTCATCACTCAGACGGTAGGTATCGACGGCCTGGCCGAACACATGGCTAGCCACAACACTCCTTTCTCCAAGGGAGCCATCAAGGGCATGATTACCGATATGGTATCGTGCATCAAGGAACTCACCTTGCAGGGTATCGCTGTGAAGATCGACGACCTCGCCATCTTCTCCATCGGCATCCGCAACAAGGAGGGAGCTGCCTCGGAGAAGGAGTTCACCATCGCCAAGAACATCGACGGCTTCCGTCTCCGTGCTCGTGGCACCGGTGAGTTCAGCGCCAAGACCATCAACCTCGATGCTACGCTGAAGAAGGCCTCTGCTCTGTTAGGGGATGGCACCACCACGGATACCAACCCGGATACCGGGAAGGATACCACTGGTGGAGAAAACACCAGCCAAGGCGGTAGCGGAACCACAGGTGGTGACAACACCAGCCAGGGCGGTAGCGGAACCACTGGAGACGAGAATGTAAGCTTGTAGTAAGCCTAGCCTCCTGGCATCTGAAACAAGAGAAAGCGCATCGGCAGGATGCAGTCCGGAGTAATCCGAGGGCACATCAGGAATGAGTTCATCACTCAACACTCAACATTGTCAATTCATCGCCCTGAACGGATGCTTGCTCATCCTGCCCGCTTCCTTCTTGGTTTCCCACACTAATCATTAACCATTAATCACTAATCATCATGAAAGTAAACTGGAAATCCGTCATCAATTTCGTCATCACTGTCCTCACCGCTGTCCTCAGCACTTTCTGCATGCAGAGCTGCAAGTGATAGTGTCTGAACACGAATTACACGAATCGAACGAATCATATCTGTTCAAAGGACATATTCGTGTCATTCGAGATATTCGTGTTCAGTTAAATATCTGTTCAAAGGACATATTCGTGTCATTCGAGAAATTCGTGTTCAGTTAAATCAAAACACTTTGCGTTCGTATTCCAATCCGTCAGAGTGGCCAAAATTATAGAGAATACCGAGTTTAAATCCTGTAGCTTTGAGATAATTATATACTTGACTTCGATGAGAATCATTGAGTTCTGAAACAGCTTTCAGTTCAATAATAATATCACCATAACAGACAAAATCAGCTCGATAAGTCTGCTTTAATTCATGTCCTTCATAGAAGACTTTAAGTTCTTTCTCACGTTCAAAGGGGATGCCTCGCTTAGCAAATTCAATAGCCAAGGCTTCCTGATAAACGGCTTCAAGGAATCCTGAACCCAATACATTATACACATGCATTGCAGCCCCAGTGATGTTATATGATTCTTTACTACGGTATATCATAATCTCTATATTTTTTAACACGAATTACACGAATCGAACGAATCATATCTGTTCAAAGGACATATTCGTGTCATTCGAGATATTCGTGTTCAGTTAAATATCTGTTCAAAGGACATATTCGTGTCATTCGAGATATTCGTGTTCAGTTAAATATCTGTTCAAAGGACATATTCGTGTCATTCGAGATATTCGTGTTCAGTTAAATATCTGTTCAAAGGACATATTCGTGTCATTCGAGATATTCGTGTTCAGTTAAATATCTGTTCAAAGGACATATTCGTGTCATTCGAGAAATCCGTGTGCAAAATTAAACATTAATTCTTAATAATCCAAAGAAAGCAATGAAGAATCCAAGAAAAATCGATCTGATTGTGGTACATTGCAGTGCCACACGTGTAAACCAGGACTTCCCTGTTGAAGCCTTGGAAGCCTGCCACAAGGCACGTGGTTTCCACTCCATCGGTTACCACTATTACATTACGAAGGATGGCATGGTCTATCCCTGCCGTCCAGAAAACGAGGTGGGGGCTCATGCCCGCCACTACAACACCCACAGCATCGGAATCTGCTACGAGGGTGGTCTCGATGAGAAAGGCAAGCCTGCCGACACTCGCACTCCAGCCCAGAAGGATTCTCTGGAAGACCTCCTCTACGGTCTCTCCCTCGACTATCCCGATGCCGAGATTCTAGGCCATCGCGACCTCCCCTGGGTTCGCAAGAGCTGTCCTTGCTTCGATGTCAAGAAGTGGCTGAAGGAAATCGACTTCCATCTCTAGAAAATGCTCCTCATCTGATAACAGATGGGGAGTTTTTTTATTAAATATGTTAAATGGTTCCAACTGCCGGATATAGCTCCGCTCCCCCCTGAGAAGATGACTCTTCCCGAGTTATGAGGGTTGTGATATGTATCACAGCATTGAAAAACCAATAGACTCACTTCCACTAATCTTCAATACTATTATGTCTTTCTGCCTGCTGCATACGAAATGCAAACCGAGCTGCTTGAAGCAAATTATGCCTGTTAAATTTTTGATTTCGTTCAGCAAAAAGCAACTTTTTTTGAGTTGATTTTGGATGAAATCTGATAAGTCTCTGATTGAAAGGAAGTTCTCCGTTTTTCTGTATCTCTTAAGTAGAGATTCAGAAAAATGG